>Ga0209918_1000055_pt1 | contig 87213 bp, 68 predicted proteins | sample SalPonD_shore_MG_FD_185712 | JGI IMG/M metagenome (GOLD analysis project Ga0209918, IMG submission 185712) | Salt pond soil microbial communities from South San Francisco under conditions of wetland restoration - Salt Pond MetaG... | ecosystem: Environmental > Aquatic > Marine > Intertidal zone...
GTCCCGCCGGCTCCACTGTCGGCCGACGGCCGGCCGTGCCACCGTAGCTCAGCGGTAGAGCACTCGATTCGTAATCGAGCGGTCGTCGGTTCGATTCCGACCGGTGGCTCTCGCGGGTGTAGCTCAGTTGGCAGAGCGCAACCTTGCCAAGGTTGAGGTCGCCGGTTCGAATCCGGTCACCCGCTTAGCGGGCACGGTGGCGCGCACAGACGGAAGCACACAGACATTTCGGGGCGTGGCTCAGTCCGGCAGAGCGCTGCGTTCGGGACGCAGAGGTCCCCGGTTCAAATCCGGGCGCCCCGACTGAGGAGATGGCGGAGACGTCCTCCGCGACGGGGCGTGGCGCAGTCCGGCAGCGCGCTGCAATGGGGTTGCAGAGGTCCCGGGTTCAAATCCCGGCGCCCCGACTGAGACCGAGGTATCGGGAAAAATCGAGGCCCCGCGACCCGGGAGGGCGGCGGGGCCTCGTCGCATCGGGACCGAGGTTACGCGAACCGGCGATTCTCGTTAGACTGATGCGGGAGCCCGCGTTCCGGACCGTGACAAGGAGACCCCCCGTGCGCACCGACCGTCGTCATGCCCGTTCCCCGGCCGCGCCGTCGCTCGCGGCGGCCCTCATCGTGCTCGTGGTGCCTCTGGTCGTGTTCGCGGCGCCCGCGGGGGCGCAGGGGACCATGGGCGGCCGCTCCGCCTGGAAGGCCGGCACCATTTCCCTCGAGGCGCGCGGCGGGCTCGGTCTGGCCAGCGGTGCCCTGGCCGACCTGACCGGCGGCGTGGGGTCGTTCGTCGGCGGCGGCCTCTCGGTCCAGCTCTCGCGCAACTTCGCGCTGCGGGCGGACGGCTCGGGGGAGTTCCTGGACGAAGGGGAGGTTCCGTCGAGCCCGGTGGGCATCATGCCCCCGCTCCGGCTGATCAACGCGGACGGCGGCATCGAGTTCGACTTCCCGCAGACCGACCCCGAGAAGGCTCCGCTGTTCGCGAACCTGTACGTCGGCATGGGCGTCACGAACGTCCACGCCACGCCGATCACGAACATGCCGGACACGCCGGAGGCGAACGCGGTCAACAACTTCAGCAAGACCTATCTCAGCTTCCACGGCTTCGCCGGCTTCGGCTACCAGCCCACCCGCACCGTGCTGTTCTTCGTCCGGGGCGAGACCTACTTCGTCCTCCTCCGGGACGCCGACGCCGCCCTGTTCCGCGTCGTGGCCCCGGGCCTGGACCCGTTCAACCGGTTCTGGGAGCATCCGGTCAGCGCCGGGGTGAGGCTGTCGATCGGCTGAGGCCCCCCACGGAACCGGGGATGCGGCGCGGTGTGGCCCTCGGGCTGGCCGTCCTCGTGGCGGGGACGGCCGCCGCCTGCGGCGCGCCGAAGAGCGAGGCGCTGGGCGGGGAGGTGGGGCGCGAGGTCCGGGCCTCGATCGACTCGGGCACGGCCTCGTTCGGAGAGGACGACTGGGGCGCGCTCCTGGCGGGCGGGACGCGGGACGGGCTCGTCGACTACGACTGGTTCCGGGCGCACCGGAGCGACCTCGACGCCTACCTGGAGCGGGTCGGCGGCGCCGACCTCCCGTCGCTGGCGCCCCCCCACCTCGAGGCGCTCCTCATCGACGCCTACAACGCCTACACGATCCGCACGATCCTCGAGCATCCCGGCGTCGGATCGATTCGCGACATCGACGGGGCGTGGACGGACCTCGAGCACGAGGTCGGCGGCCACGAGGTGACGCTCGACCAGATCGAGCACGGCCTCCTCCGCCCCTACTTCCGCGATCCCCGCCTCCACTTCGCCCTCAACTGCGCGTCCCGCTCCTGCGCCCCGCTCCCGCCGTGGGCCTACGCGGGGGACAGCCTGGACGCCCAGCTCGAGGGGCGCGCGCGGGCGTTCCTGCGGGACACCGCCAACGTCCGGGTCGAGGACGGGACCCTCGTCCTCTCGAAGTACTTCGACTGGTACGGCGGCGACTTCACGAACGCGGAGTGGACGCCCCACGCGGAGACGATCCCGCTCTTCGTCGCGGAGTACGCGCGGCCCGACGTGGCGGAGTTCATCCGGGGCCACGACGGCAAGCCTCCGGTGCGCTTCACCGACTACGACTGGTCGCTGAACGCCGCGGCGGGCCCCGATTCGGCCTCCGGCGGGTCCTCGACCTCCGGCGGCCCGTCCACGGCCGGCGCCTCCGCCTCCGGCGCGCGCGGCGGCTGGGTCGCCCGGCTCCGGGGCTGGGTCGCCTCGCTCGGGCCGGCCGGCCCGGTCGCGTACGGGGCGGCGTACGTCCTGGCCACGGTGCTCTTCGTCCCCGGGAGCGCGCTCACGGTGGGGGCGGGGATCGCGTTCGGGCTCGTGTGGGGGACCGTGATCACCTCGATCGCCTCGGTGACGGGCGCGGCGGCGGCCTTCCTGGTGGCGCGCTACCTGCTCCGGGACAGGGTCGCGCGCTGGGTGGAGGACCACGACCGGCTGCGGATCGTCGACCGGGCGGTGGGCGAGCAGGGCTGGAAGATCGTCGCCCTGACGCGGCTCTCCCCGCTGTTTCCGTTCAACCTGCTGAACTACGCCTACGGGCTCACGGACGTCGGCTTCCGGCACTACGTGCTGGCCTCCTGGGTGGCGATGCTCCCCGGGACGGTCGCCTACGTGTGGATCGGCGCGGCGGGAGCGGCGGTGGCCAGCTCGGCCACGGGCGGAGGCGGCTGGCTCCACACGGCGCTCCAGGTCCTGGGGGTGGCGGCGACCCTGGGGGTGGCCATCGTGATCGGCCGGATCGCCACCCGGGCGCTGAAGGCGGAGGCCGGAGGCGGCGACGCGCACGGCGGAGGCGAGGCGGCGTGAGCGACGGCCGCCGGACCCTCCTCGTGGCCCTGGCCCACCCGGACGACGAGGTGGCGGCGGCCGGCGCGATCCTGGCCCAGCGGGCGCGGGGCGACCGGGTGGTGCTCGTGTGGCTCACGCACGGCGGCATGACCGAGGCCTTCGGACCGGCCTCGCCCGAGGAGGTGCGCCGCCGGCGCGCCGAGCAGGCCCGCCGGGCGGCCGAGATCCTGGACGTCGAGACCCGCTTCATGGACTTCGAGGACACCCGGGTCGAGGCGACGCCCGAGGCCGCCGCCCGCGTGGCCAGGCTCGTGGCGGAGATCCGCCCGGACGGGGTCCTCACCATGGGAGACGCCTGGCGGCGTGGCCTCCGCCACCCCGACCACCAGGCGGCGGGCCAGATCGTGCGGGACGCGGTCTCGCTGGCGCGCATCCGGAAGGTGGTCGAGCCGCGAGAGCCCCACCGCGCCTTCGTCCCGGTCTTCACCCTGCGCGGGATCCACTCGACGCTCCCGGCGGTGGCGATCGACGTCGAGCCCCACCTGGAGACGATGTTCGAGCTGGGGCGCTTCTACCAGGCGTCGATCGGGTTCGGGGACCCGGAGTGGATGCGCCGCCGCCTCCGCCACGCGGGCGAGAGGTGGGGCCTCGAGCACGCGGAGGAGTACGACGCGTGGGAGACGGAGCCGGGCGTCGTGCCCTCGCTCCTCCCGGCCCGCGACGCGGTCCCCGACCTCCAGCCGGAGACGCGGGAGGGACCGGTCGGCTGAGGCCTACGCCGCCCGGGCCCGCTCGGCCACCTCGTCGGCGTCGTGGCGGTCCAGGTCGAACGCCTGGCCGCCGGGGCGGCCCTCCTCGAGCCAGCGGGTCACGATGAGGCTCGGCACGAGCTCCTCGGGCGGGAAGACGGGCTCGGCGCGAAGCTCGGCGATGCGGACCGCGTAGCAGGCGTCGCGCACGGCCTCTCGCCAGGCCGCCGCGGCATCCGCATCCGCGAGACCGCTCCCGCCGGTCCCCGCCCCCGAGCCCGCCCCCGCGTCGGCCCCGGCCCCCGGGATCGGCGCCTCCCGCGGCTCGAGCACGCGGCCGCGGGCGACCGGAAGGAGGAGGCGGTGGCCGGGACGGGCGTGCGGGAGGACGATGAGCCACGAGCGCTCGAGCCACGGGCGCTCCAGGGCGTCGCGGCGGAGCTCGATCTCGTCCAGCCAGTCGATCCTGCGCTGAAGGTCGGCGGCGGCCTCGAAGTCCAGCTCCGCGGCCCGGCGGTCGCGCTCGGCCTCGAGGCGGCCCCGCACCTCCCACGCGAAGGCCCGGTCCTCGAGGGCCCGCTCGGCCTCGCGCACCTGGGCTCGGTAGGCGTTCAGGCCGGCGGCGTGGATGCACGGGGCGGTGCACAGCCCGATCCCGTGCTGGAGGCAGGGCGAGCCCCCGGCGTCGGGCCGCAGCGGGCCGCGGCACGTCCGCAGCCGGAAGACCTTGCGGGCCAGCTCGGCGATCTCGGCCGGAAGGCGGCGTCCCCGGAAGGGGCCGAAGTAGCGCGCGCCCGACTTGCGCGCCGTGCGCACCACGCGCAGCCGGGGGAAGGGCTTCGACCAGTCGATCTCGAGGTACCAGCCGTTCGCACGGTTCTTCAGGGCCCGGTTGAAGCGCGGGCGGCCGCGCACGATCCGCTCCGCCTCGACCAGCTTCGCCTCGAGGTCGGTCCCGGCGCGGTGGATGCGGACGCGGCGGGCCAGCCGGAGCATCTGCGCCATGCGCTCGTCGTCGGGGCCGCCTCCGTAGAAGTAGCCGCGCACGCGGCGGCGGAGGTTCACGCTCTTCCCCACGTACAGGAGCGTCCCGTGCGCGTCCTCGAACTGGTAGACGCCGGGCGCCTTCGGGAGGTCTTCGGGCACCCAGTCCGGGACCGGCGAGGGGCGGGGGGACACGGCGGGGGTCCTCCTAGAAGGCCAGGGCGGTGTCGGCGGCGGCGTCGGCGTCGTCCGCCAGGTCGTCTTCGCCGCCCGGGGCGTCGGCCGCGCGCCGGGCGGCTTCATCCTCGCCGCGCCCCCCGGCTTCCGCGCCGCGCCCGCCGTCCTCCGCCTTCGACCCGACGGCCGCGGAGCGCAGCGCACCCCCGTCGCCCTCGACCCCCTCGGTCAGGATCGTGGCGGGGTCCCAGCGGCGGATCATCTCGACGAAGGCGCGCGCCAGCTCGGGGTCGAGGTTGGAGCCGGCGTTCTTCTCGAGGATGCCTATGACCTTCGGCGCGGGAAGAGGCTCGCGGTACTGGCGGCGCGTGCGGAGCGCGTCGTAGAAGTCGCACACCTGCACGAGACGGCTGAGGAGCGAGGGCCTCCGGGCGAAGTGGGGCGTGGGATAGCCGCCCTCGTCCCAGCCCATGTGGTGCTCGTAGGCCACGATGGCGGGGAGCGCCATCTCCGGCCCGCTCGCCATGAGCATGCGGCATCCGTCGACGGGGTGGCGCTCGATCACGGTGCGCTCCTCGTCGGTCAGCCGTCCGGGCTTCCCGAGGATCTCGGCGGGCACCGCGACCTTGCCGATGTCGTGGAGGAGGGCCGCCGCGCCGACCGCCTGCACGCGCGCCGCGGGCATGCCCAGCTCCTCGGCCAGCGACATCGACAGGATCGACACGTTGATGCAGTGGCCGGCCGTGTACTGGTCGCTCTGCTTGATCCTGAGGAAGGGGACGATGAGCCGCCGGGCGCCGTGCATTGCCACCGACAGCGACTGGACGACGGCCAGCGACTCGGCCACGGGGACGGCTCCCGTCGCCTCGATCTCCCCGTGCAGCCAGCCGAGGGCGCCGGTCTCGACGTCGAGCGTGACCTCGCGCTCGCCCTTCGGGCCCTCCACCGGCACGTCCTCCTCGATGCCGAGCGGTCCGTACCTGAGATGGGGGAGGCGCACGGCTTCGTCGGGCGGTGCCGCCGCCCCCTGGCCGGAGCGCTCCCGCTCCTCGCTCTCCCGGAGCCGCTCGAGCAGGCCCTCGAGGAAGGCGCCGACCTCCTCCCGCTCGACCCCACGCCGGGCTTCGATCCGGGCCACCCCGGCGTGCTCCATGCGCGCGGCCCAGGTGCCGGCCCGCAGGTCGCGCAGGGGGGAGTTCCCGTAGATGATCTCGCCCGCCAGGAAGGAGAAGGAGGGCGAGGAGTCATGCTCGAGGAGCGCGACCAGGGCCTCGTGGACCTCGTCGGCGACGGCGGCGCGGTAGGGGTGGTCGGGCTGGTAGAGCCCGGCCACCGACAGGTAGCGCCACACGGCGGTGAGGAGGTCGCCGGCGGCCGTGCGCGCGCTCACGGGGCCTCCTCCGGCCCGGGGTCGGCCTCGGCCAGCCGCGCCGCCTGCCGCAGCTCGGCGTTGTCCGAGTCGGCCGCCCGCCGGAGGACCCGCTGTGCGCCCGGGTCGCGGGGCCAGCGTCGGGCCAGCGTGGCGACCGCCTCCCGGACGGCGCCGGTGGCCGCGGCCAGGCGCCGGCGCCAGAAGAAGATCGGGTGGCGCCGCTCGCAGATCCGGATGAGCGCGCGCCGGGCGTCGGGCCCGCTCAGGTGCCCCAGGGCCCGGACCGCCTGGACACGGATCTCCCCCGGCCGCGCATCGTCGGCGGCGAGTGCGGCCACGAGCGGGACCAGGTCCGGGCCGGGGTCCTGCAGCTCGTCGACGGCGCCCAGCCCCAGGGTCAGCGTGCGGCTGTCCGACTCGCGCAGGGTCATCCGCACCGCGTCCGCGCGGGTGTCCGGGTCGCGGAGGAGGTGCTTGTAGGCCTCGCGGCGAACCTGCACTCGCTCGTGGGTCGCGAACGGCCGCGCCGTGAAGCCCTCGGGGGGCTCCATCTCGAACAGGAGGGCGAGCATGTTCCGCTGCACGTACCAGCGCTCGTCCCGCAGGCGGGCCACGACCAGGTCCGAGACCGACCCGCCCAGGCCCGCCAGGATCGAGAACGCCTTTCCGCGGATCGAGCGGTCCTTCGAGCCCTCGAGGATCCCGAGCAGGGGGCCCGCCACCGTGCGCGGGACGTGGCCGGCGATGCGCTCGAGCGCCTCGAGGTCGGGAGGCTCGCGCCCGGCCAGCTCCTCGACCACCTCGTCGGTCAGCAGCCGCTCGCGCAGGGTCGCGGCCACCCGGCTCCCCTCGGGCGACTCGTCGGCCAGGGCCAGGATCTCGCCCACGCGGCCCGCGTCGCACAGTCTCAGGAACGCGCGCTCCCCCGGGCCGCCCAGCTCGTCCACCTCGACGGTGGTCCGCAGGACGCGCAGGGGGTCCGGCCGCCCCGCCTCGCCGAGCCGGTCCCCGGCGTCGCCGAACTCCAGCCCGGCCATGGTGCGGAGCGCGTCTCCGTAGGCGTCGTCGAAAGCGCGGGCCTCCTCGCTCCAGCCGGTCACCGCCTGTTCGACGAGCGTGCGGAGCGCCTGCTGGGCCTCCGGCGAGGAGAGGGATCCCTCGGCGTCGGCGTAGCCCGCCAGCTTGACCAGGATCCGGAGCATCCAGTGAGAGACGTCGATGTCCCCCAGGTCGGAGGTCGTCTCGACCATCTGGAGGAGCGGGCCGGTGGGGAGGAAGGAGGAGCTGGCGCCCAGGATCTCGCGTCGCTCGCCGCTCCCGAGCCCCGAGCCCAGGAGACGGTGCATCTCCTCGCGGTCGAGCGAGCCGAAGAGGTCGCCGAAGCGCTCGCTCAGGCTGAAGGCGCCCTCGCCCTCCCCCAGCTCGCCGGCGATGGCCATGAGCGCCCGTCCGACCTCCCGGAGGAGCCCGGCCTCGTGAATGGACCCGATGCTCCGCGCCACCCGCGCCGGGTCCACGCCTCGGGCCGCGGCCACGGCCCCGGTCGCGGTCGCCGGCTCCTCCGCCGACCGGGGTCGTACGCCGGCGACGCGTGCGAGGCCCAGCCACAGTCGAGCGGCCCGGTGGTCGCGCGCGGCGCGCTCCTCGTCGGGGAGATCCTCGTCCAGGCGGAGCTTCTCGTAGTGGCGGGGCTCGACCCATACGTGCGGCCAGCGGGCGGTCATGCCCGCGCGTCGGCCCAGCCGGTCCTCGTCCGTGGACGGTCGCTCGCGGAGGACGGTGAGGACGGCCCGGAGCTCCGAGACGCTCACCCCGGGCTCGAAGCCGATGGCGGCCAGGTCGTGCTCGTGGAGGCGGCCCGCGAGGCCGGGAATGTGGGGGCCGGAGGGGTCGGTCCAGGCGCCCCGGTGGAGGAGGCGGTCGGGGGCGACGGCCACGGCCAGGTCCCCCTCTTCCTCGAGCAGGGGTCCGAGCTGGCCGTGGAGGTTCTCGACCAGGTCCCCGAGGGAGGGGTGGCCGGGTGGGTAGAGGCCGTAGCGTTGCAGTGCGCGCGCGAGGGAGGTGAGCCAGTTCCCGACGCCCGGCCGGAGCGCCGCGACGGGCCCGTCGGTCGCTCCGGCGTCGGTCCCCCTGGCATCGGCCGCGGGCTCCGCCCCCCCGGCGCCGATGCCGGGCGCCCGGACGTCCTCCCGGGCGTCGTCCCGGGTCACGGGGGGGCGTCCACTGGGCTCACGCCCTCGGGAGCTCCTCCCGCTCGACGACCTCGAGGGCGGCGTCGACGACGCGGGGGTCGAACTGGCGGCCCCGCTCGCGGCGGAGCTCGGCCATGGCGCCCTCCGCCGATTCCGCTTCGCGGAAGGGGCGGTCGTGGGTGATGGCCTCGAACGCGTCGGCCACGGCCACGATCCTTCCGACGAGCGGGATCTCCTCGCCCTCGAGACCGCGCGGGTAGCCCGTGCCGTCCCAGCGCTCGTGGTGGGTGTGCGCGATCTGCCGCGCGAGCTCGATGACCGGAAGGTCGCTGCCGGTGAGGATGCGGGCGCCGTTGGCCGCGTGGGTCATCATGATCTTGCGCTCGTCCTCGTCCAGCTGCCCGCTCTTGAGGAGGATCCGGTCGGGGACCACGACCATCCCCAGGTCGTGGAGGGGCGCCGCGTCCCGGAGGAGGGTCACCTCGTCCTCGGGGAGGCCCATCTCGCTGGCGATGCGCGCGGAGAGCTCGCCCACGCGCTCGGCGTGCTGCTCGGTCTTGAAGTCCCGGTACTCCACCAGGCGGGCCAGGACGTGGAGGACGCCGAGCTCCGCGCGGGCCAGCTCGTCATCCAGGTCGGCCTGCCCCCGCTCGTCGGCGGTCCGAAGGTCTTCCCGGAGCCGGCTGCTCTCGAGGAGCGCGCGGACGCGGAGCGCGACCTCGACGGGCTCGAACGGCTTCCGGAGGAGCTCGACGACCCCGAGGTCGCGAGCCTCGCCCAGCTCTCGACTCGACTGGCCCCCCACGAGGCCCACCACGCGGGGCGTGGGGAAGTCGGCCTCCCCCTCGAGCAGGTCGCGCAGGATCTCGCGCGAGGTCGGGGCCCCGAGGCCCAGGTCCAGCAGGACCAGGTCCGGGCGCAGCCGGCCACAGAAGTAGAGGGTCTCCTTCGGCTCGGTCGTGCTCGAGACGTCCGTGACGCCCTCTCCGGCGAGGATGTCTTCCAGCTCCCCGACCGCGGAAGGGTCGTCGTCGACGATCAGAATCTTGGCATCCAGTGCCACGTGTCCCTCGGTGTCCAGGTTGGGGGGAGGCGGTCCGGACCTTGCACTTTCTTCGGGTCCGCCCGCCGGCTTCGCGGCCGGCAGGGAATGCATAAGCTGTGCGCGATCGCTCCCCGACGCAACACGGATGCGGGCGCGCGAGCGCGTGATCGGGAACGGTCCCCGGGACCCGTGGCGGGCCGGCTGCAGTTCGGTCCCGTGGCGGCGGCGCGAGCGTTGCCGGGACCGCGGGCACGGCGTGGTCCCGAGGGTCCGGACAGGCAAGAACCGAGTCCTGTAAGTCAAGGCGCTGCAATGACAAGACTCTCAGAGCTCAAGGCCAAGGCGCGGCGGGAGGAGGCGGCCGGGAACCACCGGCACGCCATCAAGCTGTACCTGCAGGCGCTCGAGGAGGGCGACGCCGCCGAATACGCGTCGCCCGATCCCGGCCTGGCCGTCCGCATCGCCGACCTGAACTTCCGCGAGGGCGATCCGGGCACCGCCATCCGCTACTATCGGCAGGCCGCCGAGCAGTACGCGGAGCAGGGGCTTATTACGAACGCCATTGCAGTTTGCAACAAGATCCTCCGCGTCTTTCCCTACGAGACGGACTGCTATCGGACCATGGCGCGCCTGCACCTGGAGGTGGGTCTGGTGGCCGAGGCGCGGAAGAACCTCCTGCGCTACGTGGACACGGTGACGGCCCGCGGCGAGCTGGAGGAGGCCCACGGGGCCATGGGCGAGTTCCTCGACCGTGTCCCGGACGAGGAGATCGCCGAGCTGCTGGCCTCCCGGCTCCTGGAGGACGACCAGGGGGAGCAGGCCCTGGCGATGCTCCGCGAGGTGTGGGAGGACCGCGCACGCCTGGGCGAGGGCACGACCGATCTCGAGGCCCGCATCCGCGACCTCATGCCCGACGCCAGCCCCGGGAGCTGGACGCTCACCGAGGATCAGGGCGACCACGGCGAGGCCGGGAAGACCGCCGAGGCGGCAGCGGAGGCCGTGGAGCCCGAGGCCGAGGAGCCCGAGGCCGAGGAGCCCGAAGCCCAGGAGCCCGAGGCCGAGGAGCCCGAAGCCCAAAAGCCCGAGGCCGAGGAGGCCGGACCCGCGGAGGAGGAGCCGCATCCGGCGTCCCTCACCGTCGAGGACTGGCTGACCTCCGAGGCCGACGCGGCTCCCGAGCTGGCGGCCGCGATCGCCGAGCTCCGGGGGAGCATGCACCTCGAGGATCTGGAGGATGTCGAAGACCTCGAGGAGCTCGAAGACCTGGAGGACTCCGACGAGGTCGATCTGGCGGAGGAGCTGGCGCGGCTCGAGGCCGACAGGGCCGAGGCGGAGGCCGAGGCGGAGGCCGCGGCCGACGAGCCGGAACCCGGGGCCGACGCGCCGGAGATCGAGCGCGCCCGGGTCCCCGTCCACGTCTACCAGTACGACGTCGACAGGCCGGAGGTCGAGGAGGAGTCTCTCCGCGCGTGGGACCGCGAGCGCGAGAGAGAGGAAGAAGAGGAGGAGTGGCCGGGCCGTCTGGAGCTGGTGGGACGCTACCGGGAGCTCATGTCCCGGGCTCGCCAGCTGGCTGATGAGTTCGGCCACGAGCCTCCTTCGTGGAGCGACGCGATCGAGTCGGACGGCGGCGCCCGTCCGTGGAGCAGGCTTCCAGAGATCGAGACCGGGGGAGACATGTCCGAGCACACCGAGAACGCAGGAATGGAGCGGGACCTCGATTCGGATCGGCCTCAGGAGGTCGAGGCCTTCGGCGCGGAGTGGGACCCGTGGGCGGACGAGGAAGAGGCGGCCGAGGAAGAGGAGGTCGTCGGGGAGGCGGCCGGGGAGGCTCCGGCCCCCGAGGCCGTGCCGGGGCCGCCCGAGGCGGAGGTCGAGGCGGTCGAGGTGGAGGAGCCTGCCGCGCCCGCGCCGTCCGCGGGGGCAGCCGACGCCGCCGCGTCCAACGGTCGGGCGGTCCGGGAGACGGGCCGGGCCGCGGCCGAGCTGGGAGAGGCCGCCGAGCTCCGCCGGGGTCTCGAGCTCCTGAACGAGCTCCTCGAGCTCTCGCCCGAGAACATGGAGCTCCGGCGCCGGAAGGTGAGGTACGCGCGCCGCCTGGGCGACACGAGCACGCTCACCGACGCCTACCTGTCGCTGGCGCACGGGCTGGCCGACCGGGGCTCCCGGCGCGGCGCCCGCATCCTCTACCAGCAGGCCCTCGAGCTCTCGCCCGGCGAGGAGGCCGCCCGCACGGGTCTGGCCCGCCTCGACGCGCTCGAGCTCCAGGAGCAGCGCCGGCACGGGCCGGCCGCCGAGGAGCTCCCGGCCGCCAGCGAGGCGGACCGTGAGGCCCGCGAGGAGCTGGGCGAGCGCCTGTGGAACGAGTTCGAGATGACGATCCGCGAGCTCCCGTGGCTGCACGCCGCCACCCAGAGCTTCCAGGCGGCGGGGCCCGACCGTCAGCCGGCGCTCCAGACCTTCCTGATGATGGCGCATTACTTCATGGCCCGGGAGCAGTACGAGGAGGCCGCCACGGTCCTCTCGTCCGCTCTGGACCTGTCCGAGCGCGGCGACGAGGAGCTGGTCGACATCCTCTACTACCTGGGCGTCGCCCGCCGCCGCCTGGGCGACCAGGCCGCCGCCCGCGAGCTGTTCGATCGCGTGGCCCGCGTGGACGAGGACTTCCGCGAGGCGCTGGAGATCGTGCCGGCCGACGAGGCCTGAGGGCCGCCCCGGCCGTCAGGGCCGCCGCCGGACTCCGGCGGCGGGGCCCGGGGGCGGGGCGCCGTTCCCGGCACCGGGAAGCCTGCGAGAGAGGGGGCGGCGGGGAGACCCGCGGCCCCCTCTTCGCGTAGACGCCTCCGCACCGCACCCGGGCGGGCCTCGGCTCCGGATCGCCGAAGCGACGCGGGCGTCGGCGCCGCCGGCAGATTGTCATCGCCAACGGTAGGAAAACTCCCCACACGGACGGCCGGCATCTCCCCTCGCCTTGTTCAGGCCTTTGCCCCACGGCGCGGAAACGGCCCGGTGGGCATTCTTGTTCACGTGATCGGACAGCAGCGGCGGACGCCCGGCCCGGCGCCGGGGCACGTCCCCCGAGTGACATACGCACGGAAGCAGGAGGCGATCGTGAACAGGAAGGAAGCACTCAAGATGTTCGGAGCGGGAAGCCTGGGGCTCGTCGGGCTGGCGTGCGGCACCGGAACGGCCGCCGAGCCCAACGGGGCCGCGGCTTCGCCCGCCGCCGGGGCCGGCGCGGCCGCTACGGCGTCGAAAGTGTCGTCGGGGGCCTCCTCCACCGGCGGAGGCGAGGCGGCCCGTGCGGTGACCCTCCAGCGCCTGGCCGCCGACCCGAAGGCGCTTCCCGGGCCGATCGCGGGCGCCGCGCCGCGCACCCGCTCCTTCCTGCTCGAGCCCCGCGAGGGCGTGGGCGAGATCGAGCCGGGCGCGACCTTCGACTACATGACCTTCGGCGGCCAGATCCCGGGCCCGATGCTGCGGGCGCGGCAGGGCGACCGGATCCGGCTCACCGTCCGGAGCCCCGGGTCGAACATCCGGCCCCACAACGTGGACCTCCACGCCGTGTACGGGCCCGGCGGAGGGGCGGATGAGACCCTCGTGCTGCCCGGCCAGGAGAAGACGATCGAGTTCCGCGCCATGTACCCGGGCGCGTTCATCTACCACTGCGCCGTGCCGGGCATGGACATGCACATCTCGAGCGGCATGTTCGGGATGATCCTGATCGAGCCTCCCGAGGGGCTCCCCGAGGTCGACCACGAGATCTACGTGGGCCAGCACGAGGTCTACACGAACCGGCGGGCGGGCGAGGCCGGGCACCACGCCTTCGACACGGCCTCCATGGTCCGCGAGGACCCGACCTACGTGCTCCTCAACGGCGAGAAGTACGCCCTGACGCCCGACGTGCGCGGGGCCATCAAGGCGAAGAGGGGCGACACGGCCCGCATCTACTTCGTCAACGGCGGCCCGAACCTCACCTCGAGCTTCCACCCGATCGGGAACGTGTTCACCAGGGCCTGGATCGCGGGCGCGCTGGCCAACGAGCCGCTGCGCTACGTGCAGACCCTGCCGGTGCCGCCGGGCTCGACGGGCGTGTTCGAGATGGAGTTCCCGGTCCCCCAGCCGATCAAGCTGGTCGACCACGCGCTCTCGCGGGTCACCCGGAAGGGCATGCTCGGGATCATCGACGTCGAGGGCCCGAAGCAGGCCGGGATCTTCCGCGCCGTGAACGACCGGGCGTGATGCGAGAAGGGGGGCGCGGGCCCGTGGCCCCGCCCCCCTCTCTCGTTCCCTCTTGAACTCGAGTTCAAGAGGGTCTTTTTCTCCCCCCTGCCGGGGTCGACCTCAGTGCTCGAGGCAGCTCGCCGCGGTGATCGAGTAGTCCACCGTGGCCTGGTCGCCCGAGGCCAGCGTCACCTGGTCCTGCGAGGGCGTCGCGTCTAACACGAGGGTGTCGTTGTCGAACGCGACCGAGTCCTCGAAGCCCATCAGGTAGGTGTCGGGAGCGAGGAAGTCGATCGTGTAGCTCCCGTCGCTCTGCACGGTCCCCGAGCTGACCACGCTCGCGTCGCTCGACAGCGTGGCCGTCGGGACGAAGTCCTCCACCGAGCGCGAGGTGCCCGTCGGGCACTCGGGAAGGGCGCTGAGCTGACTCCCGTCCAGCGACACCGTGCCCGTGACCGAGGCCGAGGCCTCGAAGTCCGTCGCCATCATGACGGGGTGCAGGACCCACTGGTCGGAGGCGGCGGCGTCGTGGCCGAAGCTCTGGGCCACGTCGAAGTCCAGGACCAGGATCTTGGCCGTGCCCTGGAGCTGCACGTTACCGCCCGGCAGGTTCACCTTGAAGCCGCTCTGGCCGCAGCTCGGGCAGATGAGCTGGCCGGAAGCGGTGGGCGAAAAATCGGATCCGGCGGGCAGAGTCGCGCCGCCCAGCGTGTACGCGGTGATCTCGCCGCTCGAGTTCTGGGCCACCGCGACTCCCTGGCTCACGAAGATCCGGAGCTGGGTGTAGGTGCCCGACGGAACCTCGACGTCGCTCACCAGGTCCTCGGTGCTCTGGTCCAGGGAGCTGAGCTTGACCAGGTCGCTGGGCGTGTCCAGGAGCGTGACGTGGCCTCCGGACGATCCCGAGGCTCCGCCCTGGAGCCACACCGAATCGATGCCCACCCACGCCTCGAGCAGATCGCCCGCCGGGGCATCGGTGAGCCTGAGAGACATGCGCGTCGTGCCGACGCCCGTCGAGTCGCCGCACGCGCCGAGCCCGACGGCCGCCGCGAGGACGAGCACCGTCGGGACCAGCGTTCTCAACTTGTTGGAGCTCATGACCTTCCCTCCTGTAATGTAGCGATCCCGTCGATCGGGCTCTCCTCTCCGTCGCGGTCTACAGACGGTGCTACCCCTCGCGAGGTAACGCGAGGCCCGGCGGATGGAGGCTCGTTCGCATGGAGGTTGCACCGCGCCGCGCGTGGCGGAGGCCGCACGCGGTGCTCCGGCTCATGTCGAGATCCCGCAACATGGATGCCCCCGGGCCTGCCGACCGGGGGGGGCGAGGTCCGGTGGGGCGCTCGTCTATTTCACTGTGCTGGAAGCCGTTGGAGGGCTGCCGCCGCTCGATGGAGGCTCCGGCACGGCGCCTGCCCCATGGACGGGTGCGATCCGTCACATGGCACGACCATTCGTGAAGGAGGAGGAGACATGCCAGAGGCAGCCACCGCCGGCGTGACCTGTCGGCTCCGGCGCGACGATGGGAGCGAGTGGGCCGTGACCGCCTTCGACCTCCGGAACGGCGGAGCCTGGGTGACGGCCACCCGGGTGGACCCGGCCGGCAGGGGGCGGCGCGTGCTCCGCGGAGAGCCGCTGGATCACGGCGACCGGCTGGAGTGGGTGCGCGGGGACGGAACGGTGGTCTGGGCCATGCGCAACCCCACGGGCGTCGGGCTGCGGTGGGAGGAGCGCCACGACACGGACGCCGCCGAGGCGGAGCGCGCCTTCTTCGAGGGGGACTTCCGGCAGGCGTCCTGACGTTCGGGATCTACGGGGCGGGAGGCGCCGCATCCCGGCCGCTTCCCCATGTCTCGCGATGCAGCGCGGAGAGCCCCAGACTCGCCCGTACGCCGCCCCGCGGAGCCGGGCGTGACAGCACGGAGTCCCAGCGCCCGGTGAGTAGCCGGGCCACCCACCAGCACCCCAGGGTGAGCGCGACGGCGGCATATCCGTCCACCGCGTAGTGCCACCCGAGCAGCACCGATCCCACGAAGATGCCTGCCGCGAAGACCCACAGCAGGCCCCCGAGCCACCGTGACCGCTCCGTCCCGACCAGCGCGGCCAGAACGGCCATGGACACGTGCATGCTCGGCATGGCGGAGATGCCCTGCACCGAGTGGACGGCCGCTCCCGTGTAGCTCTCCCACAGGTACCGCTGGATCTTCAGGGCCGCCAGCGAGTGGACGGAGTCCATCGACGCCAGGTGATGGAGGAGGGGACGGTAAGGGTCGGGCAGCCCCGTGACCCGCCCGTAGTAGACCGGTCCCGCCGATGAGAAGATCACCGCGAGCACGCTCCCCCCGACCGTCCAGCACAGGAGGAAGGCCAGGAGGAAGCGGCACCGCGTGCGTCGCTCGGACGACCAGCACTGCCACAGGAGCACCGCCATCACGACGACGAACCACAGCGCGTACAGGACGTCGAGGATGCGGACCGCACCGGGCGCGTTCAGGAGCGGCCGGAGGAGGCGCCAGGGGTCGTGCCCCAGGTGGAGCATCCGATCCGCGCGGAACAGGGCCGGGTCCCACGTGAAGGGGTGCAACGCCGGGATGGCGGTCTTGACGGCCACGAACAGATTGAGGAACAGGACGACCAGGAGCACGGTGAGGCCGGCCGCGGCCGGCTGCACGAGGCCCATGCGCCCCCCGACGTGGGCCAGCCATCTCCGGATGGGTCGCCGGGCTTCCGACCCGCCACCTTCGATGGCTCGATCCTGGATCTGCCTGCCGGACAGCCGCCTCGAGCGGAGCTCATCCCGGAGGAACGACGCCGAGTGCCACAGGATGGCCAACAGGAGGAGGACCAGGAACCAGTACGCGGAATCCCACGCGATCCCGGCGACGGGGAGGCGCCACCTGCGACCGGTTCCTGCCTGCATCGCGGCCCGTCCCGCCGCGTACGCCGCCACGGCCGCCGCGAGGGGGAGCTGCTCGAGCCCCGCGTAGACCAGCCGCCCGCGGACCGACGGCCGGGTCGGAGCGGACGCCGCCGACTCCCCCGGGTCCCGACCGCCCGTCGTGCTCACCCGGTCAGGGGAAGCACAGATCCTGGCCGTCGACGGGCAGGTCCGGAGCGGTCGCCCGCCGGACCTCTCCGGTCGCCGGCGCGTCCCGACGCCCGAACAGGGCGGCGACGGAGTCCTGGTAGACGAGCGGCCATTCCGGATCGAGCGCCATGAGGTTGTAGACCGGTCGATCCCGCGGGACCAGCGCGAGGTCGGCCGGTCCCCGGGCCAGGAAAGCGTCCCAGTCGCGCACGCCGCCGACCCACCGCAGGTATCCCTGGTAGATCGAATCGGGGTAGACGGTCTCGCGCCGTCCGTCCATGCCCACCTTCAGGCGTGGCGCCAGGTGCCAGATCGAGTACTCCCCCCAGTCGAAGAACACCGCCAGGCGGCCGCGGGCGCCGCTGCGCTCGAGCAGCCCCACGGCCCGGGCGGGATAGGCGAGCCCCCGCTCGGGCCCCATCTCGATGCACCGGAAGGCCGGGACAGAGTGCAGGGCGGCGCCGAGGGCCACGATCCCCGAAACGAGCCCCATCCACGGCGCCGCCAGGCCTTTCGGGACCCCACCGGCGCGCCGTGGGCCGAAGAGCTCGGCCAGCTGGGGCGCCAGCAGGACACCGATGGTCAGGCACAGCAGCGGGAGGTGGCGCACGGCCGTGAGCGGGAGGACCGCCAGGACGCCCAGGATGGCCAGGGACGCCGCCGGAGGCCGGGACCGGCTCCGCCACAGGGCCCACCCGCCCGCACCCAGGTACGCCATGTACCAGAGGCCCAGCGGCGACTGGATCCTGAGGCTCTGCCACTCGCTGATGTGGGGCCGGGGCACGGTCGCCGTGCGCAGGAGGAACGCGGGCAGCTCCGGACCGTAGGGGTTGAGCAGGAGGGCGGCGGCGGCCGCCGCCGCGATGCCCAGGACGAGACCGATCGCGGGTGCGCCGGAGCTCCCGGCCGCGGCCTCCGTCCCATCGGATCCCCGGGACCGCACCGCCCTCCGCAGGCGTGAAGCCACGTGCGTCGCCGCCCACACCGCCACGACCCCCGCTCCGGCCAGCACGCCCCCGTGCAGGTTCACCCACACCGCGAACAGGGGAGGAAGGATCCACAGGCAGCGGGTCCTTCCCTCCTCGGCGGCCGAGATGCACACGAGCGTGACCACGAAGCCGAGGTAGGTGAACATGTGGGGGCGCACCGGCCCCAGACCGACGAGGACGGGCGGGGCCAGGAGGAGCACGGCCACGCCGCCGCGAAGCGCGCCGAGCCCGGAGGCGGCCAGTCGGGCGTAGACGAGTCCGAGGACGAGGAGGGTGACGCCCGCCTTGAGCGCCACGAGACCGGGCGCGCCGAAGTGGCCCCACAATCCGGCGAACAGGACCTCGGCCAGCCACTCGTGGTTGATCCACTCCTGCCCGCCGCTCAGGTACGAGAACGGATCGACTCGGGCCGGGCCGCCCAGCCGGAGCGTGAGCTGGCCGAACCGCACGTGACCCCACAGGTCCGGGTCGGCGATGGTCTGGGTGGCGAAGTACAGGAGGATCCCCGCCACGAGGAGGGCCACTCCCGCGCTCCACAGGAGGCGAGCCCGGCGCCGGGGGCCGCCGCCGGACGACCGCGCCCCGCCGCCGGGACGCAACGCCCCCTCGTCCGCGGGACCGGCGTGCAGCCTGTCGTCCGGCCTCTCCATCGCTCGACGCGCTCCCGATGCGTGTGGTGGCGACCTGTCCCGGCGGGCCGCCTCCGAACGGTCCGGGCCCGGATCCCCCGGTCCTCGTGCAAGTTCGGAGCCGAGGGCGCGGTCCGATCCGGGGCGCTTTCGGGCGGATCTCGGCGTCCGGGTCGCGCGAACGGACCGGGGTGTGGCTTGCATGAAACACCATCTTGCCGCGTTTCGCCGGCCTCATGGTGGCCCGACGGCCCCCCGGGCCCCGAGGAACCGCTGTCGAGCCAAGGACTTGGATGGATCGGTGCAGTGAGGAACGAGCAGGCGCGGGAGTTGCTCCAAGGGAGCGGCGCGGCTGGACGGAGCCGGCTCGAGCCGGGCTCGGACGCCGTGGGGCGGGTTCCCCCCGCACCACTAGGAGTTTTCTTTTTTTCCTTAGCATGGCCGGATGGCCGGGAGGAACGACATGGCGCACCTCATGACCGCCCTTTGGGACGACCAGGCGGGCCAGGACCTCGTGGAGTACGTGCTCATCATCGTGCTCATCGCGCTCGGCGTGGCCGTGGCGCTCATCAGCCTTCGCGGTGCGATCACGGGCGCCTTCAACAACGCCTCGAGCACGCTGAACACGCAGTCCAACCTGTAAGCCGGCGGCCCGGAGCCGCCGTGCGTGCGCCGTGTCCGGGGTCGGATCCGAAGGCCGGATCCGACCCCCGGTCGGTGCCCCCGAGACAGTGACGAGAGGATGACCGCGAAGAAGATGACGACGAGAACCATGCGGACCATGAGCGATCCCGCGGGCGTCGCCGGGGCGAGGAGAAGGGGCTCGTGCTCGAGCACCTGACCCTCGCCTCGCTGCTGCTCCTCGCGGGGGCGGCCGCCTGGTGGGACCTGCGAGCACGCCGCATCCCGAACGCCCTGACGCTGACGGGGTTGCTGGCGGCTCTGCTGCTGCGCGTCCCGCTCGGCATGGGCGCGGTCGGGCTGGGCCTGCTCGGAGCGGGGCTCGCCTTCGGCCTCTCCCTGGTCTTCTTCCTGGCCGGCGGGATGGGCGGGGGCGACGTGAAGCTCCTCGCCGCCGTGGGGGCCTTCCTGGGCCCGCAGCGCCTCTGGATGGCGCTCCTGGCCATGGCCCTGGCGGGCGGGGTGATGGCCGCGTGGGTCATCCTGAGGCGCGGAGCCGTCACCGAGACGGCCGCGAACCTCCATACCCTGGCGGCGACGTTCGGGCGGAAGACCTTCACCGGCTGGAAGGGAGGCGAAGGGGAGGCCGCCCTCACCCTGGACACGCCCGGAGCGCTGACGGTCCCCTACGGCGTGGCGATCGCCGTCGGGGCCGTGGCGGGCTGGTTCCTCACCACGTGAGAACGCCGGAGGTGGATCCGTGAGACGTCCCGGGGCGGAGGTGCCGGCGGACGGCGAGCGCGGCCAGTCGCTGGTCGAGTTCGTTCTCGTGCTCCCGCTCCTGCTGGTCCTGGTGTTCGGGATCATCGAGTTCGCCAACGCGTGGCGCACTTCGCAGATCGTCACCAACACGACCCGGGAGGTCGTCCGGATGACCGTCGTGTTCGACCCCGTCCCCATGATCACGCAGGCGTCGGCGACGGACACGGCGCGGGCGCGGCTCACGGCATCCGGGCTGGACGGCTCGAAGGCCACGGTGACGTTCCCCCGGTGGTGCGCGGGATCGGCGTGCACGGGAGACCCGGACGAGGTGAAGATCCAGTACCCCTTCACCTTCCGGTTCTTCGGCCCCGTGCTGGACCTGTTGTGCGGGTCCGGGTGCGGAGCCCGGTACGGCACGATCACCCTCACCTCGACCGCCGTCATGCGGAACGAGTAGGAGTCGAACGACATGCGGAATAGAATCGGAATCGTGCTGGCGCTGGCCCTCGTGTCGGGGGCCGTGGCCGCCTACCTGGCCTTCAGCTACCTCCGGTCACCCACGGACGGAGGCCAGGGCGATGCGGCCGCCGGGGGCGTGGCCGAGGTGGCCGTGGCGACGCGGGACATGGCCGTGGGCACGATCCTCCGCCCGGAGGACGTCAAGCTGGTGAAGTGGCCGGCCGCGGCCGTGCCGCAGGGCTACGCCACCTCCACGGAAGAGGTCCTGGGCCGGGGGCTCATCAGCCCGGTGTCCACGAACGAGCCGCTGCTGGCCGCCAAGCTGGCCCGCAAGGAGGCCGGGGGCGGACTTCCGATCGCGATTCCCGAGGGCATGCGCGCGATGAGCGTCAAGGTCAACGAGGTCATCGGGGTGGCCGGCTACGTCCTCCCCGGGACCCACGTGGACGTCCTCGTCACGCTGAAGAAGCAGGACGCGGGCGGCGACGCGCGCACCGAGATCCTCCTCCAGAACCTGACGGTCGTGACGGCCGGGCAGGAGCGGCAGCAGGACCGCGAGGGCAAGCCCAAGACCGTCCCGGTCGTCACCCTGCTGGTGACGCCGGAGCAGGCCGAGAAGCTCACCCTCGCGGCCAGCCAGGGGGAGCTACAGCTGGCGCTCCGGAACACCCTGGACGAGGACTCGGTGCAGACCGACGGCGCGCGCCTGACCAGGCTCCTCCCGTCGTCGGAGAGGGTGGTCCGGCGTCCGGTGGGGCGGCGGGCTCCGAGCGGCCCTCCCTCGAGGGTCAACGTGGAAGTCTACAGGGGGCCAGAGCGGTCCACGTCCACCGTGGACACCGCCGTGACGGGAGGTGAGCGATGATGAGGATGAGAGAGCGGCGGACGGACGTGGGACGCGGAGAGCGAGCGCAGCGGTCGGGGCTCGCCGCCGGACTGGCGGCGTGTCTGGCCCTGGCGCTCGTGGCCGGTCCCGCCGCGGGCCAGGCCGCGGGCGACGACGTGCTCACCATGGGCGTGGGGACGTCCCGCGTGGTCGAGTACGCCTCGAACCTGGCGCGGGTCTCGATCGGCGATCCCGACGTCGCCGACGCGGTCGTGGTGTCGGCCCGGGAGGTCGTCATCAACGGGAAGAAGGTCGGGAGCACGACCCTCCTGGCCTGGGACGGCTCGGGCGTGCGGCACCGCTACGACGTCCAGGTCACCGCGGACGCCGCGGGCCTCCAGCGCAGCCTGGACCGGTACTTCCCGGACTCGGGCATCCACGCCAGCGCCACGGGGGGCACCATCGTCCTGGACGGGCGGGTGCGGAACCAGCACGTCGTGGCCAAGGCCCTCGAGGTGGCCCGTCGGTTCGCCGGCGACGGGACGGCCATCGTGGACAACATCCAGGTGCCCGACCGGGGACAGATCCTCCTGCAGGTGCGGTTCGCGGAAGTCAACCGCTCCGCCATGAAGAACCTGGGGATCGACATCCTCCACGCGGACCCGTCCGCGCCCCAGGGAGGCGACGAGATCGGCGCGGGCACGGGGGGATTCACGGGGAGGTTCCCGGGAAGCGGCCCCGACAAGACGTTCTCGGACGCCGTGGACTTCTACCTGTTCCACGACGCGTCCAACCTGGCCGCCTTCATCCGGGCCCTGAAATCCAAGGGGCTGTTCAAGAGTCTGGCCGAGCCCAACCTGATGGCGGTGCCGGGCGACACGGCCTCCTTCCTGGCCGGAGGCGAGTTCCCCTTCCCGGTCGTGCAGGGCGGGAGCAACAACGCCGTCACGATCCAGTTCAGGGAGTTCGGGATCCGGCTCAACTTCGTGCCGACGATCACGAACTCCGGAGCGATCCGGCTCCGCGTGGCGCCCGAGGTCTCGTCGCTGGACTTCGCGAACGGGCTCACCGTCTCCGGCTTCAGGATCCCGACGATCCTCAGCCGCAGGGCCCAGACCACGATCGAGCTGGAGGACGGCCAGACCTTCGCGATAGCGGGCCTCCTGGACAACTCGCTCACCCACAACGTGAACAAGGTGCCCATCCTGGGCGACATCCCGATCCTGGGGGCCCTGTTCCGCTCGGAGGAGATCCGCCAGAAGCGGAGCGAGCTGCTGGTGCTGGTGACGCCCCACCTGGTGCAGCCGCTGGACGTGCCGCCCCCCCTGCCCACGGGCGAGCCCGACACGTGGGGGCTGGACAAGACGGTGACGGACTCGACGATGATCGACGCCCGCGAGCTCATGGGACTTCCGAAGGGCGGCAGCGGCGGTGGGGGCCGCCGGCCGTGAGGGCCCGCCGGCTTCGGATCCGGCTCCGGGACGACCGGGGCGTGAGCCTGGCCTTCGTGGCCGTCGGCCTGGCCGCCTTCATCGGGATGGCGGCTCTGGCCGTGGACCTGGGCATGCTGTACGTGGCCCGGAGCCAGGCCCAGCGCGCGGCGGACGCCGCTGCCCTGGCGGCGGGAGTCGAGGTGTGGAAGTTCGGGGGCGACCACGCGGCCGCCCGCGCCGCCGCCGAGCAGTACGGGCTCGAGAACGACATCCTCGGGCAGCCCACCGTGATCAGGGACGAGGACGTGACGTTCCCCTCGGACGACACGGTCCGCGTGTGGGTCCGCAGGACCCGCGCCCGGGGAAACGCCGTGCCCACGATCTTCGCCCGGATCCTGGGGATCGACCAGGTGGACGTGGTCACCAGGGCGGCGGCCAGGGCGTTCCCGGCCGGCGGTGTGGACTGCGTGCTCCCGATCATGATCCCGGACCGGTGGGAGGAGCTCGGAGGCAATCCCGCCTACTACGACGACGGCATCGACCGCTACCAGCCGTGGAAGAACTCGGACGGCACGATCAACAGCGACTACACGGGCTACAGCCAGGCCGACTACGGCGTGCAGATCACGATCCGCGGCTTCCAGAATCCGGGCACGGCCAACTCCAGCTGGTACTATCCGTTCCGGCAGCCGGGGATGTCGGGAGCCGCCGACTACCGGGCGGCGATCCGCGGGGAGAACTGCGGGGGCGCCGACAGCCCCGACTACGACGTGAACGACTCCGTCGCCACCGAGCCCGGCGCCATGATCGGGCCGACGAACCAGGGCTTCGACGACCTCATCGCGATGGATCCCGACGCGGAGTGGGACGAGGGTAAGGACTGCGTGATCAACCTCACGACCCATCCCGACGGGGCGTGCGTGGGCAGCCCCCGGATCCGTCCCATGCCGCTGTTCGATCCGACCGAGGTCATCGACCCGGGCGTGTCGAACGTGGAGATCACCAACTTCGCCGCGCTGTTCGTGGAGGGGGTGACGTCCAGCGGCGTCACGGGCCGCTTCATGGGCTACACGGGAGTCCATCCCGGTCCCCAGCCGGACGGGTCGGCCGGTCCCCTGTCCGTGGTGATCGTGCTGGTGGAATAGGAGGCCGAACAGCCGTGGATGCATCGCAGCCAGAGTGTGACCCCGGGGACAGGACATGGGTGCCAGCGTGAACGACGCCATGCGAACGATGGGCGGCGGGGACCAGAGACCTGCACGAGCGGCCGTCTTCTCGGCGGATCTCGAGTGCATGGAGGTCGTGCGCGAGGCCTTCCGGGACTCGGGAGAGGTCGAGCTGGGACTCGAGCTCGACGTGCCCTTCACCGAGATCGCGGATCCGCAGCTCGAGAGGCTCCGTCGACTCGCGCCCGAGGTGGTGTTCCTGGACCTGGAGTCGGATCCCAGGGTGGGGCTCAAGTTCGCCCAGTTCCTCCTGGACCAGGGGTACACGCAGGCCCTGATCGGGACCAGCTCGGACGTCTCGCGCGAGCTGCTCCTGGCGGCCATGCAGGCCGGGATCCTGGAGTTCGTCCCGAAGCCGCTCAGCCCCGGCGACGTCCGGGAGGCGCTCGAGCGGGTGTGGCGGAAGACCGGCAGGAAGACGCGGGAGGAGGGCTCGGGGGAGCCTGGCCGGGTCCTGACCGTGTTCGGCGCCAAGGGCGGCTCGGGCTCGACCACGTTCGCCACGAACCTGGCCGTGGAGATCCACAGGCTCTCGCGCAAGAAGACCCTGCTGGTGGACCTGGACCTCGAGCTCGGAGAGACGGCGCTCCTGCTGGGCGTCGAGCCCAAGTTCAGCATCGTCGACCTCGTGAGGAACTTCCACCGGGTCGATGCCGGGCTGCTGGCCTCCTACATCGAGCGGCACAAGTCGGGCGTGGAGCTCCTGTCGGCTCCGTACGAGCCCACGGACCCGGAGGAGGTGAGCGCCGATCGGGTGAGCAAGATCCTCGACTTCCTCCGCGAGCGGTACGACTACGTGGTGCTGGACACGCCCAAGACGTTCAGCCCCGTGGCCATGGCGGGCATCGAGGCCTCCGACGAGCTCTATCTCCTGGCCACCGCTGACCTCCAGTCCCTGCGCAACGTCACGCGGTGCCTGCCCCTCCTGCGCAGGATGTCCGAGCGCAAGGAGGACGGCTGGCTCCGCCTGATCGTGAACCGGTTCGACCCCCGCCAGCTCATCGGACTCGACGAGGTGGAGAAGACGCTCCAGATGGAGGTGTTCGCCACGCTCCGCAACGACTATCGCTCGCTGATGGCGTCGATCAACGAGGGGCGGCCCGCCGTCATGGACGGGAAGTCGCCCTACGCCGCCGACGTGCACGAGATCGCGGCCCGGGTCACGGGAGTGGCCGCCCGGCCCACACAGTCGAGCGGACTCCTGTCGCGCGTCCTGGGTGCTTTCCGGGGCGGCGGCACGTCGACGGCGCCCGACAGCAAGCCCCCGCAGAGAAGGATGACGGCCCGTGGCTGAACACGAGAGAAAGACGGAATCGAACGGCGGACGTCCCGCGACCGCTTCGGCCGAATCCCCCGCCTGGGAGCGTGCCGGGAGCGAGCGGAGCGAGCCGTCCGGGTCCGACGGCAGGGCGGGCGACTTCAACCCCGTCTTCCAGGACATCAAGACGCGCATCCACCGGCAGCTCCTCGAGCGGCTGAACCTGACGAACCTCAGCGACAGCAATCGCGAGGAGGCGATGGCGGAGACGCGGTCCATCGTCCGGAGCCTGCTGGCCTCCGAGCAGACGCCGCTCAACATGGAGGAGCGCGAGCGGCTGGTGGACCAGGTGCTCGACGAGGTGTTCGGCCTCGGGCCCCTGGAGCCGCTGGTGCGCGACCCGACCATCTCGGACATCCTGGTCAACACCTACGATCAGGTCTACATCGAGCGCGACGGGAAGCTCCAGGCCACCGAGATCAGCTTCCGGGACGACCGGCACCTGCTCCAGGTCATCGACCGGATCGTGTCGGCCGTCGGGCGGCGCATCGACGAGTCGTCGCCCATGGTGGATGCCCGTCTGCCGGACGGCTCCCGGGTGAACGCCATCATTCCGCCGCTGGCCGTGGACGGGCCGCACCTGTCCATCCGGAAGTTCCGCAGGGATGTCCTCTCCGAGGACGACCTCCTCCGGAACGGCACGCTGACCGAGTCGATCCTGGAGGTCCTCCGCGCGTGCGTGAAGGCGCGGCTGAACGTGCTGATCTCGGGCGGCACCGGCGCGGGCAAGACCACGCTCCTCAACGTGCTGTCCTCCTCGATCCCGGTTACCGAGCGCATCGTCACCATCGAGGACTCGGCCGAGCTCCAGCTCCGCCAGCCCCACGTGGTGCGGCTCGAGACCCGGCCGCCCAACCTCGAGGGCAAGGGGCAGATCTCCCAGCGGCAGCTGGTGATCAACGCCCTGCGCATGCGGCCCGACCGGATCATCGTGGGCGAGGTCCGGGGCGAGGAGGCCGTGGACATGCTCCAGGCCATGAACACGGGCCACGACGGCTCGATCACCACGCTCCACGCCAACGCCCCGCGGGACGCCCTGGCCCGCCTGGAGACCATGTTCTCCATGGCGAACCTGAACCTTCCCGAGCGGGGCATGCGACAGCAGATCGCCAGCGCCATCGACGTCGTCATCCAGCTCTCGAGGCTGGCGGACGGCGGCCGGAAGGTGATGACCGTGACCGAGCTGGTGGGCATGGAGGGTGACGTCATCACGATGCAGGACCTGTTCGTGTTCGACCGACAGGGGGTCTCGCCCGATGGCAAGGTCCTCGGGCGCTTCCGCACCACCGGCATCCGGCCCAGGTTCACCGAGAAGCTGCACGCCTACGGCATCGACCTCACCGACACGTTCCTGGGCGACTCGGTGGACGAGGCGAGCCTGTTCGCGTGACCGGCCTCCTGGGGACTCCGTGGGGCGCGGCGCTGGTCGCCTTCCTGGCCGTGAGCCTGGGGGTCGTGGCGCTGGTGCTGGTCGCCCAGGGCGCGCAGCTCCTCCGCGAGCGCCACCGCGTCCACTCGCAGCTCGAGCGGATGTCCGGTGCCGGCGCCGCCGTCCGGGCCGGCGGGCTCCTGAGGGAGGAGACGGATCGGCTGGCGTGGCTCGAGCCCATCCTCCTGCGGCTTCCGCATCGGAGGGACGTCGAGCACCTCCTCGAGCAGGCCGGCGTGGAGTGGGGCGTGGGCACGTACATCCTGGCCACGGGCGGCCTGGCCATGGTCGGCTGGGTGGTGGCGGCCGTGCTGGCCGCGGGACCGGGGTGGACCCTCGTGTCCGCCGTGATCGGCGGCCTCGTTCCGTGGCTGTACGTCCGCCGCCGCCGCCGGAAGCGATTCCACGCGTTCGAGGAGAAGTTCCCCGACGCGATCGACCTGCTCGGGCGGTCCATCCGCGCGGGACACGCGTTCACGACCGGGCTGCAGGTCATCGCCGAGGAGACGCCCGAGCCGATGGCCGGGGAGTTCCGGCAGGTCTTCGAGGAGCAGAAGTTCGGCCTGCCGCTCCGCGAGTCGTTGATGGGCCTGGCCGAACGGATCGATCTGGTGGACGTGCGCATGTTCGTCACGGCGGTCCTGATCCAGCGCGAGTCGGGCGGGAACCTGGCGGAGAACCTGGACAACCTCTCGACCATCATCCGGGAGCGCTTCAAGTTCGGCCGCACGCTGAGGACGCACACGGCCCAGGGCCGCATGACCGGTTACGTGCTGGCCGTCGCGCCCATCGTGGCCGCGGCCGGGATGTTCCTGGTCAACCCGGAGTACGAGCGCCTCCTGTTCGTCGAGCCGATGGGCCGGCTCATGCTCCTGGGGGCGGCGATCTCGCAGATCGTCGGGTTCCTGATCATCCGCCGGATCGTCGACGTGGAGTTCTGATGGGGAGGGACCGATGATCTGGGTGGTGGTGGCGCTGACGGCGGTCTCGGTCGGCCTGCTCGTGTTCGCGGCGGCCAACGTGCCGTCCGGAGAGGCCAGGACGCTGCGCCGCCGGCTCACGGAGCTGCGGGCCGGGGAGGCCGGCTACCACGAGCTCCAGGAGCGGCGCAGGCGGCAGGCCAAGCGCGACCGGGTGGAGTCGCTCCTCGAAGCCGTCGGCGAGAAGCTCGGGGGCTCCGAGGGAAGGCGCCGGGCGGGCATGCGGGAGATGCTCCGCAACGCGGGCTACCGCCGCTCGAACGCGGTGACGATCTTCGTGGCCACCCGGCTGGTGCTGGCGGCGGCGCTGGGCGGAGGCGGGCTGCTGCTGGCGGCCGTGACCCCCGTCCCGGCCCTCCAGAGGCTGACGCTCTTCGTGTTCGGGGCGCTCCTGGGCTGGATGGCCCCGCTCCTCTACGTGCGGCGCAGGAAGAAGTCCCGGCAGCGGGAGATCCAGCGCTCGCTCCCCGACGCGCTGGACCTGATGGTGGTGTGCGTCGAGGCGGGGCTCGGGCTCAACCAGGCGCTCCTCCGGGTCTCCAAGGAGCTGGACCGGGTGAGCTCGGTGATGAGCGACGAGCTCCTCCTCGTGAGCCTCGAGATCCGGGCGGGGACGCCCCGGGAGGAAGCGCTCCGGAACCTGGCCGACCGGACCGGCCTGGACGACATCCGGTCGCTCACGAGCATGCTCATCCAGACCGACCGGTTCGGGACGTCCATCGCGAACGCCCTGCGGGTCCACGCCGACTCGCTGCGGGACAAGCGCCGGCAGCTGGCCGAGGAGGCCGCCGCCAAGACGAGCGTCAAGATGCTGTTCCCCCTGATCTTCTTCGTCTTCCCGGCCATCTTCATCGTCCTGCTCGGGCCCGCCATCTTCCGCCTCCGAGACCTCTTCCACACGGTGGGCTCGTGAGGGGCCGGTGACGGAGGTCGACGTTCGGAACGAGACGCGCGACCGGCGGCTGGGCGGCCGCGTGGGCCTGGCCGATGGCTTCTGGACGCGGCTGCGGGGCCTGCTGGGCCGACCTCCGCTCGAGGCGGGAAGCGGGCTCCTGATCACGCCGTCCCGCGGCGTCCACACGTGGGGGATGCGCTATCCGCTGGACGTCCTGCTCCTGGACGGAGCGCGCCGGGTGGTGGCCGCCTATCGGGGGCTCGGCCCCTGGCGGAGCACGAGCCTGCACCGGGAGGCGCGGCACGCGCTCGAGCTGCCGGCCGGCACGATCGACCGCACCGGGACCCTCGAGGGGGATGTGGTGACATGGTGAACGAAGCCGCCGAGCGAGCGCAGGGCACGTCGGAGTCGCCGGAGACGGCGCGGGAGGCGCCGGAGGTCCCCGGGACGCCGGCCCCGTCCGCCCCTGCGGAGGGGAGGGGGCCGTCCGTCCCCACCTCGCTGGAGGAGACCGGCCTGGACGAGCCCTTCGTGCTCGACCTCCTCCTGCGCACGCTCTACCGGCACGGGGCCACGTCGGGGGACCGCCTGGAGCGGCTCCTGCGGCTGCCGTATCCGATCGTGGACGACCCGCTCCTGACCCTGCAGCAGCGAAGGCTCATCGACGTCCGCGGCACCACCGGCCGCGGGCGGCGGGGATACACGTTCGACCTCTCCGATGAGGGCCGGAGCAGGGCGCGCGAGCTGCTCGAGAACCTGGGCTACGTGGGCCCGGCCCCGGTCCCGCTCGCCACCTACCGCCGGTGGATGGAGCGGCAGTCGGTGCGGCGGGCGCGGGTGACGGCGGAGCACATCCGGGAGGGGACGAAGGGCCTGGTGCTGGACGAGAGCTTCCTGGACATCCTCGGGCCGGCCGTCAACTCGGGCCGTTCGATCTTCCTGTACGGGCACTCGGGGAACGGGAAGACCGTGATCGCCGAGGCCGTGGCCGAGCTCATCGGCGGCTCGATCTTCCTCCCGTGGGCCATCCGCGCCGACGGCCAGGTCATCCAGGTCTTCGACCCGGCCATCCACGAGCCGGTCGGGGAGTCGGCGGATACGCTCGATCCGGGCGAGCACGGGGACGGGACCGAGAACGGAGCGTCCTTCGTGCGCAGGGCGCCGAGCCACGACCCGCGCTTCGTGGAGGTGGAGCGGCCCGTGGTGATCGTGGGAGGCGAGCTCACGCTGGCCCAGCTCGAGCTCCAGCACGATCCGGCCACGGACGTGTTCCGCGCCCCGCCCCAGATGAAGGCCAACGGCGGGGTGCTCGTCATCGACGACTTCGGCCGGCAGAAGGTGCGGCCGCGCGACCTGCTCAACCGCTGGATGTACCCGCTCGAGAAGCACGTCGACTTCCTCGACCTGCCCACCGGGCAGAAGCTGGCCGTGCCGTTCGAGTGCCTGCTCGTCCTGGCCACCAACCTCAACCCGAACGACCTTGTGGAGGAGGCGTTCCTGCGCCGGATCCGTTACAAGATCCTGGTCGAGAACCCGACGCGCCCCGAGTACGAGGAGATCCTCCGTCGGGCCTGCGAGGCCAGGGGCGTGGGGTATCGGGAGGAGGCGCGCGACCTGATCTACCGGGAGTTCTACGCTCCGCTGGGAATCGCTCCCCGCAAGTGCCATCCGCGCGACCTGGTGCACCTGGTGGCGGATCGGGCAGGATACACGGGCGAGGAGGCGGCGCTGTCGCCGGGGGCGGTGCGTTGGGCCTGCCGCTCCTATTTCCTGGGGCCCGGCGGAGGAGAGGACGGCGGCGGTCCCGAGCCTACGGGAGGCGTGCATGGCGGATGAGGCGAAGCCGGGCTCGTGGATGGACCGGGCGGTGGAGCTGCCCTTCCCCGACGCGACGAAGTCGCGATCGGAAGGAAGAGACTCCGGCGACGGGCCGCGGGGACCCCGGCGCGAGGCCGAGGTACGGCCGCTGCGCCCGCCGGTGGCGCCGGAGGAGCCGGATCCGGCCGCGGGCTCTCCGCGTCCGGCCGGGGAGGACCGACCCGTCGGAGCCGGATCGCCGCTCGACGGCCCGGGGGAGTCCGATGCCCTGCTGGAGGCGGGGCTCGAGGAGCTGCGCGAGGAGGCGCTCCGCTGGGGCCGGGAGGACGCCGAGGTCGGAGTGCCCGAGCTGGACGTCGCGGGCCGCTGCGAATCGGAGCGCCGGCTCCTGGACCGGGCGCGGTCCCTCTACGACCGCTGGAAGGCCGCCGAGCACCGGCGGCTGGACGATCTGGCCGGCGTCATCGAGGAGCGCATCCACGCCATCCAGTCCCGGCTCGTGCTGTCGCTGGACCGGCTCGAGCGCGTGACCAACGAGCTGGTGCGGCTCAAGGCCAGGGTGGCCAAGCGGCGCTGGGAGGTGAGCGAGGAGCTGAAGGGGGAGCGGGAGATCCGCTCCGAGGGCCTCTCGACGAGGGTGTACGTGAGCGCCATCGTCTTCCTGGGCTCGGTGGAATTCTTCGCCAACGCCCCCGTGTTCTCCGCCCTGCTTCCGCGGGACCCGCTCTCGGACCGGCAGATGCGGCTGGTCACCGAGACGACGCAGGGATGGCTCGCCGGCGCCGAGCGGGTGATCGCCCACATCATCTTCCGCCCGGATGCGGCGCTCCTGGCGGCCGGCGTGGTCACCTTCCTGTGCGTCCTGGCGCACTTCTTCGGCCACTCGCTGCGGGACCTGGTGGTGAAGCGGGACCGGCAGGTGCGCCGCGAGGCGGTGGCCTCCAGGTCGCCCCTGGAGAACATCATCCCGATGGTGCTGACCGGGATCGGCCTGGCCCTCGTCCTCAGCGTCCTGTTCGAGGCGCGCACGACGCTGGGCGAGGTGGGACGGAGCCAGTACAAGGACGACATGGCGGCCGTGCAGGACCTCCGGCGCCAGGCCGCGCTCATGCGCTCGGACGGGGACCTCCTGGCCGCCAACCAGAAGACCAACCAGGCGGACGACATGCAGACGGCCGCCGAGGACCTCCGCGACTACGCCACGTCGATGAGCCGGATGAGCTTCCCGATCCTCCTGCTCAACATGACCCTGGTGCTGTGCGCGCTCACCGCCGCCTATTTCCACCGGCGGGACGGCCGCCGCGAGCGGTTCGACGAATCGCCCTACGAGGACGAGCGTCACGCCCTGATCGAGCGGGGCGAGGACCTGGCCGAGCAGGCGGCGGGTGAGCTGGCCGACCTGTCTCGCGCCATCCGACGCCTGCGCTCCACGGCCCGCAGCCGCCCGGCCGAGGACTGGCACTCGGTCGTCCGCCGTCTCGAGGCCGCCGTGGGGCTGTACCGGACCGAGAACGGGCGGGTCAGGGAGAGGGATCCCAGGTCGCTTCCGGCCTTCTCCGAGCCCCCGTCCCTGGGCGTCGACCCGGAGCGGGCCGCCGGGCAGAGCTTCCAGATGATTCCGGTCGACGAGTACGTGGCCGAGCGGGATCGCCTGGCCGGACGCTTCCAGGACATCCGGGAGCGCTTCCTGGGGGAGGCGCTGGCGGGGTGAGCCGGCGGTCCCGCCTCTCCGGGCGAGCCTCCGGCGGCGGTCGCCTCGTGGTGACCCGTCTCGCCGCGTGGGCGGGGATCCTGGCCCTGGCGGGCTGCGGGGGCGGACAGGGCGCCGCCTCCTCGTCCGCGGCCGGGGAGGCGGCGGGCGCGCGCACCCGGCAGCTGGTCGTGTTCGTCTTCGACCGCTCGGGCTCGATCCCCGACTACAAGCTCGAGCTGGCCCGCCGCCTCACCGACCAGCGCATCTCCGAGCTCACGTTCGGCGACCGGATCGCGGCCCTCGAGGTGCTCCAGCTCTCCCTGGCCGAGCCGCCCCGGCGCTGGTCGCAGCCCGTGCCCCGGCGCGAGTTCCCGGACCGGCGGAGCGAGCGCGACTCGGTGACCCTCGCCCGCTTCCTGACCGACGCCCAGGACTACCTGCGGGCGTTCAGCGACACCGCCGACCGGTCGGGCATCACGGGCACCGACATCCTCTCCACCCTGCACGACGTGGCCGCCGAGGTGCGGGGCTGGCCGGGCTATCGTCCCGTGGTCTACCTGTTCTCCGACATGATGCAGGCCAACCGCCAGGTGAACATGGAGCGGGGAGAGATCCCCGGGCGCGAGTGGGTCGAGCGGGAGGCCCGGGCGGGCACGCTCCCGGACCTGGGCGGCGCCTGCGTCATGGTCGTGGGAGCGCGGGTGGACACCGACGAGGCCCAGCGGGTCAAGGCGTTCTGGGACGCCTACTTCCGGGCCACCAACGCCGTCCTCCTGGACCGGAACTACGCTCTCCGTCCCGTCAGGCTCCCGGAGCGTCCGTGCGAGGGGGCCGGGCCGTCAGGGGGAGGGACCGCCTCGGGGGGCGGCTGATCCGAATCCCCAGGGCGCCGACCGCGAGCGTCGCCAGCGCTCCCGCCGCGAGCGCGCTCCAGCCACTCACGCCGCCGATGCGGCAGGCCGCCTCCACCAGGCCCCCGGCCGTGAGGACGTAGGCGCCGGCCAGGCCCGCGAGCCCTGCGGGGCCGGGCTCGCCACCGACGTCGGCGGCCAGCAGGAAGAAGGCCGGGATCGTCCACACCAGGTAGTGGGTCCAGGCCACCGGCACGGCCAGCACCAGCGCGCACATGAGCGCCGCTGCCTGCCGCTCCGGCCCGACCGTCCGGGCTCGGACCGCCGCGTAGGCCGCTGCGAGCACCCCGCTCCCGACCAGGAGCCACAGCACCCGGAGGCCGGAGGTCGCGAGCCGCACGTCGAGCGCCTCGCGCAGGAGCCCCGCGATCACGCCCGTCAGCGATACGTTGACCAGCGGGCCGTCGACGAAGGCCGCCACGTGGGGAAGCCCCGCCTCGACGAACGGACCCCAGAGCGAGGCCGTCGGCACGAGGACCGCCCCGGCCAGGAGCCCCGAGGGAAGGAGCGCGCCCCACCCGGCCCTCTCGCGCCACGCCCGTCCCACGAACCACGGGAGGAGCGCCAGCGGATACAGCTTCAGCAGCCCGGCCGCCGTGACCAGGAGGACGGCGGCGCCGTGGCGTCCCCGGGTCGACAGGTGCAGGGCCGCCAGGACGAGGGCCATCAGCAGGAGCTGCGTCTGCGAGAAGAAGAAGTGGTCCCACACGGAGAACCCGACCACGGTGAGGCCCGCCAGGAGGCGGAGCCCCCATCGCGGCACCCGGTCCTCGACGAGCCGCAGCGACAGGACGAGGACCGCCGCCAGGGAGGCGAGCTGGACCAGGGCCCACAGGAGGTACGCCGTCCGCGGCGGCAGCGCGGCCAGGGGCTCGAAGAGGACGAGGAAGGCGGGGGTGCTGGTCGCGTAGCGGACCCCGAGGTCCAGCGTCAGCCCGGCCGCCCGCCCCGGCCGCCCGAGCGGCACGCCGTACGGGACGCGGCCGTCCAGGAGGAGGCGGCTCGAGAGCCAGTAGTGCGCGAAGTCGTTGCCCCCGTAGGACGTCAGGATCCACGCGCCGATCGCGAAGCCTCCCGCGAACAGGAGGAGCCGCCCGGTGACGCTGGCGGCCCGCGCGCGCATCACCTCCCGGCTCCGCCTCCCGCTCCGCGGTCCCGTCCCGGGCCGGGCACGAGCCGCAGGATCCGGCTCTCACCGGGGGCGAGGGGGCCCACCGGGGCGCGGATCCCGTACCGGAAGGGCCGGTAGGCGATCGGGCGGCCGTCCTCGGTCACGGTCCACCGCCCCGCCTCCCCGTCGCCCGCCGTGCCGTCGCCTCCGCTCCCGGCGACGTCGCGTGACTCCGGCCCGGCGACGACCTCGATCCATGCGCCTGGCAGCGAGTCCCCGGGCGGCGCCGAGACCCTGAGCTCCAGGGTGTCCCCCGAGGCGCGGAGCCAGGTCACCGAGGCCGACCCGCGCCGGAGCCACCAGTCCGCGATGTCCCGTCCGGTGGCCGTCCACCAGTCGGTCGGGCCGGCGGCCAGGCTGTCCAGGACGTCGCCGACCACGTCCACCGTGCCGGGCGCGCCCGCCACCTGCGTGTGGATGGAGAGCACGGCCAGACCGCCCAGGAGCCCCATCTTCCTGGCTCCGCCCAGCCACGCGTCCCTGACCCGGCCGCGGCGGACGGTGCCGCTCCGGACCATGACGTTGTAGTCGCTGTCGACGATGCGGGGCAGGAGCGCTACGCGCCCGCCCGGCGTGTCGTACACCTCCGGACTCCCCACCCGGGCCTCGTTGACCGCCAGCACGTACCGTCCCCCCAGGGCCCGCCACACGCGGAGCGTGGTCGTGTCGAAGCGCTCTTCCGGCGGACGCAGGCCCGCGGGCGCCGGACCGCCGGTCCACCCCCGGACCTCCGCGCTGCTGCGGGAGAGGCGGACCCGCTGCTCGGCCCCCGGCAGCCCCACCACGGGCTGGTGGTCGGTCGTCTGCGTCCCGACCTCGCCGGCCGCCTGCAGGGAGTCGGCCAGGTCGGGATGGTCCAGGGCGATGCCCGAGACCACGTAGAAGCTGCCCGGCGTCCGCCGGTCGCGGAGGAGCCGCGCCAGATCCGCGGCGTTGGCGAACGACGCCTCCGCCTGCTCGGCGACGAGGAGCGCCGCGTCGTGCCCCCCGGGCCACGGGGCCACCTCCGCCGACGGGACGTCCGCCGCCCAGCGGATGCCTCCCTCCGCCACCCGCTCGAGCAGGAGCGAGTCACGGGGCGTCGCGGCCTCGGAGACGAGGAAGCCCAGCCAGACCGCCCTTCCGCCCTCCTCCGTGGTCCGGGCCACGGCGGCTCCGTCGGCCACCCCGCCGCTCGCCGCGGGTTCCGGGTTCAGGCTCCAGTCGGACCAGTACGCGTGCCGCCCGGACAGGCCCGCGGCCAGCTGGGAGCCGGGCCGCAGCTCGATTCGCGTCCCGGGGGAGAGGCCGTCCAGGAGCGGCGTCCCGCCCGGCAGGGTCAGGTACAGAGCCTCGCGGCTCTCGAGCTGGCGGATGTCGGGGGTCCCGGAGAGTCGGGCCACGGTCTCCCACCCGCGCCACTCGCAGCGGCCGTCGCGGGCCCCCGTGGCCCACGTGGCCACCACGCTGCCGCCCGCCGCCAGGTGGCCCTGCACGGCGGCCACCTCCCGGCGCGAGAGGCAGAGCCCGGCGGGGACGACCAGCAGGGTCGCCGGGGAGAGATCGCCCAGGCCGGAGGCGTCCTCGACGCGCCGCACCCGGCCCCCGGCCGCCCGGATGCGCGCCTCCCACCCATCCACCAGCTTCGGATAGAACGCGGAGTCGGGGAAGAAGCCGGCGGTGGACCCGGAGACGTACAGGGCCGCATCGAAGCTCCGCCCGGGCGGGACGGCCGCCGCGGCGGGGAGGCCGGCGGCCGGCGGCGGCGCCGGGGGCGGCGGCGCCTCCCCGGTGAGCTGCGTCAGATCGAGGTTCTCCCACAGGGTGACGGCGGCGGCGACCAGCGCCCCCAGGAGGAGACCCAGGAGGAGGACGCCCGCCAGCCACTGCAGGGCCGACCGGGCCCTGGGGACGGGGGATCGCTCGGGACTCACTGCGGGAGCCTCACGCCGGCTGGCCGTCCGGCGTCCCGGCCCGGTCGCCGGGAGTCCCCGCGGCGGCCCCGTCGTCGGGCCGGGCCTCCGCGGACTCCGGCCGATAGCGGTGGAAGTACCGCGGGCCCTCGTCCTCCTCTTCGTCGCGGCGCGGGCGCCGGGCCAGGCGCAGCTTGTAGGCCACGTAGGTGACCACGCCCAGGCCGATGGTGACGAGGATCGTGACGATGATGATCGTGATCAGCAGGTCGATGACGCTCATGGCGTGCGCTCCGGAAGTCTCATGATGCGGTGGCCCGCTTCAGCTTGCCCCAGTCCATGCGTACCCGGAACAGCTCCTCGATGGAGGCGAAGGACTTGGCCACGTCCAGGAAGAGGATGAAGAAGAAGCGGTAGATGATCGCGTAGGGCACGAGGAGGAGGGACTCCTCCTCCATCGAGACGGTGACCAGGGCGGCGACCACGTCCAGGAGGGTGAGGAGCACCCACCAGTACAGGAGGAGCTCGCCCCGCCCGAACGCCAGGGCGACCACGGCGAAGAACAGGTGCGCATACACGTTGAGGATCGGCCACACGATGGCCTCGAAGCCCATCTCCACCGCGGAGAGCCACAGGGGGAAGTCGGGGAAGGGCGTCAGGAGGACGCGCTTCCTCTTGCGCAGCGCCTGCAGGATCCCCCGCGTCCACCGGTAGCGCTGCTGGATGAGGTCGAGGAGGCTGGAGGGAGCGTGCGTCCAGGCCACGGCCCGCTCCTCGTACACGATCTTCCATCCCGCCGTGATCAGCTTCAGCGTGAGGTCCGCGTCCTCCGCGAACGTGTCCGTGTCGTAGCCGCCGACCTCCCTGAGGGCCTCCCTGCGAAACAGGCCGACCGGACCGGGCACGATGTTCACCGCGGCCACGAAGCCCTGCGCCCGCCGCGGCAGGTTGAGGCCCTCGATGTACTCGAGCGCCTGCAGCCGCGTGAGCCACGAGTCCCGGTTCTCGACCTTCACGTTGCCGGCCACCGCGCCGACGTCCGCGTCCCGGAAGCGGGGCATCGCCATGCGGAGCGAGTCGGGCTCCAGCCGCGAGTCCGCGTCCATGCAGAAGACGAAGGGGTGCCGGGAGTGCTCGATGCCCAGGTTCAGGGCCGCCGCCTTCCCCTCGTTGGCCTGCGTCAGGACGCGGACCGGCACCGGCCCGCCCCGTCCCTCGAAGCGCGTGGCCACGTCGAACGTCCGGTCCGTCGAGCCGTCGTCCACGACCACGATCTCGTAGGTCGGATAGTCCAGCCCGAACAGGCTCTCCACCGCCTCGGCCAGCACCTTCTCCTCGTTGTAGGCCGGGATGATGATCGAGATGGGAGGAAGCTCGGGATCCTCGGGCTTCTCCTCCAGGTTCTCCTCCGTGGCCTGCAGGTAGGCGAACCACAGGAGGGAGAAGTATCGGACGAAGAGGATGACCAGGAAGAGCACGAGGCTGACGAGGACCGCCCGCACCAGGAACGAGCGGATGGCCTCCGGCGTGCGCAGGACCCACAGGAAGAAGGCGGCGCTCAGGGCCCCGATGAGGAGGATGACGAGCGCGGCCAGGAGCCCGCGGCGCGACGGCAGGAAGCGGGTCACGGCAGCTTCACCCGCACGCCGAGCTGCGCGCCGAAGGACTCGTAGCCCCCCTCGCGGGCCCGCCCGTAGAACAGCCCGGCCGAGAGGCTCCCCCAGGGCGCCGACCGGTCGAGCCCCCCGTCGACCTCGAGCTGGGGCACGGTCGTGGACGCCACCCCCCGCTCGTCGACGAGGGCGAACCCGCCCCGGAGGCCCAGGTGCGCGCCCCATCCGTCGCCTCCGGCGGGCGTGGCGGCCTCGACCAGGAGCTGGTGGCTCCAGAAGCTCCGCGGGTCCCAGTACAGGCGCCGGTTCGTGGCCGCTCCCGCCGCCGGCGCCGGATCGTCGAAGCCGACCCAGCGGGTGACGTAGCCGCCCGTGAGCCAGGCGGCCAGCCGCCGGCGGAGCGCCAGGGAGCCGGCCACGCGCACGTTGTCGGCGGGAGCCGCCGACAGGAAGGCCAGGTCCGCCGCCGTCCGGACGCTCCAGGAACCCCCCAGCGACCGGAACGCGGAGAGCGAGAGGTGGTCGGCCGTGACCGGCTCGAGGACGCTCTCCAGGGTGCGGGTCAGCGGGTAGGCGGGCGCGTGCTCGTAGTCGGCGGCGAGCGCGAAGCCGCCGGCCTCCGGGAGCCGCAGCCCGGCGCCCCAGTGCGGGCGGACGTCGCCGCCCTCCAGGCGCTCGGCCCCGAGGCTCAGCGAGGTCCGCACGGTGGCCTGGCGCCACCAGCGGGCCGCCTCCGCGTCCGCGAACCCGCCCTGCAGAGTGCGCTCCGCCGGGGTCGAGCCGAGCGTACGGCCGTGGAGGAGCCTCCAGCCGGCCCTCCCGTCCACGACCAGGGAGCCCGAGCGCGCGCGCCCGAACAGGGATGCGTCGACCTGCCGGAAGCGGTCGGAGTCCAGGAACAGGGATCCGTCGGGCCCACTCCCGCGCGGCTCGCGGGCGGCCAGGATCTCCTCGTTTCGGGTGTCCAGGGCCGCGAGCCCGCTCGTGGCCCGCTCCTGCCCGGGCTCGAGCGCCAGGGCTCGGCGGTAGGCCGACGCCGCCCCCGGCCGGTCCCCGGCGAACCGCCGCAGGTCGCCGAGCCACGCCCACGCGTCCGCGCGGTCCGGCTCGCGGGCCACGAGGCCCTCGAGGATCTCGCGGGCCCGGCCCTCGTGGCCGGACCAGGCCTCGAGGCGGGCCAGCCGGACCCGCTGCGCGCCGTCCTTCCCCGAGAGCTCGAGCCCGCGGGCCAGGGCCGACGCCGCCCCCCTGTAGTCCTGCAGCCGGAGCTCCAGGAGGTCGGCCCACTCCAGCCACGCCGCGGCGCTGTCGGGGTGGGCTCGCGCGGCCCGGGCGTACAGGGACGACGCGAGCCGGAGGCTGTCGTGGGCCGCGGCGGCGCGGGCGCGCTCGAGGAGGCCCGGCGGCGGCTTCGGCGCCTCGGCCACGGCGGCGGCCGTCTCGGCGGGAGCGGCGAGACGGGCGCGCACCGTGTCGGCCAGCCCGCGCGCCGCGGCGCCCTCCAGGACCGAATCGGGGAGGAGCGCCAGGGCCTCGCCGGCCTTCTCGGGCCGCCCGGCCCACAGCAGCGCCCGGGCCATCTCGAGCCGGAGGGAGGCGTCGCCGGGGCGCTCGGCGGCCAGCTTCCGGTAGAGCGCCACTGCCCGGTCGGTCCGCCCTTCGTCCCGGAGGACGCGGGCCAGGGCACGCCGGTCCTCGAAGCTGCCCGTGAGCTTCACGAGCCGGCGGAGCGCGGTCTCCGCCCGCGCGTCCCGCCCCGCCTTGCGGAGGGTGATGGCGTACTCCCTGAGCGCGCCCGGGTCGTCCGGATGGTCGGCCAGGTAGTCACGGAAGACCGGGAGGGCCTCCGCCCAGCGGTCGGCGCGCAGGAGCGGCATCACCCGCGCCCAGAAGGCCTCCGCGGGTCCCGGCGGCGGGGTCTCCGGCGCCGGGCGGGGCGGGGCCGGCCGGACGAGCGGAGCCCGTCGCTCCGGCCCGAACTCCGGCGTCCGGGAGGGGAAGCCCACGCCCGATTCCTTCAGGCCCGTCTGCAGGACGAAGCGGCGGGGGAGGACGCCGAGCACGAAGGCGGCGGTCCCCCCTCCCAGGAGCAGCGTGAGCACGGCGAAGGACACCCAGTAGGGAATCCTCCGGCGCCCCCTGCGTGGCGTCGGGCTCATGGGCGGGTGCGGCGCTCGCCGCGCGCGAGGTGGCCGAGGGTCACGACGATGACGCCCAGGAGCGGATCGCCTCGAGGTCGGCGGGGCTCCCCAGGACCTCGGACTCGAGCGCATCGGCCTCGGCGAAGTCCAGGGCCCTCCTGAGCCGCGTCAGGAACGCGCGGGCCTGCCCCGCGCGGACGCCCCACAACACCACGCCCACGCTCCCGTCGCCCAGGTTCGAAGCGAAGTCTCCGCTCTCGCTGCGAAGCTGGCTGCGCACGGCCTCGACGAGCGCCTCCACGTCGCCGCCGTCGCGGAGGAGGACGAAGGAGAAGACGCCGATCTCCTCCCCCTCCAGAACGCCGGCCAGCCGCTTCCGGAACCCTTCCGGATCGAGCATCGCCGGCGCCGCGTCCTCGCCGCCGGCCGCCTCCTCCCGGCGGCGCGGGGTCTTGCCCCTCGCCGGCCTGGACCGGGCGCGCTGGAGCCGGCGCTCTAGCTCCGGGAGGTGGATCCCCCCATCCAGGACCTCGTCGGCGCCGGCCTCGAGCGCGAGCGTCCGGTCATCGGCGCGCAGGGAGTCGTCGGTGACGAGCACCACGGGAGCCGGCGTGACCGAGCGCAGCGTTCGGCACACCTGCACCGCGCGCGTCACGCCGGTCCGATCCAGGTACACCAGGCAGGAGCCCACCGGCGCGCCGTCGCCCAGCGTCTCCACGGCGATGAGCGGGTCGTCCTCGCGGACGACCTCGAAGCGGCTCCGGGCCCAGGCCTCGATGTCGGGCGGGACCTCGGCCGACACCGAGAGCAGCAGGAGACGCCGGGCCGCGTCCTCGCCCACGTCGGTATGCCGCCGCCTGGGCTCCCCCCGAGGGGTCGTCAGCCCTTCCCCGGGCCGCAGCTCCACCGAGATCGGACCGTCCGGCGACAGCGCGCCTCCGAGCTTGCGGATCCAGATCTGGCGCTGGCCGTCGGGCGAGCGCTCGAACTCGAGGATGCCGCGGGCCCCCTGCATCACCCACTCGGTGGACGAGGAGCTCCGGTCGTTCAGCGAGCCGCCGACGGTGGCCCACACCGTGGCCTTCGTCGCCTCGACCCAGTCCAGGAACCGCGAGCCCACCAGGCCGTCCGCGCGCGTCTCCCAGAGCGGGGAGCCCGGGTCGATCGCGATCCGCGAGATCCCGGGTCCCAGCAGCGCGCCCAGCTCGTCGAAGACGGCCTCGGGCCGGCCCGCGTGCGACAGGCGGCGAGCGAAGTCCCCCTCGAAGCCGAGGATCGCCAGGCGGCCGTCCCGCCACGCGCCCTCGAGGGGAAGGCCCCAGCGCTCGCCCTGCGCGAGCACGGCGGCCGGGTCGGAACCGGTCACCAGGCCGGAGCGTCCGTCCTCGAGGAGCGGGATCGAGAGGAACTGGAGGAGAGCGGCCAGCTTGGCCGAGTCCGGGGGACCGGACAGCAGGTAGAGTCCTCCCGGGTTCACATCCACGGTCCGCTGGTCCAGCGGACCCGCACCTGTCTCGAAGGCCACGGACGTCCTCTTGGCTCAAAAGTGTCTGGGTGTCCCCGGTCGGGCAGGGGAGGGCGCAGGTTCCGGCCCCTTCCGGTGGCAAGCCACGTTCCACTCGTCGACCGTCGTGGCCCGGCCGAGACGCCGCTCGGCACAAGGGCTCTCGTCGTGCCCATCCCGAGGCGTCCCGCGGGTCCTCGCCCGAGGTCCCGCGAGGTGCCCGGGACTCCCGCAGGGTGCAAGGGCCGGAAGCCGGCGCCGTGTGGTGTGGCGCGGGCACGACAGCGCGTGCGGCGGCCGCGAGCCCATCGAGAGGCGCGGCCCCCTTTCGCGCCCGGCCCGCCCGGCCTCTCCAGCCGCGTCGGAGCACGCCCCACCCGCGCGCGGAACTTGCTTTGAGGCGGGGCCGACCGACGCCAGCGGGTGACCGCGGGTCGCCGGCCCGCTCCCGGGCCGGGCCGGCCGCGCGTGCGCTCGTGGACTTCAGCGCATGACACCCCGGAGGCTTCCGTGTACTCATCTCTCAGGAGAAGCGCCGCGTGGCCCGCCGTTGCCGGCTTCGTCCTCGTGGCCGGCCTCGGCCTCGTGGGCGCTCGGGCTGCCCGCGCCCAGGAGCGCCCCTTCCCGATCGAGGCGACGCTCGCCGCCGGCGCCGCTGTTCCCGCCGGCGGGCTGGCCGACATCAGCAGCACCGGAGTCGCGGTGGACGGCGCCGTCCTCTACCGCTTCCTCCCGAGCTTCGCCGTGCGGGCCGGCCTGGGGGCGGACATGCTGGACGGGACCGCGGACGCCTTCGGGAACCTCTTCCCGTCCCTGTCGCTCCTCCACGTCACGATCGGGATCCGGGCGGACCTTCCCCGACCCCGGTGGCAGTCCGTGCCGCTCACGACGTCCCTGGATCTCGGCGTCGGGCTCACGCGCATGGACGCCGACCAGCAGGACGTGACGGGGCCGGTGGGCCAGTTCACGAAGACCTACCCGGCGGCCACGGGCGGCCTGCGGATCGGCTGGCAGTTCGGCCGGCACATCGAGGTCTTCGGCCAGGGCCGGACATACCTGACCCTGGGCGACCGGGATGAATTGCGGGTGTTCTCGGACCACTCCCCGGAGGTCGGCGACCTCCGGACGCTGTGGTCCTTCCCCATCACGCTCGGGGTGCGGGTCTCCATGTAGGACCGCCGGGCCACGGGGAGGGGGGACGCCCGCCGCTCGGGGCCCCGCCTTGCCGGATCGCCGCTTCCCCTGCAATGTCGGGGGGCTGCGGACCGCGCCGAGTTCCGGTCCCCGACCCCAGGAGGCGTCGTGATCCTACCGCATCTCGCCGAGCTCCGGGCGTCCCCCCTCTTCGGCCTGGACGTGTTCGAGCCCGGGGACGTGCCGCCGCCGCCCTGGATCTGGGTCGTGGCCCTGGCCAGCCTCGCCGTGGCCGGCGCCGCCTTCTTCCTCGAGGCCCCGGCCCTGGCCGCCCGCTGGGCGTGGGCGCCGGCCGTGGCGCCCGCCTTCCTCATCCTTCCGTGGCGCGGATGGCCCGGGGCCGTGGTGGCCGGCGTGCTCGGCGCCGCGGTGACCGCCGTGTGCGGCCTGGCCGGGGCCGGCGCCGTGCCGTGGGCGACCGTGATCACCGTGGGCCTCGCCGCCGCCGGCCTGGCCGGGGCCGAGGCCCTCCGCCGCCGCCGATGGCGGGCCGCCCTCCTCGACCCCGCCACCGGCCTCCCGAGCCGGCGCGTGGCCGAGGCGCTGCTCGAGCACGAGATGGCCTCCGCCCGCCGCGGACGCCCCCTGAGCGTCGTCCTCCTGGACGTCGAGAAGGGCCACCTGGCCCCGCAGGTGGCCGCCGAGACCGTGATCCGCGAGAGGGCCCGCCACATGGACATCTTCGGCAGCTACGACCGGGGCGTCTTCGTCGCCATCCTCCCCTCCGAGGAGCTGCGGGGCGCCGTGGCCTTCGCCCACCGGATGCGCAAGGCCGCCGACGAGGTGACCAGGGCGACCGGCGCCCTCCCGCCTCTCTCGGCCGGGATCGCCACCTACCGCGGCGATTCCGCGGGCGAGCGGTCGCTGCTCCAGGAAGCCGCCGAGGCCCTGGAGGAGGCGCGCCGCCGCGGCGGCGGGCGGATCGTGGTGCGGGCGGAGGCCGGGTTCGTGGAGGCGGGGGAGGAGCGAGGTCTCCGCCCGGCTTGAGCCTCCAGTGAGCCCCCGGGGCGAACCTCGGCCCGGGCGCAGCCGCCCCCGCGCGGTCCTACGACGTCCCGCCCGGCTCCAGGCCGGAGGCGATCAGCCGCTGCATCCGCTCGGCGGAGACGGGCCGCGCCAGATGGAAGCCCTGCGCCGCCGGGCAGCCCGCCTCCGTGAGCCAGCGGAGCTGGTCGGCGGTCTCCACGCCCTCGGCCACGATCGAGAGGCCCAGACTCCGGCCCAGCGCCAGGATCGTCGTCACGATGGCCTCGTCCCGCTCGCTGCGGCCGACACCCGCCACGAAGGAGCGGTCGATCTTCAGCGTGTCGACCTCCAGGTCCCGCACGTAGCGCAGGGACGAGTAGCCGGTCCCGAAGTCGTCGATCGCCATGCGGACGCCCAGCCGGGAGAGCTGGTGCGTGCGCTCGGGCGTCCGCATCACCGTGTGCTCGGTGACCTCGAGCTGCAGGCGGTCGGGTGAGAGCCCGAACTCGGAGAGCAGCGACGACACCACGTCCAGAAGCTCCGGGGTCTCGAACTGGGCGGCCGACAGGTTGGCCGAGAGGAGGAGGTGCCCGGCGGAGCCCTGGTCCCAGGCGGCCACCTGCCGGCAGGCCTCGCCGAGGACCCAGGCGCCCAGCGGGACGATGAGCCCCGACTCCTCGGCGAGCGGCAGAAACTCCGCGGGGCCGATGACGCCCCTGTCGGGATGCCTCCACCTGAGGAGCGGCTCGACCGCCACGATCTCCCCGGTCTGGAGGGAGACGATGGGCTGGTACTCCAGGAAGCACTCCCCGGCCTCCACGGCGCGGCGGAGCTCGTTCTCGCGCTGAATGCGGGCGGTCTCCGCCACGTCCACCGTGGGATCGTAGACCTGGATGCGGGTCCCGCGCTCCGCCTTGGCCCGGAACATCGCCGCGTCGGCCCGCCGGATGAGGGCCTCGGCCTCGCCGCCGGCCGGCGCGTCCCCGTCCTCCCCGGGAGGCAGGAAGGCGAGCCCGATGCTCCCGGTGAGGTGCACCTGCTCGCCCGCCACGTGGAACGGGGCGCGGAGGGCCCGCCCGATCCGCCACGCCACGCTCTCGGCCCCCTCCGTGCTCTCGGCTCCCTCGATGAGCACCGTGAACTCGTCCCCTCCCATCCGGGCCAGCGTGTCGGCCTCCCGGACCGCGCCGGACAGGCGGGCGGCCACCTCGACCAGCACCTGGTCGCCCGCCGCGTGCCCCAGGCTGTCGTTGATGGTCTTGAACCGGTCCAGGTCCACGAACGCCACCGCCACGGGGTTGTCGCCCCTCCGGCCGCGGGCCACGGCCTGCTCCAGCCGGTCGAAGAGCAGGCTGCGGTTGGGCAGGCCCGTGAGGGGGTCGTGCAGGGCCCGCCGCTCCAGCTCCTCCTCGAACCGCTTCCGGTCCGTGATGTCGCGGATGATCCCCTGGTAGCCCACCACCCGGCCCCGGTCGTCCGTCCGGACCGTCGCGCTGAGCAGGCAGTCCAGGATCCGGCCGTCCGGCGTCTCGAACCTCAGCTCGAAGTCGTCCACGTAGCCCCGGCCCTCGATGGTCCGCTGGAACTGCTGGCGGTCGTGGGCGTCGTGATAGAAGTCGGCGGCGTTCATGGACAGGAGCTCGTCGCGGGGAAGACCGAACAGCCGCTCCGCCGCCGCGTTCATGTCCACGATCGTCCCGTCCCGGTCGGTGACGTAGATGGCGTCGTGGGACTCCTCGAAGATCCTTCGGTAGCGCGCCTCGCTGGCCTGGAGGGCCTCCTCCATGCGGCGACGCTCGGTCATGTCGAGGACGGTGGCCACGATCTCGTCGCGGCCCGTGTCCGGGTTCTCGATGAGGGCGGAGTTGATCAGGACCGGGAAGGCGGTGCCGTCCGCCCGCCGCACCACGTACTCCTGGTTGGCCATGCGCCGCTTCCGGGTGATCCGCTCGACGAACACCTCGCGCTGGCCCGGCCGCTCGTAGACCTCCCGGGCGTCGAGGCCCACCATGTCCGCGGGGCTGCCGTAGCCGAACATCCGGGCCGCGGACTGGTTGACCTCCAGGATCTCCCCGTCCAGGGTGGCCCGGATCACGCCCGCCACGTTCTCCTCGAACAGGGCCCGGTAGCGTCCCTCGGTCGAGCGGAGCTCCCTCTCCGAGCGCACGCGCTCGGTCACGTCCAGCGCCGAGCCGACGACCCCCTCGATCTCCCCACCCTCGCCGCCCAGCGGCTCGAGCCGCGTGTCGAACACGCGGCCGTTCCACTCCATGGTGTAGTCCACCGACCGGCCCTCGAGGGCCTCCCGGTGCTTGCGGATGGGGAGGAAGCCGTCGTCCCCGGTCCCGAAGTACTCCTGCACCGTGCGTCCGACGCTGCCGTCGGGCCCGAGCCCGAGGGCGGCCAGGCCCGAGCCCGCGCTCGACGTGAACCGGAGCTCCCGGTCGGTGGTCCACACGATGGTGGGGATCTGCTCGAGCAGGAGCCGTTGCCGCCTCTGGCTCTCCTCGAGCTCGCGCCGGGTCTCCATCTCCTCGGTGACGTCCCGGAGGGCGGTCTGCACCGCCCGGCGGCCATCGTGGATCACGACCACGCTCCGGACCTCCACGTGCCTGATGCCCCCATCCCGCGCCACCAGGCGGTAGTGGGTGACCGGGAGGGCCTCGCCGCTCTCCAGGATGCGCATGATCCGCCGCCGGGCCGTGGCCCGCTCGTCCGGGTGCACGAAGTCCAGGACCGACCTTCCCACCAGCTCCTCCGGCGCGTCGAATCCCAGGAGCTCCACGGCCCGGTCGTTGACGTAGTGGATCCCTGCCTCCGAGTAGACGGTCAGCGGGATGGGCGCGGCGGCCAGGAGCTCCCGGAACTGGGCCTTGCGGCGCCGGAGGCGGATCTCGGCCGCGACCGCCGCCGCCAGGTCCCCGAGCAGCTCCATCTCGGCTTCTCCCCACCGCCGGGGCGCCCCGTCGAGGACGCTGAAGCTGCCCACGCAGTAACCGTCCTCGGTGAAGAGCGGCACCCCGGCGTAGGAGGCGAGGCCGAACGCGCGCTGCACGGCCGGGGCTTCCTCGACGGGCGCGGCGCCGAGGTCCTCGAACACCACGGGCTCCCGCCGGACCACGGCGTGCTGGCACAGCGACAGCGCCAGGGGGGTCCCGCGCTCTCGCCGGAGGTCGTCGGGCAGCCCCACCGCGCTCTTGAAGAACTGGCGCTCGGCGGTGACCAGGGCGATGAGCGCCACCTCGGCGTCCAGGAGGCGGCTGGCCAGGCGCGTGTAACGGTCGAAGGACTCCTCGGGGTCCGTGTCCAGGAGCCCGGTCGCCCGGAGGCTGGCGAGGCGGTTCCGGTCGGCGAGGATGGCTTTCTCGTCGCGATTCACGTTCTTTGCCGGCTCCCGGTCCGCAGGTTCGTCGCCGGGGGAACATAGGGGAGCCTGCCCGGCCGGTCGATGCGCCGAGGAGCGGCGGAGCCCGCCCCCGGTCCATCGCCGCTCATCGCCTCCCCCTCGCGCTCCGCACGCATCCTCGCATTCCGAAAGAGCGCGCGGCCGGGACGCGGCTCCCGGCCCGTGACGGCGCACGTCCCAACGCCCTGCGCCGATTGACCTTGGAGGCGCCCTGCCTCCGGCCGACGATCCGGCCGCGCTCTTGCACCGGAGGGGGGCACGCCTCCCGGACGAGCGGATGGACGCTCCGGGCCTCCTCTCCGGTTGTGCTGCGAGAGCGCCCGCTCGCCGCGGAGGCGTCCACGAGACGAGAAGAAAGGAGCTCTTACCGTGCAGGCAGGAGCGACCGTACGCATACAGAGCCGTCCGGGGACGGCCCGGCGAGGACCGTTCACGGTGGTGTGGTCCGAGGACCGGACCGTGGCCCAGCTGGTCCCCATTCCGCTCCCCTCGGACCCGCCCGCCACGGGCGGGGAGACCGGGGAGCGGTCCTTCCGCGTGATCGAGGTGTCGCGGAGGTAGGGTCCGGAAGCCTCCCCACCACGGGGGCGCGGCGGAGGTGTGAGGATGCGGTGACGTGGATGGGTCCTCCGCCCGCCCCCTTTTCCTTCCCGAGCTCCGGTCCCGGAGCTATCCCCCAAGCGGCCAGATCATCGGGATGAGGATCACCGCCAGGACGCCCGCCGCGAGCTGCAGCGGGAGCCCCACACGCGTGAAGTCGGTGAAGCGGTACCCGCCCGGGCCGTAGACCATGAGGTTGGTCTGGTAGCCGAGCGGCGTGGACATCGACAGGGACGCGGCCACGGTGACCGCGATGATCAGCGGCCGGGCGGCGAGCCCCAGGTCCCCGGCCACGGACAGGGCGACCGGGAACATGAGGGCCGCGGCCGCGTTGTTCGTGATCAGCTCGGTGAGGACGAGGGTGGCCGCGAACACGCCCGCCAGGACGCCCACGGGACCCAGCTCCGCGGCGGCGTCCATGATCCCCCGCGCCAGGAGCTCGGCCGCGCCCGAGCGCTCCATGGCCACGGCGATCCCCAGCGCCGAGCCGATCACGATGAGGAGCGACCAGTCCACCGACCGCTTCGCCTCTCCGGGGCTCAGGCACCCGAGGACCACCATGGCCAGCCCGCCCCCCGCCGCGGCCAGCGTGATCGGGACGAGGCCGGTGGCCGCCACCACGACCACGGCAGCCAGGACGGCCACCGCCATCCCCTGCCGCCCGTAGCGCGGCGCGGCGCTGTCGTCCACGCGGCTCACCAGGTAGAAGTCGGTCGAGTCCCGGAAGGCGCGGTCGAAGCCGGCGGCCGCCTCGAGCATCAGCGTGTCGCCGGGGCGGAGGACGATGTCCCCGATCCGCTTCTGGATCCGCTCGCCGTGCCGGTGGACGGCGATGACGGCGGCGTTGTAGCGGGCGCGGAAGTTGGCCTCCCGGATGTTGGAGCCCACCAGCGGCGAGCCGGGCGCGATCACGGCCTCGTGCAGCTCCAGCGATTGACCGTCCGGGGACTGCCCCCCGGGGGGCGCCCCGGCGCGCCCGGTCGAGCTCAGCCCGCGGAAGCGCCGGAGGTCCACGATCGTCTCGGCCAGCCCCGCGAACGTGAGCCGGTCCCCGTCCGCCAGCCGCTCCCCGGGGCCCACGGGGGCCACGACCCCCATCTCCCGCTCGATGCGGACCAGGAAGAGGCCGGGCAGGTGGCGGAGGCCCGCCTCCTCGATCGTCCTCCCGATGAGGGGCGAGGGTGCCGAGAGCTCCATCTCGGTCAGGTACTCGCGGGCCGCCTCCGCGTCGGCCTCGGCCTCGCGGCGGTCGGGGAGGAGCCGGGGCGCGACGCCGATCAGGTAGATCAAGCCCACGGCCGCCACCGGCACGCCCACCGCGGCCAGCTCGAAGAAGCCCAGGCCGGCCAGCCCGTGGCTCTTCAGGAGGCCGTCCACGACCAGGTTGGTGGAGGTCCCGATCAGCGTGCACACGCCGCCCAGGATGGAGGCGTAGGAGAGGGGGATGAGGAGGCGGGAGGGCGCCACGCCCCGGCGCCGCGCCCAGCGGGTCACGGCCGGGATCCCCATGGCGACGATGCCGGTGTTGTTGAGGAAGGCCGAGGCGAGCACGGTGGAGCCGGTCATCCGGGCCAGCGCCTGCCGGGTGGAGCGGGAGCGGCCCAGGACCGCGTCGCTCACGGCCTCGAGGGCGCCCGTGGCGCGGAGCCCGGCCGCCACGATGAGGAGGCCGGCGATGGCCAGGAGGATCGGGTTGGAGAAGCCGGTCAGCGCCTGGTCCATGCTCACCACCCCCGCCGCCACGAGGACCAGGAGGGCGCCGAGCAGGATGAGGTCGGGGCTCAGGACCTCGCGCGCGAGGGCGGCGATGGCCAGGGCCATCACCGCGAGCGTGATCGCGGCGTCCAGCGTCACGGCCGGCGCGCGCCCCGGGGGCGCCCGGGCGTCAGGGGGGGCGCCGCCACCCAGCGCGCCGCCGCCCGCCGCCTCACGTCCGGTAGGCCTCCACGAGCACGTCGGCCACCTCGGGGCGGCTGAACTCGGCCGGCGGCCGCTCACCCCGCGCGAGCATCTCGCGCACCTTCGTCCCCGACAGGAAGATCCGCTGGTCGGGGCGGGAGGGGGAGGTCTTGGCCGTGGCCATCTGCCCGGTGACCGTGCACCAGAAGGCGTGCTCGAACTTCATGGGCTCGATCCCCAGGAGGTCCCGGTCGATGGTCTCGAAGATCTCCTGGGCGTCGTAGGTGCCGTAGTAGTCGCCCACGCCGGCGTGGTCGCGCCCCACGATGAAGTGGGTGCAGCCGTAGTTGCGGCGCATGATGGCGTGGTGGATGGCCTCCTTCGGGCCGGCGTAGCGCATGGCCGCCGGGAGGACCGAGAGGAGGACCCGGTCGGCCGGGTAGTAGTGCTCGAGGATCGTGTGGTAGCACCGCATGCGGACCTCGGGCGGCACGTCGTCGGGCTTGGTCTCCCCCACCAGGGGGTGGACCAGGAGCCCGTCCACCAGCTCGAGCGCGCATTTCTGGATGTACTCGTGCGCGCGGTGGATCGGGTTGCGGGTCTGGAACGCCACGGTCGTGCGCCAGCCCTTCTCCTCGATCCTCGCCCGGACCTGCGCCGGCGTGAGGTTCTCCTCGGGGAAGCCCGAGATGTCGCCCTCGTACAGCCAGCGGACCGGGCCGGCCACGTACTTCGGCCCCAGCTCGTGGACCGCCGCCACGCCCGGGTGGGCGGTGTCGGTCGTGCCGTAGACGGCCCGGGCCTCGGCCTCGAGGTCCCGGTCGTGGATCTCCTCCACGTCGACCAGGCCGGCGACCCGGCCATCGGGCGCGACGAGCGCCGCCGTGGCGCCGGGCGCGAGCGCGTCCGCCTCCGCCCCGGTGGCCGGGAGGACGATCGGGACCGACCAGGGGAGCCCCCCGGCCAGCGCGGTGCCCTCGAGCACCGAGCGGTAGTCCTCGCTCCCCATGAAGCCCTCGAGCGGGGAGAGGCCGCCCACGGCCAGGAGGTAGAGGTCGCTCAGGATCCGGTCCCCGAGGCGGATCCGGGGGAGGTCTCCGGCCGCCCCGCGGAGCTCCGCGGCCTCGGAGGCGGGGACGGTGCGGTCGACGAGCGTGCCGCCGTAGGGCGCGATCGGCATCAGCGGCCTCCCCGGCGGGCGTCGGTGGAGGCGGCCGCGCGCTCCCCGGCGGCCGCGCCCGGCGTGGGGCCCCCGCCGGCGCCCGCCTCGTCGTGGAGGCGGATGTAGCCCCGCTCCTCCAGCCAGGCCAGGATCCGGTCCACCGACTCGTCCGGGTCCAGCGCGTCGGTGGGGATCACGAGCTCGGGGCTCTCGGGCTCCTCGTACGGGGCGTCGATCCCCGTGAAGTTCTTGATCTCGCCCGCGCGGGCTTTCTTGTAGAGGCCCTTCGGGTCCCGCTCCTCGCACACCTCCACCGGGCAGGAGACGAAGATCTCCACGAAGTCGAGGTCGCGCTCCATGATCGAGCGCACCTGGTCGCGGTCCTCCCGGTAGGGCGAGATGAAGGCGGTGGCGACCAGCACGCCCGCGTCGGCGAACAGCCTGGCCACCTCGCCCACGCGCCGGATGTTCTCCGTGCGGTCCTCGGGCGAGAAGCCCAGGTCGCGGTTCAGCCCGTGCCGGACGTTGTCGCCGTCCAGGATGTAGGTCGAGTAGCCCTCCTGGTAGAGGCGCTCCTCCAGGCGCGAGGCCAGCGTGGACTTGCCGGCGCCCGAGAGGCCGGTGAACCACAGCACCGCGCCGCGGTGCCCGCGGCTCTCCTCCCGGTCCTCCCGGGAGATGCGGGTCGACTGCCAGAAGATGTTCTTGGACTTGTGGCTCATGGTATGTGAGGCATCCTGTGTGGGGTCGAGGCTGTCACGAGGGTGGTCGTATCTCCGGAGCGGCCGCGCGGCCGCGTCTCCGGGGGGACGTGCTACCCCCGAAGGCGCCATAGTTCTAACGGTCACGAGGGCCCGGGTCCAGACCGCCGGGGGTCGGCCATGCTTGCGCGCCGGGAAGCGGCCACCTAACGTGTTTGGTACCAAACACGGTTGGTAGTGTATGCGAACGAAAGGGAGGGCCCCGATGCCGACGCTGGTGGACCGCGAGGCCGAGGTGCGCGACCTCCGCGAGCTGGCGGGGCGCCCCGGCCGCAAGCTGGCGCTCCTGTACGGCCGGCGCCGCATCGGCAAGACCCATCTCCTCACGCACGCGTGGGAGGACGGGACGCCGGTCCTCTACTACACGGCATCGGCCACGACGCCGGAGATCAACCGCCGGGCGCTCCTGGCCGAGGCCGGCCACTGGTCGGGCGCGGAGCTGAGGCCCGAGGACCATCCCACCTGGCGCACCACGTTCCGCTCCGTCTTCGAGCTCCATCCGGGCCGGGACGCCGTCGTCGTCCTGGACGAGCTCCAGTACCTGGGCGCCGGCCCGGAGGGCATGGCCGAGGTCGCCTCCGAGCTCAACGCCGTGTGGGAGGGCGAGCTCCGCCGGGAGCGCGGCCTGCTCGTGGTCCTCTCCGGATCGGCCGTCCGCACGATGCGGGCCCTCGAAGCCGGCGGCTCGCCGCTGTTCGGGCGGCTCGACTGGCGACGCCGGCTGCGGCCGTTCGACTACTTCGACGCGGGGCTCATGGTGCCGGGCTACGGTCCCGAGGACAGGGTCCGGACCTACGGCGCCTTCGGCGGGACGCCCATGTACCTGAGCCTGGTGGACGACGACCGTCCCCTGCCGGAGAACATCGTCGAACTCCTGCTCGCGCCCGACGGGCGCGTGCGCCTCCAGGTGGAGACGGCCCTCGAGCAGGAGGAGGGCCTCAGGGAGGTCGACACCTACCGGGCCATCCTGGCCGCGGTCGGGCTGAAGCGCCGGGAGCGCGGCGAGATCGCGGCCGCGCTCGGGCGCCCCTCCGACTCGGGCCTGCAGCGCATGGTCAAGGAGCTGGTTCGCCTGGACTACCTGGAGGAGGAGCGAAACTTCGACGCGCCCTCGAACCAGGCCCTCCGCTACCGTCTGGCCGATCCGGCCCAGCGCGTCTACTACGGCATGGTGCTCCCGAACGAGTCCGCGGTGGCCAGCGCCGGGGCCCGCGCCGTATGGGAGGAGCGGCTGGCCGGGGCCACCTGGCCCTCCTACCTGGGCCGCGAGGTGTTCGAGGACGTGGCCGGAGAGGCGTACCGCCGCCGGCAGAGGGAGGGAGGCCTCCCCGTCGTCGAGGAGTGGGGACGCTGGGAGGGGGCGGACCGGGAGAGCGAGCCGGTCGAGATCGACGTGGTGGCGCGCGTCGTGGACGGGCGGATCCTCTCGGGCGCCGTGAAGATGAGCTCCCGTCCCGTGGGCGCCGGACTGTGGAGGGAGCACGTCCGGAACCTCGAGCGGCTGGCGACCAGCGGACACGGCTGGGCGCGGGCGGCCCTGGAGCCCGACGCGCCGTTCCTGTTCGTGTCGGCGGCCGGCTTCACCGACGCCTTCCGCCGCTCGGTGGCCGAGGAGCGGGAGCGTCGGGTGGTCGCGTGGGCGGTCGAGGACCTGTTCGGCTGAGGGCGAGCCGGCGTCAGTCCCCGTTCCGGGCGGAGGGCGCCATGGCGCGGACGACCGGGAGGACCCGCCTCCAGACCTCCGGCGTGGCCGCCAGGAGGCCCTCCGGCTGGCTCGGCCGGTCCTTCCCGTAGGCCAGGGGCTCCCCCAGGCAGTCCGTCACCCGGCCGCCCGCCCCGCGGAGCACCGCCTCGGGCGCGCACGTGTCCCACTCCTTGAGGTAGGGGACCGGGTGGACGTACAGGTCGGCCCGCCCCTCGGCGATCACGCCGACCTTGACGCCCACCGAGCCGCACGGGATCCCCTCGACGCCGCGATCCCCGAAGGCCTCCTCGAGTCGGTCCAGCCCCTCCGGCGTGTGGGAGCGGGAGTGGATGAGGCGGACGGGGCCGTCGGCGCGCTCGGTCACCCGGAGCGGCCCGAAGGGGAGGGAGGCGAGGGTGCCGTCGAACGTCCGGGCGTCCACCGCGGCCCGCCAGGCGCCGCGGCCCACCTCGCCCACATACAGGATTCCGGGATCGGGCCGGTACACCGCCCCGAGGACCGCGCGCCCGTCCACGGCCAGACCGACCATGACCGCGAACTCGCCGATGGCGCCGATGAACTCCTTCGTCCCGTCCAGGGGATCGACGACCCACAGGCGGCCGCCCCGCTCGCCCGCGGCCGGCGGCCTCGACTCCTCGCTCAGGGCCGCGTCCTCCGGCCGCTCGCGGGAGAGGAGCTCGAGGACGGCGCGGTTGGAGGCGTGGTCGGCGGCGGTGACCGGGTCGCCGGGCGCCTTCTCCTCCACGTCCAGGCGCGCCCGGCGGGAGGCCCTCTCCCGGTCCGTGACCCGTGGCCCGGATATTTCGTCCCCGTAATAGCGAAACAGCGCGCGGCCGCCGGCCAGCGCGGCCCGGGCCGCGAGCTCGAGGTCGCCGCCGAGGAAGTCGTGGTCGGCGGGAGCCATCACGGCCCGCGACCCGCGCGATCTCCTGTGGACACGCCACGCTCCGCGAAGGAGGAAACGATGCAGATGCGATCCCTGGCCTCACGCACGACGCGCGCCGCGATCCCGGCCGGCCTCCTGGCGCTGGCGGCCGCGGCCTTCTCCGCCGCCCCGGCGGCCGCCCAGGCGGACACGACGGGCGGCGCCGGCACGACCCCGCAGGCGATGCAGGAGCCCGCCTCGTCCGTGCAGGTGGCCGGCGCGGTGCTCACCACCGGGATCCGCGACCACATGCCCGTGGACTCCGTGACGAACGTGCCCTCGGACGTGGGCCGCGTCTTCCTGTGGACCCGGATCACCGGCGCGCAGGACTCGACCGTGGTGGCGCACGTGTGGTACCGGGGCGACGAGCAGGCGGCCAGCGTGCAGCTCCCCGTCCGCGGCCCCGACTGGAGGACCTACTCCACCAAGCAGATCCTCCCCTCGTGGACCGGCCCCTGGCACGTGGACGTGGTCGACGCGAACGGGAACGTGCTCAAGACCGTGACCTTCCAGGTGGAGGGCATGGGCGCCGGCGGAGGCGCCGGAGCCGCGGCGGACACGGCGGGCGGCACGGAGAGCGACACGGCGGGCGGCTGAGAGCCGGACGCGGGGGGCGGGGCGGGCGCGTGGGGGGCGGCCGCCCGGGGCCGGCGGCGGCGCACCGCCCGCCCCCGCCGCTCAGCGCAGGAAGAGCGCGGCGATGAGGGTGCCGACGACGCTCACGAGCACCGTGACCTGACCGCCCACCAGCCACCGGAACTGCCGGGACATCCTGTCGTCGAGGCCGGCGAGGCGACGCTCGACGGACTCGAACCGGGCGTCCATCCGGCGCTCCAGCGATGCGAAGCGGGCGTCGACGCTGCTGCGCAGGGAATCGACGCGCTGCTCGACGGCGTCCAGGCGCCGATCGAGCCCGTCGAACCTGTCCCCGAAGTCCTGCACGCGGCCCTCCAGCCTGGCCACCCTCTCCTCGAGAGCGGGCTCCGGCATCGCACAACCTCCATCCGAAGACTAGCCGGCGGGGGGGATCTCCGCCACGGACGCTCGCACAGAGCACCCGTGCCTCATCGGAAGATCATCCCCGCCGGAGGGCGCCGCTGCGCCGGGGAGGACCGCCCCCGGTCGGTTCAGCATAACTCCGGGGGAGTCCGCGCGGGAAGGTACGGCGGGACGGAGCTCGCTGGCCCCCGCCCCCGCCGCTCAGCGCAGGAAGAGGGCCGCGATCAGGGTCCCGATCACGGATACGAGCACCGTGACCTGCCCTCCCACGAGCCAGCGGAACTGCCGGGACACCTTGTCGTCCAGCGCGGCGAGCCGCTCCTCCATCGAGGCGAAGCGCGCATCGACCGAGGCGAAGCGCGCGTCGACCCTCCGCTCGAACCCGTCGAGGCTGCGCTCCAGCGACTCGAACCTGTCCCCGAAGTCCTGCACGCGGCCCTCCAGCCTGGCCACCCTCTCCTCGAGAGCGGGCTCCGGCATCGCATATCCTCCATCCGAAGACTAGGCGGCGCGGCGCGTGTGCGCCACGGACGCCCCAGGAACGCGGCTCCTCTCACGGCGCCGTCATCCGTCGGCCTCGCCTCCGCCGCTTTCCCGCCCGGCGGGCCGTCCCTATCCTGCTGGCATGAGCGAGAAAGCCCTCATCACCGGCATCACGGGACAGGACGGCTCCTACCTGGCCGAGCTCCTGCTCGAGAAAGGGTACGAGGTGCACGGCATGGTGCGCCGCTCCTCGACCGAGAAGTTCGACCGGATCGCCCACGTCAAGGAGCGCCTGACCCTCCACCAGGCCGACCTCCTGGACCAGCTTTCGATCATCGAGATGCTGGACCGGGTCCGGCCCCGGGAGGTCTACAACCTGGCGGCGCAGAGTTTCGTCCCCACCTCGTGGCGCCAGCCGCTCCTCACCGGGGAGTTCACGGCGCTGGGGGTGACGCGCATGCTGGAGGCCATCCGGCACGTGGACCCCTCCATGCGCTTCTATCAGGCGTCCTCCTCCGAGATGTTCGGGAAGGTGCGGGAGACCCCGCAGAACGAGCAGACGCCGTTCTATCCCCGGAGCCCCTACGGGGTGGCCAAGGTATACGGCCACTTCATCACCGTGAACTACCGGGAGAGCTACGACCTGTTTGCGGTTTCCGGAATTCTGTTCAATCATGAGTGCGTGACGGCCGAGACACCGGTGATCGTTCGCGACGGAGACATGATCGACATCCTCCCGATCGAGGATGTGGTGCCACACAGGACCGATCCGTCCCACGGCCTCAAGTACAGCCAGCCACCGGCGCGCCCCCTCGAGGTGTGGGACCGACAGGGTTGGACGGCGGTGACGCACATGACGGCCACCTGGAACGATCCCTCGAAATCGGCGGGTAAGTCCGTCAGGCGGGTCGCGGCCCGTGGAGGATGCTTCTCGGCCACCGAGGACCACGTCGCGTTCCGCGAAGGTGGGGAGGAGGTGCCGGTGGGTGACCTCGAGCCGGGCGACCGCCTCGAGCTCGTGGACCTGCCCCCGCCCACGGATCGGATCTCGATGCACTGCGAGGAAGCGTGGCTCCTCGGAGCGCTGGTGGCCGAGGGTTACGTTGCGGATCGCAAGGCGCGGTTCACCTGCTCGGACGAGCAGCTGGTCGACCGGGTCGCGGACACGTGGAAACGTCTAACCGGAGGCAGATGCGCGCGCCGGCGTGGAAGCTCCGGATTCGAGGGAGGGGCTCGTGCGCTGCAGCTGGACCTGACCGGTGCGGCATCGTACTCCGGTTGGCTCAGGGACCAGCTCTACACGCGGAGCGGCAACAAGAAGGTTCCCCGACGCGTTCTGAATGCGGGAGCCGGAGTCCGGCGAGCGTTCCTGGAGGCCTACAACGCCGGCGATGGGCTGCGGGCCGGCCACTGCGACTACGAGTTCAAGAGCTTCAAGACCAACTCGGCCGTGCTGGCGCAGGGACTGTGGTGGCTGGCCGAAACGACGCTGGGTCAGAGAACCATCCTGTGCGTTGAGGAACGAGACGACCGAACCTACTACCAGATCAACCTCAACAGCCCGGCCAACCCGCGCGAGAGGAAGGTCGGCAAGGGACTGCATCTACGCCGACCGAGATCCGAGGTGGTGAAGACCTCGGAGCGGGCAGAGCCCGGCTGGCTGTTCGACCTGGCCACGGAGTCGGGGACCTTCCATGCCGGCATAGGCAACGCCTGGATCCACAACTCGCCCCGCAGGGGCCTCGAGTTCGTGACCCGCAAGGTGACGGACGGCGTGGCGCGGATCGCGTCGGGGCTGCAGGACGAGCTCCGGCTCGGGAACCTGTCCGCCGAGCGCGACTGGGGCTACGCCGCCGACTACGTCGAGGCCATGTGGCGGATGCTCCAGCGGAACGACCCGGCCGACTTCGTCGTTGGCACTGGCGAGAGCCATTCGGTGCGCGAGCTGGTCGAGGCGGCGTTCCGGGCGGTGGACGTCGAGCTCCGCTGGGAGGGGAAGGGCGTCGAGGAGCGGGGGCTGGACGCGGAGACCGGGAAGGTGCGCGTGCTCGTGGATCCCGAGTTCTTCCGGCCCGCGGAGGTGGACCACCTCGTGGCCGATCCGTCCAGGGCCCGGAGTGACCTCGGGTGGCAGCCGAGCGTCACCTTTGATGAGCTGGTACGTCTCATGGTGGAGGCGGACGTGGAGAGGGTGGGGGGCGCTTGACGGCGGCCTGACTCCCATGCCCGACACATCCCTCCGTGCGTTCCAAGGTCAGATGGATGCGGGGATCGTGCAGCGGAGTACGACCGAGCCGCCAATGGCATTATGCGCGACATGTGGCGGTATCTCGGAGTGGAGACCAGGGGCATGAGAAGCTTTCGGCTGGCCCAACGCCCAATCTGGAGTCCGAAGATCCCGACGATCGGCGCGCTCTGGGCGGCCGCCGAGGGTCGGGCAGGACCCTTGCACTCGTGGCGGCTCTCGGCGCGCCGTTCACATCATGCCGCGGTCACGCCGAAGGGTGGGCCGGACTGGACTCGGTGGCGCGATCGGGCGCCGAAAAACGCGCTCACTTGTACGACGGGAGTGGCAAGGCTAGTATTCTGCGTCCTGCCAGTCCGCCGATGCCTCGATCCTGCACCCACGCGGACGACAGCCGGTGCCCCGACAGAACAGCGCAGGCCGAGATTCGGAAACGCGCCACGTGATGCGCACGTCCGGTCGCGTTACTGATGCGCTGGGAGTCGGTCGCGACCGCGCGCCACAGGGTCGGAGCCGCGCGCCCGGAGCGTGGAGCCGGCACCGCGATAGGATCCACCCTTGCGGGTTGCGAACCGAGCCCGGTGCTGGTGTTGGATCTATGCTCGGCCACGTTTCATCCGTAGAGGACAGGAGGTTGAACTAGTGCGATACTTGGTTACTGGCGGTGCCGGCTTCATCGGATCCCACCTGTCTGAGCACCTTCTGGAGCTGGGTCACAGCGTTCTCGCGGTGGACAATTTTTCGACCGGTCGACGGGAGAATGTCGCTCACCTCGAGGCCCGATCCGACTTCGAATTGATCGAGGGGGACATCCTTGACTACCCCCTTATGGACGAGCTCCTGTCTCGCTGCGATGCCGTGTACCACCTGGCTGCGGCAGTGGGCGTCAAGCTCATCATGGAGGAGCCGGTCGAGACTCTGACGACCAATGTGCGCGGCACCGAGATCATCCTCGAGTTGGCTTCCCGGGCGGGGAAGAAGCTGTTCCTGGCGTCCACGTCGGAGGTGTACGGGAAGACGCTCGAGAACAACGGAAATCTCCATGCGCTCAAGGAGGACGAGGACCGAACGCTGGGCGCGACGAGCCGCAAGCGATGGGCGTACGCCTGCTCGAAGGCTCTGGACGAGTTCCTTGCGCTGGCTTACCGGGAGGAGCGGGGCCTCGAGGTGGTGATCGCCCGGTTCTTCAACACCGTCGGGCCGCGGCAGACGGGCCGGTACGGCATGGTCGTCCCTACGTTCGTGAGACGTGCGCTTGCAAACGAGGACCTTTTGGTTCACGGCGATGGCGAGCAGTCCCGAAGCTTCACGCACGTGGCCGACACGGTGTGGGCCGCCACCCGACTCATGGAGACACCGGAGGCCGAGGGAGAGGTCTACAACATCGGCAACGGCAAGGAGATCACGATCAACGAGCTTGCGGAGCGGGTGATCGCTTTCACGGGAAGCTCTTCCCGGGTGGTCCACGTGCCCTACGAGGAAGTCTACGGGGAGGGGTTCGAGGACATGCGACGTCGGACGCCCGACATCGCGAAGCTCCAGGCGCTGCTGGGCTTCGAGCCGCAACGGGACATCGATGGCATCCTGGAGGATGTAATCGAAGACTGCCGGAGGAGGGAAGCGCCGGTCCAAGTCGAGCCGCGGATCCGTCGCGCCGCGGCGGGTTGAGGACGAAGGCGATATGAGGTAGCCTTTGTGACGGTTTCGTATCGTCGGTGGTCCTGACTCAGAAGACTGGTTCCCTCCCCTGGATCTGACGACAAGCCTCGCGGACGACTTGCGCCCTCTGGCCTCCGGCCTGGGGGCGTTTCTCGTGACTGTCGTCCTGACGCCGCTCGTGATCCGGCTAGCGCGACGAATGGACTGGGTCGCGGAGCCCACCGAAGACCGCTGGCACGAGCAGCCCACGGCGCTCATGGGGGGAGTGGCGATCTACCTCGGGGCGACGGCCGCCTGGATCCTTGTGCCCGGAGGTGGCTGGACCTGGCCGCTCTTGGCCGGAGCGACGATCTTGTTTCTGGCCGGCCTTGCCGACGATCTTGAAGGTCTTTCCCCCGTGGCCAAGCTCGTCGCGCAGGTGGCCGGGGCTTCCGTGCTGCTCGTGGCGGGCTACCGGCTGGTTCCCGAATGGCCCTACGGACTTTCGATCGCGCTCACGTATCTCTGGATCATTGGCATCACCAACGCCGTAAACCTCCTCGACAACATGGATGGCCTCGCGGCCGGTATCGCCGGGATAGCGGCCGTGACCGTCGCGGCGCTGGGCTCGATCGCGGGCGGCTGGTCGCAGGCCGGACCCGCCCTGGCCACGGCCGGCGGCGCAGCGGGATTTCTGCTGTACAACCGTCCGCCAGCCCGCGTCTTCATGGGTGACAGTGGCTCGCTGTTCCTCGGGTTTTCGGTGGCGGCGCTGGCGCTCTCCCATCCGGGTGCGGCCGCTTCGGGCGCGGCTGCGGTCCTGGCGGTCCCAGCTGCGGTCATGGCCGTTCCCATACTGGACACGACTCTGGTGACGGTGAAGAGGATAGCCTCGGGTCGTCGGATCACTCAGGGAGGCCGGGACCACAGCTCCCACCGGCTGGTGTTCCTCGGGCTGTCGGAGCGTCGGGCGGTCTTGACTCTGTACGGCGTCGCTGCGGTCTTCTCGCTGCTGGCGGTCGGCTTCCAGCTCTTCAACGTGTATCTGACCCTGGCCGTGGCGGCGCTGGCGGCTGTCGCCCTAGCAGTGTTCGGCGCTTTCCTGGGCGATGTCCGGGTGATCTACCCTTCGGTCTCGTCGGGATCGATCGGGCTGACCGGGACGCCTCTGACGGGATCAGTCGACGGTGGTGATCGGGTGTTGCTGCGGGCCGTGATGCGGAACAAGCGGGAGATCGCAGGGCTCGTCGCGGACCTCCTTCTCATCGTCGGCTCGTTCGTCGTAGCTCATTACCTCCGCTTCGAGAATGGGCTGTCGGCGTTCCAACTGGAACGAATGGTCACACTCCTGCCCCTGGTGGTGCTCGTCAAGATCGGTTCGTTGTATGCCTTTGGAGCCTACCGCGGGCTGCTCCGTTATGCGGGTTCCCACGAGTTGATCAGAATAGCCAAAGCGTCGACGGTGGCATCTGGGCTGATCATCGTGGGTCTCGTCGTGGCCTTTCGGTTCCAAGGGTGGTCTCGATCCGTGTTCATCATGGACTGGTTGCTTACGACGTTCTCCCTGGCCGCACTTCGGGGCGGGTTCAGGGGACTGAGAGGCTATTTTGCCGGGAAACGAAAGGAGGGGACGAGGGTGCTCCTCTATGGTGCCGGGGACGCCGGGTACATGGCACTGCGCGAGATCCATCTCAATCCGGATCTCCACTTCGTCCCGGTGGGCTTCATCGACGACGACCCGTCCAAACACAATCGAGTTGTGCTGGGGGTGCGTGTATTGGGCGGGGCGGGCGAGTTGAGTGAGGTGGTACGCCAGCATGACGTGGATCGGGTCATCCTGGCCATCTCCCGCGCCAACGAGGTCGAGCGGCGGCGGATCATCGAACGATGCGTGAGAGCCGGAGTACCCTGTCTGGAGTTGAAGTTCGGCTTTGAAGAGATACGCCCGTGAGCGAGTTGCCAATCTACGGTAGTCGAAAGGATTTGGGACATTCAAGAGAGGGGTGAAGCGAAGTGGAAAAGGAGCGTGTTCTGGTCACAGGGGCCGCGGGTTTCATCGGGTACCACGTGTCCCAGCGTCTGCTGGCCGATGCAACGACGGTCTACGGGTTGGACAACCTGAGCGACTACTACGACGTTCGGCTGAAGGAAGCGCGCCTCGAGCGGCTACGGCACTACGACGCCTTCGAGTTTCGTAGGCTCGACGTCGCGGACCGGGCTGGCGTGAAGGAGTTGTTCGAGACGATCAAGGTCGATCGTGTCGTCCATCTGGCCGCGCAGGCCGGCGTTCGGCACTCGCTCGATCATCCGCATGTTTACGTCGACAGTAACCTGGTAGGCTTCGTGAATGTCCTTGAGGGATGCAGGCATGCCGAGATCGATCACCTCGTGTTCGCCTCCTCCTCTTCGGTGTACGGGGCCAACGAGCGGCAACCCTTCTCGGTGGCGGACGGCGTCGACCATCCGCTGTCTCTCTACGCGGCGACGAAGAAGGCCAACGAGGTCATCGCGCACTCATATTCGAGTCTGTATGGCGTACCGACCACCGGATTGCGCTTCTTCACCGTCTACGGCCCCTGGGGTCGCCCGGACATGGCTCTCTTTATCTTTGCGAACGCGATTCTCGAGGGCCGACCCATCGATGTCTACAATCGCGGGGATATGCGGCGCGATTTCACATATATCGACGACATCGTGGAGGGCATCGTAAGGGTCTTGAGGCAGCCACCAATCGCTGACGACAACTGGTCCGGAAGCCAGCCGGACCCGTCGCGCAGCTTCGCGCCCTTCCGGCTGTACAACATCGGACGCGGTGAGCCGGTTGCACTCATGGAATTCATTCGGGCGATCGAGGAGGAACTCGGGACTGAAGCCCAAAAGAACTTGTTGCCCATGCAGCCGGGCGATGTCCCGTCGACGCACGCCGACATTCGCCGCCTTACGGAAGACACGGGTTATCAGCCCCAGATATCCGTACGGGAGGGAGTTCGGCGGTTCGTAGAATGGTACCGGGATTACAACGTGGAATGAGCGGATTCGCGTTCGGTCGGAATTGGGAAGCGTACCTTCCTCTCGTCGACGAGGGTCGCGTGGACGCGGCCGTATCGTCCATTCGCAGCCTTCTGGGGACAGATTCTCTGGCTGGACGACGATTTCTGGACGTCGGGTCGGGAAGCGGGCTCTTCAGTCTGGCGGCGCGGAGGCTTGGCGCGGACGTGACGTCTTTCGATGCGGATCCGAATTCCGTGGCGTGCACGAAGGCGCTCCGGGACCGGTTCCTCCCAAGCGACTCGGCCTGGAGGATCGAGTACGGATCCGTGCTCGATCGTGCCTACCTCGAGTCTCTGGGAACCTTCGACGTGGTCTACTCGTGGGGTGTCTTGCACCACACCGGTGACATGTGGCGAGCGATGGACAACGTCGCTCTGTGTTTAGAATCCGGCGGCCTGCTCGCGCTGGCCCTCTATAACGATCAAGGCTGGAAGAGTCGGGCCTGGTGTCGAGTCAAGGAGCTTTACAACCGAGCTCCCAGGATCGCTCAACATCTCATAGTGCTTCTGGCCGGGGGGCCTCTGTATTTGCGCGGTGTGCTGGCGGATCTTCTCGTGCGGCGCTCGGGTGCCGGAGCGGTGGGTCCCCGGCGCGGGATGAACCGATGGCGCGACCTGGTCGATTGGGTCGGAGGATTTCCCTACCAGGTCGCGAGACCGGGGGAAGTCGTCACGTTCTACCGCGACCGTGGACTGGAGCTTTGGAATCTGAACACGTCTAATGGCCGTCTCGGCTGCAACGAATTCGTATTTCGGCGCACTTGGAACGCGGACGAGCCAAGGTAGCGGAGCGATTGCGAGGGGGCGATCTTCGTCCGCCCGGCGCTGCCTTCTTGCTCTGGATCCTTCGGTGCCTGATCAACGGTGACCTGTGCCGCACCCTGATGTCGTCAGCGCTCGACCTGTGCCAGCCATGCGAACCATCCACGCATGGCCCGTTGGCGCGTCCGGGTGGGTCTCGGAGTGCATGGGAGCCGTTTGGGCGCAAACGCTGTCACCGCTGACATAGTTGTGTCTGAGGCGCAGAAGATCCGGGAATGGCTTGTCGCGCGCCTTCCCATCTCTCAGGTGTTTTCGACACGAAGTCTTGACAGCGAGCTGCTCCGGGGGAGCGGCAAGGCTATGATGCTGAAGATGGCCGGAGCGGGAGTAGCGTTTGCGGCCCAAGCGGTGGTGGCTCGGATCCTCGGTCCTGAGTACTACGGCGCCTACATCTACGTAGTCAACTGGCTTCTTCTGCTCGCCATTCTCGGCAAGTTGGGACTCGATACGGGAGCCCTTCGCTTCGTGGCCTCCTATGTCGAGATGCAAGACTGGGCCGCTCTTCGTGGATTCCTGTGGCGGGCGACAGCAGTCACACTTGGGTCCTCAATAGCGCTCGGAGCGGCGGCTGCATTGGTTGTTCGCGCGGTGTCACCGAAGCTTGCTTCTGGTCTCCCTGGTGTCTTTTTGGTAGGATGCGCGATCCTACCTGCTTTGACTCTGCTCGATGTCACACGATCCGCGCTACGGGGCCTAAAGTCCGTAGCTGGCTACTTGGCGCCGGCCGAGATTATCCGGCCATTGGCCTTTATTGGCGGTGCCACGGCGATATTCGTCTTGGAGCGTGGTCACCTTGAGGCCGAGGGGGCCATGGCAGCTTACGGAGCCGCCACGCTCGTTGCCCTCGTGATTGCATTTGGATGGCTTCTACGATCCCTTCCAGCACAAGTGCGCTGTTCGAGCCCTTCTTATGCTACGCGCAAGTGGATTCGTGTCAGCCTTCCGCTGCTCCTCATCTCCGGCCTCTATCTGGTGATGAATCGAGCCGACACACTGATGGTCGGCTCTCTCGTGAGCACGACCGACGCCGGCGTCTACGCGACGGCCAGTCGTGTGGCCACACTAGCCCTCTTCGGCCTCACCGCCTCGAACGCGATCGCTGCTCCTATGATAGCACAACACTACCATGGTGGGCGAATGGACGACCTTCGGCATCTTCTTCGTCGAGCGAGCAGGCTTAGCTTTGGGTTCTTCTCTGTCGCTGGTTGCATCTTGGCTGCCGCGGGTCCCTTCGTGCTCGGCCTGTTCGGACCTTCCTTTCGTGAAGGATATGTAGTTCTGCTCATCCTACTCGGTGCCCAAGCAGCGAATGCGTTCGTTGGCCCCGTCGGGTTTGTTATGACTATGACCGGCAAGCAAGATACAGCTGCCGGCATCCTAGCCCTCGGAGCCCTCACAAACGTGGGCCTCAACTTCATGCTCATTCCAATGTGGGGGAAGGAAGGAGCCGCTATCGCTACTGCTACCAGCATTCTCCTTTGGAACATCGCCATGGCCGTCTATGTATCGCGCACGCTTGGAGTCCGGACGACGCCAATCTAGCGTCTCGGTTCGTTCCTCTTGCTGGAGCATGCTGACAATTGGTCGCTGGCGGTGGGAATGTTCCACCACTTTATGTGGTTGGGGGCACGCAGAAGGAGTCGGCACATCGACGCGCTGAATGGGACCGGCATCGTCAAGGTATCGTAGTACGTGTTGATCCGGAGCGCGGTGAGTCTTCGGTTTGTGCCACCTACGTCTCGCCTCCCGAAGTCTGCCCGGATGGCGCGCGATCCGTGCTTCATAAGAGTGCCACCCTGCAAGGTGATCACCTGTTTGCGTGCACCCAGACCGAGGTGCTGATCTATTCGCTTCCGTCATTTGAGGTTCAGAATCACGTTTCCCTTCCAGTATTCAACGACGTGCACCATGTCCGGCCTACACGGCGAGGGACTCTTCTTGTCGTCAGCACGGGATTGGACCTTCTCCTAGAGACGACGCTCGATGGGGAAGTCGTGCGCGAGTGGGACGTTTTAGGGCGCGAGCCCCACCGTGAGCATCCTCGTGACCGTGACTATCGAAAAGTCCCCTCTACGAAGCCGCATGCATCACATCCTAACTATGTCTTCCTATATGGCGATGACATATGGATTACCAGGTTCGAGCAAAGAGACGCAGTCCAGCTCACTGGCGGGAACGGAAGGATAGCGATTGGACTTGAACGGCCTCACGATGGCCACGTTGTAGACTACAAGGTCTATTTTACAACCGTGGATGGGCATGTAGTCCTGGGCAATCTGAGAACAGAGGCGCGGGAGACGGTCTATGATCTCAATGAGTTTGTAGAGTCTGACTTCGCACTCGGCTGGTGTCGAGGGATGGTACCCCTAGGCTCCGACCTGGCGTTAGTAGGCTTTTCGAGGATTCGACCTACGCGGACGCTAGCGAACCTTCGTTGGGCCAAGCACAAAATGGGTTTGAGAAACAGCCGGGGGAGCCTTCCTACTCGAGTGTGTCTATTTGATCTGACACGCGGTTGCATGCTTTGGGAACACGATCTGGAGGGTGCGGGATTGAACGTGCTCTTCTCGATTCATGTCGTTCCGGAGCATCTGCGATGACCAAGGGCGACGACAGGGGCTCAGAGAGCGTGTCGCCACTTAGAGTGGTCTATGTGGTCGGGGCGGGGCGCAGCGGTTCAACGGTCTTGGATACTATACTAGGATCGCACCCGCGAGTGGCTGGCTTCGGCGAGCTGGTCAACCTGCCGAGAGCCGGGTGGATCAACAACGAATACTGCGCATGCGGAGTCCGGGCGCTGGACTGTCCCTTCTGGTCAGCCGTCAGGGCCCGGTGGCACGAACTCCAGCCGGACACCGACTGTGTGGAGTACGCTAGGTTGCAGGATGCGTTCACCAGGTTCCGGAGGCTGCCGTATCTGATGGCTGCGCATCGGCTCGGAACTGAGGCATTTCGGCGCTATGAGAGTCAGACCGTGGCGCTCTTTCGCTCAATTGCAGACGTGGCCGACGTGGACATCGTGGTGGATTCGTCAAAGAGTCCGGTTCGCGGCAGGATTCTCCGGGTGCTGAGCGGCCTAGATGTAAGATTCATTCACCTGGTCCGCGATGGCCGAGCCGTGACGTGGTCCTATCGGAAGCGCCACGCCCGGGATGAGAAGGCTGGCCTTCAAAGGGCGATTGAACCAATGCCGACGTGGCGGGTCGCGGCAGCATGGACCGCAACGAATCTGTTGGCCGAGACGCTGTTGGGTGATCGAGCACAGCGGCAATCTGGTCGGCTCCGCTACGAGACTCTGGTGACGCGACCCGACGAGGCTCTTGGCACCCTCGAGGGTCTCGTAGGTGTGGATCTCAGTGACGTGGGAGCTCGCGTTGCATCGGGCCAATCCGTTCCAGTCGGCCACACGATTGCAGGCAACAGGCTTCGAATGAACGGCAGCGTGACCCTAACCTGCGACTTTTCCTGGGAGGAGGAGTTGTCGTCGCGGGACGCTCGACGGTTTGTGCGGTTGGCGGGCTGGATGCTGCGTCGATACGGGTATATTGGCTAGGCAGCCAGTGCGCATACTTCTCTTTCTCGGGAGTCTTCGGAATGGGGGCGCTGAACGCCAGTTCTCACAGCTGGCTTCGGGGCTTTCCGGTAGGGGCCACGACGTACGGATTGCGACCGTGTACCCGGGCGGTTTGCATTGGGATCGTCTTAGCGAGCGTACACCGGAACTTCTCGATGCCTTGTTCCCGGTGCGCTCGGCCTTCAAGGGTACGCGGATACTGAACCACATTCGTGCCCCTTGGGTTCTCCGTGAGCGAATAGCCGACTTCGAGCCCGACATAGTGTACAGCGCACTGCACCAGGCGAACCTAATGGCTTGGTTGGCGGTCCGTCTCTGCCGCGACGTACAGCTCGTTTGGGGGATACGAGCGTCAGCCGACCAACTGAATCCAGCCCGAGCGATACCGTTCAGGATATGTTCTTTACTGTCGAAGGGTGTTCCGCTGATCATCGCAAATTCCAGGGCGGGCCAGCTGTATCACGCATCCCGAGGCTTCCGTCCCGGGCGCTGGGATGTCGTCCCCAATGGTATCGACCTCGTCAGATTCCAGTTCAGTCGTGAGGGGCGATGTCGTGTGCGCCAGGAGTGGGGGATCGGGCAGCAAGGCAAGCTCGTCGGCATCGTCGGTCGACCGAACGCCATGAAGGCCCACGCAGATTTTCTTGCGGCAGCGGACATTCTCAGTCGAAGTCGAGATGATGTTCGTTTCGTGTGTGTGGGTGTTGACGAAAAAGGAGCTGCCAGCCTCAATCTGGGAGCTCTTTCCGTTCGGGGGCGTGCACATGTGCATTGGGCCGGCACCCGGCGTGACATGGCTGCGGTCTACAGCGCTCTGGATGTCCTGGTGCTCCCTTCCCGATATGGCGAAGGATTCCCGAACGTAGTTGGAGAGGGCATGGCATGCGGCGTCCCCTGCGTGGTCACGGATGTCGGTGACGCTCGGAGGATCGTGGGCGATCTTGGGATGGTGGTCCCACCTTCCCAGCCGACCCGGCTTGCGGGAGCAGTCGAGGCTGCCCTGGGTACATCTCGCGTTGGGCCGGGGGCAGCACAGCGCCGGCAGCGGATCGTAGATTGCTTCGGGCTCGAGCAATGTGTGCTGCGAACCGAACAGCTGCTCCTGAAGCTCTACGAGCAGCGACGGTGAGGCGCAGACCGGGGAGCGGAATCGCGCGTACGTACGCAGGCTGTCTTCTGGTTCTGTTTCTGAGCTCGGCCGACATATTCCTGTACAAGCGTGGTTGGTTAGGGGCTCCGCCCACAGTGCTGTTTGTAGGAATGTCGCTGGGGGTCCTTCTGGCGTTGCTCGTGCGAGGCGCATCCGCGGATGTGCTGTCGATCCTCAAGCGCCAGGAGACGCTGCTTCTCTCTCTTCTCATGGTGTCGCTCTTTTCGCTCCTTGGAGGCTTTCTACCTCATGCCTACTGGGGAAACGGGGCGACCTATATCTTCCTGCCTACGTATAGCGTCTTCGTCTTCGTCGTGGGTCTCCTCGTGCCCTCGGCCATTGGCACGCATGAAATGCCCAGGGGATGGATCGCGGTAGCTCTTGCTGTACTGGTCGGAACCGTGGTGGTCGACACGTTCCTGCCGGGGTTCTTCTCCTCTCTGAGCTCCAGGGCCGCGGGACTTGCGGAGAACCCGAATGCCGCGGCCATCCGGATGGTACTTCTCCTCTCCGTGTTGCTGAGATACGAGCGCGTGCGGGGCTTCGATATCGTGGCTTTGTGCCTCGTGGGACTGGCTGTTCTCATGACCTTCTCGCGCGGAGGATTAATATTGTTCTTCGCTCTGGCAGGTACCTACGCGTTCTACGTTTACCGATGGAGCTTGGTCCAAACTGTTCGAATCTTCGGTCTGGTAGCCATCGCTGCCGGGATCCTCACCTTCCTCTTCGTTCACTACTTCAGTGACCTTCCACTGGCCCAGGCTGTCAATCCGGCTCGGCTGGCCTTCTTCACGGGAGGCGGCGGCCTGAGCGTCACCGGAGATGTTCGCGTGCGTCTGATACGACAATACCTGAGGTTAATCAACGAGGCCCCGGTCTTTGGTAAGGGCACAGGGTACTCGTTTGGCCCGACGGGTGGGGAGATCCCCCTGGGCCCGCACAACATGTATCTCAGACAGTGGATCGACAACGGCTTGCCGGGGCTCCTAGCCTACGTAGCGGTCCTCGGTAGTGCTGGCCTGACTTCCGCCCGCAAAGGGTGCCGACCGGGCGTTGCCCTCGTCGTGGTTGCGGCGTTAGCCGGACTCTTCAGCCACAATCTCTTGGAGGATCGTACCTTCCTCCTGCTCCTCGGTCTCTTGGCATCGGTTTCGGTTCTCGCGGATCGCCCGCGCGACCGTGTGCCAGGGGAGCAGGACCGTCCGGAGATAAGCCCGACTTGAGGTCGCCGAGAGTGTGTCACGTGGTTACCACGCTCACGACGGGTGGGGCCGAAACGGCGCTGCTGCGTCTTCTTCGTACCGACGCCATGTCCGATTTCGAGTCGAGTGTGGTGTGCTTGGGCGAAGATGGGCCAGTCGCTTCAGAAATCCGGGCTCTGGAGATTCCCGTGGTGACCCTGGGAATCCAGAGCGTTTCCGACGGCTTGAGGCACGCACCCCGCCTCGTTCGGATCGTAGCTGGACTGGGGCCCGACCTCATCCAGGGCTGGATGTACCACGGCAACGTGGCTGCTCTCTTCGCAGATACGTTCACGGGTGGGGCTCGGAGGTGCGCGTGGAACGTTCGGCACGGTCTCCACGCGCTCGATACCGAAGCCTATGCTACCCGCTTTCTGATAGAGCTCGGGCGCTGGCTCTCGCGCTGGGTCGATGCAGGCATCTACAACTCGCAGATGGCGGCCGACCAGCATCGAGACCGCGGGTACCATGAAGTCTGCCGCGAGGTTGTCCACAACGGCTTCGATGTGGCATGCTTCCGGCCGGATCGAGGGGCATACTCAGAGGTGCGGCGCGAGCTGGGACTCGGTCCGGAAGCCGTATTGGTCGGTCACGTAGGTCGGAATCATCCTGTGAAGGGTCAGGATCTCTTTCTCGAGGCGATGGCTCAGGTCGAACATCCAGACGTTTGGTTCGTGCTCGCAGGCCGTCGCGTCGACTGGTCGACGACGGCGCTGGCTCGGAAGGTGACTCGGCTCGGGTTGTCCGACCGGGTGCGCCTTCTGGGTGAGCGGCGGGATATGCCCCGCTTCATGGCCTCCCTGGACGTTCTGGTGTCCTCTTCTCGCAGCGAGGCGTTCCCGAACGTCGTAGGCGAGGCCATGGCTGCAGGAGTGCCCTGTGTCGTGACGGACGTCGGCGACTGTGCCGAGCTCGTGGGCGACGGCGGTATCGTCGTTCCTCCGGGCCGACCTGACGCACTGGCGCAAGGCACACAGACGCTGCTCGGGATGCCCGCGGAGCGACGCGTGGCGCTCGGCACCGTGGGACGACGCAGAATCGAGGAGCACTTCTCGCTCGAGGGAATGGGTCGAGCATACGCCAGTCTGTACAAGCGCCTGTTGCTTCGAACCCCTGCCACGGGATCAGGACTGTGTGTGGTGTAGCCGGGCTCTATGGATGGGACCTCGATGAAGGGGCTTGGGCGGAGGTCCTGAGCCGAATGGGCGCTCGGTTGCGCCATCGCGGTCCCGATGACGAGGCGACGTGGTGGGACGCAAGTGCCGGCGTGGGCCTTTCGCATCGACGTCTTTCGATCATCGACCTGTCTGAGATGGGCCGCCAGCCGATGGCCTCGGAGTCGGGACGCTATCGAATCGTCTACAATGGCGAAATTTACAATTTCCGAGATTTACGGCAGGACCTGGAAGGACGCGGTCATCGCTTCCGAGGCCACTCGGATACGGAGGTCGCGCTCGCCGCCTTCGAAGAATGGGGCGTTCGCGCCGCCGTGGCCCGTTTCAATGGGATGTTCGCCTTCGCTGTGTGGGATGCCTCGCGGCGACGACTGTGTCTGGGAAGGGATCGGTTGGGAATCAAGCCCCTCTACTATGGCCGGGTCGGACAGGGGCTGGGTTTCGCGTCGGAGCTAAAGGCGATCACGGCCACTCCAGGTGGACGGCCTTCAATTGACCGAGATGCGATCGCCCTGTTTCTGCGTCACAACTACATTCCGGCGCCCTACTCGATCTACACTGGTATTCGCAAACTGCTGCCTGGTTGCTTGCTGGAGCTGTCCGATCACGATCTGGCTTCCTCGTCCCTGCCTATGCCCGAGCCCTACTGGGCTCTTCAGGAGGTTGTAGAAGAAGCGAAGCTTGATCCGTTCTCGGGGACGGCGACGGAGGCTGTGGACCTACTCGAAGCGAGGCTCCGGGACGCCATAAGAACACGCCTGGTGGCCGATGTTCCACTCGGGGCCTTTCTCTCGGGGGGGATAGATTCCTCGACCGTCGTAGCTCTGATGCAAGCAGAGGCGCGCTCTGCAGTCAAGACGTTTTCCATTGGGTTCCGCGAAGACGCGTACGACGAATCACAGCATGCGCGGGCCGTGGCCGAGCACTTGGGAACCGATCACACGGAATTGTACGTCACCCCCTCGGAGGCGAGGAGCGTGATCCCGTTGCTCCCCCGCCTGTATGACGAACCCTTTTCGGACTCCTCACAGATTCCAACCTACCTGGTATCGAAGCTCGCGCGGGACGACGTGACCGTCAGCCTGTCCGGAGACGGAGGCGACGAGCTGTTCGCCGGCTACAATCGCTATTCCAAGTTCGCGAGTCTTTGGAAGCGCGTCGAATGGATACCGCCTCGAATCAGGAGCGTCCTTGGAACCCTTATCAGATCCGTGCCAGACACAGCTTGGGACCGCGCGCGGTTCCTCTCTCCGATCCTGAGCCCGTATGGACGATCGGGAACGCCAGCGGCCATGGTCAATCGCGTGGCGGATGTGCTCCAGTCACCCCGGATGATTGAGACATACCGCCTGATGGTGTCGCATTGGAAGCGACCGGAGGATGTCGTCCTCGGTTCTTCGGAGCCAGTAAACCTCCAGTTCGAGCTGGGCGCTCAACAGAGCTTCGAAGACTCGACCGAACAACTCGCGTACGTCGATACGCTCACCTACCTACCCGATGACATCCTCGTCAAGGTGGATCGGGCGAGCATGAGCGTAAGCCTCGAGGCGCGGGTGCCCCTTCTTGACCATCGGATCGTGGAGCTCGCGTGGAGGCTTCCGGCTACCTTGAAGAGACGAGACGGGCGTGGCAAGTGGATCCTCCGACAGATCCTGGAACGGCATGTTCCAAGAAGCCTGTTCGAACGTCCCAAGAAGGGTTTCGGGGTTCCCATTCCGGCGTGGCTCCGCGGACCCCTCAGAACATGGGCGGACGAGCTGCTCGCGGAAGAGCGACTACGCCAGGAGGGGTACTTTGAACCGAGACGCGTCAGGGATCGCTGGCAGGAGCACCTGAGAGGGGATGCGGATTGGGGTTATCACCTCTGGGACGTACTCATGTTCCAGAGCTGGCTCGACGAACATCGATGAGTCGGATTTCCAGAGCCGACCCTCTCGCGCCGCCGGTGCTCCTGTTTGTCGTGAACCACTGCCGCTTCTTGCTCTCACACAGACTTGGCCTGGTCCTGGAGGCCCGCGAACAGGGGTTCGATGTCCATATAGCAACGATGGCGGGTCCAGGGGTCCAAACGCTACGTGACTTGGGATTCGTATGGCACGAATTACCGCTCCAAGTCCGGAGCGTAAACCCGGCGCGAGAGATCCGGACGGTCGTCGCGCTGACGAGGCTCTATCGCAGGCTGAAGCCGACCCTGGTCCACCATGTAACCATGAAGCCTGTGGCCTACGGCAGTCTCGCGTCCCGCCTGGCGCGAGTCCCGGCCGTCGTCAACGCTGTCTCTGGTTTGGGCTATCTTTTCTTGGCCAACGGGCCGGGGGCTGCAATCCTCAGGGCGGCCACGTTGACGATGATGCGTGTCGGGTTCTCTCGTCCTGGCCTGCGAGTCATCGTCCAGAACGAGAACGACGCGCGAGATTTGGTCGACTCGGGTGCAGTCGCGTACGATCAGCTGGTTCTCATCCCGGGTAGCGGAGTGGACTTGAACGTCTTCGCACCCCAGCCGGAGCCCGCTGGTCCGTCCGTGATTGTGCTTGCTTCGCGGATGTTGCGGGACAAGGGCGTAGGGGAGTTCGTTCAGGCCGCGCGGATTCTGCGCCAGCGTCGGGTGGGCGCACGATTCGTTTTGGTCGGTGATCCGGACGAGAACAACCCACGCTCTCTGGATACGTCGGATTTGCTGCGCATTCGGCGCGAGGAGCCGGTCGAATGGTGGGGGTATCAGGAAGACATGGCTTCAGTGATGAGGGACTCGCACATTATCTGCCTGCCGTCCTATAGGGAAGGACTTCCCAAAGTGCTTGTCGAGGCCGCCGCTGCCGGTCGCCCGATCGTGACGACCGATGTTCCTGGCTGCCGGGACGTGGTTGATCACGAGAGGAATGGTCTTCTGGTTCCCCCTGGGGACGGGGAGGCGCTGGCCAACGCCCTCGAACGCCTGGCACGGGATCCTGCGCTACGGGCGCAGATGGGTGTCGAGGGACGAAGGAAGGCCGAAGAGCAATTCTCACTCTCAAAGATCGTAGCCTCACATCTGCAGTTGTATCAAGACCTTCTGCGCGTGACGGCCGTTGAAGCATCTCGGGTTGTGCGCTCCTGAACCCGTGGGTACTCTCGTCTGGAGCCTGCATGCCCAATCTTCTCAAACGATAGTGGGTCCCTTCATTTGAATCACGATCCCGAAGACCTCGGCGGTCGGCCCGGAGCGCCCGTGGCGTCTGGCTCCTCGGGGGATGCACCTGCTTTCACGCTCCTCCGACTGCTCAATGTGCTCCTCGGTTACAGGCGGGCATTCATCTACCTGCCTCTACTCTTCGCCATTCTTGCAGCGATCATCACGCTGGTTATACCCGCACGCTACACTGCGAATGCCTCGTTCGTTGGTCAGTCGGGACAGAACTCCGTATCTCAGCTTACAAGCCTTGCGGCTCAGTTCGGCATCAATGTTCCGGTTCCCGAGGCGACGCGCTCGCCGCAGTTCTATGCGAACCTGCTCAGGTCTCGAGCTGTCCTGCAGGATGCGGTGACTTCGAGGTACGGTCTCGGAGGAGGTGACTCCGCCCGCGGTACGCTCGTCGATGCGTTCGCTGTGGAGGGCGACACCGGACCCGTGCGGATCCAGAAGGCGGTGCGGAAGCTCCGTGAGCGGCTGCAGGTGACTACCGACCGAGAAACCGGGATCGTACAGCTGTCCGTGACCACCGGTCGGCCGGCCCTGTCGGACGGAATCGTGCGGCGTCTTCTGTCGCTTGTCAACGAGTTCAACAACGAGCAGCGTCAGTCGCAGGCAGCAGCCGAAAGACGCTTCCTGGCAAAGCGAGTTGCCAGTGCGCGGATGGAACTCACTGCCATCGAGGACACCCTCCAGGGCTTTCTCGAGAGCAATCGAAGCTATGAGAATTCCCCTGCGCTTCGTTTCCAATTCGATCGTCTGCAGAGACGAGTAAGCCTCGCACAGCAGGTTTACACTTCGCTCGCGCAATCCTTCGAGCAGGCTAAGATCGATGAGGTCAGGGACACGCCTGTCATTACAGTCATCGATCCGTCGGAAGTCCCGCCTAGAGCCGATTCCCGACTTCTCTTCCTGAAGGTTGTGTTGGGCCTCCTGATCGGCGTGATCCTGGCCTTCTCGTGGGCACTCGGCTGCGAGTTCATTGCTGCGGCTCGCCGGGAAGACTCGGGCCAGTATGCCAGATTCCTCGAGCTCAAGAGGCAAGTCTCCAAGGAGCTCTCCCGCTGGAAGGTGCCATGGCGCGGAGGGGACGCCCGTGGCGAGGATGGGTGAGTGGTGTACACGACGTCCGTTTCGGCCGTACGTGAGGCTCCTGCGTGACGTGGTGTTCCCCGAGTGTGCGGATCGTACATCGACACTCATTGAGCGCAGTGCGGCTTGCCCGGGAAGTGAGCCCGCTCGGCCCGCTTGCCTCTCTTGCCGAGTCGTTGCCACTTGCAGTGATCTGACGGCTTGGTTCCCGTGCCCTTCGACCCGTCGAACCGATTCTGGGCTGGGCGCCGACCGGGCCGGCCATCGCCTGAAACTCGTAGGAACGGAGAGTAGAGTTGCCCACTTTGAGGGACGCTCGCTATGGTATCGAGTCGCAAGGGTGCGGTAGGGTCCCGGGCGTTTGGACCCTACGACTGGTCGAAGATTCGTGTGGCCACCGCACTGTCGCAGCCAGCTACCCATGTATGCCCGCCAGCACGGTGACGTCCTCAGGCACTCTGTGGACTCGGGTTCGCCTCTGAGTGGTTGAGGAGACATGAGGCTTGTGAAGGAGGTGCCGATCACGACAGCTGGAAGCTGCGGTTTTGGCAAGGCGATGCCATTCCTCGTAGCGGCCGTTCTGGCGACGATGTCGCCCCTCGCCGCCCAACAAACCCCCGAGCAGCTCAAGCAGCAGGCCGAGCAGCTCCTCGGCCACCCGATCTCCAACCAGGAGATCCTCCAGCGGATCCAGCAGTCCGGACTCACGCCGGACCAGATCCGCAACCGCCTCCAGCAGGCCGGCTACAACCCGAGCGCGGCCGACGCCTACCTGAACGCGCTCCAGAGCGGGTCGAGCAACGTCCCGCCGGGCACCAACCCGATGCCGCTGGTCCAGGTCCTGGCCGAGCAGGAGTCCTTCGGGGGTCCGGGCGCCGCGCAGTACGGCCAGGTGCCTCCCGGCGCCCAGGGCTACCAGGGGCGCTACCCCTCGGCGGAGGACACCCTCGGCCCGCCGGTCTTCGGACGCGACATGTTCAGGCGGGCCACCTCCCAGTTCCAGCCGGTCACGACGGGCCCGGTGCCGCCGGACTACCGCGTGGGCCCGGGGGACCAGCTCGTCCTCGTGATCACGGGAGCGGTGGAGCAGGCCTACACGCTCACGGTGAGCCGCGAAGGGTGGGTCGTCATCCCGGATGTGGGGCGCGTGTACGTGAACGGGAAGACGATGGAGGGGCTGCGGGAGACGCTGTTCGACCGGCTGTCGCAGAGCTACTCGGGGATCAAGAAGGGCGCGGGCGCGACCACCTTCTTCGACGTCTCGGTGGGCAACCTCCGGCAGAACCAGGTCTACGTCATCGGGGACGTCGAGCAGCCCTCGGCCTACACGGTGAGCAGCCTGGCCACGGCGCTCACGGCGCTGTACTGGGCCGGGGGGCCGACGCGCACCGGCTCGTTCCGGAACATCGTGGTGAACCGCGGCGGGAGGACGGTGGCCCGGCTCGACCTGTATGACTACCTGATCCGCGGGGACGCGAGCCAGGACGTCCGCCTCGAGCAGGGTGACATCGTCTACGTGCCGGTGGCGCGGAAGCAGGTCCAGATCGACGGGGCGGTGAACCGGCCCGGCATCTACGAGCTGAAGGGCCAGGAGTCGCTCGCCGACCTCATCGACTACGCGGGCGGCGTGCAGGCCAACGCCGAGCTCCGCCGCGTGCAGATCGAGCGCATCCTCCCCCCCGGCCAGCGCACGCCCGGCCGGGACCGGGCGCTCCTGGACGTGCCGATCGAGGACCTGGCGCGGGCGGGCGGGCCGGCGGGGCCGGTGGGCGCGGCGGATTCGGCGGAGGCGGCGGGCGGCGGCGCGCAGATGGCCCGGGCCCCCTCCGGCGGCCGGGTGGTCCCGCTCCGGCGGGGTGACCAGGTGACCGTGTTCGCCGTCCTCGAGGACACGCGGAACCAGGTCACGGTGAGCGGCGGCGTGTGGAAGCCGGGGACGTACGCCGCCGGGGACAGCACCCGCCTGTGGGACATCATCGGTATGGCGGGCGGGCTCCTCCCGGACGCGTACGAGGGCCGCGCGCAGATCCAGCGGCTCCGCCCCGACCAGACCCGCGCGCTCATCCCGGTGTCCCTGGCCACCGACTCGGCGGGGAGCCCGGAGGAGAACCCCCGCATCCGGGGGATGGACCAGGTCATCATCTACGCCGAGCGGAACCTGCGGGAGGACCGCGCGGTCTCGATCGGCGGCTGGGTGCGCTACCCGGGGGTCTACCCCTTCGCCGGCGGCATGACGGTGGCGGACCTCATCCTCGAGGCCGGCGGCATGCGGACGGGCGCCTTCACGGGCCAGGCCGAGGTGGCGCGCGTGAGGATCTCGCAGACCCGCTCGGACACGCTCACGAGCCGCTACCTCGTCCCGCTCGACTCGAGCTACGTGTTCGACGCCGGGCGGGAGGACGACGGGTCGGAGGGCCGGCCCGCCATGGGCGGAAAGGCCGCCACCTTCGCGCTCCACAACCTGGACGCCGTCTACGTCCGGAAGGCGCCGGGCTTCGAGCCCCAGCAGAAGGTCGTGGTGACCGGGGAGGTCAAGTTCCCCGGGCCCTACTCGATCCGCACCCGCGAGGAGCGGCTCACCGACCTCATCCAGCGCGCCGGCGGGCTCACCGACCAGGCGTACGCCGAGGGCTTCCAGCTGTGGCGCGCCGAGCAGGCGAAGGGGGCGGACACGCTGACCGCCGCCGAGATCGCGGGCCAGGCGGTGGGCGACACGACCACGGGCGCGCTGTACGCGGACACGCTCGGTCCGGCCGGCCAGGCGGGCGCGGGCGGGCGCTATCCGCAGCAGGGTGGGGGGCAGGTCCCGCCGGGCGGAAGCCGCTACCCCGGCGCGCAGGGCGCCTACCCCGGGGCTCCGGCCGACACCGGCCGGGTCGCCGCCATCCAGGACTCGCTGCGGAGGGTCCAGCAGCAGCTGGCCGCCGAGCAGCGCAAGGCCGCCCAGACCGTGCAGCGCACCCGCGTCGGGATCGACTTCCCGCGCGCGCTCCGGAACCCGAAGAGCTCGGCCAACATCCTGGTCGAGCCGGGCGACTCGGTCTACGTCCCGCACTACGTCCCGACCGTGGACGTGGAGGGCGCGGTCGGGGTCCAGACCAAAGTGCTCTACCGGGAGGGCGAGGGCGCCGGCTACTACATCAAGCGGGCCGGCGGCTACGCCCAGGACGCCGACAAGGGCCGGACCCGGATCCGCTTCGCCAACGGCGAGGTGGCCACGCGCGGGGGCAAGTTCCTGTTCTTCGGCGGCGGGCTCCCCGACCCCGACCCCGGCAGCACGATCACCGTGCCGACCAAGCCGCCCAAGCAGGGCCAGGGGCTCCAGCTCTCGACCCTGGTCGGGATCCTGACCTCGATCGCCGCGACCACGGCCACGGTCATCATCGCGGCCAAGCGGTAGGGGGCGCGAGGCCGGTCTCCGTCCATTACATTTCGCATGCTGTGTGCGTTACATTCTTCCTATCATATTCATTGTGATATGGCGGCCGTGCACATTGCCATATCCATAACCTAGACGTTACATTCTGGCTACTGATTTCACGCCGGGGGGGACGGTCACCCCTCCTCGCTGACGCCTGACGAACCCGGAGGGCCATGACGGTGTCCGAGTACCGACCCCGGGTGGTGGATGCGGAGCTGCGGAACCGTCTCGAGTCCGCCGGCGCCGTCGTCATCGAAGGTCCCAAGTACTGCGGGAAGACGGCGACCGCCGGGCAGGTGGCGGCCAGCGAGGTGCTTCTGGACGTGGACGCTTCGGCGCGGCGCGCGGTCGAGGTCGACCCCTCCCTGGTGCTGGACGGTCCCGTGCCGCGGCTCATCGACGAGTGGCAGACCGAGCCCGCGCTCTGGAACCACATCCGGCGCGCCGTCGATGATCGGGGCGAGCCGGGCCAGTTCATCCTGACGGGCTCGGCGGTACCGGCCGACGACGTCACGCGCCACAGCGGTGCGGGACGCATCTCGCGCCTCCACATGCGCACCATGAGCCTGTTCGAGACCGGCCACGCGACGGGCCGGGTGTCGCTGGCGGACCTGCTCTCGGGCGAGGGCCCGCGAGCTCCGGACCCGGGGCTCACCGTGGCGGATCTCGCTGAGCGCGTCGCCGTGGGAGGCTGGCCCGGTCACCTGCAGCTGGGCGTCGACGCCTCTCTGCGGGCCGTCCGGGACTACCTGGAGGAGATCCGACGGACGGACATCGTCCGGGTCGATGGGACCCGCCGCGATCCCGGGAAGGTGGGCATGCTCCTCCGGTCCCTGGCCCGGAACGTGTCCACCCACGTGGCCAACACGACCCTTGCCGCCGACGCGGGGGGCGCCGACGGCCCGCTGTCGGACGACACGGTGCGCGACTACATGGCCGCCCTCGAACGCCTCATGATCGTCGAAGACCAGCCGGCCTGGGCGCCGCACCTCCGGTCCCGCTCCATCCTCAGGAAGTCGCCCCGCCGCCACTTCGTCGACCCATCCCTGGCGGTGGCGGCCCTCCGCGCCATGCCGCGGCGGCTCCTGGAGGACCTGGAGCTCTTCGGGCTCCTCTTCGAGTCGCTGGTCGTCCGCGACCTCAGGGTCTACGCCCAGGCTTCGGACGCTCGCGTCTTCCAGTACCGTGACAACACGGGCCTCGAGGTGGACGCGATCGTGGAAGCCGGAGACGGACGCTGGATCGCGCTCGAGATCAAGCTCGCCTCCGGGGGAGAGCCCGTGGAAGAGGGCGCCTCGAGCCTCCTCAAGTTCGCCGGGCGCGTGGACACGCGGAAGAGCGGCGAGCCCGCGGCGCTCGGCGTGATCGTGGCGACCGGCTACGCGTACGTCAGGGAGGACGGCGTGGCGGTCATCCCGGTCGGGACCCTGGGACCGTGAGCCGGGGACGGTCCGGAAAGCACTCGGCGTACAGCTCTTCCACGCCCCGGACCTCGTCCGGGTCGAGGGCTTCGAACTCGCGCTCCCGCGCCCGCTTCGAGAGCCGGCCGTCGTTCTGCTCCAGGAAGCCGACCAGGAGCTCGATCGTCCGGGCCGGCATGTCCGCGACGACCTCCTGTGCGCGCCTCGAGAACTCGTCGTAGCCTTCCAGCCAGGCCACCTCCGCCGGGAGGTCGTGGGTCACGGTCTCCTCCACGCACCGGTAGAGGAACTCCGCGTGCGGCGTCGCGTCGAAGAAGCGGTAGTGGTCGGCGGTCTCGTTCAGGACCTCGACGTTCCCGTCCGGAGTCGGACGCCACTCGATCAGGGGGAGGAGGGCGCGGGAGTAGCCGGCCAGCCCCGAGCGGTACTCGCCGATGTGCCTCAGCATCGGGCCGCTCACGGGGAAGACCAGCCCCGGGGGTTGGAAGCCGGCCCGGGCCAGGACGTGGTGGATGAGCCACCTGTGCACGCGCCCGTTTCCGTCCTGGAAGGGATGGATGTAGACGAAGCCGAAGGAGAGCGCCGCCGCGGCCGCCACCGGGTCGAGCTCCGTCCCGGAGGTCCGCCGGTCGTAGTCGATGAGGCCGCCCAGCAGGTCCTCCAGGTCCCCGGGGCGGGCGCTCACGTGCTCGGGGATCGGCTCGCGCGTGCGCCGGTCGCGGTCCCCGAGCCAGCCGCCGTGCGTCCTGAGTCCGAGGTCGACGAACCGGTCGTCCCCGATCACGATGGACTGGAGCCGGACCAGTTCTTCCACGGAGAGGTCTCGCCGTCCCGCGTCGCCGATGGTCCGGGCCCAGCGGTCCGCACGCTCGCGGGGCGGCTCCTCGCCCTCGATCCTGAACGACGCCCGGCTGTCCTCCAGGAGCAGGACGGCGGCCGCGCGCCGCACGACGTCGGGGCGCGTCCGTCCGAGGACCTCCCGCGCCTGCGCGGCCAGGTCCATGTCCAGGAACCGCTCCAGGACGGGCGTCCGTCGGACGAGCGGACAGAAGGCCCTCGTGCCGGGCAGGTTGTTCCTCACGCGGTGCCGCCGCGAGAGCGGGGCGTCCCGGAGCCCGAACTGCCGGTCCGGGTCGAGCACCGGCACGGCCTTCACCTTGCCTGCGTCCGGAACGTCCAGGCGACCGCCGGTCAGCCATTCGTACAGGAACCAGATCCTGCGCGCGTAGATCCCCGTGGGGGTGCCGAGGACGATCCGGGCGATCTCTCCCGAATCGACCCGCTCGAACAGGGCGGAGAGGACCTGCAGGTCCACGCCCTCCCACTTCACCGCGAACTCGAGCTGCGCCTGCAGGCTCCGGCCCGGCGCGTGCGCGGGCGTCAGCATCCGCCACCCGGCCGTCGAGTCGGGGTGGTGCCGCTCCGCGATGGCCGTGAGGCGGTAGGGGAGGACGACGCGGAGATCGTACCGGTCCACGAGGGCGGCGTAGCCCACCGGCGTCCCGGGCTCGGGCAGGGTCCGTCCATGGAAGTGGCGCATCGAGGCCCCCGGCGCTCGGGGTGCTGGAAAGTTTCACGATGTGCCAATAATGGTCACGATTAGCGTACAACGCAAGAAGTCCTCACCTCCTGCGGCCGCCGACCCCGGTCGTCCGCTACGAAGGCTCACCGGTCGCGATATGTGATCACGGATGCCACGACCTGCGATTTTCAATCACCGGGCCGCGCGACCAGGGGGCGACACGCGAGGAGACGGGCCTCCCGCTGCGGCGTACGACTCTTGTGCTATATTGAGAGTGCGCCCGGAGTCCGGCTGCTCAACGGATCCGAGATCGACGCCCCCGAGCCGGCCGTCGTCGACGCGATGACCAGGGTCGCGGCCGGAGCTCTGGACGAGGAGGACCTGGCCGAGTGGATCCGTACCGTGATGGTGGAGGCTCCCTGACCCGCCTCCTCGTCTTCGACGTCGACTCGACGCTCCTCGAGGTCGAGACGCTGGACCTCGCACTGGAGATGGCGGCGGAGCGAGGGAGAGCGGGCGCCCCGGCGGGCCCCGGGGTCGGGACGGGCCCCGAAGCCGGCTCCGATCTGACCCGCCGCCTCGGAGCCATCACCTCCGCCGGCATGGAGGGCGCCCTGGGCCTCTCCGAGTCGCTGTTGCGGCGGCTGTCCCTGGTCCGGCTCACCCGCCCCGCCGTGGACGCGGCCGCCGCCGGGATCGCAGGGCGGCCCGTGCCGGGGATGTCCGACCTCCTCTCCGACCTCCGCGCCGCCGGCGACCTCGTCCGCGCCGTGAGCGGCGGCTTCCTCGCGCTCGTCCTCCCCGCGCTCTCCCGTCTCGGCTTCGAGGCGGGTCACGTCCGCGCCAACGTGTTCGTGTGGGAGGGGGAAGGGCAGGATGCCGTCGTGGCCGGCTTCGAGGCGGAGAGCCCGCTGGCCCGGAGCGGCGGGAAGGCGGCCGTGGTCCGGGAGCTCCGGGCGGAGCTGGAGGCGGACGTCACGGTCGTGGTCGGGGACGGGATCACCGACCTCGAGGCGTGGGAGGCGGGGGCGGCGGACCGGTTCGTGGGCTTCGGAGGGGTGGCGCGCCGTGACTCCGTGGCGGAGCGCGCCCCCGAGTACGCGGAGGGCGTCGGGGAGCTGCGGAGGCTGCTGCTGGGCTGAGGGGCGGCGGGCGCGCGGGCACCGGGCCCTGCGTGCGGCCCTCGGGACCGGAAGGGGGGCTGCCTGCCGGGGCTACCGGTAGTCGAGGACCGTGAGCCCGGGCACGCGGCGGAACTCGGCCGTGTTCCGGGTGACCAGGGGCTGGTCGTGGGCCAGGGCCGTGGCTCCGATCCACAGGTCGTTGGCGCCGATGAGGAGGCCGTTCGCCTTCAGGTAGCGGTACGTCCGGCCGTACTCCCAGCACACGTCGGCCGTGGCGGCCAGGACCCGGAAGGGACGGAGGAACTCCTCCCACCGCGGCCGCTCGTCGGACCCGATCCCCGCCGCCAGCTCTCCGGCGATCGTGAACGTGACGAAGAGGACGTCATCGGAGCGTGCCTCCAGGAAGGCCTGGGCCGGCCCCGGCTCGTCCCGCAGCAGCTCGCGCTCGAGGTCGACGAGGAACGTCGTCTCGAGGATCACTCCTGGGCCCGTTTCTCGGAGGGCGGGGCGTCGGCCGCGGACAGCGCCTCGACCTCGTCCAGCCCCGGCTCCCCGAACAGCGGGCCGCGCTCCCGCACGTGGGTGAGGTACTCCCGTGCGGTCAGGGCGCCTTCGGGCCAGCGAGCCCGCATGACGACGTCGGAGAACGACTCGCCCGGCAGCTTGGCGCGGCGGAGCCGCTCGTAGGCTTCGAGCCGGAGGGAGATGGTCTTGGTGGGCATACACAGATCATGCATGGACCATGCATGTGCGTCAAGGGGGCTCTGGCCTCACCTTCCCCCGATCACCCTCGTCCGGATCGCGCCCTCCAGCGCCGCGAACGCGCCCCCGGCCGCGCCGGGGAGCGTCCCCTCCACGTCCGTGGCCGCGTAGCCCAGCGCGCCGCGCGTCTCCAGGTGCTGGGCGGCGATGTTGAGGTCCATGCCGCTCACCAGGTCGTTGAGGCGGCTCAGGAAGCCGGGGGCGTTCCGGTGCATGGAGAGGACCCGGGCGCGGCCCTCGCGCAGCGGCCCCGGGTCCAGCTCGGGCGCGTTCACGGCGCCGCGGGTCGCCCCCTCCAGGACGTAGCGGGCCAGCTTGGCGGCCACGTCGCCGCCGATCGCCTCCTGCGCCTCCACGGTCGAGCCCCCGATGTGGGGGGTGAGGAGGACGTTGTCGAACGCCCGGAGCGGCGAGTCGAAGGGCTCCCCGCGCGAGCCCGGCTCGTCGGGATAGGTGTCGATAGCGGCGCCGGCCAGCCGTCCGGAGCGGAGGGCGTCGCACAGGGCGTCGATGTCGACCAGGTCGCCGCGGGCGTGGTTGATGAGGTAGGCGCCGTGCTTCATGTGGGCGATCGCCCCGGCGTCGATCATCCCGCGCGTCAGCTCCGTGGAGGGGACGTGCAGGGTGACGATGTCGGCCAGCCCGAGGAGCTCCTCCAGGGACCCGACCGCCCGCGCGTTCCCGTGCGCCAGCTTCGCCTCGATGTCGTGATAGTAGACGTGCATGCCCAGGCCGCTCGCCAGCACCGAGAGCTGCGAGCCGATGTTGCCGTAGCCCACGATCCCCAGGTTCTTGGCCCGCGCCTCGTGCGCGCCCTCGACGGCCTTCATCCACTCGCCGCGCCGCAGGCCGGCGCTCTTCTCGGGGATCCCGCGCAGGAGCATGATCGCGGAGGCCAGGGTGAGCTCGGCGACGGAGCGGGTGTTGGCGAAGGGGGCGTTGAACACGGGCACCCCGTGCCCGGCGGCCGCCTCCAGGTCCACCTGGTTCGTCCCGATGCAGAAGCAGCCGATGGCCAGCAGCTCCCGGGCGGCCTCGATGGCGGGGGCCGTCAGGTGCGTGCGCGAGCGGATGCCGATCAGGCTCACGTCGGCCAGGGCCTGTTCGACGCCCGTCTTGATGGCGCCGCCGCGCCGCTCGATGCGGATGCCGTCGATCCGCCCGAGCTGCGCGTCGGCGCTCGGGTGGATGCTCTCGGTGAGGAGGGCTTTCATGGGCTCGCCGTGTGCGGGTCCGGTCCCGTCTGCCTCGATCTCCGCCCGGCCGGTCGCCGCGATCCGGTGACGCTCCCGGCCTGTGCGGCGTCACTCTAGCGGGGTTGGATCCCGACCCTGCCGGACCGGTATCAGACACGTCGAAAGACGGGAACGCAAGCGAGCCCGCCCGCGGGTCCGACCCGGACCCGGCGGCGCACGGGCTCTTACGCTCCACACGGCGCAGACTCCCGGATTCCCGGAGGACTTCGTGAAGACCAGGCACCGCACCGCCACGCTCACCGCCCTCGCACTGGCCCTGGGGGCCGTCCTCCAGGCCGCCCCCATCCGGGCCCAGTCCGCGGGCGACGTCATGCAGACCACGCTCGACCGGTACGAGCAGAGGATGAAGGGGGTCGACGACTACACGGTCACCTTCACCTCCTCGCTCATGTCCGGCGACTACACGGTCTACTACGAGAAGAAGATGGTGGACGGGCACACGGTGTTCGTGGCCCCCCGGGAGGACTCGGACGCGCAGGCGGCCAGCCAGTGGGCGAACCCCTACGAGGTCCTCCCGAAGATCGCCGAGCGCGCCAGGCTGAAGGGGCACGCGAGCGTGGACGGGCACGACACCTTCGTCATCCAGGTCGACGACCTCTCGGGGCTGGACTTCGGCCAGGAGGCGCTGGGCCAGAACGGCGAGGCACAGCTCGCCCCGAAGTCCATGACCATGAACCTGGACAGCAAGGAGTACCTCATCCGGCGCATGCAGATGGACGGGACGGTCACCCGCGAGGGGAAGACCAACCCCGTCCACGTGGACGCCCACATGAAGGACTACCGGAGCGTGAAGGGGCTCGTGCAGCCCTACGCGATGGACATGACCATGACCGGGCTGGACGCGGCGATCTCGGAGGCGGACCGGGCAGAGGCGAAGGCCTGGATGGCGCGGCTGGACAGCATGCCCGCCGAGCAGCGCAAGATGATGGAGCAGATGATGGGACCCCAGCTCCAGCGCATGAAGGAGATGCTCGAGTCCGGGAAGGTCGACGTCTCGATCCGGGTCAAGGACGTCAAGGTCAACGCCGGCCCCCCGAAGACGGACGCCGGGAGCCCGGGCTCGAAGGGGGGCTGAGCGGCTCCTCCCGCTACGTCTTGACCCGCACCATCAGCACCGAGCCCGCGGTGGAGAAGAGGATGTTCGGGAGCCAGGCGGCCCACACGGGCGGCACGACGCCGCCGGCCCCGAGCGCCTCGGCTATGCGGATGAGCATGAGGAAGAAGATGGTGGTCGCCAGCGCGATGCCGATCGCCACGGGCGCGCCGCCGCGGCGCGTGGTGTGGGCCAGGGGCGCGCCGAACAGGACGATGATGAAGCAGGTGAAGGGGAAGGCGATCTTGAGAGCGCGCTCGACGATCAGCTCGCGCGCGGTGCCCCCCGAGCGCTGGATGGCCTCGATGAAGCGGCCCAGCTCGGCGTAGCCCATCTCCTCCGGATCCTTGGGCTCGGCCAGGAGCTGCTGGGGGGTCTCGACGAAGTCGCGCTGCCACAGCGTCTGGAACTTGAAGGTCACGGTCGTCCCGCGGTCCGGGAACAGCCTCAGCCACCCCCCCCGGATGTTCCAGCGCCGCCCGGCCGAGTCCCAGTCGGCCCCGGAGGCCGAGACGTCGTAGGTCGGATAGTCCCAGCCGGTCCCCTCGCGGGTGATGTCCAGTTCGGCGATGCTCCCCTCCTTCGAGTCCAGGCGGCGGATCTGGTAGACCCTCCCCTCGTTCCCGCGGAAGACGAACTCGTTCCGGACGGTCTCGCTCCTCGAGCGGCTCTTTCCCAGGACCTGGTCGGCCTTGCGGTTGGCGGCCGGGACGACCTCGGTCAGGCCCAGCGCCACCAGGCTGATGAGGAGGCCCGCCGACAGGAGCGGGACGGCGGCCAGCCGGTAGAAGCTCACGCCGCCGGCCTTGGCCGCCGTGGTCTCGAAGTGCCGGGTCATGGTCGAGACCGTGAACACGGCGGCCAGCAGCGCGGCGATCGGGAAGGCCAGCAGCGCCTGGTAGGGGAACTGATAGACGTAGTGGAGGAGGACGTCCAGGCGGCTCGCGCCCTCGTTCAGGAAGTTCGACAGGTGGTCCGTGAGGTCGATCACGATGAGGACGAACGGGACGCCCAGGACGCAGAGCCCGAAGATCTTGAAGAACTGGGCCAGGACGTACTGGTCCAGGATCCGGAGCCGCCGCCACACGGCGCGCGCCGGAGCGGTCACCACCCGGAGGGCGCGGAGGGCCGGTTCCGCCGCCGCTCGGTCCGTCACCGGCACCTCACCCCACCTTCACTTCGCGCCACAGGAAGCCCAGGCCGATGAGGCCGAACAGCACGTCGGGCGACCACATGGCCACGAACGGCGAGACGATGAGGCGGTCGGCCAGTCCCTCGCCCGCCACGAGCGAGACGTAGTAGGCGCAGAACACCGTGAGCCCTACGGCCACCACCATGGCGATGCCGCCCTCCTTGTAGCGGACGGCGATCGGTCCTCCGATGAGGACGAAGACCAGGCACGCCACGGGGATGGCGAACTTCTTCTGGATCTCGACCTGGTAGCGGCTGGCCCGCTGCAGCTGGCCGTGCAGCCGGGTCCGGTAGGAGCCGAACTGCGTCGCGATCGCGATGAGCGCGCTGGCCCGGCCCGCGTCCCGCCGCGCCCGCTCCCCCGCGGCGGCCAGGGCGGAGTCCCGCCGCGCCGCCCGGTCGCGGACCGGGGCGGTGTCGGTCCCCGCGGGCCGGGCGGTGTCGGTCCCCGCGGGCCGGGCGGTGTCGGCCCCGGCGGCGCCGCGCGCCGCGGCCGCGACCGAGTCGGCTCCCGTCGGGAAGCCCAGCAGGCGCCGGGTGATCTCGGCGGCGTAGGTCCGGCTCTCGGCGCGGGTCTCCTCCTGGGAATCGCGCGCCTCCCGCACCTGCTCGTCCATCTGGCCGACCGACATCTCGCGGTCCCCCCGGTAGCCGCTCTCCTGCTCCTTCTGGAGCTGGTTGCTCACCCCGGGCACGCGCATGACCTGCTTCGCGAAGTCCAGGCGCTCGAAGTCGTCGGGCTTGTCCTCCTTGCGCTGGTACATCGTGCCGTCGAACAGGGTCAGGAAGAGGTCGGTCTGGTCGGCGTTGTACGCCATGCGCCCGCTGTCGGCGTAGATCGTCCGCACGCGGTCCCGGGTCCTGAGGTCGTAGATCGCCACGTCCTCGAGCGAGCTCCTGGCCCGATCGATCCGGGCCGCCTGCAGGTAGAGCTCGTGCTCGAGCACCTCGTTGATGGTGCGCTCGCGGAGGACGAACGTCGGCTTCTTCCGGCCGATGCTCGAGAGGAGGAGGGCCAGGCGGTGGTTGGAGTTCGGGAGGACCGTGTTGTTGAACCACACGAGCCCGCCGCCGACCAGGATGCCCGCCACGATCAGCGGCGCCAGGAGCCGCGGGAGGTGCAGGCCGCTCGCCTTGAGCGCGGTGATCTCGTTCTCCGAGGCGAGGCGGTTGAACGTGTAGAGCACGGCGATGAGGACCGCCATCGGGATCGT
>Ga0209918_1000057_pt1 | contig 85061 bp, 84 predicted proteins | sample SalPonD_shore_MG_FD_185712 | JGI IMG/M metagenome (GOLD analysis project Ga0209918, IMG submission 185712) | Salt pond soil microbial communities from South San Francisco under conditions of wetland restoration - Salt Pond MetaG... | ecosystem: Environmental > Aquatic > Marine > Intertidal zone...
CACTGCCGGCGCGGCTTCGACACCCGGCTGGACGGTCACGAATCCCGCCTGGCCCGCTTCGTCGGACGTCCACCAGCCCGTTCCCGGCGAACCATATACGGACGGACTGACGCGCGACCCGGCGCCCGTCGGCGCGCCGGATATCGGCGACTGCTCCGCCACCGACGACTCGGACTCGCCGCAGCCCATCCTGCAAGCGCTTTATCCATCATCCCACGCCTCGGTGTTCGCACTCCTGTCGCCGCTCGGCTCGGGAATTGCCCAGTACCGTGTACGCACGCGACGCGCCCTCCGCCTGTACCTCCTTGTCAGTTCCCGCCTGCGGGAATAACCACTCCTTCCGGCTTCGCCCGATCGAAGCCGCGGGTCACGCGCGCCTGACGCGCTGACACGCGCACATGACCGGGCCGGCGAATACGCCCCGCATGCGACGTGCCGGGCATCGCCATCCCGCGATACCGAAAGAGCTGGACACACGGGTCATCGGCCGGGCGTCCCACCGGGACCCCGCCGGCCGATCCGACAGGAGGACTGACCATGTACCGTCCGATACGCCTTGCCCTGCTGATGTCGACGCTTGCGGCCGGCATTCTCGTGATGAGCCCGGCCGAAGCCGTCCCGAGCTTCGCCCGCCAGACGGGAATGACCTGCTCGGCGTGCCACCAGAACGGGCATTTTCCCGAGCTCAACGCATTCGGCCGCCAGTTCAAGCTGGGTGGCTACACGTTGACGACCTACAAGAACATCGAATCCGGAGGAACGAAGGACAAACAGGGCAATTCAGACAACCCCCGCCTGAGCCTGATCGACCTGCCCACACTGTCGGCGATGTTCCAGACATCCATGACCCATACCAGGAAGGGGCAGCCCGGTGTCCAGAACAACAGCACGGCCATGCCGCAGCAGTTGAGCCTGTTCCTGGCCGGCCGTGTCAGCCCGCACCTGGGCACCTTCATCCAGGCGACCTATGCGCAAGGCGACTCGGGCTTCAGCCTGGATCTGGCCGACCTGCGGTACGCCAACCACACCACGGTGTCCGACAATTCGCTGTCCTACGGTGTGACGGTCAACAACATGCCGACACTCGAGGATCCGTGGAACAGCACGCCGGTCTGGGGATACCCCTGGAGCTCATCCGAGCAGGCGCCCGGGCCCGAGGCCACCACCATGCTCGACGGGGACGTCCTGGGCGACGTGGCCGGGTTGGGCACCTACGGGTTCCTCAACGGCCACTGGTACGGTGACCTCAGCCTCTATCGTTCATCCGGCACCAACGTCGGCGCCGCCTCCGGGCAACCCCCCTCCGAGAACGTGATCAAGGGCGCCGCGCCGTACTGGCGCCTGGCCTACGAGACGCGGCTCGCCGGTGCGAATGTCATGGTCGGGACGTACGGCATGGACGCGGACCTGTACCAATCGGGCATCTCGGGATCGACGAACAGCTATCGGGACATCGCGCTCGACACGCAGATCGAGAAGCCCCTGGGTGAAGACGCCTTGACGGTCCACGGATCCCTGATCGACGAACGACGCGAACCCGCCGGGGCGAGCAGTGTCACCTACAAGCACTACAAGCTGGACGGAAACTACCATTTCGCGACGGACACGCGGGCGACGCTGGGATACGACTCGATCGACACCGGCAGCGACAATCTGGACAGTACGGCCTGGATTGCGCAGTTCGCCTACTATCCATGGCTGAACGTGAACCTCAGCCTGCAATACAAGGCCTACACGAAGTTCGATGGCGCTACCAGTAACGCATCGGACAACAACACCACCTATCTCATGGCATGGCTGGTGTTCTGAGATCGTGACTGTGATCTGGCGCCACCGGCCGCCCGGCGGCCGGTGGCGCCCAGACGCACGATCCCCACGCGGACGACCGGGCCCGCTCCATGCCGACGGTCGGCCACGCTTCCCACGGAGGATTCCGATGACTGCGCGATACTCCACCCGCCACTGGCGGCTCTCCAGCGGTTTCGTCGTAGCGCTGCTGCTGGTGCTCCCGGCGCATGCCGACGATCAATCCGTCGACCTCGCCAACGGCGCGAATGTCTACAACGGAACGTGCATCGCCTGCCACGGCCCCGACGGTACGGGCGCCATTCCGGGTACGCCCGACTTCACCAAGGCACACGGGGTCCTGTCGCTTCCGGAAGAGGTGCTCGAGAAGCGGGTCGAGAATGGATACCAGGCACCCGATGCGCCGATGGCCATGCCACCGCGAGGAGGCAACGGCAGCCTGAGCGACCAGGACGTGAAGGACGCCCTCGCCTACATGCACAGGACGTTCGCGAAGCAGTAGCGGTGACTGGCCGGGGCCCTGGCCCTGCGGGGAGCCGCGTCCCCGGGTTGCGCAGGGCACCGGCATCCGACCCGGCGGCGCCACTAATCCAGGTAGTCCTCCGCGACTGCAACGAGGCCGGCGCGATCCTGGATCACGAGTTGCCGCGGGCGGCGCTCGATACACGCGAGTTTCCTTGACTCGAAGTCACGCAGCGTGCGAGACACGGTTTCCTGGCTGACGTCCAGGAGATTCGCGAGATCCTTCTGCTGCAACGGAAACTCGACTCGCTCACTCCCGTTCGCGGTGCTCACCGGCAACCGGTGGGCAAGCTGGAGCAGCACGAACGCCAGGCGCACTGCAACGGACACACGCCCATTCCGGCTCACCTTGGAGAGCTTGGGACCGGTGTCACGCGCCACCATCCACGCAAACCCGCGATAGATTCGTGCATCGAGCACCGCGGCACGTTCCAGCACGGTGCGTGGCAGATAGATCGTCAGTGTCTCGGTGATCGCGCGCGCCGTCGTCGACCGCGGCTCTTGTGCGCAGTAGCTGCGGAGGCCGAAACTGTCGCCGCTGCTGGCCACCCGGAAGCCGACCAGGTAGTCATTGGGTGCACGCCATTCCAGGATGGCGCAACCGTGAGCGACCACGTGAACGCCGTCCGGCGGATCGCCCTGAAAATACACCATCTCCCTGGACATGTACCGACGCTTCACCGCGCCCCGTTCCAGCACCTCGAGCGCGCGGGCGTCGAGATCGGGCACCAGGATCTGTGCGAACCGCGTCAGCATCGATCCAGCACCGAGATCGCGGGAACGATCGGGCTCGGTGATTTCATCCATCCCGACATCTCCGAGTGGGTTCAACCCGCTTGCCGGATCCCGCGTTACCGCAACGCACGCGTCACCCCAGGTAGCTTTCCACCACTCGCGGATCCTCGCGGATCTCGCTGGCACTTCCTTCGAACCGAATATGGCCGACCTCGATGACATAGGCGCGCTGGGCATGGTCGAGCGCCATGCGCGCGTTCTGCTCGACGAGCAGTATGGCATTGCCCTGGCGGTGAATCTCGTCGAGGGTATCGAACACCGCCTTCACATTGAGCGGCATCAGGCCAAGCGAGGCCTCGTCGACGAGCAGCAGGCGCGGGTCGCCCATCAGGGCACGCGCCAGCGCGACCATCTGCTGCTCACCGCCGGACAGCGTACTCGCCAACTGGCGCCGGCGCTCGTGCACCCGCGGGAACAGGTCGAACGCGCGCGCCAGGTTCTCGCGCACGCGGGCTTCCGGTATCCGGTACGCGCCCGTGCGGAGATTCTCCTCCACGGTCATCTCGGGGAACAGGCGACGACCTTCCGGCACGTAGCCGAGCCCCAGCGCCTGTCGCGACCACGGCGGGAGGGCACCGATGGATTCGCCCTCGAAGCGGATGTCGCCGTCGTGCGCGACGAGCCCGAGGATCGCCTTGATCGTGCTCGTCTTGCCGGCGCCGTTCGGCCCGATGAGCGCCACCCACTCACCCCGGCCGACCTCGATCGAGATGTCCTCGACGGCCACCGCGTCGCCGTAGCGCACCCTCAGGCCGCCGACCTCAAGCATCACTGCCCTCGCCCAGGTAGGCCTCGATCACCTTCGGATCGCGCTTGATCGCGTCCGGCTCGCCGCTGGCGATCACGCCGCCCGCCTCCATCACGACCGCCTTGTCGCACGCCGCCATGGCGAGACGGACGTTGTGCTCGATGAGGATGACCCCGGCCTGCTCGCGCGCGGTGGCGACGACGTCGAGCACGAGCCGCGCGTCCTGGAGCGAGAGCCCGGCCAGCGGCTCGTCGAGCAGCAGCACGCGCGGATCGAGCGCCAGCGCCCGGGCCACCTCGAGCCGCTTCTTCATGCCGAGCGGCAGCGAACCCGCCGGTGCGTCGGCCTGGTCGCGCAGCCCGACACGCTCGAGCAGCACCCGGGCGCGTTGCTCCCGCGCGGCTGTACGGTATCCACGCAGCGGCAGCCAGCCATTCAGCCGCTCGTGCGCGAGCGGCACCATCACGTTGTCGGTGACCGAGAGCGCCGTCAGTGGCTTGACCACCTGGAACGTGCGCGCCAGCCCACGCTGCGCCCGGCGATGCACGGGCAGCCGCGTGATGTCCTCGCCCTCGAGCAGCACATGACCCTCGTCCGGGCGCAGCAGGCCGGCCACGAGATTGAACAGGGTCGTCTTCCCCGCCCCGTTCGGGCCGAACAGGCCGAGCACCTGTCCGTGCTCCACGGCCAGGGACACATCCGCGACCGCCTGCAGGCCACCGAATGCCTTCGATACGCCCTGGACGGCGAGCCCACTCATTCGCGCCGCCCCAGCAGGCCCTGGGACCGGTAGCGCATGACCAGCGCCAGCAGCAGCCCGTACAGCACGAGCTGGTAGTTGTGGATGAACGAGAACGCCTGTGCGAACCCGCCCAGGACAATGGCCCCGGCGATCGGCCCCCGGAACGTGCCCATGCCGCCGATGGCGACCATGGCCAGCAGCGTGACCGAGAGCGGGAAGCCGAAGTCATGCGGGTGGATCACGCCCACGTACACGGCATACACGCCGCCCGCGACCCCGGCGACCGCCGTGCCGAGCGAGAAGGCCGTCACCTTGAAGCGTTTCACGTCGACGCCGAGCGCGCCGGCGGCATCCTCCGACTCGCGCAGCGCGATCAACGCCAGGCCCAGGTCCGATGCCCGGATCACCTCGTGCAACACCGCGGTCAGTCCGAACAGCACGACGGCGACGATCAGCGTGCCCGTGTCGCCGAACGGCGCCTCGATCCCGCTCATGCCGAAGGCGCCGCCGAAGAAGGGCAGGTAGAGAAACAGCGCGACGACCACGAAGTTGATCGCGATCGTCGCGATCGCGAGGAAGTCGTCGCGCAGGCGGAGGCTGATGGCACCGAGCAGCAGACCCGTGACGCCGGCGGCGACCCCGCCCGCGAGCAACGCCGGCCAGAAGCCCAGGCCGTGGGCAACGAGGAACGCGAGCGTGTAGGCACCGATGCCGAAGAAGGCCGCGTGTCCAAGCGTCACCTGGCCGGCCAGCCCGGTGATGAGATTGAGGCTGAGCGCGAGCGCGGCGTAGATCAGCAGCAGCGTGACGAGCGTCAGTACGTACACCCTACCTCCCGAACAGGCCCTGGGGGCGGAACAGCAGCACCAGGATGAGCGCCACGAAGGCGACCGCCTGCGGCGGGAAGTAATTGCCGGCGAACGCGCCTGCGATCGACTCGACGACACCGAGCAGCAGCGCGGCGGCCACTGTGCCCCAGACATTGCCGAGACCGCCGAGCACGACGATGGCCAGCGTCTTGTACGCGGGCTCGTTGCCCATCGTCGGGGACAGCTGGTTGTAGTACACGGCCACCATGACGCCGGCGATGCCGGCGATCGCCGACGCCACGGCGAACGCCAACGCGGTGTGTCTCGGGATATTGATGCCCATGGCGGCGGCAGTCTCGCGATCCTGCGCGATGGAGCGCCAGGCGAGGCCGAGGCGCGTCCACGCGCTGATCCAGTACACCACGAGCAGCAGCACGATCGTACCGGCAAGCACGAATATCTGCGTCGCGTTCACCGTCACGCCGCCGACACTCACGAGCGGTGCGGCGTTCATCGCGGGCAGGCTGTGCTGGTACGGCCCGAACACGATCCGCAACAGGTCGCCGGCCGCGAGGAACAGGCCGATCGAGCCGATCAGGGGCACGAGCGGAGGGCGGTCGGCGAGCGGCCGGTAGAACCACCAGTCCAGGAACACGCCGACCACCGCAGCGCCCGCCGCCCCGGCGACCAGGGCCAGCGTCAGGCTGTGACCGAAGTCGAAGGCGATCCAGCCACAGTACGCCCCGACCGCGTAGACACCCGCGTGCGCGACGTGCAGGACCCGCAGGAGTCCGTAGACCAGCGCCAGGCCAAGCGCCGTCAGCGCGTAGACGCTGCCGACGACAAGGCCTTCGAGCGCCAGGTAACCGACAACGGTCGGATCCATCAGGGAGTGAGCAGGTCCTGATCGGTCACGTTCATGTACCGGTGGAACTCACCGTTCCTGATGACCTGCACCGTCGCCGTCTTGATCGGATCGCCGTGATCGTTCCACTTGTACACGTGGCCCGCCACCGTCTCCACGTCGGTCGTGCCGGCCAGCGTCCTGCGCACGGCATCGCCATCCAGCGACCCCGCCTGGTCCACGGCCTTCGCCATGACCTCGAGCGCGGCATACGCGGTCGCACCGACCATGTCGGCGGCCTCCCCCGTCTCGGACTTGTACGCATCGAGGAAGTGCTGGACATCGGCGTGGTCGCTGTCGCGATCGAGCTGCGTCGTGATGTACACGCCGTTCGCCGCATCGCCGCCGAGCTCGATGAACTTCGGCGAGTCATAGCCATCCTGGCCGATGATCGGCGCCTGGATACCCACGGACTGGGCCTGGCGAACCAGGTTCGCAGCGTCCGAGTAGTAGCCGCTCGCGTAGACGACATCGGGTTGCTTCGTCTTCATCCGCACAAGCATCGAGGTGAAGTTCTTGTTGCCCAGCGGATAGGTATCGCTGAACACGATGTCGAGACCCTGGCTTTTCGCCTGACTCTCGAAACCCTGCTGCAGCGCCTGGCCGAAATCGTTCTTGAGGTTGACCATGCCGACCTTGCTCGCGCCAAGCTTGCCCGCGAGCATTGCACCGACGCGTCCTTCGACGGGTCCCATGAGACCCACGCGGAAAACGTATGGCTTGTCCATGGTGATGTCCGGCGCGACGGCGTAGGCCGCCATCATCGGCACGTGGTTCTTGTTGAGCACGGGGGCCGCGGCAAGCGTCGCGCCGCTGTACGACGCGCCGATGACGAAGCTGGCGTGATCCTGCTCGACCAGCCGGCGCGCGAAGTTGACCGCCTGCTTCGGATCGGCCTGGTCATCGTAGACCTTGAGGTCGATCTTCCGGCCCATGAGCCCGCCGCGATCATTGATGGTCTTCGCCGCAAGCCTGATGCTCGTAACCGCGCTCTTGCCATCGGCCGCGGCGAATCCACTCAACGGGGCCAGTACACCCACCGTGACCGTATCCTGGGCCTGCGCGCCGATGATCGGGCTGACGACCAGGGCCAGCGCCAGCAACAGCCTCTTGCACATGGTTCTTCCCCTTCGAACGTCCGAACAAGGTGGTCCGTGGTGCGTGCACGCCGAGCGGCGGGTCCAAGGTCACCGCCGGCATGGGGCTCGCACCGCTCCGGTGCGAGCCTAGTCCACACTGCCCACGCATGTCGAATGCAATCATGCGGGCCATTTCCGGCAGCGAACCATGCCTCGATCGCACCGAAACGCGGGGCCGGGCAGGCGCCGACCGGCACGCCCGGGAAGATCGGCCGAACCATCGGGTGCGCCCGTGGTCGGTGCAGACGAACACCGCGCCCGGTTTCACGAGGTTGCGGGAAGTGCTTTAATCCCCGCCGCCCCAGGGAGTACGTGGACATGAGCACACCGGCCACGAAGCCGACGCACGACCTCCAGTCGCGCCTGCAGGCCGCCGGCACTGCATGCGAGCGCATCGTGCTGGGCAAGTCCCGGCCGATCCGGCTGGCGCTCGCCTGCCTGCTCGCGCGCGGGCACCTGCTGATCCAGGACGTGCCGGGCGTCGGCAAGACAACGCTCGCACACGTGCTCGCACACGTGCTGCGCCTGGACTACCGCCGCATCCAGTTCACCAGCGACCTGCTTCCGGCCGACGTCCTCGGCGCATCCATCTACGAGCGCGAGGCCGCGCGTTTCCGCTTCCACCCCGGTCCGGTCTTCGCGGAGCTCGTCCTGGCCGACGAGATCAACCGCGCGCCGCCCAAGACCCAGAGCGCCCTCCTCGAGGCCATGGAGGAAGATCAGGTCACGGTCGAGGGCGAGACGCGCGCCCTGCCCCGGCCGTTCTTCGTCATCGCGACACAGAATCCGCGCGAGCAGGCGGGGACCTTTCCGCTGCCGGAGTCGCAGCTGGATCGTTTCCTGATGTGCATCTCGCTCGGTTTCCCCGACGCGCGTGCCGAGCGCGAGCTCCTCACCGGCAGCGATCGCAGGCGCATGATCGCCGGACTGGAACCCGTGCTGGCGCCCGACGAGCTGCTGACGCTGCAGGAGGAAGTCGAACGCGTGCACGCCTCGGACGCCCTGCTCGACTACGTGCAGGGTCTCCTCGCGGCCTCCCGGGCGCCGGACCGTTTCACGGCCGGGCTCTCGCCCCGGGCCGGTCTCGCGCTGCTCGGCGCCGCCCGCGCCTGGGCCCTGCTCGACGGACGCGACTACGTCATGCCGGAAGACGTGCAGGCGGTGGTCGGTGCGGTCGTCGATCACCGGCTCCAGCCACTGGACGGGCCCGAGCACGGGGGCGCCTCGGAACGGCTCGTGGCGGCCGTTCCGCTGTCCTGAGCGGCATGGCCCCGGGGCTCCCCGGTATCGGGACCGTCCGGCGCATCCGGAATGGCATCGTCACGCGCTGGCTGGACCGGCGCATTCCGCTCGAGCCGCCGCGCATCACGCTGCATCGCCGGCGCCTGTTCATCCTGCCCACGCAGTTGGGCTACACGTACGGCCTGACCCTCGTGCTGCTGCTGCTGGGATCGCTCAACTACGGCACCAGCCTGGGATTCGCGATCACCTTCCTGCTGGCCGGCGCGGGTGCGCTCGGCATGCTGCACACGTACCGCAACCTGGAAGGCGTCACCGTGCACTTCGCCCCGCCGGCCCCGGTATTCGCCGGCCAGGCCGCCGAATTCCCGGTGCGCATCGAATCCGCACGCGGCACGCGCTGGGCGCTCGAGATCAGCGGCGGCGCGGGTGAGCCGCTCGCAGCCGCGCCGTCACCGGCGGCCCCGGCCGACTGCCTGGTCGCCATCCGTGCGGGGTGCCGGGGTCGGGTCCGCCCCCCGCGCCTGCGCCTGGTCACACGCTGGCCGCTCGCGCTGTTCCGGGTCTGGTCATGGGTCTGGCCCCGCGTCAGCGGCGTGGTCTACCCGGCGGCCGTGGACCATGGCCTGCCGTTCCCGGAGGTCCGTACCGAGAGTGTCGGTGATCGGCCCCGGCCCGGCGGTGACGAGGATTTCGCCGGCCTGCGGGAGTACCGCCGCGGCGACCCGCCCCGACGTATCGCGTGGAAGGCCCTGGCGCGAACGGACGAGCTGCGCGTGAAGGCCTTCGAGTCGGCCCCCGCCGGCGACGTCTGGCTCGACTGGGCCGTCGCCCACCTCCCGGATCCAGAGGCGCGGCTCGAGCAGTTGTGCCACTGGGTGCTGACGGCCGAGACGGCCGGCCGGCGCTACGGCCTGCTGCTGCCCGGAATGCGCATTCCGCCCAACGGCGGGGCGGCGCACCGGGCTCGCTGTCTCGAAACCCTTGCCCTGTTTCGCCAGCCAGACGCGGACGATGCGCCATGAAGCAGGCTGCAATGCCGCGAAGCCTCCTGCACTGGCTCGCCGCGGCCGTGCTCGTCGCCGCGATCCCGCACGTGACCTATCTGCCCCTCTGGGCCAGCGCCCTGGTGCCGGCCGCGGTCGCGCTGCGCCTCGGCCTGCGGCATCCGCCGGGGCGCTGGATCCTCGTGCCGCTGGTGCTCGCGACCTTCGCGGCGGTCCTGGTGCAGTTTCACAGCATTGCGGGCGCCACCGCGGGCGGCACGTTCTTCGCCGCCATGGTCGCGCTCAAGTTCCTGGAGGCCCGCGATCTCCGGGACGCCGGGCTGCTCGTGTGCCTGTCGTACTTCCTCGCGACCTCGATCTTCCTGACCAGCCAGGCCATCGCGATGGCCGCCTACGTGCTCGGCTCGGTGACGCTCACCACCGTCGCCCTGATCACCCTGGCCGATCCATCCGGACCGCCGCCGTCATTGCGGGCACGCAAGGCCGCCCTGCTGCTCCTGCAGTCGCTGCCGATCATGCTGGTCCTGTTCCTGCTGTTTCCGCGCCTCCCGGGGCCGCTGTGGGGCTTCGGCAACGACCCGTCGGCCGCCCGGACCGGGCTCAGCGACACCATGGCGCCCGGCTCGATCACGCAGTTGGTGCGTTCCTCCGACGTTGCCTTCCGCGTGCAGTTCGACGACCAGGCACCCCCGCCCGGGCGACGCTACTGGCGGGGGCCCGTGCTCTGGCATTTCGACGGGCGCACGTGGTCCCGGGGCGACCCGGCCGTGCGAACACTCGCGCCGCCCGCGGACATCGGCGACGTCCGCAGGTACACGATCATCATCCAGCCGCATGACCATCGCTGGGTGTTCGGACTCGACATGCCGTTGGACCGGGGCGGCTCGACCCGCCGCGCGCCCGGCTACAACCTGCTCGCGGGCAGCCGAATCGAGTCCGTGCGGCGTTACCGCCTCGAGTCCGCCCTGCAGTACCGCCTGGAGACCAACCTGGCACCAGGCCGTCGGCAGCGGGCGCTCCAGTTGCCGGCCGACGCCGCGCCCCGGGCCCGCCAGCTCGCACAGCGGTGGCGTGCCGCCGGCGGCGGGCCCCGCGCGGTCGTCCACCGCGCCCTCGCCTGGTTCGGCGCCAACGGATTCGCCTATACGCTGTCCCCACCCGCGCTGTCCGGCGACCCGGTGGATGACTTCCTGTTCGGCACGCGTGCCGGCTTCTGCGAGCACTACGCGAGCGCGTTCGTCGTTCTCATGCGCGCCGCCGGCATTCCGGCGCGGATCGTCACCGGCTACCTGGGTGGCGAAACCGACACCCTCGGCGGATACATGATCGTGCGCCAGTCGGATGCCCACGCCTGGGCCGAAGTCTGGCTGGACGGGGCCGGATGGGTGCGCGTCGACCCGACCGGCGCCGTGTCGCGCGCGCGGATCGAGACAGGGGTTGCCAGCGTGCGTGGTGCCGACGCCAGCCTGTCGTACCTCTCGCGTTCCGGTACGGGCTGGCTGCGCGACGTCGCGCTCGCGTGGGACTCCGTCGATCACGCCTGGAACCGCCTGGTCCTGGGGTACGGACCGGAACTCCAGCACCGCTTCCTCGAGAACGTCGGTCTCGGCGGATTCGGTCGCTACGCCCTCGCGGTCGTGACCATGGCCGTCACGGGGCTGGCGCTCGCCGCCGTATGGCTCCTGGCACTGCGCGGCGGCCCCCGGCCCGACCCGATCACGCGCGCCTGGGCCCGTGCCCGCAGCCGCCTCGTGCGTGCCGGGATCGTGCCCGCGCCGGCGGAAGGGCCGCATGCCCTCGCCGCGCGCGTCGCACGCGAGCGGCCGGACCTGGCGGCACCCTTCGGACGCATCGTGCGACTCTACGTCGCGCTGCGCTATCGCCCGCGTGCAGCGCCCCGCGCGCGGGCGAACCTGCAACGGGAGGTGGCCCGGTTCCGTCCGCGCAGGACGGCGAGACGCGGAGGATCCGCTGATTCGTGACGGGGTCGCCGCTGCGGGAGAGATTCAGGCGCAGTCGAGCGCGACGCTGGAAGCCGCGGCCGGCGCGGGAAAACAGTGGCCGCGGCGCAGGCAGTAGCCCAGCCACTTGTGCAGGAAGCGGTTGCGCTCCCAGGAGCGCTGGAGGGTCCGACGCGCGTCGAAGCGGTATCGGCCGCGCTCGAGGCAGACGTTCATCGCCTCCGCGGTACGCGCGTCGTGATGCACGCGCACGACCAGGTTCGGTTCCCGCCGGCCCCCATCCTCGCCGGCGAACTGGTACGTCAGCCGCAGGGTGGTCGTGTACCGGGAACGCTCGAGCACGTACACGTGCAGGTCGATGCAGCCGGGCACCCGGGAAACGGCATGATCCGCAATGGCATGCGGCCGCGGCAGCAGCATGCGCAGGCGCATGTAGTTTTCCTCGTACAGCGCCATCAGCCCCGGAAGAGTCCGCTGGGCCGCCGTCGACAGGCTTCGTGGTTGTGCCTTGAGCTGCTGCATGACTCCGGTATGTCTCGCACCGCGGCGCGGCTGGTCTGGCCAGAGCATACACCCTTGTTCAAAACGCCTGAAACCGCGTTGTGCCGGGTACGCCGCATCACGCGGAAGTGCTATCCTTGACCCTCCAGGGACAGTCTGATCAATCCCTTGCGATCGCGCTCGAGTCGATTCCGGCATCCTGGGCCGGCGCCGCAACACCGCCAGGGGCCAAGATCGGCCGAGCCCCAAGGGGTTACGCTTGCAAGGGATTGATCAGACCTTCCCTGGACTACCAGAGGGTCGACGGAACCGGCCCGAACGTATATCCGACACATCCCCGAGTTCCCTTGGTCACCCGATGAAATACATCAAGCGTTTTTCCGAGATTGCCTACGACGACGTTCCCCTCGTGGGGGGCAAGAACGCCTCCCTCGGCGAGATGTATCACGAGCTCGGCGACCTCGGGGTACTCGTGCCGAACGGCTTCGCGGTCACCGCGGATGCATTCCGCTACTACATCGACAGCAACGGACTGTACGACCAGATCGATGAACTGCTCAACGGCCTCGACCCGAACGACACCCGCCGTCTGTCGGACGTTGGCGGCATCATCCGCGCCGGCATTGTGCATGGCCAGATGCCGGAGGACCTCAAGGACGAGATCGTCGCCGCCTACCGCGATCTCGGCGAGGAATACGGACACAACCCCGATGTGGCCGTGCGCAGCTCCGCCACGGCGGAGGACCTTCCGGACGCCTCCTTCGCCGGCCAGCAGGAGAGCTATCTCAATATCCGGGGCACGCGGCACCTGAGCACCACCTGCAAGTGGGTGTTCTCCTCGCTGTTCACCGATCGGGCGATCGCCTACCGCCAGCACTACGGCTTCAATCACATGGAAGTGGCCCTGTCGATCACGGTGCAGAAGATGGTGCGCGCCGACCTGGCCTCCTCCGGCGTCATGTTCACGCTCGACACCGAAAGCGGCTTCCGCGACGTGGTCTTCGTGACCTCGGCATACGGCCTGGGCGAGAACGTCGTCCAGGGCATGGTGAACCCCGACGAGTTCTACGTGCACAAGCCCAAGCTGGAACAGGGATTCGCGCCCATCCTCCAGCGGCACATCGGCACCAAGGAACTCAAGATGATCTACTCCGCGGAGAACGTCCGCGGAAACTCCACGCACAACGTCGCGGTGAAACCCGCCGACCAGCGCGAGTTCTCGATCACCGAGGACGAGGTCCTCACCCTGGCCCGCTATGCGGTCACGATCGAGAAGCACTACTCGAAGCGTTACGGCAAGCCGATGCCAATGGACATCGAGTGGGCGAAGGACGGCGAGAACGGCAAGCTGTTCGTCGTGCAGGCGCGCCCGGAGACGGTGCAGTCCCGAGTGGGCGACGTCAGTTTCCAGGAGACGTTCAAGCTCGACGAGCACGGCAGCATCCTGGCGGAGGGCAAGAGCGTGGGCCGCCGCATCGCGGCCGGGCGCACGCGCGTCATCCTCGAGGCGTCGCAGATGCACGACCTCCACGATGGCGAGGTGCTGGTCACCGATATCACGGACCCGGACTGGGAGCCGGTGATGAAGCGGGCGGCGGCGATCGTGACCAACCGCGGCGGGCGCACCTGCCACGCGGCAATCATCGCGCGCGAGCTCGGCATACCCGCGATCGTCGGCTGCGGCGACGCCACGAGCGTGCTGGAAGACGAGCGCGAGGTGACCGTCTCCTGCGCCGAGGGCGATCTCGGCTACGTCTACGATGGCCAGCTCGAGTTCCACAGCGAGCGCCTGGACGCGAGCCAGATCCCGGACACGCGAACCAAGCTCATGCTCAACCTGGGCAATCCGCAGAACGCGTTCGAGGCCTCGTTCCTGCCGTCCGACGGCGTCGGTCTCGCCCGCCTCGAGTTCATCATCAACAATTCGATCGGCATCCACCCGCGGGCGCTGCTCGAGTACGACCGCGTGAGCGCCGAGGTCAAGCGCGAGATCGACGAAGGCACTGCCGGCTACGAGAGCCCGCGCAAGTTCTTCGTCGATCGTATCGCCGAGGGCGTCGGCACGATCGCCGCGGCATTCCATCCCCGGCCGGTCATCGTGCGGCTGTCGGACTTCAAGTCGAACGAGTACGCCTCCCTCATCGGCGGGGAGGCGTTCGAGCCCAGGGAAGAGAACCCGATGCTGGGATTTCGGGGCGCCTCCCGGTACTTCTCGAAGGACTTCTCGGAGGCCTTTGCGCTGGAGTGCGAGGCGCTGCGCAAGGTGCGCGAAACGATGGGATTCGAGAACGTCATCCTCATGGTCCCGTTCGTACGGACGCCCGAGGAAGGCCGCCGCGTGATCGAGCTCATGGCCTCGCACGGGCTCAAGCGCGGCGACGATGGCCTGCAGGTCTACCTGATGTGTGAGATCCCGACGAACGCGCTGCGAGCCGACGATTTTCTCGAGTACTTCGACGGTTTCTCGATCGGCTCGAACGACCTCACGCAACTGACCCTGGGCATCGATCGCGATTCGGGCGCCGTCACGGATGGCGACGAGCGCGACCCGGCGGTGCTGCACCTGATGGATCTCGCCATCAAGGCGTGCAATCGCCAGGGCAAGTACATCGGGATCTGCGGCCAGGCGCCCTCGGATTTCCCCGAGATCACGCGCCGGCTCGTCGAGCACGGAATCGTGTCCATCTCCCTCAACCCCGACAGCCTGTTGTCCATGAAACAGCTGACGGCCGAGGTCGAGGAGGAGCTTCGCCGCTCGTCTCAGGCCGCGGGCTGACGAGCCTTACTTGCGATCACTCCCGAATTATCGATAATGAGCGCCCGCTGCGGCGTGCAGGCCAGGCTCGGCCCTGTCCCGCCGCCGCGGCGCAATCCGGGCTGGCCGTGGAGCGTTAATGGCAAAAGAAGATCACATCGAGATGGAGGGCACGGTCATCGACACGCTGCCCAATACGATGTTCCGCGTGGAGCTGGACAACGGGCACGTCGTGACTGCCCACATCTCCGGCAAGATGCGCAAGCACTACATCCGAATTCTCACCGGTGACCGAGTCACCGTGCAGCTCACGCCCTACGATCTGTCGAAGGGCCGCATCACCTACCGCTCGCGCTGAGAGTCCGGCCGGTTGGTTTGCCGCCGCTGCGCGCCCCGCATGCGCGGGCCGCGTGGCGGCAGTCGGCATTGACCCGGTCGGGCGGATCCCCGGTCGGCCGGGTCAGTGCACCGCCTCGGTCGTCTCGATCTGCAGATCCAGCTCGTCGCTCTCGTCCACGGTGACCGTGACCCGGCCGCCCTTCGACAGTCGCCCGAACAGCAGCTCGTCGGCGAGCGGCTTCTTCACGTGCTCCTGGATGACCCGGGCCATCGGCCGGGCGCCCATGATGCGATCATAGCCGTGCTCGGCCAGCCACGCGCGGGCGGACTCATCCACCTGCAGGGACACGCGCCGTTCCTCGAGCTGCGTCTCGAGCTCGATGATGAACTTGTCGACCACGTTGGCGATGGTCCTCTCGTCCAGTGCCTTGAACTGGATGATCGAATCGATGCGGTTGCGGAATTCCGGCGTGAACGTGCGCTGGATGACGCCCATCACGTCCGTGGTGTGATCGGCCATGTTGAACCCGATCGACCGGCGCGACAGAGCCTCGGCACCGGCGTTCGTGGTCATCACGATGATCACGTTGCGGAAATCCGCCTTGCGGCCGTTGTTGTCGGTGAGCGTGCCGTGGTCCATCACCTGCAGCAGCAGGTTGAACACGTCCGGATGCGCCTTCTCGATCTCGTCGAGGAGCAGCACCGCATGGGGATTCTGGATGACGGCATCGGTGAGCAGCCCGCCCTGGTCGAAGCCGACGTACCCGGGCGGCGCTCCGATCAGGCGCGAGACCGTATGCCGCTCCATGTACTCGGACATGTCGAAACGCAGCAGCTCGATTCCGAGGACGTGGGCCAGCTGGCGCGTGACCTCGGTCTTGCCGACACCGGTCGGACCCGCGAAAAGGAAGCTGCCGATCGGCCGGTCCTGCGTGCCCAGTCCCGAGCGGGACATCTTGATGGCGGCGGACAGGGTTTCAATGGCCTCGTCCTGCCCGAAGACCATCATCTTCAGATCACGATCGAGCGTGCGCAGCACGGACAGGTCCGTGCGTGAAACGTTCCTGGGCGGGATGCGCGCCATGCGCGCGATCACCGCCTCGATGTCGTTCACGCCGATTGTCTTCTTGCGCTTGCTCTCGGGCTGCATGCGCCGGTTGGCGCCCGCCTCGTCGATGACATCGATGGCCTTGTCCGGCAGGTAGCGGTCGTTGATGTACCGCCCGGCCAGCTCGGCCGCGGTGCGCAGCGCGTTGTTCGTGAACCGCACCTGGTGGAACTCCTCGAAGCGGCTCTTCAAGCCCTTGAGGATCGTGATCGTCTCCTCGACGCTCGGCTCGGTGACGTCGATCTTCTGGAACCGGCGCGCGAGCGCGCGGTCCTTCTCGAAGACGCCGCGGAACTCCTGGTAGGTCGTCGAGCCGATGCACTTGAGCTCGCCGGACGCCAGCATGGGCTTGATCAGGTTCGAGGCATCCATCACGCCGCCCGATGCCGCGCCTGCACCGATGATGGTGTGGATCTCATCGATGAACAGGATGGCGTTCTTTTCCTTCTTCAACTGCGCCAGGATGCCCTTCAGGCGCTTCTCGAAGTCGCCACGGTACTTGGTGCCGGCGACCAGCGCGCCGAGATCCAGCGCGTAGATCTTCGCGTCCGACAACACCTCGGGCACGTCGCCGTCGACGATCTTCTTCGCCAGGCCTTCCGCAATGGCGGTCTTGCCGACGCCGGCCTCACCCACCAGCAGCGGGTTGTTCTTGCGGCGCCGGCAGAGGATCTGGATCGTGCGCTCGACCTCGTTGTCGCGTCCGATCAGGGGATCGATGTTTCCCGCCAGCGCCTTCTCGTTGAGATTGGTGGCGAAGCTCTCGAGCGGCTGGCGCTCGCCGTCACCCTGCTCGGTGACACTGTCGCTCGACTCCTGGTCCGCGTCCTCGCTCTCCTCGCCGGACACCTTCGAGATGCCGTGCGAGATATAGTTGACCACGTCGAGACGACTGATGTTCTGCTCCGAGAGCAGATACACGGCGTGTGATTCCTGTTCACCGAAGATCGCGACCAGCACGTTGGCCCCCGTCACTTCCTTGCTGCCCGCGGACTGCACGTGAAACACGGCACGCTGCAGCACGCGCTGGAAACCGAGCGTGGGCTGCGTCTCGCGAGCATCGTCGCCATCCAGCAGTGGCGTGTTCTCCTCGACGAACTGCTCCAGGTCGCGCCGGAGCTTCTCGATATCCGCGCCGCAGGCCCGCAGGACCGAGGTCGCGGTCGGGTTGTCGAGCAGCGCCAAAAGCAGGTGCTCGACCGTCATGAATTCATAACGCCGCTCGCGCGCCTCCTTGAAGGCGGTGTTCAGCGTGTATTCGAGCTCTTTGCTCAGCATCGTCGACCCCGAGGCCGGTCAGGCCTCTTCCATCGAGCACAACAGCGGATGCTGGTGCTCGCGGGCATACCGGTTGACCTGGTTGACCTTTGTTTCGGCCACGTCCGCACTGAACACCCCGCACACCCCTTTTCCACGGGTATGCACGTGCAACATGATCTGCGTCGCCTTTTCCCTGTCCATGCGGAAGAAATACTCCAGTACGTGTACCACGAACTCCATCGGGGTGTAGTCGTCGTTGAGCAGCACGACCTTGTACAGCGGCGGACGCTTGACCTCCGGGCGGGAGGTCTCTACCGCTGTCTCTTCGTCCCGACGTGGATCCTGATCCTGGTTGCTCATGGGGGCCATTGTATCGCTGTCGATGCGCGCTCACCATCGGGCGACCCGCCTCGAACGACCACGGCGCCGGAGCACCCGGCGAGCGGTGTCGCCTCTAAATGTAGGCGGCGGCCCGGGATTTTCAACCCATCGCTGCACCATCGCTGCACCGCCCGTCGGACTGTTGGACCACGGCGTCGGGAGCGAATTTCCCGGCCCGGTCCCGGCGGCCCGGTCATCGACACGGAAGGCGGACCGCCGGACTGCCCCGGCCGGTCACCGGGTGCGGGCCGGGTGGCCGGATCACATGTGGCGAATCACCGCGTCGCCAAAGCCGGAGGTGGGGAGCTCCGTCGGCTCCTCGCCGTTCGCACGCATCACGCGCGCGAAGTCGTAGGTAACCTCACGGGCCCCGATGGCGCCCGCCATGCCGCGCACCACGACCTCGGCGGCGTCGTTCCACCCGATATGCCGCAGCAGCATCTCGCCGGAGAGGATCATCGAGCCCGGATTGACCTTGTCCTGGCCGGCATACTTGGGCGCCGTGCCGTGGGTTGCCTCGAACACGGCGACGCCATCCCCGATATTCGCACCTGGCGCAATCCCGATACCGCCGACCTGGGCGGCAAGGGCGTCGGAGACATAGTCGCCATTCAGGTTCAGCGTGGCGATCACGTCGTAGTCACCGGGGCGCAGCAGGATCTGCTGCAGGAAAGCGTCGGCGATGGCGTCCTTGACAATCATCTCGCGTCCGGTCCGCGGGTTCTTCATGCGGCACCAGGGACCACCGTCGATCGGCTCGGCGCCATATTCCTCGCGGGCCAGTTCGTAACCCCAGGAACGGAACGCGCCCTCGGTGAACTTCATGATGTTGCCCTTGTGCACCAGGGTCAACGACTCGCGATCGTTTGCAATGGCGTAGTCGATGGCCTTGCGCACGAGGCGCTTCGTGCCCTCCTCGGACACGGGCTTCACGCCGATGCCGCAGTGCTCCGGGAAGCGGATGTGGTCGACGCCCATCTGCTCGCGCAGGAAGCGGATCACCTTCTTGGCCTCCGGCGAGTCCGCGGGCCACTCGATGCCGGCGTAGATGTCCTCCGTGTTCTCCCGAAAGATCACCATGTCGACGGCCGAGCTGTCCTTCAGCGGCGACGGCGTGCCCGGGAAGTACTTGACCGGTCGGACGCAGGCGTAGAGGTCCAGCTTCTGGCGAATGGCCACGTTCAGCGAGCGGATGCCCTCGCCCACCGGGGTCGCGAGCGGCCCCTTGATCGACACGCTGTACTCGTCGAGGGCCCGGAACGTTTCCTCCGGCAGCCAGTCGCCGTAGAGCTCCTTCGCCTTCTCGCCGGCGTAGACCTCCATCCAGGCCAGCGAGCGGCTGTCCCCGTAGGCCTTTTCGACCGCGGTGTCCATGACCTTGCGGCACACGGGCGTAATGTCCACCCCGGTCCCGTCGCCCTCGATGTACGGGATCACGGGATGGTCCGGCACGTTCAGCGAACCGTCGTCATTGCTGCTGATGCGCGTCCCGCTGCCAGGTACGTGAATCCTCTCGTACGCCATGTAGCGTCTCCGTGGATCGCGGGGGGAAGGGCCGCGATTATACGGAAGGCCCCCCGATCCCGCCATGCGCCCCCGGGGCGCTGCCCGTCGGCGCGGGTGCGTGGTACAGTCGCGCCGTCAACCTGCGGTATCGGCATGTATCCCAGCGTCTGGACCCCGCACATGACCGTGGCCGCCGTCGTGGAGCAGGACGGGCGGTACCTCATGGTCGAGGAAATGGCCGAGGGCGAGCGCGTCTTCAACCAGCCGGCCGGGCACCTCGAGCACGAGGAGCGACTCCTCGACGCCGTCGTGCGCGAAGTGCTCGAGGAGGCCGGCGTCCATTTCGTGCCCGACGGCATCGTCGGCATCTACCGCTGGCTCAACCCCGGCACCGGCGAAACGCACGTGCGCGTGGCCTTCAGCGGCACGCTCAACGGCGCCGAGCCCGAGCGGATACTCGACGAACCGATCATCGCGGCACACTGGCTCTCGTACGAGGAGCTCACCGCGCCCGGGCACCCGCCGCTGCGCAGTCCGCTGGTCCTCGGGTGCATCGACGACCATCGCCGGGACCGCCGCTTCCCGCTCGACCTGCTCCGGGACCTCGAATGACCGCGACCCGGCGCTGGCTGGCCGCCGCCGTGCTGGCCATGCTGGCGCCGACCGCGCGGGCCACGCCCCCGATCGTGAACGTCTGCTGGGACTACGGCTGCGACCGCAACGCCCGGGTAATCGTTCCGGAACAGGCCTGGACGAGGATCCGTGCCCTGTTTCATCCGGCCGCACCCGACCCGGCCGCCGAACGCGATCGCATCGCGCAGGCAATCGCCCTGTTCGAGCAGGCCGTCGGGCCCTTGACCGGCACCGATCACGATCATTACGAGAATGTCGTCGGCGCCGGCCGGCCCGGCCAGATGGACTGCATCGACGAATCGCGCAATACCGATGGCTACCTGCGCGCCCTGGCCGAGCGCGGCCTCCTCGCGTGGCACGACGTGGGCGAGCGCCACGAGCGCCTGGTGTGGATCCTGGACCAGCACTGGACGGCCGTCGTGATCGACCGCACCGACGGCAAGCGCTGGGCGATCGACTCGTGGTTCCTCGACAACGGCAAGCGCCCCTACGTGCAGCGCCTGGACGCCTGGCTCGCCAAGGCCCCGCTGCCGCCCAACCCCGACGCAGCCGACGGACAGCACGATCCCCCCGCGTCCCGGTCCGCCGACGAGCGCCCGCGGGACGGTTCGCCACCCGCACTCGTCTCCCGGTGACGCGCCCCGCCGGATACCGGCGCGGCCGCAAACCCCGGAATCCGGCGGTCGTGCGTTACAATCCGGGCATCGCCGTACCCTGCATGCGACCCGTCCCGTGACCGCACCCCGCGAACACATCATCGTCGGCATCTCCGGTGGCGTCGACTCCGCCGTCGCCGCACTGCGCCTGATCGAGCAGGGCTGCCGGGTCGAGGGCATGTTCATGAAGAACTGGGACGACCCGGACGATCCCGGATACTGCCCGATCGAGCACGATCTCGAAGCCGCCCGCGCCGTGTGCGCGCACCTGCGGATTCCGCTGCACCAGGTGGATTTCACGGCCGAATACTGGAACCGCGTGTTCGAGCACTTCCTCGCCGAGTACGCCGCCGGGCGGACCCCGAACCCGGATGTGCTGTGCAACAGCGAGATCAAGTTCCGCGCCTTTCTCGAGCACGCACACGCGCTCGGCGGCGACGCGATCGCCACCGGCCACTACGCCCGGATCGACCGCAGCGCCGACGGCGAGGTGCGGCTCCTGCGCGGCCTCGATGCGGGCAAGGACCAGAGCTATTTCCTGCATGCGGTCCACGGCGACGCCCTGGCCCGGACGCACTTCCCGCTGGGCGCAATGACCAAGGCGCAGGTCCGGGCCCGCGCCCGCGCGGCCGGGCTGCCGAACCATGACCGCAAGGACAGCACCGGGATCTGCTTCATCGGAGAGCGCCGGTTCCGCGACTTCCTGTCCACGTACCTGCCGGCCCGGCCGGGCCCGATGGAGACGCCTCAGGGCCGGTGGGTCGGCGAGCACGGGGGCCTGATGTACTACACCCTCGGCCAGCGGCAGGGCCTGGGAATCGGCGGCGGCCACGGTGAGCCGGACCTCCCCTGGTACGTTCTCGCGAAGGATGTCGGGCGCAATGCGCTCATCGTCGGCCAGGGCCACGACCATCCCTGGCTGCTGGCGCACGACATGGAAACCGCGGTTCCGCACTGGATTGACCGCGCGCCCTCGCTGCCGACCCGCTGCGGCGTGCAGGTGCGCTACCGGCAGCGCGCCGTCCCTTGCGAGGTCCGCCGCCTGGATCACGGCGGGCTGCATGTACGTTTCGAGACGCCCCAGCGGGCCGTTACCCCGGGCCAGTCGGCCGTGCTCTACGCGGGCGACCGCTGTCTCGGCGGCGCGACCATCGCCCGCGGTGCGCGGCTGGACACCACGACCCCGGCGGAGACCGCGACGGCTTCGTGAGGTCGCGGCCGGCGGCGCCCGCGCGCTGACGCGAATGCCGTACCCCGCTACACTGTGCGCGGTCATTCGCGAGAGTCCCGATGCTGCCTCTGCCGTTTCCGATCCTCGTGCTGCGCGACGCCGTCGTCGTGCTCATCCTGATCGTCCTGGGCGGGTTGATCGCCGCCATCCCGTACGGCAACGGCCTCCCCGATCCACGCATGATCCAGGTGTTCCAGGCCGTGTTCGGGACGATCGGCTTCGCCGCCGGCGCGTGGCTGGCGAAGTCGCGTCGTCCGCTGCGCATGACGCTGGCAACGTTGCTTGTCTGGCTGTTCGCCGGCGTGAAGGTCGCGCTCGGCGGAGCGGACCCCGCCTGGTGGGCATTCCTGCTGCCGATCCTGGTGGTGATGGCATTCCTCGGCGGCGGGCTCGCCCTGCTGATCGAGAAGCTCGCGCGCGATTGAGGCGCGCGCCGGGACCGCCCGGGCCGAGCCTGATACACTCGCGCGCCTCCTTGCGAATGCCGCCCCATGGACCGATCCATCGAGAATCAGGCGCTCGCCCTCGCCGGCGTCATGCACGCCACCTGGCTCGTGCGCCAGGTCGCCCGCACCGGTCGCGTGGATGATCGCCAGATGGGCTGCGCACTGCAGCCGGTCTTCGTGCTCGACCCGTCAAGTGTCGACGAGGTATACGGTGGCCCGGAGTGCCGGCACAGCACGCTCACGCTGCTGAAGAGCCAGCTGGGCGCCAACGATACCGCACGCGACGTCGAAGTGACCCGCTACAGCACGACGATCCTGCACCTGGAGCGCAAGCTGGCGAGTCGCGACGACCTGCTCCGGGCGCTGCGCGAGGGACTCGAGGGTGCGCGCCCGCAGCTCGAGCACTTCCCGCTGACGCACGAGAATGTGATCGCCCGCCTCGCGGACCTGTATTCCCGCACCGTCAGCACGCTCTCCCCGCGGGTGATGGTCCAGGGCGAGCCCCGCTTCCTCGAGGAACCGAACACGGCAAACCGGGTCCGCGCGCTGCTGCTCGCCGCCATCCGCTCGGCGGTGCTCTGGCGCCAGTGCGGTGGCTCGCGGCTGCGCCTCATTCTCGGCCGCCAGCGACTCGTCGACGCCGCCCATGCACTGGAGCGCGCCGGCTGAGGAGCCACGCTTCAGCGGCACGGCGCCCGTCAGCCGGCCTCAGGCGTCGCCGCGCGACTTCCCGCCGAGCGCATCCGTGATGCTGCTCACGAGGTCCATCGGCATCGGAAACACGATGGTCTTGGCGTTGTCCTGCGCGATGCTCTGCAGCGTCTGCAGGTAGCGGAGCTGGATCGCGCGCGGATCCTCCGCGAGCCGGTGAGCGGCCTTGACGAGATTCTCCGCCGCCTGCAACTCACCCTCGGCGTGGATCACCTTGGCACGCCGCGCGCGTTCGGCCTCGGCCTGCTGGGCGATTGCGCGGATCATGCTCTCGTCGATGTCGACGTGCTTGATCTCCACGTTTGCGACCTTGATACCCCATTGGTCCGTGTGCCGGTCGAGGATTTCCTGCAGATCCGCATTGAGCTTGTCCCGTTCCGAGAGCATGTCGTCGAGATCATGCTTGCCGAGGACGGATCGCAACGTCGTCTGCGCGAGCTGGCTGGTCGCGTTGTAGAAGTGCTCGACGTTGATGATGGCCTTCTCCGGATCCAGCACGCGGAAGTACACGACGGCGTTCACCTTCACCGAGACGTTGTCCTTCGAGATCACGTCCTGGCTGGGCACGTCCATCGTGACCACGCGCAGGTCGACCTTCTCCATGGACTGGATCACCGGGATCACGATGACCAGCCCCGGCCCCTTCACTTTCCAGAAGCGGCCGAGCTGAAACACCACGCCCCGTTCGTATTCGCGCAGGATGCGCAGCGCGCTGGCCAGGAACAGCACGACCAGGCCGAGAATGACACCCCATGTGATCAGCATTGCGATTACCTCTCCGTTTCCGCATCGGCCTCGACGGTCAGCGTCAGGCCCTCGCGTCCATTGATACGCACGTGCGTGCCGGCGGCGATGGGCCGCTCACTGCGCGCGCTCCAGCGTTCGCCGAGTGCGTGCACCGTGCCACCCCCGGGTCCGATCTCGGTGATCGCCTCGCCGCCCGCACCGATCACCTCCTCCGCGCCGCTCACGACCGGTCTTCGCCATGCCTGCACGGCAAGCATCACGATCCCCGCCATCAGCACGCTCGAGAACAGCGCCATCGCCCCGATGACCGCGAGCGAGATCCCGAAGCCGGGGGCCTGCGTGTCCATCAGGATGACCGAGCCGGTCACCATCGACACGATCCCGCCGATGCCGAGTGCCCCGAAGCTGGGAACGAAGGCCTCCGACACGATGAGGATGATCCCGAGCGCGATCAGCAGCAGGCCGGCGTAATTCACCGGCAGCACCTGGAAGGCGTAGAGCGCCAGCAGCAGGGAAATGGCGCCCACGGTGCCCGGCAGCACGGAGCCGGGGTTGTAGCCTTCGAGCAGCAGGCCGTAGATGCCGATCATCATCAGCAGGTAGGCGACCGTGGGATTGGTGATCACGGCCAGCAGCTCGCTGCGCCAGTCCGGCGCGTGCTCCTCGACCACGAGGCCCTTCGTCGCAAGCGTGACGGGGCCGTCCGCGAGCTGCACCCGGCGCCCGTCCGCCTTGTCCAGCAGCTCGTCCAGGGACCCCGCAACGAAGTCCGCGACGTTCTGCTGCACCGCCTCGGTCGACGTGAGGCTCACCGCCTCGCGCACGGCGCGCTCGGCCCAGTCGGCATTGCGCCCGGTTTCCTGCGCGAGACTGCGGATCCAGGCGGCCGCGTCGTTCACGGCCTTGCGCGTCTCCGCCCCGCCCGCGGGCGCCGCGTCCGGTTTCGGCTTCGAGGCCTCGCCCGGGCCGGAGCCGCCGTCCTGCTCCGGTGCCCCCGGGTCGGCCGGCTGCTCCTTCGGCTCGGGCGAACCCGGCATGCCGCCGATCGAGATCGGCGTGGCGGCGCCGACGTTGGTCGCGGGTGCCATCGCGGCGACGTGACTCGCGTAAAGAATGTACGTGCCGGCGCTGGCGGCCCGCGCGCCGGACGGCGCCACCCAGGTGGCGACCGGGACCGTCGAGGCGCGGATGGCCTGGACGATCCTGCGCGTCGAATCGACCAGCCCGCCGGGCGTATCCATGCGGATGATGACCAGGCGGGCGCCACTCGACCGGGCATCCTGGATGCCGCGCGCGAGGTAATCGGCGGTCGCTGGGCCGATCGCACCGGACACATCCAGAAGGACCGCGCGCCCGGTGGCGCCGGAATCGGCCTGATCCTGCGCCGCGAGTCCGCCGACCGTGCCGAGGAGGCTCACGAGCAGCCAGGCGACGAGCAACCGAAGCCGGCGACGCGCCGCGGGCACGCGCTCAGTCCCAGTGGTAATCGATCGTGATTTCTTCATCGGGGTCGATCGGGTGCCTCGCGTAGAGATCGAAGCCGTCGAACTCGGCATTGGGCCGTGCACTGTGATTCAGGTAGCGCAGCCGGTTCAGTCCGCGGCGGCCGATCCACTCGCCGTCGTCGTCCTCGACCCACAGCACGTGTGAACCGTTCTGGCGCGCGTCCGGACCAAGATAGGTACCGATGTACTCCCCGGCCGGTACCGGCCCGCGCGCGTACAGGCCCCAGCCGTGGATCGGGGACGCGGCCACGTACACGATCCGGTTGGTTTCCCGATTGAGCGCCTTCTGCGCGTTCGTCATCGACCAGCCCATCGTCACGGGCACCCGCCGCGATTCGCGGGTGACCTGCGCGCGCACGCGTTCACGCTCATTCCGTGCCTCCGTCCGTTGTTGCCGCATCGTCGACCGGGCGCAGCCGGAACAGCGCGTTCGCGCCCTGGTCGCTGGTGAAGTACAGGAAGCCATCCGGCCCGACCGCCACGCCGGCGGGCCGCGCCCAGCGATCGCCCGAGTCCGGGTCCTGGAAACCGGTCACCACGTCGGTCACGCGGCCGGTGGCCTGCCCGTGCTCGAAGTGTACACGTACGATGGCCGGCGGTCGGCGCGACGCGTCCGGTCCCATCGAGCCGCCGTAGGGCTGCGTCGCCCAGGAGCCGTGCAGCGCCACGAGCGCGTCCCCCGCCCACGGGCCCGTGCGCGCGAAGGCCATCCCGAGCGGTGCGTTGCGTGCGGGGAAGGTCGCGACCGGGCGCTTCACGTCGGAGACCGGGTGCGGCGGATCCGAGGTGACGCAGTCGTCGCGGACGATGCGCCCGCCGATCAGCACGTACCAGGGCAGCCCGAAGAAATCGCCCGCCCGTGCGCGCACGAAGTACTCGGCGGGCTCATCGAAGCCGTGATGGTCGGGTCCGTTGTTCGTGGCATAGAGCACGCCCGTCTCGGGCTGCCAGTCGAAGCCGACCGGATTGCGCAGGCCGGTCGCGAACGGGCGCCAGCGCGGCTCGGCGCCGCTCTCGTCCAGCACCATGACGCCACCGCGCCGGTTGCGGAAATCGTACGGCGGGCCGATGTACTGGTCGCTGCAGTTGCCGCTGAGACCGAGCGCGGCGTAGACCCGGCCGTCGGGCCCCACGCCCACGGTGCGGCTGGTGTGACCGCCGCCTGCCGGCAACCGTACCCACAGCTTCGCGTCGAGCGGGGCCCGGTCCGGGGCGTACGGCGCCCGGTAGATGCCGTCGTTCTGCGCGACGAGGATGTTGCCGTCGCGGAACGCGACGCTGTGCGGATAGTTCGACAGGTGCAGCAGCGGCGTCGCGTGGCGGTAGGGAGGCTCCAGTCGCCACACCGTGCCGCTGCGCGTGCCGATCACGAGCGCGCCGTCGGGCGCGAACGCCATCAGCCGGGGACCGCCGAGATCGGTGGCCAGCGTTTCCAGGCGATACCCCGCCGGCACGCGGGCATCGCCGATGCCACCGGCCCGGGAGCCGCTGCAGGACACCAGGCCCAGCAGCAGCGTGCACGCGATTCCGGCGGCCCGCCAGGGCCGCGTCCCGTCCTTGCGCATCGCGATCTACTCCACCGCGTCCTCGGCGACGCCGAACGCGCGCTCGCGCAACTTGTGTACCTCGTCGCGCAGGCGCGCCGCCTCCTCGAACTCCAGGTTCTGTGCGTACTCGAACATCTGCTTCTCGAGGCGGTCGATCTCCTTCGCCAGCTCCCGCGGTGACTTGCCCTGGTACTTCTCGGCCGTCTCGGCGACCCTGGCAAAGTGCTGCGGCGTACCCGGGGCACCGGCGTGGGCGCCTTCCATGATGTCGGCAACCGCCTTGCGGATGCCCTGCGGCGTGATGCCGTGCGCCTCGTTGAACTCCATCTGCTTCGCGCGGCGGCGCCCGGTCTCGTCGATCGCCCGCCGCATCGAGCCGGTGACCTGGTCCGCGTAGAGGATCGCCCGACCGTTCACATGCCGTGCCGCGCGCCCGACGGTCTGGATCAGCGAACGCTCCGCGCGCAGGAACCCCTCCTTGTCCGCGTCGAACACCGCCACCAGCGCCACTTCCGGCATGTCCAGCCCCTCGCGGAGGAGGTTGATGCCGACGAGCACATCGAACTTGCCGAGCCGGAGATCCCGGATGATCTCCACGCGCTCGACCGTGTCGATGTCCGAGTGCAGGTACTTCACGCGCACGTCGTGCTCGGCGAGGTAGTCGGTGAGATCCTCGGCCATCCTCTTGGTGAGCGTCGTGATGAGCACGCGCTCGTCCTGCTGCGCGCAGCGATAGATCTCGGAGAGCGCATCGTCCACCTGGGTCGCCACGGGTCGCACCTCGACCGCGGGATCCACCAGCCCCGTCGGGCGCACCACCTGCTCGACCACCTGGTCCGAGTGTTCCTGTTCATAGGGCCCCGGCGTGGCGGACACGAACACCGTCTGCGGCTGGGTGCGCTCGAACTCCTCGAACATCAAGGGCCGGTTGTCCAGCGCGGAGGGCAGCCGGAAGCCGTATTCGACCAGGGTCTCCTTGCGCGACCGGTCACCGCGGTACATCCCGCCGAGTTGCGGGATCGTCACGTGGCTCTCGTCCACGATCAGGAGCGCATCGCGCGGCAGATAGTCGAACAGGCAGGGCGGGGGCTCCCCGGCCTGGCGACCCGAAAGGTAGCGGGAGTAGTTCTCGATACCCGAGCAGTAGCCCAGCTCGTGGATCATTTCCAGGTCGAAGTTCGTGCGCTGCTCGAGGCGCTGTGCTTCCAGCAGCTTGCCCGCGTCACGCAGGTTCTGCAGGCGCTCCTTCAGCTCGACCCTGATCTGCTCCACGGCCTCCAGCAGGCGCTCGCGGGGCGTCACGTAGTGCGTCTTCGGGTAGATCGTCAGGCGCGGCACACGCCGCCGGACCTCTCCGGTCAGCGGGTCGAAGAACGCCAGGTTCTCGATCTCGTCGTCGAACAGCTCGACACGAACGGCCTCGCTCTCGGAGTCGGCCGGGTGGATATCAATCACCTCGCCGCGGACGCGGTAGGTGCCGCGCCGGAGCTCCAGGTCGTTGCGCTGGTACTGCATGTCCGCCAGGCGTCGCAGGATCTGGCGCTGGCCGATGGTGTCACCCCGGTCCAGGTGCAACACCATCTTCAGATACGCCTGCGGATCGCCCAGGCCGTAGATCGCGGATACCGTGGCCACGATCACGGCGTCGCGCCGCTCCAGCAGCGCCTTCGTGGCCGACAGCCGCATCTGCTCGATGTGCTCGTTTATCGAGGCATCCTTCTCGATGAACGTGTCGGAGGACGGCACGTAGGCCTCGGGCTGGTAGTAATCGTAGTACGACACGAAGTACTCGACGGCGTTGTCCGGGAAGAACTCCCGCATCTCCCCGTACAGCTGCGCCGCGAGGGTCTTGTTGGGGGCCAGGATCAGCGTCGGGCGCTGCACGTGCTCGATGACGTTCGCCATCGTGAAGGTCTTGCCCGAACCGGTGACGCCGAGCAGCGTCTGGTACAGCAGGCCGCTGTCCAGACCCTCGCACAGGCCTGCGATGGCCTGTGGCTGGTCGCCCGCCGGTGCGAAATCGCTCTGCAATCGGAACCGTTTGGACATGGGGGTCCGCTGTGAGTACTCTGAAACGCCTGCCGCGTCCGTCATCATAAATCACCGCTCGAACCGGGGAATACCATCGTGACCGTCCAGCTCTCCGACCGCGTACAGCAGGTCCAGCCCTCGCCCACGCTCGCCGTCACCGCCCTCGCCGCCTCGCTGCGGGCCCAGGGCCGGGACGTCATCGGCCTCGGCGCCGGCGAGCCCGATTTCGACACCCCCCAGCACATCAAGGATGCGGCGATCGAGGCCATCAAGGGCGGGAAGACCAAGTACACGGCGGTGGACGGCACGCCGGAGCTCAAGCAGGCCGTCGTCGACAAGTTCCACCGCGACAACGGCATCAGCTACAAGCCCGAGCAGATCCTCGTGTCCAGCGGCGGCAAGCAGAGCTTCTTCAACATGGCCCAGGCCCTGCTGAATCCCGGCGACGAGGCCGTCATCGCCGCGCCCTACTGGGTCTCCTATCCCGACATGGTCAAGCTCGCCGGCGGCGTGCCCGTCATCATTCGCGCGGGCGCCGACCAGCGATTCAAGATCACCCCGGAGCAGCTGAACGAGGCCATCGGGCCGAAGACGCGCCTGGTCGTGCTCAACAGCCCCTCGAACCCGACCGGCATCGCCTACCGTGCGGACGAGCTGGCGGCGCTCGGCGAGGTGCTCGCGGCGCACCCGGACCTCGTCATCGCCACCGACGACATGTACGAGCACATCCTCTGGGCCGCGGAGCCGTTCACGAACATCGTGAACGCCCGGCCGGACCTCTACGAGCGCACGGTCGTACTCAACGGGGTATCGAAGGCGTACTCGATGACCGGTTGGCGGATCGGCTACTGCGGCGGCCCGAAGGCGCTCATCGGGGCGATGAAGAAGATCCAGTCGCAGAGCACCTCGAACCCGGCCTCCATCTCCCAGTGGGCCGCCACCGCGGCGCTCAACGGGGACCAGGAGTGCGTCGCCGACATGGTCACCCAGTTCCGCGAGCGGCACGACTACGTCGTCGAGGCACTCAACGGGCTTGCGGGCGTGGAATGCCTGGCGGGCGACGGCACATTCTACGCCTTTCCACGCGTCGAGGACGCCATCGCCGCCTACGGCGCGGACGACGACGTCGACTTCTGCTCGCGCCTGCTCGACGACACCGGTGTGGCGCTGGTGCCCGGCTCGGCCTTCGGCGCGCCCGGCTACATGCGCCTCTCCTTCGCGACCAGCATGGAAAACCTGCGCAACGCCATCGAGCGCCTCGGCAAGGCCCTGGCCTGACGCAGACGGCGCGCCGCGCATCCCGGGCCGACGGCCCGGGCACGGGCGCCCTCACCGCGGCCCGGGAACCGAGCCAAGGGAACGGACCTGGACCGAGCGCGCGAGTCGGCAGGCGGCCGCCGCGTCCGCCAGGCCGGCGCCGGTCGCGCCGTCGTGTCCCTCGCCGGCCGGCTGGCCCATGGCACTCTGCCCCTTCGTCACGTCCCTCGCCGACGCGCGCAGGAGGGACTTCACCAGCGGCGGCGACAGCCCCGGCTCGACCTGGCGCAACAGCGCGCAGATACCCGCGATCTGCGGCGAGGCCGCGCTGGTGCCGCTGATCACGGCCCACCCATCGCCCGCGGCGGTCTCGTCGGCCCCGGGGAACGAGCCGCCCGCGAGCCCCGCGTCGATCGTGCTGCCCGGGGACACCGGCAGCATGATGTACACGCCCGCCGGCCGCATGCCGACGAGACCGCAGAGGTCCGGGACATGGCGGCCCGCGTAGATCTGGCTGTCGAAGCTGCTGGCGTAGTCCGAGGCCTCGAGGTCGAAGTCGCCGTTGGCCAGGTCCTCATGCGCATACACGCCACCGACCGAGATGACATCCGGCATCATCCCGGGGAACGACACGTGACCGTTGCCGCCCGAGAAACACACGGTGATGCCGCGATCGCGCACGGCCTCGATGACCGCCGCCTCCAGCGGCCTGAGCGAGTTCGGCAACGTACTCAGCCCGGGCAGGTCATAGCCCCAGCTGTTGGTCATCACGGCCGGATGAAGGTCCGAGGCCGCCTTGAAGGCCAGCGTCGGGTTGCCGCCCATCTTCACGCCGATGAACTCGATGTCCGGCGCACACGAGAAGATGTTGGCGGCCTCGCCGGTGCCATGCCCGTTTTCATCCTCCTCGACGCGGGTCGCGTCCGGTGCGAGCGTCGCCCGGTAACCGAATCCCTGCCACGTGTAGAAGGGGTGCCGGTAGAAACCGGTATCGACCATCGCGACCAGTACCCCGGCACCGGTCACGCCCTCGGTGTGCATCGGGGCGGCGCGCAGCACCATGGCCACGTCGGCCGGCACTTCCAGGTGGTGGTACGCCACGCGCGGCGGCAGCGGCGAGGCGAAGAACATCGGCGGCCGCTGCGGATAGGCCCGGTCGACGAGACTTTCGAGGTCGGCGGGCATCCGGAACGGCACGTCCGCGACGTGTGACAGGTATTCGACCTCGCCCAGCTCGGGGTGGGTGTCACTGAACGCCTGCCGGCGTTTCTCGACCTTCGTGGAGAAGACCTTCTCCCAAAGTGCGCGCGGACTCTCCCCGCTGATCGAGTAGCGGCCGATATGGTGCACCCGGAACCCGAGCCGCTCCAGTACGTGCGCGGCCCGCTTGCCGCGGCCGCGCGCAGGCGCGTACTCGGCGAGACTCTCGGAATCGAGCACGGCCTCGGGCGCGAACATGGACTTGCCGCTGTGGGCTGTCAGCACCGCCTCGAAACGGACGGTATCGGCGCCGCTCCGTGCGCGGCGTGCGGACTTCTTCCCAGTCGCGCGGGTTCCCCGCGCCTTCGCTGCTGCCTTCTTCCTGGCCATGGGATTGACACTCCGTGGATCGCCCCCGGATGCGACGCCCCTCGAAAACGCGACTCAGTGTCCCGCGAAGAATTCCGGCGGCTCGATGAAGCTCACCGCCTTGACCACGCCGGCGAGGTCCGCCGGCACCTGGACGCTCCCCGGCCGCGGCCGGGCATACGACCCCGGCGACGCGATGCCCTCCGTCGCCGGGCGGGCATGGGTTTCGAAATCCACGCCGAAGATCTGCACCCAGAGCGTCCGGGGTCCATCCACGCTCACCCAGGCGCCGATGTCCAGGACCCGGAATCCCCGGTTCCGCAAAGCCCGGGCCGCCGCCCGCGCCTGGCCGGGTTGCGGCTCGATGTCTGCGCTCACGGTGGGAATGCTCATCGCGAAATCCGCGGCCGGCTCCCTGCCTTGCGGTTGCCGGCGGCGCCGGGTCCTGTACTGCCTAAAGCCCGTGCCTCGATGTTTGTCAAGCTCCGAGGCCCCGCCCTGCCGGACAGGTACCGGAACGACCCGGTTTCAACGGTCGTGCTCCGTCATGGCGGGGTGGACCACGACGCACGGGCGGTCCGCGAACTCGACCCCGGGGAGCGCCCGATCGCATCCCGGCTTCGAGATGGGCACGAGCGCTGTTTACAGACGCTAATGAGAGCGATTATCATTTGTATTGTCAGACGGGTGCAGCGAGCCGGGCCCACGACCGGGTTCCTGCCCGGTCCCGCGCGCCACCGGAGGAACCCGCATGATCGGAGCCCTGCTCGTCGTTTTTCGGGAGATCCTCGAAGCGGCGCTGGTCGTCGGTATCGTCGCCGCCGCCGTGAAGGGCCTGCCCCATCGCGGACGGCTCGTCGCCATCGGCATCGGCCTGGGGGTCGCGGGCGCAGTCGGCGTCGCGCTCGGGATCGACACGATCTCGCAGCTCGCCCAGGGCACCGGGCAACAACTCTTCCAGGCGGGCGTACTGGGCGCTGCCGGCCTCATGCTCACGGCGCACAACATCTGGATGGCCGAGCACGGCCGGGCGATGGCTGCGCGCTTCCGTACGCTCGGCGCCGACGTCACGGCCGGCCGGGCCTCCGTCGCGATGCTGGTGGCGGTGACCGGTCTCGCCGTCATGCGCGAGGGTTCCGAGATCGCACTTTTCCTCTATGGCATCGCGGCCAGTGGCACGGCGGCCATGCCCCTTCTCCTCGGCGGCCTGGCGGGGCTGGCCTCCGGCATCGCGGTTGGCGTGGCCCTGTTCACCGGACTGTCCCGGATTCCACTTCAGCGCCTGTTCAGCATCAGCGGACTGATCATCCTCTTCATGGCCGCCGGCATGCTGGCGCACGCCGTCCAGTTTCTCGTGCAGGCCGGCTACCTGCCCGCCCTCGTCGCCCGCGTGTGGGACAGCTCGGCCATCGTGGCCGGGGGCAGCCTCGTCGGGCGCAGCCTCGGCGCACTGATCGGGTACACGCCTGCGCCCTCGCTCATGCAGATGCTCGCCTGGATCGTCAGTCTCGCCGCAATCGGCGGTCTCATGTTCGCCAGGAGCCACGGATCCGCACCGGCGCCCACCAACGGTGCCACCCGGGTGCCTGGAAGCGCCTCGTGAATCGCGCGCGATCCCCACATCCGCTGCTCGGCGCAGTCCTGCTGCTGATCGTCGGCCTGCCCGCGGCGGCGGCCACGGCCGATTCCACGCCGCAACTCGTCATCCGCGACCAGCGTTTCGTGCCCGACGCGCTCACGATACCGGCCGGCCGGAGCGTCCGGATCCTCGTGAGCAACGAGGACGCGATCCCGGCCGAGCTCGAGAGCTACGACTTCAACCGCGAGCAGGTGATCCCCGGGCATACCGAGATCCCGATCTTCGTCGGCCCGCTCGAGCCGGGCACGTACGGGTTCTTCAACGACTTCCATCCCGACAGCAAGGGCAAGCTGGTCGTCGAGCCGGCGGCGCAGTAGACGATGGGCGCGCTCCAGCAGATCCCCATCCGGATCGAGGGCCCCGGCGCCGGGCCGGCGCCACGCGGCGGCATCCGACTCCGGCGCCTGGAGAACTTCGTCTCGCGCCACCGCGACCGGCTCGCGTGGATTCACATCGCCATGTTCGCGGGATTCATGGTGCTGATGATCGTGCCGCTGCGCCTGCCGCTTCCCGACGATGGCGCGACGTTCCGCGACAACTTCACGCTGTTCGCCAATTTCGTCATCTGGGGCCTGTGGTTTCCGCTGGTGTTCGTGTCCGTGATCTTCACGGGACGCAGCTGGTGCGGGGTGCTGTGCCCGCTGGGTGCCTGTTCGGAATGGGCCAATCGCGTCGGCCTGAAGCGCCCGGTGCCGCGCTGGGTACGCTGGCAGGGCACGCCCGTCGTCAGCTTCATCGTGATCACCGTGCTGGCACAGACAGTGGACGCCCGGGGATTCCCGGAAGGCATCGCGATCGTGTTCGGTCTGACGTTCGCGTGCGCAATCGTACTGGGCCTCGTCTACGGCCCCGGCAGCAGCAAGCGCGCGTGGTGCCGCCACATGTGCCCCATCGGGCTCATGCTGGGCGTGTTCTCCCGGCTCGGCGCGATCCAGTTCGCGGCGAAGCGACCGCGTGCCGGGGGCGACGCCTACACGGAGAAAGGCGTGTGCCCGACCATGATCGACATCAACCGCAAGACCGAATCGCGACACTGCATCGAGTGCTTTCGCTGCGTGAACCCCGAGGCCCGGGGCGGACTCAAGCTGATGCTGCGCGCCCCCGGCGACGAGGTCGTGCGTATCCGGGAACACAATCCCAATGCCGCCGAGATCTGGTTCGTATTCCTCGCGACGGGCCTGTCGCTGGGGGGGTTCCTCTGGCTGATCCTGCCGCAGTACGAGTGGTTGCGGCAGACCATCGGCGCGTGGGTGATCAACCACGGCTGGTACTGGGTCGGCACCGCGGGACCGGCCTGGCTGATGTCCGTGCACCCGGCCGGGCGCGAGGTCTATACCTGGCTCGACTTCTTCCTCATCACCGGTTTCATGCTCGCCTGGGCCCTCGGGCTCACGGGCATCCTCGCGCTATTCACGGCGCTGTCGAGCCACATTGCCGGACAGATGGGCGCCGACCGCGACTTCCGGCAGCGCTTCGTCGAGCAGGCCTACGCCTACATGCCGGTCGCGATGGGGTCACTGGTCATCGGGCTGGGAGGGAAGCTCTTCGATGCATTCACGCAGCTGGGCATGGCCCCCGTGGCCGTCGCGGCCATGAAGGCCGGGTTGTTCGCGGCCGCTCTCCTGTGGAGCGTCGGCCTCGGCTACCGCCTGCTCGGCCGCGAAGGCGTGCGTGGCGGCGGGCGAATCCTGGCACTGCTGCCGTTGCTCGCCGGTGTCGGCCTCGTCGCCACCGCCTGGGGGCCGGCGATCTTCGGCCTGTAACTCCCCCCGATCGTTCACTCGCCCCACGTGGGAAAGGAGAGCAACCATGCGGAAGTTCCTGATCTGTCTCGGCACCGGGATCCTGGCCGTGGCCACCGGCCCGGCCCTCGCCCGCGAACATGGCATTGGCGATCCGATCGTCACGAACGGCCTCATCGTGCGCCCCGTGTACCTGCAGCCGGTGCACATGGCCCCCGCGATGCCCGGGCTCGACCAGGGCGACTTCGACGCCCACCTCGAGCTCGACATCCACGCGGACAAGGACAACGCCCAGGGCTTCGCCCCGGGGGCGTGGATCCCGTACCTCACCGTGAGCTACGAGCTGAAGAAGGCGGACAGCGACTGGTCCGACTTCGGCACGATGATGGCCATGAGCGCCAACGACGGACCGCATTACGGCCGGAACATCCACTTCGACGGGCCCGGCAAGTACACGCTGCGCGTGCGCGTGACGCCCGCCCCGTACAACGGGTTCCTGCGGCACACGGACAAGGAAACCGGCGTGACCGAGTGGTGGGCACCGATCGAGCGGAGCTGGACGTTCGCCTACACGGGCAGCGGCCACAAGGGCGGCTATTGAGCGCGCCGGGACGCACCCCGTTGCGGGGGATGCACAATCTTCATATAGAACGTCAGTAATTATCCATATCCACATGATTTATGTACGTTAATTAGTTAATATACCCCCTATCCCAAGGTCTAATTGGGCCGAAGGCCGGTCTGTGGGAAACTGGCACAATCCGTACCCCGTACCCCGTGCCAGTCGGGCCGCGTTGGCGGCAGGCGGCTCCCGGCGCACACCTGCCGCCAGCCAGCCCCCGCGGCACGCGTGTACAAGCCGGAACCATGGAAGCCAACAAGGTCATCATCGCCGACGACCACCCCTTGTTCCGGGGTGCGCTCATCCAGGCCCTTGCCCAGTTCATCCCGGGCGTCGAGGCCATCACCGCGGCGTCGCTCGAATCCCTGCGCACGAGCGTGGCCGCCCACCCGGACGCCGATCTAGTCTTCCTGGATCTGCTCCTGCCGGACTGCCAGGGCTTCGCCGGCCTCGCGCAGCTTCGCAGCGAGCATCCGGCGCTGCCGGTGGTCGTGATCTCGGCATCCGAGGGACCCGACGTCGTGCGCCGCGCACTCGATTACGGCGCCGCGGGCTACATCCCCAAGTCCGCGTCCATGCCCACACTGGCCGAAGCCACCCACGCCGTCCTGCGCGGCGAGATCTGGTTTCCCGCGGACGTGATGGGAAGCGATGGACGCGCACCGCAGCCGCCCGCGGGCGCGGCGGCGCAGCTCGCCACGCTCACCCCGCAGCAACTGCGGGTGCTGCAGATGCTGCGCGACGGCCGGCCGAACAAGCAGATCGCGTTCGAGCTCGAGGTCTCGGAGGCCACGGTGAAGGCGCACGTGACGGCCATACTGCGCAAGCTCAACGTGCACAATCGCACCCAGGCCGTCATCGTGGCCGGCGACATGGACCTCGGAGAGGCAAGGCCCGACGCCAGCGCCTGAGCTCGCCGGCCGATCGGCCGCGGCCCGCGCGCCCCGGCGTCAGGCGCCCGTGGCGCCGACGCTTCCCGGCTTGCCTGGGGACGCCTGCAGCAGGCGCGTCACCAGGGCCCGCAGCGCGGCGGGACGCACGGGCTTGCGCAGGCACTCGCAGCCGTGCCGGATCGCCTCCGCGCGCACGGTTTCGTCCGGGTCGGCGGTGATGATGATGCCCGGCAGATCACGCCCGGCGATGCGCCGCAGCTCGGCGAGCAGGGTCACGCCCTCCAGGGCTCCCTCCAGGTGGTAGTCGGCCAGCACGACGTCGGGCGGAGGTCCCGGCTCGTGCAGGTGCTGCCGCGCCGTGGGGGCGTCGCGCGCCGTCCGCACCTCGCAGCCCCATCCCGTCATCAGCGCATGCATCGCGTCGAGGATTTCGACATCGTCGTCGATGCACAGCACCCGGGTGTCGGTCAGCGGTGTGCGCGGTCGCCGCAGCGGCGCGGACGCTTCCATCGGCTGGCTGGATACGCGCGGCACCACGATCCCGAATACCGTGCCGCGGTCCGGCTCCGAACGCACCGTGATGCGATGTCCCAGCATCTCGGCCATGCGGTTCGAGATCGAAAGCCCGAGGCCGAGCCCGCGGGAGGGCGATTGCACCTGGTCATCGAAGCGACGGAATTCCTCGAAGATGTGCTCGAGCTGTTCGTCCCGGATCCCGGGGCCCGTGTCCCATACCTCGATTCGCAGGTCCTGGCCCTGCCGGCGGCAGCCGAGCAGCACACCGCCGTGCCGGGTGTAGCGTACAGCGTTGGAGAGAAAGTTCTGCACGATGCGGCGCAGCAGCTGCAGGTCGCTGCGTACCAGTGCCCGGCTCGGAACCCACCGGAATGCGATGCCGCGCTCCGCCGCGACCACGCCGAACTCGTCGGCAAGGTTGGACAGGATGCGCTCCACGCCGAAGACCCGGACGTTCGGCTCCAGCACGCCGGCATCCAGACGCGAGGTGTCGAGCAATGCACCGAGCAGGTCCTCGGCCGACCGCAACGCATTGTCGAGCTGGGCGATGGCCGACTCGCGCTGTGCCTCCGGCGTGGTCAGGAGCGCCGAGTTGAACAGGCGCGCCGCATGCAGGGGCTGCAACAGATCGTGCCCCGCCGCGGCCAGGAACTGCGTCTTGCTGCGGTTGGCCCGCTCGGCGGCGGACTTGGCCGCGGCGAGCGCGGCGTTGGCCTGTGACAGTTCGCGCGTGCGCGCCGCCACGCGCTGCTCGAGCGTCTGGTTCATCTCCTTGAGGGCCGTCTCGTTCCGCTTGTACTCGGTGATGTCGGCAAACGTGGTCACGAATCCGCCGCCCGGCAGCGGGTTGCCGCGCATCTCCAGGACCGTGCCATCGGCGCGGACCCGCTCGAATACGTGCGGATGACCGGCACGCCAGTGCGCCAGTCGCTTCGTCACGTGCTCCTCGACGTCGCCCGGTCCGCACTCGCCCCGCCGGGCGTTGTAGCGCACCAGCTCCGCGACGGGCACGCCCACGCGCACCAGGCCGTCGGGATAGTCGAACAGCTCCAGGTAGCGGCGGTTCCACGCAACCAGATGCAGGTCGGAATCGATGACGCTGACACCCTGGCTGATGTTCTCCAGCGTCGTCTGGAGCAGCTCCTGGTTGAACTGGATCACCTGGGAGGTCTGGTCGAGGATGTTCACCACGTCCGGGATCGGTACTTCTCGGCCGGAGAGCGCGGATTCCAGAAGAAGGCGTGCAGAGGACGCGCCGAGCACACCGCTCAGCACGTGCTCGGTGTAGTCGACGAGCGCACTGTCGACCGGCGCGCCCGGACGCAGGGGCGCCTCGCGATCCGTCCCGTACGCGGCGAACGCGCGCTTGGCGGGGCCACCCCCGAGGAAGCGCCCCAGCAGGCTCTCCAGCTCGTGGATGGTCGCGGACCAGCTGCGCGCCGCCCAGTGCGTCTGCGTGTGGCGCGGCCCACGGCTGCGGGTGAACGAAACCGCCTGCACGCGCTCGCGCAGATCCTGGCGGGTCGAGAGCGAGATCAGCACCAGCGCGAGCGCATTCACGGCCAGGCTGCAGAACACACCGTTGACCAGCGGGCTCCAGGCATCGAGGCCGAACAGGTCCTGCGGCCGCAGCCAGGCAATGCCGTCCGGCCCCTGGTCCACCAGCGTCGTCGACGCCAGCCCGATGTGCGCCAGCAGGGGCAGCAGCAGCGTGTAGCACCAGACCAGGAACCCGGCGACCAGTCCCACGAACACACCCTTGCGGTTCGCGCGGCGCCAGTACACCCCGGCAATGATCGCGGGCGCGCACTGTGCCAGTGCCGCGAATGACAGCAGGCCGGTCGACGCCAGCGTGCTGTACTCCGCGACCAGCAGGTAATAGACGTAGCCGAGCAACGCCAGCGCGACGATCGTCACGCGTCGGATACCGAGCAGCAGCGGGCTCAGGTCTCGCCCGTGAGGATGGGTCGCCTTGAATGCCGGCAGGCGCAGCAACAGCGGCATGACGATGTCGTTGCACACCATGGTGCTGAGCGCGATCGTCGCCACAATCACCATGCCGGTCGATGCGGACAGGCCACCGATGAATGCCAGCACCGTCAGCACGCTGCGTCCCGCGGCCAGCGGCACGTTCAGCACGAAGCTGTCCGGCGCGATCGTGCCACCCGGGAACAGGAGCAGCCCCGCGACGGCAATGGGGATCACGAAGAGACTGAACAGCACCATGTACGTCGGGAACAGCCAGCGCGCCGTGGCCACGTCGCCGGCATCCGCGTTCTCCACCACGCCCACGTGAAACAGGCGCGGCAGGCAGATCATCGAGGCCATCGCCAGCAGTGTGTCGTTCACGAATCCGGGCGTGATCGGTGAGCCGCTGTAGAGATTCACGATCCGCGGATCCTGTGCCGCGCGCTGCCACAACAGGTCCGGTCCGCCGAACAGGCTGAAGGTAACGAACGCGCCGATCACGAGGAATGCCGCGAGCTTCACCAGCGACTCGAAGGCGATCGCCAGCACCATGCCGGGGTGACTCTCGGTCGTGTCCACGCTGCGTGTGCCGAACAGAATCGAGAAGCCGGCCATCATCAGTGCCACGACCAGCGCCGTGTCGCCCCACGGTCCCTGCGCCTGCCCGGCCGCGGGCGCACCGCCACCGATTCGTGACGCGGTCAAGGCGGTGTATGCGGACGCCACGGCCTTCAGCTGCAGCGCGATGTACGGCAGGATCCCCACGACCGCGATCACGGTCACGAGCACCGCGAGGGCCTGCGCCTTGCCATAGCGCGATGCGATGAAATCCGCGATGGAGGTGACGTTGTGACGTTTCGCGGCGCGGATCAGCCGCCGCAGGAACGGCGCGAAGAGCACCAGGAACAGCACCGGGCCCAGGTAGATGGGCACGAAGTTCCAGCCCTGCGACGCCGCCGTACCGACATTGCCGTAGAAGGTCCACGAGGTGCAGTACACGGCCAGCGAGAGGGAATAGATCACCGGGCGGGCACGCCCCATGCCCTGCCCGCGCGCCCGCAGATCGCCGTAGTAGGCGATACCGAACAGCAGCGCCAGGTAGCACAGTGCAATGACGAACAGCAGTGTGCCGTTGATCATGGACTCGCTCTACCCCCACCAGACACCGACGGCGCGCCTCGGCGGCGGCGACCATCGAACCCGGGGCCGGCGGAGTCGCGCGCCGAGGACCGCGGCGGGCCCGGAGCGTCGATTGTCGACCTTTTCCCGGCCCCGACCAAACGGCCCCGGCGGGCGCGCCGATGCCCCGTCGAGCAAGTCTCCGGGTGTGTCCGACTTTCGTCTATTGGCCGAAAGTCTCAGCCACTAAAGTCCAATTGTCATTCCACGCCCCGCGATCACAATCGATCAGGCGCGTTTGCGCGCATTGTCGGTGGCATTCCATACAAACAAGTCCATCGCCCACCGGACGTTCCGCACACCGATACACCAACACCAACTGAAACCATCAACGAGAGGGAACGATTGCAATGGCTGAAAACAATGCACTCGGCAACCCCGCACCCCTCGGTCTCGTGGGCTTCGGCCTGACCACGGTCCTGCTGAGCCTGGTCAACGCCCACATCCTCCCGCACGGAGGCGAGAACGTGGTCATTCCACTGGCCCTGGCCTACGGGGGACTGATCCAGCTGATCGCCGGCATCCTGGAGTTCCGGACCGGCAACACCTTCGGTGTCGTCGCATTCCTGAGCTACGGCGCATTCTGGTGGTGGTTCGCGCTGCTGCTGCTGTTCGCTGACAACGGCATGATCGACCTCAGCTCCGCGGGCCCGACCATCGGCATCGCGCTGATCCTGTGGGGCGTATTCACGTTCTACATGTGGATCGGCACCTTCCGCCTGAACAAGGCCCTGTGGTGGGTGTTCCTCACGCTGTGGATCACGTTCATGCTGCTCGGAATCGGCAATGCCGTCGGTTCGTCGTCGCTCGTGATGATCGGCGGCTGGGTCGGCATCCTGTGCGGTGGGCTCGCGATGTACACGAGCTTCGCGGAGGTGACGAACTTCTGCTTCGCGCGCACGGTGATTCCGGTCGGGCCGAAGTAGGACCCTGCGGGCCCGCCCGCGCCCTGCGCGGGCGGGCCCGTGGCAGGACGGCCTGGCCTCGCGGCGCCATGATGGCCCGCGCACGCCGTCCGCGTTCCCGAATGACGACCGACGCCCAACCACAAACGCGAATTCGCACGCGAGGAGGTCATTCACATGGCCAAGGGAGACACGAATCCATCGGCGGAGTCCCGGATCGCCGTACACTGGCATGAGGAGGATTACTTCTCGCCGCCGAAAAAATTCGTCGATCAGGCCAACCTGACCGACCAGGGGATATTCGAGCGCTTCAGCCTCGACCACTTCCCGGACTGCTTCACCGCGTACGCGGACCTGCTCGACTGGGACAAGCGCTGGGACACGGTGCTCGATTCCGGCAACCCGCCATTCTGGCGCTGGTTCGTGGGCGGGCGCCTGAACGCCTGCCACAACTGCGTCGACCGGCACCTCGATGAACACGGTGACAAGGTCGCCTTCCATTTCGTCGCCGAAGACGAAGACGTCCCGATCGAGGACATCACCTACCGCCAGTTGCACGAGCGCGTGAACGAGTTCGCCGCGTTGCTGCAGGATTTCTGCGGGCTCAAGGCCGGCGACCGCGCGACGCTGCACATGCCGATGGTGCCCGAGTTGCCCATCGTCATGCTGGCCTGCGCGCGGCTCGGCGTCATCCATTCCCAGGTCTTCAGCGGATTCAGCGGCAAGGCGGCCGGCGATCGCATCGCCGACTCCGGCAGCCGCGTGCTCATCACCATGGACGCCTACAATCGCGGCGGCAGCCTCGTCGACCACAAGGAAAAGGCCGACATCGCCGTGAAGCAGGCCGAGGCGCTCGGTCAGCACGTGGACCAGGTCCTGGTGTGGCGCCGCTATCCGGACCGGCACTCGAGTGATACCCCGATGGTCGACGGCCGTGACCACACGGTCCAGGCGCTGCTGAAGAAGTACAAGGGCAAGAAGGTGGCCCCCGTGTCCATGCCCGCGGAGGACCCACTCTTCCTCATGTACACCTCGGGCACGACGGGCAAGCCCAAGGGCGCGCAGCACGGCATCGGCGGCTACCTCTCGTATGTCACCGCCACGTCGAAATACATCCAGGACATTCAGCCGCAGGACGTGTACTGGTGCATGGCCGACATCGGCTGGATCACGGGGCACTCGTACATCGTGTACGGTCCGTTGGCGCTGGCCGCCACCTCGGTGCTCTACGAGGGTGCGCCCACCGTGCCCGACGCCGCGCGACCCTGGCGGATCGCCGAACAGCTCGGCGTGACCATCTTCCACACCTCGCCGACCGCCGTGCGTGCCCTGCGCAAGCTCGGTCCGGACGAGCCCGGGAAGCACGATTTCCACTTCAAGCACATGACCACCGTCGGCGAGCCCATCGAGCCGGAGGTCTGGCGCTGGTACTACAAGGCCGTCGGCAAGGGCGAGGCCGTGATCGTCGATACCTGGTGGCAGACCGAGACCGGCGGATTCCTCTGCAGCACCGTGCCCGGCATCCACGACATGAAGCCCGGCAGCGCCGGTCCCGCCCTGCCCGGCATCCACCCCGTGATCTACGACGATCACGGCAACGAGCTCGGGCCCGGCGAGGGTGCCGGCTACATCTGCATCCGCAACCCGTGGCCGGGGGCCATGCAGACGATCTGGGGCGATCCGGATCGATTCGTGCGTACCTACTACGAGCGCTTCTGCAAGGACCCGAAGAGCAAGGACTGGCGCGACTGGCCGTACTTCGCCGGCGACGGCGCGATGCAGTCGCCCGACGGGTACTACCGCATCCTCGGGCGGATCGACGACGTGATCAACGTTGCGGGGCATCGACTGGGCACGAAGGAGATCGAGTCCGCGGCGCTCACCGTCGACGAGATCGCCGAGGCCGCCGCGGTGGCGGTGCCCGACAGCGTCAAGGGCATGATCCCGGAGCTCTACGTCTCGCTGAAGCCCGGCATCGACGCCGATTCCTCGATCGGCGACAAGGTCGTGCAGGCCGTGGCCACCGAGATCGGGGCGATCGCCAAGCCGCGCGCGGTGCACATCGTGCCGGACATGCCCAAGACCCGCTCGGGCAAGATCATGCGCCGCGTGCTGGCCGCCATCTCGAAGAAGGAGGACCCCGGTGACGTGTCCACGCTCGCCAACCCCGAGATTGTCGACCGGATCCGGGAGCTGAACGGCTGACGAGGCAAGGGCGGCGCGCGGTACGTTCGTTCGGTTGGGCGCGCGCCGCCGGCCGTCGGCGGCCCCCGGGACTCGGGGTCGCCGACGGCCATCTTCCTGCAGCGCCCGGCTCCGGGCAAGCGATCACGCATCAGGGACCGAGGCGTGCCACCCGGCAGGCGCCACGCCTTGCGGCACCCGACCGGTCGCGGCATCATTCCGCCTCGCCATCGCGCGGGCAGCGACCCGCTGACCGCTTCCTCAGCTGCGGCCCCCGCGGGGCCCCCTCCGGCCCGGGTCGGTCAACCGGCGCGCGGCGGCGCCATGGCCCACCACCCGAATATGATGGAGTGCGTTCCCCGATGCGCAGGCCCCTGCTGATCGCCGGTGTAGCCGGCACCTGTTTCGTGCTCTCGGCCCTGGTCGGTGTCTACATCGGCGCCCGCTTCTTCTCCCGGCCCGCCGGCCCGGCTGCGCCGCCGGTACTCGGACAGGCACCCCGCTACCAGGGCCTGACCAACCAGCTCGGGCAGCGCGTCGATTCCAGCCAGTTCGATGGCAAGCTGCGCGTCGTCACATTCCTGTTTCCGTACTGCACCAGCTACTGCCCGATGATCGCGGCGCACCTCGTGGGCTTCGAGCACATCCTGGAGAGCGCGGGCCTGCGGGACCAGGTCCAGCTGGTGGCCTTCGACGTGGATCCCGCCGGCACCGGGCCGCAGCAGCTGCGCAGCTTCCAGCGCGAGTACGGCTGGGATCCGCAGGACCTCCACTGGCAGTTTCTCACCGGCAAGCCCGACGCGATCCGCCGGGTCGTGACGGGCGGGTACCACATCGCCTACCGGAAGGTGTCCGACGAGGAAACGGAATCGCAGAAGGCCGCCGCGGCGCGCCAGACGCCCCAGCTGTCCGTCGTGAATCACCTCAGCGAGAAGGCCAACGTCGACTACGACGTCACCCACAACGACGGCCTCGTCATCGTCGATGGCCAGGGCCGCGTACGCGTGATCCACGACCAGGCGGACACGCTCTCGGGGCGCGAGCTCTACCGCGAAGTCCAGGCGCTGCTGCAGGCGTCGCCGTGAACGCCCGCCGCGGCCTGCCGGCGCCCGCATGACCGACTAGAATTACCGGGACGTCGCAGGCGTCCACGGGAGTAGCCGGTCCGCCATGAGCGTTTCCCACCCCGCCGCACCCGCGCCGCCGCTCGTCAACCCGGCGTACCTGGGCAGCGCCGTCGCCGCGCTGGCCGTCATGGCCTGGGCGGTCGCCGCGCCCGGCCTGTGGTTCCTCGATTTCGTCCATGTGCTCTCCGGCCTGCTGTGGACGGGAATCGATCTGTTCATGGGCTTCGTCGTCGGACCGGCAATGCGGCGCATGGACCTGCCCGCGCGACGCCAGTCCGTGCAGCAGCTCATGCCGCGCATGCTCTACCTCATGCCCACGCTCGCGATCGTCACGGGCACGAGCGGCTGGTTCCTGGCCGAGCGCCTCGGCTTCACTGCCCTGCCGTATCCGGCCTTCGGCTGGGTGCTCGCGGCCCTGCTGATCATCACCGTCCTCACGATCCAGGGGCTGGGCATCCTGCTGCCCACGAACCTGCGCGTGTATCTCGAGATGCGCACACCGGAGCCCGACATGCAGAAGGTCGGCCGGCTCATGCGCCGGTACGTGCGGATCGTCAGCCTGCAGGGCCTGCTGCAGGTCGCGATCATCGTGGTGATGGCCCGATTCGCCACGGGCCTCTGAGGAAATCCCGCGCACACGCGCTGCACGACGCCCGACGCGTTGCGAGGCAAACCGTCATGACCGGGAACGACGACACGCGCATCGGCATCACCGCAGACGGCCTCGTCGCGGTGCGCGCGAGCGACGCCGCACGCCACCTCGGCGTAGAGGATCCGTACGCCGCCTGGTTCGTGACCGACGCGGGATGTGCGCTCCGCGACGCCGCGCTGCAGATCGATCGCGTGTACGAGCGCTTCAATCTCCTCCGCTTCCGGCGCACCACCGAGCTCCTGCGCCGCCACGCGCCCCGCTTCTCCCAGGTCGTACTGCTCGGTGCCGGCTTCGACTGCCGCGCCCTGTGGCTCGATGAGCTGCGCGCGCCGGGCCAGCACATATTCGAGGTGGACCAGGACGACAAGCTGGACCAGAAGGCCCGCGTGCTGCGCGACCATGGCGTGACGATACCCGCCCGTCTCCACGCGATCCCCGCCGACCTGCGCGCCGGGGACCTCCCGGCCCGGCTCCGCGCGCAGCGATACGACCCCGGCGTGCCCAGCCTGGTGCTCGCCGAGGGCCTCACCTTCTTTCTTCCGACCGACACGACGCGGGCGCTGCTGGACCCCGCCTGCCTGGGCCTCGCCGCGGGCAGCCGCGTCGTCTTCGACTGCTGGAGCCTCGAGCGCGTGCGGACCCTGAACCACCGCACACGTCGGCACATGGGCGTCGACCTGTTCCAGCCATTCCCCTGGACGGTCTCGCGCGAGGCCCTCGAACCCGGGCTGCGCGAGCTCGGCTACCACGAAGTCCGCATCGAATGCCTGGACGGACCGGCCGCACCAGCTGACCCGGGATCACCCGCCGACGAGTTTGCCGAGAGCTGGCTGCTGGTCGAGGCAGCGGTGTAGCCCGAACCGGGTCCGGCACCCGGCGCTCACCGTACCCACGCCAGCCGGAGACCCAGGGCGATGAAGACGCCGCCGGTGATCCGATCGAGCGTCGCCACGACACGGCTCCGGGCAAGAAACCGGCTCAACGGGACGGTCGCGCCGATCAGGATCGCGAACCAGGCCAGCGAAAGAACGACGTGGATGCATGCGAGCAGGAAGGTGAAGGACGCCACGCCCACGCTCGGCGGCACGAACTGGGGAAGGAACGTCACGTAGAACACGCCGACCTTGGGGTTGAGCACGTTGGCGAGGAGTCCGCGACGCAGGCCTGCCATGTCGCCATCCGGCGAACCGGTGCCGAGCGCAGGCGCGCTCGACAGCGCGTGGCGCGGCCCGAGCAGCAGTCGGCCCCCGAGCCAGAGAAGGTACCCGGCACCCAGCCACTTCACGATCGTGAAGGCCGTGCCGGAGGCGGCGAGCAGCGCGCCGAGCCCGATCGACGCCGCAGCGCCCCACGCCAGGCAGCCGAGCGCGATGCCCAGCGCCGCGAACACGGCGCGTCGCGCGCCGCCCGTCGCCGCGGTCCGCAACACGAGCGCCGTATCGATCCCCGGTGTCACCGCGAGAATGCTCGCGGCCAGCGCGAACGTCAGCAGGGACTGCGGGATCGTCATGAGACACCTCGCGGATGCGCCGGACCGGCCTGGAGCCTAGTCCGATCGGCGCAGGGAGCTCAACCTCGTCCGAACATGCGGCCCTGCGTCGGACCTCGAGCGCCTCCTTGCCCGCTCGGCCGGCGACCACGTAGGCTCCGGACAGTGGTGACACACGGACTCACGCCGTTCGCCGGCATTCGGCGAACCCGCGGCGCAGTCCGGATCACCACCCGCCGCGAGCACTGGAAGGGGACAGACCGATGACCATGCAATCGAGCGGAAAGCTGGCCGGCCGCGTGGCCATCGTGACCGGCGCGACCTCCGGCATCGGCCAGGCATCGGCCGCGCTGCTCGCGCAGGAGGGCGCCATCGTCGTCATCACCGGGCGGCGCTCCGAGCGCGGACAGGCCGTCGTCGAGGCCATCGAGCGCGAGGGTGGCCAGGCTCGCTATATCAATGCCGACCACACGCGGCCGGAGGACTGCCAGCGCGTGGTCGATACCGTGCACGCGGAGCTCGGCCGGATCGATGTCCTGTTCAACAACGCCGGCATCGTGGTCGAGGGCACGGCCGAGGAGACCGACGAGGCCACCTGGGCGTCCACCCTCGCCCTGAACGTGACCGCCGTCTGGCGGATGAGCCGCCTGGTGCTGCCGCACATGCGGGCGATCGGCGGCGGCGCCATCGTCAACAACGCGTCCGACTGGGGGCTCGTCGGCGGCGCCCGTGCGGTGGCCTACTGCACGAGCAAGGGCGCCGTCGTGCAGATGACGCGCGCGATGGCGCTGGACCACGCCACGGAGAACATCCGGATCAATGCCGTCTGCCCCGGCGACACCTTTGTGCAACGGTGGCAGGAACAGGGCTACCATCAGGGGGGCGCGAGCGTGGATCCCGAAGCGATCGCCGAGGATGCGCGCGACCTGCCCATGCAGCGTGTCGGCCGGCCGGAAGAGATCGCCCGCGCCGTACTCTTCCTGGCCTGCGACGATTCGACGTACATCACCGGCATCGCGCTTCCGGTCGACGGAGGCAATACGGCCCAATGACGGCATTGCGCGAGCCTGACCCCGGCCTCGGAAGAGGAAGCCACATGCACGAGTGGATTACGCGAACAGGGCTCGCGGCCGCCATCGTCTTTGCCGTCGCGCTGGCCGCGGTCCCCGCCGCGGCCGGAAGCGACGCTGCCGGAAACCGGGTCGCCATGGGCTCCGGCATGATGGATGGTCAGGGCATGGGGCCCGGCATGATGCGGCCGGGCCAGGAAAACGGCGATTGGACCGGCAACGACGGTGAGGGGGCCGGCGACCCGGCGGGACGCCTGGTCACCTACATCCAGTCCAACGGCTTGACCTGCCTCGCCTGCCACGCCATCTCCGGCCGGCGCGCGGGCCCGGACTTTACCGGGATCGGGCAACGCTACGCCGGAGCGTCCGGCGCCGAGGCCACGCTCACGCAGTCCATCGCCAATGGCGTCGCCGGCAAGTGGCCAGGCTATCCGCCCATGCCGGGTGGACAGGCATCGTCCCGGCAGGCAGCGGACCTCGCGAACCTGATCCTGCAACTGGGACGATAGCGCTCCGCCACGCCGGCTACCGCGCGAATTCACCCGGCCGCGGGATGTCCCGGCGACGTCTTACAATTCGACCTCGATCGGCTGCACCAGGCGCTCGAAGTCGCGAAACGCGAGCCGCATCACGTCCGTGTGGGTACCCGCGTTGAACACGATCTCCTCGGCCGCCGTGAGGTGCGGGGACAGGAACGTCTCCATGCCGAACAGGTTCCCGAAGGGCGGCATCGCACCCGGCTGACAGCCGGAAAATCGATCGGCGAACTCCGCCTCGGGCGCCAGTGTCACCGACCTCGCGCCCAGCGACCGGGCGAGCCGCTCGAGGTTCACCCGCTCCGTGGCCGGCACCACGGCCAGCGCAAGCCGATCGTCGACCTTCACCGTCACGACCTTCGCGAAATGCCGGCCCGGGACGTGCGCCTCCGCGGCCACCTCCTGTGCCGTGAATGCCTGCGGATGCTGCGCGAGCTCGTAGTGGATTCCGTGCTCATCGAGGAACGCCTTGATCCTGTTCACGGGCATCACACACCTCCCGGCCATTCCGTAACCAGTGAAGTCCTCATCGAGAGCATAGCCCGCACGGTGGGAAACGCACGGTCGGCACGCGGGCGGGGATCCCGCGGATGCGCCGGGCGCCGCGATCCGCAGATGCTCGGCGACGGCACGGCGAGAACATTTTCACGTGGGGCCCGACGCCAGGTTTCGGGCGCGGCGACCAGATGCAGCGACTGCCCAGGTGAGCTTGTTCCCCGTGGCCTGCAGATCCCTGCCAGGTCGGGGTCCATCACCACTATTTCCGGGCAGTCGCCGCCACCATTCGCACTTGAAGAATCAAGGCGCCATCCGTCACGAATTCCTGCCACTTTGCCGCGACGTCGCGCTCCAGGGCGCCGCGACGTTCATCGCTCACCTGCGCAACGGCATCCGCCAGGGGAGTACTGTGCACATACTGCCAGAGAAACGTCTCCGGCGCGGGGAGGCGTAGCGCCTTGGTGTCGGCTTGAACGGAGATATCACGGAAGCCGGCGCCGTCAATGAGATTGCGGATCTCTGCCGTATCGTGGAGCGAAAACACCTGGTCCACGAACGCAACGGCCTCGGCGTCGATGTGACGAGCGAGTGCCTCCCCCATGACACTGAACAGTTGCGGCACGGGCCCAGGCACATTGAGGATCAGCCGGCCGCCGGGCGCCAGGACACGCCGCATCTGGCGCAGTGCAGCCTGTTTGTCGGGCACGAATTGGAGGCCCATCTGGCACAGCACGGCGTCGAACGACGCATCCGGGAGTGGCATTGCCTCAGCGCTCGCCTCGTGCCACTCGATCTCCGTACCCGCCGGTGTTGTCGCGCGCGCAACCGCCAGCATTCCGGGGTTGATGTCCAACCCGGCGACAGTCCCGTCGATACCGACCGCTTCTGAAGCAAGCCGCGCCACGACCCCGGTCCCACAGGCAACATCCAGGACTCGCTCGCCCGGATGAAGCGCAGCGATTTCAACAAGCGCCTTGGCTGCGGGCGCGCCAATGGCCGGAACAAAGTATCGCTCGTAATTCAATGGCACATTGCCGCCATAGGCTTCACGATGATGCTGCCGGGACATTTTCGTTACCTCCTCCCATGCTCCAATCATAGGGAAGAAAACCGGGACAGACCACGAATTTGGAGGAGTGGTGACCAGATTCGTGGTCTGTCCCCTATTGTTCGTGTCCCCTATTGTTACTGACGATCCCGCTCCTGGCGCGCGAGCTGTCCCTCGAGCACGTCCTGCTCGTCCTGGGCCTTCGGCGTCATGCCGGCATCGCGGAGGGTGAGCCCGAGCTTGTCGATGTACTGGATCAGCGGCTTCAGGAGCGGGTGTTCCTTGAACTCGTAGATCTGGTGGTACGAGCCGTCCTCGGCATGGAAGCCAGCGAGATGGAAGCCGCCGTTCTTGTCGTAGTACCAGGCCGGCTCCTGCAGCCGCGGACCGCCGTCGCTCACGATCGCCAGGATCATGTCGTCGACCAGGGCCTGCAGCAGCCAGTGCGTCTCGGCGCGCTTCGCTGTCAGGATCTTTGGATCGCCCGTCTCGAACGCGACCTGGTGCTGCATGTACAGCTCGGTACGCCGCAGGCAGGCACGCGGGTTTTCATGTCCCGATGGCGGGTTCGGCCGGCACTCCCGGTCGTAGTACGGACAGCCATTGCAGTGCGGGTAGTGCCCAGGACGGGCCGGGAAGTAGGTCGCCACCTTCGCGTGCAGCCCATGCCGCAAGGCGTTGAACCGGGTGATCTGTGACTCTTCCGGAGTTGGATGCCCGGAAAGGTTCGCCGCGGACGCGGCCTTGCCTTCCGGTGATCGCGGCCCGGTCGCGTGCGCCCAGGCCTTCAGCAGGTTCCGCTGCTGCGGATCCTGTTCACCGGCCTCCCCGCACTCCGGGCATGCGGCATGGTACGCCCAGGGATGCCAGGGGCGGTCCGGCGCTTCTTCGGAGGCCTCCGGTGCGCCGGACCAGCGGTGTCCGCAGCTCGAGCACCGGAAATCCACCTCCGGCAGCGGATCGGTGCGAGGCTTGCCCATCGCGCCCGATCATCAGGCGCTCGTACAGACATCACAATGCCGCGCCGTGTCTGCTACGCAGCACGCCGGAAGCGTTCAGCCAAGGGAAAGGTGAGGACAGCGGTTCCCAGTACGGTCGTTTGGCTCCCCGGGACGGATTCGAACCGCCGACCTAGTGATTAACAGTCACCCGCTCTACCGCTGAGCTACCGGGGAATCGGTGTGGGAGCCCCCCTTTCGGGGAGCCGGGAATACTACTGGCGGCCTCGCAGGCGGTCAAGGCACCGGGTGCCGCCCCGCCCGGGCAGCCCTGCACGAAGGTGGCCCGGACTGCTATACGGAGGGGACCGGTGCGGGATCGCACCAGCCGACGGGGAGCGCCATGCAGATTCGGGCCGCCGTGCTGCACGAGATGGGCCTGCCGCGCCCGTATGCGGAGTCGAAACCGCTGCGGGTGGAAACCCTGGACCTGGATCCGCCCGGGTTCGGGGAGCTCCTGGTCGAAGTCCGGGCCGCCGGCCTGTGCCACTCCGACCTCTCGGTGATCAACGGCGACCGGCCGCGGCCCGTGCCGATGGCGCTGGGGCACGAGGCGGCGGGAATCGTGCGCGAGACCGGGCGCGGTGTGACCGACGTGGTGCCCGGTGATCACGTGGTGCTGGTGTTCGTGCCGAGTTGCGGGCGCTGCGAGCCATGCGCGACCGGCCGCCCGGCCCTGTGCGAGCCGGGCAACGCGGCCAATATCGCCGGCAGCCTGATCTCGGGCGCGCGGCGCCTTCGTCTCAATGGCGGGACGATACACCACCATCTCGGCGTGTCGGCCTTCGCCGATCATGCGGTCGTGTCGCGCAACTCCTGCGTGCGCGTCGATCCCGCCCTGCCCCTCGAGCACGCGGCCCTGTTCGGTTGCGCGGTGCTCACGGGCGTGGGCAGTGTGACCAACACCGCTCGCATCGAGGCCGGCAGCACGGTGGCCGTGGTCGGGTTGGGCGGGGTGGGCCTGAACGCGGTACTCGGGGCGCTGGTCGCCGGTGCGCGGCAGATCGTGGCCATCGATCTGCTGGACGACAAGCTCGCCACGGCCGCCGAGCTGGGTGCGACCGACACCTTCAATGCGGGGAGCGCGGACGTGGTCGAGCGGATACGCGAGGCCACGGACGGCGGCGTGGACTGCGCGATCGATTTCACCGGCTCGGAGCGGGCGCTCGAGCTGGCCTACGCGGTGACGCACCGCGGCGGCACGACGGTGACGGGCGGACTCGCGCACCCGGACCGGCACGTGTCGATCCAGCAGCAGAATCTCGTCGTGGAGGAGCGCACGCTCAAGGGCAGCTACGTCGGGAGCTGCGTGCCCACCCGCGACATCCCGCGCTTCACATCCCTGTTCCGCCAGGGCCGGCTGCCCGTGGACCGGCTGCTCAGCCGGCGCGTCCACGGCCTCGACGAACTGAACGAGGCATTCGACCAGCTGGCGGACGGCCGCGTGATTCGCCAGGTACTGACCTTCAATTGAAACCCGCCATCGGCGCGCATGCGCGCCGCCGGAGAGCCCGACCGTGGACCTGTCCTCCCTGCTGTGGCTGTTCATCATCCTCGCGGCGATCCAGCCGATCATCCGCCAGAAGATGCTGGAGCGGGCACGCGTGCGCGTGCTGCGCCAGTTCGAGAAGAGTCGCGGCAGTCGCGTGATCGTGCTGATCCACCGACAGGAGACCATGCGCATCCTCGGGTTCCCGCTGGTGCGCTACATCGACATCAACGACTCCGAGGCGGTACTGCGGGCGATCAAGCTGACCGACGACGAAGTGCCGATCGACCTGGTGCTGCACACGCCCGGCGGGCTCGTGCTCGCGGCCGACCAGATCGCGAGCGCGCTGCGGCGCCACCCGGCGCGGGTGACCGTGTTCGTGCCTCACTACGCCATGTCGGGCGGCACGATGATCGCGCTGGCCGCGGACGAGATCGTGCTCGACGACAACGCCGTGCTCGGGCCAATCGATCCGCAGATCGGCCAGCAGCCCGCGGTCTCGATCCTCAAGGTGCTGCAGCGCAAGGAGATCAACGAGGTCGACGACGCGACCATCATCCTCGCGGACATCGCCGAGAAGGCCATCCGCCAGGTGAAGACCATGGTGCTCGAGCTGCTGGGCGACCGACTGCCGCCCGAACAGGCGGAGCGGACCGCCGCGGCGCTCGCCGGCGGCGGGTGGACACATGACTACCCGATCCATCTCGACGAGGCGCGGGCGCTCAACCTGGCCGTGAGCACCGAGCTCCCGCAGGCGGTGTACGACCTGATGGACCTGCATCCGCAGGCCGCGCAGCGACGGCCCTCGGTGGAATACATCCCCGCGCCCTACGGTCCACCGTCCGTGCCGCGCGAGCGCAAGACTCCGTGAACACACGGAGGCCGTCACGACACCGGCTCTGCTACACTCGTTGCACAGTGACAGTGCCCCGGGATCCCCTCCCGCACGGCGTGTTTGGAAGGGCACGTGGATGAACAACGCCCCACCGCGTACGCACCGAGTGCCGGCACCCATCCGACATTCTCCGCGGAAGAGCTGGTCCAGGCCGCGTACATGGCGGGCGACCATCCGGTCCTTCTCGTCGAGTGGGAGTCGCGCCGCATCCTCGCCTGCAACGAGGCGGTGCAGCGCGTATTCGGATACCGACCCGACGAGTTGCGCGGGTGCACCACCGCGCAGCTCCATGTCAGCGGCGGTGCCTACCGGTCATTCGGCGAACGCAGCCAATCCCTGATCGGGGCACATCCCGAGCACAGCTACCACGGCCACTTCTGGATGCGCCGCCGGGACGGCTCCACGTTCCCGTCCGAAAACCTGGTCCTGCCGATCCTCGATGACGTGAACGGCACACCGCGTGCCGTAATCAGCATCGTGCGCGATCTCGGCGAAACGACGGCTCCAGGCCTCATCGGCACGGCCGAGTCGGGATTCATCGACCTGCACGCGTTGACGGCCAACCTGCCGGGAATCGTGTTCCAGCGCGTACGTACGCGCGACGGCGAGGATCGACTGACCTGGCTGAGTGGCGCGCTCGACCCGCGGATCGACCTGGATGCGGATGCACGCACCGACCCTGCCCGCTTCGAGGCGTCCATTCACCCCCTGGACCGGCAGAATCTGCAGCGCGCACTGGATCAGTCGGAACACACGCTGACGCCCATCGACCTGCAGATCCGATACCACCAGCACGACCGCGGGTACACCTGGCTTCGGGTAATCGCGCAACCGCGCCGCCTCGACGACGCCTCGACGGCGTGGGACGGACTCGCGCTCGACATCACGCACGAGAAATCCGCCGAGGCCGAGGCGCACTTTCTGGCCACGCACGACGCGCTGACGGGGCTGCCCAATCGCGCCCACTTTCTCGAGGGGCTCGATGCGGCCATCCACGCCGGGACCACCGCACGCAAACGGATCGCGCTGGTGCAGATCGACGTGCACCGCATGTTTCATATCAACGAGTCGTATGGCTTCGCCGCCGGCGATGCGCTGCTGCGGGACATCGGGCAGCGCCTGGGGGGCCGACTGAAGCCGCAGGACGTCGTTGCCCGCTCGCACAGCGACGTGTTCCTGGCGATGCTGGCGATCGCGGAGACCGACGTCGACCTCTCGGCCGCACTGCACGCGCTGCAGGAGGCGTTCGCGGAACCGTTCCCGCTGGAAGACGGCAGCACGATCCGCGCCGAGGCGCGGTTCGGCATCTCGACGTTCCCGGAGGACGGCACCACCGCCGATGAGTTGCTGCGCGCCTCCGGCGTGGCGCTGGACCGCAGCCGGCAGAGCGACGACCAGGGCTACGAGTTCTATTCGCAACCGCTTGGTGAGCAGCTGCGGACCCGCATCCGGCGCGAGGAGGATCTGCGCGGCGCGATCGAGCGGCACGAGATCGTGCCGCACTACCAGCCCCAGGTCGGCCTCGAAGACGGCCGGATCGTCGGGTTCGAGGCACTCGCCCGCTGGACGTCGGCCTCCGGCGAGGTGGTATCGCCCGGCGACTTCATTCCATTGGCCGAGGAAACGGGGCTCATCCACGCGCTCGGACACCAGGTGCTGGAGCAGGTAGCCACCCAGATCCGCGACTGGCGCGAGCGCGGCATCGACGTGCCGCCGGTCGCCGTGAACTGCTCCGCGCGACAGTTCCGCGTCTCCGGCTTCTTCGACACCTGCCGCGAATGCCTGGCCCGTTCGGGCATCCCGCACGAACTCGTTCGACTGGAGATCACCGAGAGCAGCATCCTCGACGACTTCGAGAGCACGCGCGCGACGATGGAGCGATTGTCCGACCTCGGCGTGCGCTTCTCCATCGACGATTTCGGAACGGGATTCTCGTCGCTCAGCTACCTGGCGCGCCTGCCCTTCCATACGTTGAAGATCGACCGCGCGTTCGTCTCCGCGCTCGGCACGGACGATCGCCAGGGCGCGATCGTCGAGGCGCTCGTGTGGATGGGGCGCGCGCTGGGGCTCTACCTCGTGGCCGAAGGGGTCGAGACAGAGGCACAGGCCGAGCAGTTGCGCGCGCTCGGCTGCGATGCCGCCCAGGGGTGGATGTATGCCCCCGGCCTGCCGGCGGACGAGCTCGGCCCCTGGCTGGGTCGATAGCGCGGTCCGCCAGGGAAGGTCTGATCAATCCATTGCGGTCGCGTCAGGCCTGCAAGGGCGGTGTTGCGGCGCCGGCCCGGTTGCTTCGGCTACCGGACCGCCACCGCGCCTGCCCAGGGGCCAAAATCGACTCGAGCGCGGCCGCAAGGGATTGATCAGACCTTACCCTAGCGGCGACGGGACTGGCGGCGGTACTCCGACAGGATCGCGTCGCGGATCCGATCGAGCTGGCCCAGCTTTTCCTCCGCTGCGCCGGCGACCCACTGCATGATCTCGTGCTTCTTGCGGCTGAAGTACTGCAGGATGAACTGCTCGCTCCTGAGGTAGTAGTCGATCGCCTCGCGACCGTTGGTCCGCAGCGAACCGCTGGCGGCCACCTGCTGCGCCGAAGTCTCCTGCTGCAGGCAGTACACGTTCATGAGGCGGAACAGGAGCAGGCGTGCGTGCCGGGCCTTCTGGTTCCAGCGCTCCTCGGGCACATGCAGGCTCGCGTTGACGAGCACGTCGAGCCAGCGCAGGAGATCGTCCTCGCTGATGTACGTCTCGCAGCCGTCGCGCTTCTGCAGCAATGCCTGCAGGCGCTGCAGCAGTTGCTCGCGCTGCTGCCGGGCGAGCTTCGGCGCGAGCAGGCGCCGGGTGAGACGACTCTGCATGTCGAGCTTGTCGCGTACCGCACGAATCTGCTCATCGAGCTGGCGGATGCGGGCGGCCTCGATCTCGCACTGTGCCTGCTTGGCGTGCATGTCGCCGCGCGCGAACTCCATCTCGAGGATATGGTAGCGGCCGAGGGCCGCCTCGATGGTGGTCAGCACGCGCTTCGCGCGCAGGCGGGCGGCATCGATCCGCGCCTGGAATGCCTCGCGTCCGACGAACGGCCGGTCCAGGACGTACAGGGCACGGTTGATCGTCCCCACGCGTTCGCCGAGGCCATACGCAAGATCGCGGGCCTGCTCCAGCTTCTGCGCCGACTCGCCGAGCCAGTCGCCGCCGACATGACCGGCGCGCCCCTCGTCCACGAGGCTGTCGGTCATGCGGTTGAGCTGATCGACGCCTTGCGCGCTCGCGCACTCCGCGCTGTCGAGGGCCCGCAGCACCGGCGTATCGAGCGCGCCGGATGCGCCCAGGCTCTGCTCGATCTCGCGCGAGCCGACCAGCCAGGCGAGCTCGTCGAGAACGGCCTGCTTGCGCGGGTCGTCACTGTCGTCGACCGCGTCGATCGGGATCGTGTTCGGTAACCGCTCGACCGGGAACCGCCGCAGCTGGTCGGCGGAGAGGTTCCGCACGAGCCGGCGGAATGCATCCTCGGTGAGCGCCTGCGCAGCACCCATCAGTTCATCCTCCGTGCCGTTGATTCACGCGCGAAACCGGGTCGGGCGACCTGCCCGGAAGGGAACCCGAATTCCGCGCGCTATGACACTCGAAGCAATGTGCATGCCACGCCGAGAAACCACGCAACGGCGGGCGTCCGGGCACGGACTTTGCTGGTTACTGCTTGCAATGTCGCATCCATGGACGAAGAGTCGAAACGATGAGCAATCTCGACTATGCCCGCCGCAAACTCGTGGAAGACGCGGCAAAATGGCACTTCTCTCGGCAGGCCGACTATTTTGGCAGCGCCCTGCTGATCCTCGGCGTTGTCCTCTCTGTCTGGGCCTTCTGGGTGATCGTCAGCTAGGCGTCCGCGAGGCAAACGTGACGGCAACTGTTGCTCCCGGGCAACAGTTGCCGTCACGCGCAGCGCCCGATCCGGTCCGGCGAAGGCGGAAAACCAAGCAATTCCCGATCTCCGTGCCGGTTCGAGGTGCTTGTCGCCGTTCGGCGACATCTCGCCCACGGGCATGACAAGCCCTTGAACGACCGGGATTTGTTTCCGCACACGCGGTGCCGCATCATGGCACCATGATCCACTGGCCGACCTCCGAGCGGCGTGGATCCCGGACACCCAGGGTCCCCCTGATTCATGATTCGCGAACGCGTGGCGCGCTTGCGCCCCGACCGCACGACGCTGTTCTTCATCGCGCTGGCCGCGGTGTCGGCGGGCGGCGTATGGCTGCAGGATGGCGGTACGCAGGTCGTCGCATCGATCCGCGAGGCGACCACACTGCTGCTCGAGATCGCCCCGGTGATCGGTGCCGCCCTGTTCATCGGAGGGTACGTCCAGGCCCTGCTGCCGCGCGACCTGGTCGCGCGCTGGCTCGGCGAGAACAGCGGGCCCGTCGGCTACCTGCTCGCCACCATCGCCGGCATACTCACGCCCGCGGGGCCGTTCGGCGCATTCCCGCTGGTCCTCGCCCTGCGCCGGGCCGGAGCGCCGTTCGATGTCTGCGTGGTCTACCTCAGTGCCTGGGCGACGCTGGGCGTCAACCGGATCGTGATCTGGGAGCTCCCGTTTCTCGGCCACGACTTCGTCATGCTGCGCGTGCTCGCCTCCCTGCCCTTGCCGATCGTCGCCGGCCTGTTCGCCCGCGCCATGCCGTTGCAGCCTCGATGAGCAATTTCCTGCTGCCGCTGGCGTTCGTCCTGGTCATGCTGGCCGGGCTCGTCGCGTACGCGCAACTGCGCCACCGCGACGCGCACGGGATCGCCGCCCTGCGTGCCCGGGACCAATTCCGGGCACTCGCACCGCGCATCCCGTTCGCACTGGTCGCGGCGGAATGCATCGGGCGCCTGCTGCCGCGCGACGAGGTCGCCGCCCTGCTCGGCGCCCACGCCGGCGTGGGCGGGACGCTGTTCGCTTCCGTGGTGGGCGGCTTCCTGCCGGGCGGGCCCATGGTGGCCTTCCCGCTCGCAATCGCGCTGTTCCGCGCAGGCGCCACGCAGGCCCCGCTGGTCGCGCTCATCACCGCGTGGTCGCTGCTGGCCGTGAATCGCACGCTGCTGTTCGAGGTGCCCCTGCTGGGCACGCGCTTCACGCTGAGCCGGATCGCGGTCAGCGCGCCGCTGCCCATCCTCGCGGGGCTGATCGCAGGCGTAATTGTGACGGCTTTCGCGTCCGGCAGCGGCCCGGCGGGCTAATATCCGCGTCCGGGTACACTGGAACGTACGGCCATGAAACGACTGTTGACTGCAATCGCCCTGTCACTCCTTCTCGCCGGGCCGGTCGCCGCAAACGACAGCGGCTACAGCGGCAGCTTCGGGTCCGGCGGTGGCGACCTGATGAGCCAGGCGCGACAGGCGATCGACATGGGCTCCTACGCGGCTGCCATCTCCCTGCTCAAGCAGGTGAGCCGGCAGGATCCCGACGACGCCGATGCGTACAACCTGCTCGGATTCAGCCACCGGAAGCTCGGCCAGTACGACAGCGCCGAGCGCTTCTACCACAAGGCACTCGAGATCGACCCGGAGCACCGGGGCGCGAACGAGTACCTCGGCGAGCTCTACCTGGAAACGAACCGTCCGAAGATGGCCGAGCAGCGCCTGGAGGTACTCGACGACGCCTGCACCTGGGGCTGCAAGGAGTACGACCAGCTGCACGCCGCGATCGAACGGTACCGCAAGGACCACGGCACGAGCTGATCCCGTGCCGCGGCCGGGTGACGGCTACCAGGTACCCGTATTCGCCATCGAAGCCCATGGTTCCCGTGGTTCCCGGGCCTCGCCCTTCTGCAGCAGCTCCACCGAGTGCCCGTTGGGCGAGCGCACGAAGGCCATCCGCCCGTCGCGCGGCGGGCGATTGATCGTGATGCCGCGGTCCTGGAGGTGCTTGCAGGTCGCGTAGATGTCGTCGACGCGATAGGCCAGGTGGCCGAAGCTGCGGCCACCGCTCAACTCCTCCGGATCCCAGTTCCACGTGAGCTCCACCATCGGCGCCTTGTCCTTGCGCGCGCGCTCGACGTCCTCGGGCGCGGCCAGGAAAATCAGGGTGAACCGGCCCTGCTCGACCTCCATCCGGTTCATCTCCACGAGCCCGAGGCCGTTGCAGAAGAACTCCAGCGACTCGTCGATGTCGGTGATGCGGAGCATGGTGTGCAGGTACTGCATGCGAACCTCCTCGGATTCATCCGTGTCGACCGATCGATCGAGGTGTCAGTTCAGCCACCAGATCGCGCCATTGAGCAGGATGGCGAACGCCACCCAGGCCACGTACGGGACCAGCAGCCAGCCCGCCACGCGGTCGAGCCGCGCGAACGTGACCGTGGTCACGACGATCAGTGCCTCCAGCACCAGGATCTCGACCAGCGCCGCCCCCACGTGCCGCAGCCCGAAGAACAGCGCCGACCAGAGAATGTTGGCCGCGAGCTGCAGGCCGAACAGCGCGAGCGCCGTGCGGCGCACGATTCCCGGTGGTACACGGCACCAGATCCGCCACGCCGCGATGGCCATCAGGGCGAACAGCGTGTTCCACGCAGGTGCGAAGACCCAGTCCGGCGGCGTGAACGAGGGCCGCACCAGGGTCGGGTACCAGGTCTGCACGGACGTGGCCGTGAGCAGGCCCCCGAGCCCGGCGGCGGCGAAACAGATCAGCAACGAGGCCAGCAGGGCCGGCCAGCGTTCAGCCCATTCAGTCATCGATGGTACTCCGGGAAGATCGGGGGATCATCCCGCCTGCCCGATAGGCAACCCCGGGCGGCGCGTCGGGCGAAGCATTGCGGAGACGGATGTCCCGGTCGGCGGAATCAGCAGCTGGCGTGTACATCCAGGGCGTCGAGATACGCGGAAAACTCGTCGCGCAATTCGGGATGGCACAGCGCGTATTCCACGGTGGCCTTCAGGTAGCCGAGCTTGTTGCCGCAATCGAAGCGCTTGCCCTCGAACTCCCAGGCCAGGACCTCTTCCTCGGCCAGCAGCTTGGCGATGGCGTCCGTGAGCTGGATCTCGCCCCCGGTACCGCGCCCGGTCGTGGCAAGCAGCTCGAAGATCCGGGGCGTGAGCACGTAGCGTCCGACCACCGCGAGGTTCGAGGGCGCCTCGCCCGCGGGCGGCTTCTCGACGATGCCACGCACCGCGGACAGGTGCTCGTCCACGGTCTCGCTGTCCACGACGCCGTAGTTGTGCGTATCGTCCTCCGGCACGCGCTCCACGCCCAGCACGGAACAATGGTGCTGACGATACACGTCGAGCATCTGCGACAGCACGGGCTTGCCGCGCGTGCGGATCAGGTCGTCCGCCAGGATCACACCGAAGGGCTCCTGCCCGACCACCGGGCGCGCGCAGAGCACAGCATGCCCGAGACCGAGCGCTTCCGGCTGGCGCAGGTAGACGCAGTCCACGCCCTCCGGCAGCACGTTGCGCACTTCGGCCAGCATCGCGTACTTGCCCTTGGCCTCGAGTTCCATCTCCAGCTCGTATGCCTTGTCGAAGTGGTCCGGGATCGAGCGCTTGTGCCGGCCCGTGATGAACACCAGCACTTCGGCGCCGGCCGCCACCGCCTCTTCCGCCGCGTACTGGATCAGCGGCTTGTCGACGATCGGCAGCATTTCCTTGGGATTGGCCTTCGTGGCCGGCAGGAAGCGGGTTCCCATCCCGGCCACGGGAAAGACGACCTTGCGTACGGACTGCATTGGCATATCCCTGTCTCGTGCACGAGCGCCGCCCGGCACGGGCCGGTGGCGCTGACGGTCGTCGAGCGTGCGTCTGGAACGCGCGCCGGACAGACCGCATAATAACGGCAACGTGCCGTGGCCGAAACGGCCCGGCCCGGGAACCCCGGCCCGGGGTTCCTTCACCCGAATCCCGAACTCGGAGGCCCCTTCATGACCTACGTGGTGACCGAAAGCTGCATCAAGTGCAAGTACACCGACTGCGTCGAGGTGTGCCCGGTCGATTGTTTCCACGAAGGTCCGAACTTCCTGGCGATCGACCCCGAGGAATGCATCGACTGCACCCTGTGCGAGCCGGAATGCCCGGTCGATGCCATCTTCTCCGAGGACGATGTTCCGCACGACCAGCAGCAGTTCCTCGAGATCAACGAACGCCTGGCGAAGCAGTGGCCGGTAATCAATGCGCAGAAGGACGCCCCGCCGGACGCCGACGAGTGGGCGGACGTCACCGACAAGCTGAAGTATCTCGAGGAATAGCGCCGGCCATGCCCGCAGGCGCGCGGCCCGCCTCAGTTCAGCGCGTACACCGTGCCGTTGACGGTGCTGAAGTACAGCACACCGTCGGCGAACGCGGGTGATGCGTACACCGGACCGCTCGCGTCGAATGTCCAGCGTTTCTCGCCGCTGGTGCGATCCAGGGCATAGACGGTGCCATCCGTGCCGCCGATGTAGACCGCGTCCGGCGTGACCGCCGGCGAGGAGTAGACCTTGCCCCCGGTACGGAAATCCCAGCGCTTCAAGCCCGTCTCGCGCGCAATGGAATAGACGTAGCCGTCGGTGCTCCCGAACACGACCGAGTCCGGCGTCAGTGCCGCGGAGCCGTAGATGCGGTTCCCCGTCCGGAAGCGCCAGAGCTCCGAGCCGGTCTTCGCATCCAGCAGGTACATCGTGCGATCGTAGCTGCCGATCGCCACCACGTTCTCGTCCACGGCCGGGGCCGCGAACACCGGCTTCTTCGTGCCGAAGCGCCAGATCTCCTCGCCGGTGTCGGCGTCCACGGCGTAGACGTTGCCGTCGAGACTGCCGAAGTACACGCGGCCGTTGACCACGGCGGGCGAGGAATAGACCCGGTCACCGGTGCGGAACTTCCACACGACCTTGCCCGTGGCGCGATCGAGCGCGTAGACGTGGCTGTCGGCGCTGCCGACGTACACGCGGTCCCCGGCGACCGTCGGCGCGGAGTAAACGCGGCCGTCGGTCTCGTACGTCCAGAGCGTCTTGCCGGAATCCGCATCCACGGCACGCACGGTGCCATCCCAGCTTCCGAAGATCACACCGTTGCCGGACACGGCGGCCGGCGCCTCGATATTGCCGTTCGCCTGCGCCTGCCACTGCACCTTGCCATCGTCGCGGTCGAGCGCGTACAGCGTGCCGGCATTGGTCCCGAAGAAGACGCGGCCCACGCCCGGAATCGGCGACGAATAGGATTTCTGGCCCAGGTCACGGGTCCACACCGGCGTGTCCGGCGAGCTCACCGCACCGGCCTCGAACACCCCCGAGTGCGACGGGCCGGATCGGAACATGGCCTGTTCGCTCGCACATCCCGCCGCCAGCGCGACGACGACGCCGAGTGTTGCGATCGCGAGCGCCCGCATCGGCCTCATGGACTTACTCCTCAGTACTGTGACGCAGTCCCGCGGAAATATACACGTCAGGCGGGACCCGAGAAAGCTGGCTGCCCGCGCACCCGGCGCCGCGAACGGTCACCGGGGTCTCATGCTGTGCGCATCGGCACGCGGCCATGCACACCGCACAGCAGCTCGTAGCCGATCGTCCCGGCCGCATCGGCGATTTCCTCGACTGGAAGCCCCCGACCCCAGAGCACGACCTCGTCGCCCGCGCGCGCCTCGGGCACGCCGCGCAGGTCGATCGTGATCTTGTCCATCGACACGCGCCCGGCGAGCGGTGCGCGCCGGCCGTTGACGAGCACCGGCGTGCCGTTCGGCGCGTGGCGTGGATATCCGTCGCCGTAGCCGATCGCGGCCACGCCCACGGGCATGTCTTCCGGGCAGTGGTAGGTGCGCCCGTAGCCGATCGCGGCGCCGCGTTCCAGCCGGTTGATCGCGACGAGGCGGGTCGACAGGGTCATGCCCGGGCGCAGGTCCAGGGCCGGATCGGCACCCTCCAGGAACGGCGAGCACCCATACAGCATGATCCCGGGGCGAATCCAGTCGGCGTGCGTGGCGGGCCAGCCCAGCACGCATGCCGAGTTGGCAGCGCTGACCGCCCCGGCCAGTCCGGTGATCGCCCCGCGGAACGTCTCCCACTGCTGCTGCGTGTACGGGTCCGCGCGGTCATCGGCACTCGCCATGTGGGTCATGAGGCCCACGCCGCGCACGACCGCGCACGCCGCCAGCCGCCGGTGCCACGCGCGCGCCTCGCGGGCCGGCACGCCGATGCGCCCCATGCCCGAGTCCACCTTGAGCCAGGCCCACAGCGGCACGGCGGCCGCCAGCGATTCCAGTGCCCGGGCCTGCCACGACTGGTGGATGAGCGGCTCGAGCCCGTGGGCTGCGCAGGCCCGCAGCTCATCGGCGTCCGCCGGACCGTTCAGGATGCAGACGCGGTGATGCCGGAAACCCGCATCGCGCAGCGCCACACCCTCGCCCGTCGTCGCGACCGCGAAGCCCTCGGCGGAATCGGCGAACGCCTCGGCGCAGAACGTGAGCCCGTGACCGTAGCCCTCGGCCTTGATCGCCGCGAACAGGGAGGTGCCGGGCGCTGCCCGACGGGCGCGTCGCAGGTTGTGGCGCAGCGCCTCGGGGTCGAGCCGGGCAACGGCCGTGCGAAGCACGCCCGTTACCCCCCGTAGACTTCGGGCGCGAAATTCTCGAAGCGCGTGTACTGGCCCAGGAAGGTGAGCCGCACGGTGCCCGTGGGGCCATTGCGCTGCTTGCGGATGAGGATCTCGGCGGTGCCCTTCTGCGGACTCTCGTCGTCGTACACCTCGTCGCGGTAGATGAACACGATGACGTCCGCGTCCTGCTCGATCGCGCCCGACTCGCGCAGGTCGGACATCACCGGACGCTTGTCCTGGCGCTGCTCCAGCGAACGATTGAGCTGCGACAGCACGACGACCGGGACCTCCAGCTCCTTGGCCAGGCCCTTGAGCGAGCGGGAGATCTCGGACAGCTCGGTCGCACGGTTCTCCGACGTGCCGGTGAGCTGCATGAGCTGGATGTAGTCGACGAGGATCAGCGACAGACCGTGCTCGCGCTTGAGGCGGCGCGCGCGGGCGCGCAACTCCGATGGAGTGAGGCCGGGCGTGTCGTCGATGAACAGCTTCGACTGTTGCGACAGCAGCGATACGGCCGACGTGATCCTCGGCCAGTCGGCGTCGTCGATCTGACCCGAGCGCAGGCGCTGGAGCTCGACCCGGCCGAGCGAGGAGATCATGCGCGTCGCGATCTGCTCCGCGGGCATCTCCATGCTGAACACCGCCACCGGTTCGTCGCGCGTCATCGCCACGTTCTCGGCGATGTTCATCGCGAAGCTCGTCTTGCCCATCGAGGGGCGACCGGCCACGATCACCAGGTCCGAACGCTGCAGCCCGGACGTGAGGTCGTCGAACTCGTTGAATCCGGTGGCGACGCCGGTGATGTGCGACTCGCTGTTGAGCAGCGTGTCGAGATGGTCGAGCGTCGTGGTGAGAACATTGCGGATCGGCAGGAAGCCGCGCCGGTTGCGGCTGCCCTGGTCGGCGATCGCGAATACATGCTGCTCGGCCTTGTCCAGCAGGGCCTTGCTGTCGCGGCCCTGCGGCTCGAAGGCCGAGTTCGCGATATCGTTGCCGACGCTGATGAGCTGGCGCAGAACGGACCGTTCGCGGACGATATCCGCATAGGCCGAGATGTTCGCGGCACTGGGCGTCTCCTGCGCCAGTTGCGCGATGTACGCGAGGTTGCCGACGTTGTCGAGCTCGCCGCGCTGCTGCAGCCACTCGGACACGGTAACGGCGTCACGCGGCTGGTCCTGGTCGGCGAGCTCGCCGATCGCCCGGAAGAGCAGCCGGTGCTCGCGCCGGTAGAAATCCTCCTCCGTGATCCGGTCGGCGATCCGGTCCCAGGCGTCGTTCGCCAGCATCAGCCCGCCGAGGACGGCCTGCTCGGCCTCGATGGAATGTGGCGGGACCCGCGGTGAGAAGACCGGGGCGTCCGGATTCAGCGACGGAGCGGACTCGGACATGGCGTTGCACCGGCTATGACGACGGCCGCCCCCATCCCGGGTCGGCCGTTCTGGGCCGAGTATACTGTCCCCGGAGTCCGCGCGGTAGAAAGCATTCCGGCGACGGCAGTGCCACGGGGTCCTGCTTTCCCGTTCATTCCCGGTACGCGGCTCCCACCGCGCACCTCGAAGGAACGGGACGCGCCCCCGCTGCCCCACTGGCCTGCCACTTTCCGTTGCGCGGACCCGGGGCTCGGCCCGGGCCACGCGGCGGGCCGGCATCGGCCGGCCCGGCGAGGAGCATGCCTCAGGCTTCGGCTTCCACGACGACGGTGATCGTCACGTCGACGTCGCTGTAGAGGTGGAGGCCAATCTCGAATTCACCGACCTCGCGCAGCGGGCCGATCGGCAGCCGCACCTCGCGCTTCTCCACCTCGATGCCTTCCGCCGTGAGGGCGTCGGCAATGTCGCCGGCCGAGACGGAACCGAACAGCTTGCCCTCGCTGCCGACTCGCGCCTGGATCGTCACGCGGCGCCCGTCGAGCTCCTCCTGCCGGCTCGTCGCGGCCTGGAGCTTCTCCTGCTCGACCCGCTCCAGCTCGACCCGGCGCGCCTCGATTTCCTTGACGTTGTCCGCCGTTGCCATGCGCGCCATGCCCTGCGGCAGCAGGAAGTTGCGCGCGTAACCGGACTTCACCGCGACGACGTCGCCCAGCTTGCCCAGGTTGTCCACGTTCTGCACGAGAATGACCTGCATCTCCAGACTCTCCCCGCGGGCGCACCCGGCGCCCGGTACCCTGTTGAATTCGCGATTCGGAATCAACCCGCCAGCGCGACCTTGCGAAAATCGGCCCACGCATCGGCGATGCCGACCAGCGTCAGCCCGGCCATGACCTGCGGTGGCAGGAACAGGGCCAGGACGTACAGGCCGACCAGCCACCCGGAGGCCATGCCCCGGCGCGCGACCACGCCGTGCGCGACCGCGAGCCCCTGGAACACGAATAGCGCCACGGTTGCCAGCGCCAGTCCGCGCACGGCGTGAACGTCGAGCCCGAGCGCGGCGCCGCACAGCACGGCCGCAACCACCGCGGCCACCCGCCCCAGGCGCAGGGCCCGGAATTCACGCCCGAAACCGCCCGGGTTGTACAGACCCGCTTGCCACCAGCGCGCCAGCAGCAGGCTGGTGACCGTGCTGAACACCACCGAGGCCGCCAGCACGCCCGTCATCAGCGGCGCCATCCGCGCAATGAGCTGGCGGATCGCCTCGGCCGAGACGCGCGTCTCGGTCGCCAGCTGATCCGGCGGAAATACCGCCAGCAACGTCTGCTGCCACGTCGCCGCCGGATCCGCAAGGGCGAGCTCCGCCACGATGACGACGAGCCAGCCCATCGCCGCGACCGCCAGCAGCGCGATGTCCAGGCGCACGCTGCGTCGCAGCACGAGCGCCGCCAGTTGCGTCGGCAACCAGGCGGCGACCGCCGCCAGCGCAAGCGCCCCGGGTCGGCCCCAGAGCACGCCCCCCAGGAGCGCGATCCCCAGCAGCGCCGGTACCGCCGCCCGCAGCAGCGCCGCCGGCCCGAGACGCAACGCCACGAGCGCGAGCACAGCCGCGCTGAGCCAGGCGAACGGGGGGAGCACCAGCCCGAGGAGCATCCCCGCAGCCGCGACGGCGCCGGCGTACGCCGGCCCGCGCATGATGAACGCCGCGATGCCGTTCATGTGCCGCAAGCACCGCGATCGCGTGGACCGCGGCGCGCGCGATCAGCGGTGGCCGTCCGTATACGGCAGCAGCGCCAGGTAGCGGGCGCGCTTGATCGCCCGCGACAGCTGGCGCTGGTAGCGGGCGTTCGTGCCGGTGATGCGGCTCGGGACGATCTTGCCGGTCTCGGTGACGTAGTTCTTGAGCGTCTCGACATCCTTGTAGTCGATCTCGACGACGCCTTCCGCGGTGAAGCGGCAGAACTTCCTGCGGCGGAAAAATCGGGCCATCTTGCCTGTCTCCTGTTCGGGTCCGTGACGGGGTCAGTCCTGGGCGGTGGTCTCGGCCGTGGCCGTGGACGCGGGCGTGGCGCCCTCGGAGCTCTCGGAGCTCTCGGAGCTCTCCTCGCCCTCTTCGTCGGACTTCGCCTGGCGCGCGCTGCGCTTGTCGCCGTCGCGCTGCTTTTCCTCCTTCTTCGCCAGTGGCGAGGCCTCGGTAACGGCCTCGTGGCGGGAGAGGACCATGTGCCGCAGGACGGCGTCGTTGAACCGGAACGCGCTGACGAGCTCGTCGCGTGCCTCTTCGCCGCACTCGATGTTCAGCAGCACGTAGTGCGCCTTGTGGACCCGGTTGATGGAGTAGGCCAGCTGGCGGCGGCCCCAGTCCTCGAGGCGATGGATGGTGCCGCCGGCACCCTCGATGATGGAGCGGTAGCGCTCGACCATCGCGGGGACCTGTTCGCTCTGGTCCGGATGAACCAGGAACACGATCTCGTAGTGTCGCAAGTTTCGACCTCCTTACGGTTCGAAAGCCTCCCGCGCGTTGGCGGTGAGGCAAGGAGATGGCCGTCGGGCTCGGCCCGCGGCAAGCGGCGAAGTGTAACCTTCCTCGTATTGGCGCGCAACGCGGCGACGCCGGCGCCGAAACGCCGCGGCCTCCCCGGGCTACGACGACGAGGGCTCCGGGCGCCGCTGGCGCAGGGCCTCGAACAGGCACACGCCGGCGGCCACAGAGACGTTGAGGCTTTCGGTCCGCCCCGCCATGGGTATGGAGACGAGCAGGTCGCAGACGTCACGTGTGCGGCTGCGGAGGCCTTTTTCCTCGCCGCCGAGGACCAGGGCGAGCCCGCCGGTGAGGTCGGCGTCGTGGATCGACAGGGCCGCGTCACCCGCGGCTCCGACGATCCAGCAGCCGGCGGCCTTCAGGTCTTCGAGTGCCCGCGCGAGGTTGGTGACGGCCGCCACGGGAATGAGTGCGGCCGCGCCGGCCGCCGTGCGCTCGACCACCGGCGTGATCCGGGCCGCGCGGTCACGTGGCACGACAACCGCATCGGCCCCCGCGGCCTCGGCCGAGCGCAGGCAGGCCCCGAGGTTGTGCGGGTCCTGCACACCGTCCAGGACCAGCACGAACGGCGGCCGGCCGAGTGCGGCGAGCCGCTCGCGCAGGCTGGCCTCGTCGAGCACGCCGCTGCCCTGCACCTCCGCGCAGACGCCCTGGTGGCGCACGCCCGGCACGCGCTCCGCCAGTACGCGCTCGGGAACCCGCTCGACCGCGATACCGTCGCTCTGTGCGTGCTGGAGGAGCCGCTGCAGGCGGGCATCCTTGCGTTCGCGGTCGGCCAGGACACGGCGCACCTGCCCGGCGCCGCCGGCCAGCGCGCTCTCGACGGCATGAATACCCGCCACCCAGCGGTGCGTGACGGTCATCCCGGGGACCGGGACCGGGACCGGGACCGGGCCCGCGTCACGGCACGAGCCGTGCGCCCGTATCGGGATCGACCTCCTCGAGCGCGCCGGCGACCAGGTCGAACCACCAGCCGTGCAGGGTGAGCCGACCCGCCTGCTCCGCGCTGGCGATCCAGGGAAAGGTCCGCAGGTTCCCGAGCGAGCGGGCGATGCTGCCGCGTTCCGCATCGGCCCTGCAGGCCGTGGCGTCGCCATCGTGCGCATCCAGCGCGGTCCGGCAGGAATTCTCCGCGAGCCGGACCCAGCCACGGATGAAGTCCCGCTCCGGCGGATGACCCTGCACGGTGTCGAGCGCGGCCCCGATCCCGCCGCACTGCGCATGCCCGAGAACGACCAGGTGGCTCACCTCGAGGTCACGCACCGCGAACTCGATGGCCGAGCTCGTTCCGTGCAGATGCCGGTCCGGATGATACGGAGGCACGAGATTCGCGACATTGCGGACGATGAACAGGTCGCCCGGGCCGGCACCCAGCAGGATGGCGGGATCGACGCGCGAATCCGAGCACGCGATCACCGCCGCGACCGGATGCTGGCCCTCGCTCGAGAGCCGGCCATACCGGTCGGGGTGACGCTCGAAGTACTCGCCACGAAACGCGCGAAACCCGTCCAGCAGAAAGTCGATCGAGGGCACGGTCGGATCCTCCCGGAATATGCGGTTCGATCAGGTCGGTCGTGGGTGCGGAGCCTACCGCGGCCGCATCGGCGATGGCGATAGTCAGCGGCGACGCTGCGTGGTCTTGCCACGGCCGCCCGCCGCCTTCGAGCGGGACCTGCCCGTCCGGCCCGTCTTCTTTCGGCTCGTCTTTCCGGATGCCGTCTGTTTCTTCGCGGACTGTTTCCTGCCGGCCTTCTTCGTTCGCGCACTGCCGCCCGCATCGCCCCCGCGGGGTCCCGGCGGCTCGCTCACCGGCTCGAAATCGATCTTGCGCTCGTCCACATCGACCCGCGTGACGCGTACCCGCAACGGATCGCCGAGGCGATAGATCCGGCCGGACCGCTCGCCCCGCAGGCAATGACCGACGGGATCGAAGTCGTAGTAGTCGCGCGGCAACGATGTGACGTGCGCCAGTCCCTCGGTAAAGGTCTCGTCGAGCACGAGGAACACGCCGAATGACGTAACACCCGTGATCAGGCCGTCGAACTCTTCGCCGACGCGGTCCTTCATGTACTCGCACTTCAGCACCGCCTCGGCGTCGCGCGTGGCCTCGTCGGCGCGCCGCTCGGTCATCGAGCAGTGATCGCCGAAGCGGACCATGTCCTCGTGCGCGTAACGATAGTCGCTCTTGCCGCCGCCGCGGAGCTTGTGGCGGATGGCACGGTGGACGAGGAGGTCCGGGTAGCGCCGGATCGGCGACGTGAAGTGCGCATAGTGATCCAGCGCGAGACCGAAGTGGCCGCTGCAGTCCGCCTGGTACACCGCCCGCTGCATCGAGCGCAGGAGGACAGTCTGGACGAGGTAGGCATCCGGGCGACCGGCCGCCTGCTGGAGCACCTTGGCAAAATGCATCGGCTGGGGGTCGCTGCCGCCGCCGAGCTTCAGCCCGCGCTCCTGCAGGAAGGTGCGCAACTCGTCGACGCGGTCGCCGTCGGGGCCCTCGTGGACGCGATAGAGCGCCGGCAGCTTGTGCCGATCGAGGTACCGGGCGGTCGCCACGTTCGCGGCAATCATGCACTCCTCGATCAGCCGGTGGGCGTCGTTGCGCTCGTAGGGCTCGATACTCGCGATCCGGCTCTGGTCGTCGAACAGGATCTTCGTCTCGGTGGAGTCGAAGTCGATCGCACCTCGCCTCTTGCGCGCCCGACTGAGCACCTTGAACAGACCGTGCAGGGCCTCGAGATGGGGTACCAGCGCCGCCTGCCTCGCGCGGGCCGCCTCGCGCCGGTGCACGATGATGTCCGCGACCTCCGTGTACGTGAGGCGCGCGTGGCTGCGCATCACCCCCTCCACGAACCGGGTCCGCTGGATCTGGCCATCGCGGTCGATGCGCATGTCGCAGGCCAGGCAGAGCCGGTCCACGTCGGGGTTGAGCGAGCACAGCCCGTTCGACAGTTTCTCGGGCAGCATGGGCACCACGCGGCCGGGAAAGTACACGGACGTACCCCGTCGCGCCGCCTCGGTGTCGAGCGCGCTCTCGGGCGTCACGTACGCCGCCACGTCGGCAATCGCCACGACCAGCCGCCAGCCGTCGCCCCGGGGCTCGCAGCACACCGCATCGTCGAAGTCCTTCGAGTCCTCGCCGTCGATCGTCACCAGCGGCAGCTGGCGCAGGTCCGTGCGGCCCTCCTTGTGCCGTTCCGGCACGGCATCGTCGAGTTGCCGCGCCTCCGACTGGGCCTCCGCGGGCCAGTCCGCGGGAATGCCGTGCGAATTGATGGAGATCTCGATCTCCATCCCCGGCGCCATCCGATCGCCCAGCACCTCCGTAATGCGCCCGACCGGCTGCCGCCGCCGCGTCGGCTGCTCCAGGATCGCCGCCACGGCGATCTGGCCGTCACGCGCACCGCCGACGTGCTCCGGCGGGATGAGGATGTCCTGCGTCATCCGCTTGTTGTCCGGGACGAGCGTTGTAACGCCGCCCTCGGCGACGACCCGCCCGACGACGCGCTCGTTGGCACGCTCGAGGACCTCCGCCAGCGCACCCTCGCGCCGCCCGCGGCGGTCGATGCCCGTGACGCGCACCACGGCCCGGTCGCCGTGGAGCAGGGCACGCATCTCGCGCGGATTGATGTAGACGTCCTCGCCACCCTCGTCCGGGACCAGGAACCCGAAGCCGTCCGGGTGCGCGATGATCCGCCCGCGCACGAGGTTGTGCGAATCCACCGGCACGTATCCCTCGCGCCGGTTCAGCAGCAGCTGGCCGTCACGCACCATCGCGATCAGGCGCCGACGCAGGGCCTCCAGGTCGTCCTCGTGCTCGAGCTGGAGATGGGCCGCGATCTCGTCGTACGACATCGGCTCGGCCGCCCGGTGGAGGACCTGCATGATGTACTGGCGGCTGGCGATCGGCCGCGCGTAGCGTTGCGCCTCGCGTTCGGCGTCGGGATCGACCTGCGTCTTGCGCTTGCTGCGTGATGCCATGAAATGATGTGTCCGTGTGGAATTCTGTCGAGTGGATGGGTGCGTCCGCGTTGACAGTCCGCGTCGCGCTTTGTACATTCTCGCCCTCTTCGGGCGGCGCCCGGAGCCACCACCATGCCGAGGTGGCGGAATTGGTAGACGCGCTAGCTTCAGGTGCTAGTGGGGGAAACCCCGTGGAGGTTCAAGTCCTCTCCTCGGCACCATCTCCGGCTCTTCGAGCCATCCCGGACACCCGCTGCCGACCCCGTCCGCATCAGGCGCTGAACGGGTGCCGCAGGATGATGTTCTCGTCCCGATCCGGCCCGGTCGAGATCATGTCGATCGGCACCTCGGCGAGTTCCTCGATCCGGCGCAGGTAGGCCCGGGCATTCGCTGGCAGGTCGTCGAAGCTGCACACGCCCACGGTGGACTCGCGCCAGCCCGGCATCTCCACGTACTCCGGCCGACAACTCGCCAGCGAATCCGCGCCGACCGGCGTGTCGAGCAACGCCTGCCCGTCGCACCGGTAGCCCGTGCAGATCCGCAGCGTCGGGAGGCCGTCGAGCACGTCCAGCTTGGTGATGCATAGTCCCGAGAGACTGTTCACCTCCACGACCCGTCGCAACGCAACGGCGTCGAACCAGCCGCAGCGCCGCGGCCGGCCGGTCGTGGCGCCGAATTCCTGCCCGCGATCAGCCAGGTAGTGCCCCGTCTCGTCGTTGAGCTCGGTCGGAAACGGCCCGCCACCCACGCGCGTCGTGTAGGCCTTCGTGATCCCGAGCACGTAGTCCAGGTGCAGCGGACCCACGCCACTGCCACTCGAAACGCCGCCCGCGGTCGTATTGGAGGACGTCACGAACGGATACGTGCCGTGGTCGATGTCCAGCAGCGCGCCCTGGGCGCCCTCGAACATGATGCTCCTGCCGGCGCGGCGGAGGTCGCGCAGGCGTGTCGGCACATCGGCAATCAGCGGCCGCAGATCCTCGGCCAACGCCAGGGCATCGTCCAGCGTCTTGTGGTAGTCGACGGGATCCACGCCGAAGTAGTGCTGCAGCGAGAAGTTGTGGAAGTCCAGCAGCGCCTCGAGCTTCGCCGCGAAGCGCTCGGGCAGGAACAGGTCGTTCACGCGCACGCCCTGGCGCGACACCTTGTCTTCGTAGGCCGGGCCGATACCGCGTCCGGTGGTGCCGATCGCACCGGCCCCGCGCCGCGTCTCGCGCGCGCGATCCAGCGCGACGTGGTGCGGCAGGATCAGCGGGCACGCCTCGCTCACGCGCAGCCGGGAGCGGGCGTTCACCCCGGCGCGCTCCAGCATGCCGATTTCCTCGAACAGGGCCTCGGGGGACACGACGACGCCATTGCCGATGAGGCATTCCACGCCGTCGTGCAGGATGCCGGACGGGATCAGGTGGAGCACCGTCTTCCGACCGTCGATGACGAGCGTGTGACCGGCATTGTGCCCGCCCTGGAAACGCACGACCGCGTCGGCCTGGGCCGTCAGCAGGTCCACCACCTTGCCCTTGCCTTCGTCGCCCCACTGGGCACCGAGCACGACTACGCTACGCCCCATCGCTCAGATCTCTTCCACGGTCCAGTTGTCGCCGCACCGCACGATCTGGCGGTCGCACCCCATTTCCGCCGGGCCGCCGACCTGCCCCGGCAACATCGTGATCACGCGCTCACCGGCCGCCCGCAGCTCGTCGATACGGTACGCGAGGTCCGGGTCGGGGTCCGGCGGGGCGGCGATGGCCCCGGGCCAGTACGCCAGCTCGTCGCGCGGTCCACACACCGCGAGGCGCCGCAGATCCGTGCTGAAGCCGGTGGCCGGACGTGCGCGGCCGAACGCGGCGCCGATGCCGTCGTAACGTCCGCCACGCGCGATTTCCTCACCCTCGCCGGGCAGGTAGACGGCAAAAACCACGCCCGTGTGATAGTGATAGCCGCGCAGTTCCGCCAGGTCGAAGTGCAGCTGCGCGTCCGCGTGGCGGGCCGCGACGGCATCACCGAGGCGGGCCAGGTGCTCGATCGCCTCGAGCACCTCGTCACCGGCCGGTGCCAGCAGCGTGCGGGCGCGGTCCAGGACGTCCGGACCGCCATGGAGATCGACGAGGCCGCGCCACATGGCGTCCGCCCGCGGCGCGAGCCCAAGCGCATCGAGCCGCGCCCCGATCTCCGGCGAGCTCTTGCGCTGGAGCATTTCGAACAGCGCCGCTTCGTCCTCGGCATCCAGGCCGGTGACGGCCGCAAGCGCGCGCACGATGCCGACATGCCCGAGATCGAGGCAGCGGTTGCCGTCCACGCCCGCGGTATCGAGCGTCGACAGCAGGAGCTCGAGCACTTCGAGGTCGGCCTCGAGCCCACCGTGACCGTACAACTCGGCCCCGACCTGCAGCGGGCTGCGTCCGCCGCCGAACGGGCCCGGGCGCGTATGCACCACAGCCCCGACATAGCACAGGCGCACCGGTACATCGCGCGCCAATCGGTGCGCATCGATGCGCGCGACCTGCGGCGTCATGTCCGCGCGGATGCCCATCATGCGACCCGAGACCTGGTCGACGAGCTTGAACGTGTCGAGCTCGAGATCGTGACCCGCGCCGATCAGCAGCGAGTCGAGATACTCGATCACGGGCGGGATGACGAAATCGTAGCCACGGCGTGCGTAGAGATCGAGAATACGCCGGCGCAGCCGCTCCAGGCGCCAGGCAGTGTCGGGGAGGGCCTCCTCGACGCCGTCGGGCAACAGCCAGCGCATGGGGCCGGGCCCCCTGTGCGTGGTGCCGCTCATCGCACGAGGTACAGCACGGCCACGCCGACGATCATGCTGGCAACGCCGATACCGCGAAGGTGCCGATCGGGCAACCGGGCTGCCTGCACCATGGTGTGACGAAAGGCCCCGGGGCTCAGGAAAGGCATGAGCCCCTCGATGATCAGCACCAGTGCCAGCGCTGAACCGAGTTCCGTCCACATCGCCGCGTCAACCCGCGTTCGGGTCGGGGCACGCGCGCGCCTGTCCATACCCGGGGCCGATCACTCGCCGCTCCTGCCCTTCGAGCTGTCGAAGTAGTCGAAGAACTCGGAGTCCGGATCGAGCACGAGGGCGTCGCGACCGCCGTCGAAGGAGTTCCTGTAGGCCTCCAGGCTGCGATAGAAGGAGTAGAAGTCCGAATCCTGCTTGTAGGCGCGCGCATAGATCTGTGCGGCCTGCGCGTCGCCCTCGCCGCGAATCACCTGCGCCTTGCGGTACGCCTGTGCATGGATTTCCTGCACCTCCCGCTGCGCCTTCGCGCGGATGGTCTTGGCCTCCTCGTTGCCCAGCGCCCGGTAGCGGCTCGCCTCGGCATTGCGTTCCTTGCGCATGCGCTGATAGACCGACTGCAGCACGTTGTCCGGCAGCTCGACCTTCTTGATGCGCACGTCGACGATGTTGATCCCGAGCTCGGCGGCCTTCTTGTCGACCACCGTCTGCACCGACTGCATGACCTGCGTACGCTCGCCGGAGACGACGTCCTGGATCGTGCGCTTGCCGAACTCGTCGTAGAGCTGGTTCTTGACGTACTCATGCAGGCGCTCGCGCGCACGCTGCTCGTCGCCGCCGGTCGCATTGAAGAACTTCACGGTATTGACGATTTCCCACTTCACGAAGGCATCGACGATGACGTTCTTCTTCTCGACCGTGAGCATCCGGTCCGGCGCCGCGTCCATGGTCAGGACCCGATCGTCGAACTTGCGAACGCTGTTGTAGAACGGAATCTTGAAGTGCAGGCCGGGCTTGTAGTCGGCCGCGACGATGTCACCGAGCTCCAGCTTGATGGCGCGCTCGGTCGGGCTCACGGTGAACGTGGACGACCACAGCGCCACGAGCGCAACGGCGAGCACCACGAGAACGGCGTAGACGCGGTTCATCAGTTCTGCCCCCTCGAGCGCGTGGGTCGGCTTCTTCCCGTCGACTGGTCACTGTCACTGCTGCTGGTCGAGCCGGCCACCGGCGGCTGGGGCAGCGTCGGGTTGCTCGAGCCGGACGAGTCCGAACTGCCCGACCCCGCCTGGTTGAGCATCTGGTCGAGTGGCACGTAGATCAGGTTGCGCCCGCCGCCCTTGCGGTCGACGAGGACCTTGCCCGTGTTTCCGAGGACATCCTGCATCGCATCCAGGTACAGGCGCTTGCGCGTGACCTGCGGTGCCTGATGATACTCCTTGAGCAGTGCCAGGAAGCGCGAGGCGTCGCCCTTGGCCTGGTCGACGACGCGCGTCTTGTAGGCCTTGGCCTGCTCGACCGTCTGCGCGGCATCGCCGCGGGCCGACGGCACGACGTTGTTGCGCACGGCCTGGGCCTCGTTGATGAACCGCTCGCGGTCCTCGCGCGCCTTGTTCACGTCCTCGAAGGCATCCTGCACGGGCTCGGGGGCGGTGGCTTGCTGCAGGTTCACTGCCTGGATGTTCAGCCCGGCGCCGTAGCCGTCCATGATCTTCTGCGCAACGTCGTGCGTCTGCTGCGCAACCTCGCCGCGCCCCTCGGTAATCACGAAGTCCATCTTGTTCTGCCCCACCACCTCGCGCACGACACTCTCGATCACGTGGTAGAGGGTTTCCTCCGGCATCCGCACATTGAAGAGGAAGGCCTTCGGGTCGCGCACGTCGTACTGCACGCTCATGTCGATGCGAATGACGTTCTCGTCCTTCGTCAGCATGAGCTGGGAGTCGAGGGTCAGGGAGCGGTTGCGCGCGACGTTGACGACCTCGGCGGATTCGATCGGCCACGGCAGGTGCCAGTGCGGCCCGGGCCCGACGACCTGCTGAAAGGCACCGAAGCGGGTGATCACCGCACGCTCCGGCGGCTGCACGATGTAGAACCCCGTGGCCAGCCAGCCAAGCACCGCCACGCCGAGGATCAGCCACAGCGCGCGCTCGTTGATGCCGCCGCCACCAGAGGTGTCACCGCCGCCGCTACCCCGACGGCCACCGCCGCCGAAGAGGCCGGACAGCCGCTTCTTCAGCTTGCGGAACGCCTCGTCGAGATCGGGCGGACCGCCATCGCCACCCCCGCGGTTACCCCAAGGGTCCTTGTTGCCGCCGCCGGGCTCGTTCCAGGCCATGGTTCGGGCTCCCTTGAAGCCACGGGATCAAGTGTATGTGCGGGAAACACGCTGCGTGCAGGAAATCGGCGAGGCCGCGCGCGGCAACCCGGCGCAGCGGCGCGTTACCGCGCGTATTCTATTGACGTCATCCAACACCCGCAACTCGTGCGTCCCCCGGATGAAGCGAATCGCGGGCCACGCCCTCCGCCGAGGCGATCCGCTCCCAGTCCGCGCGGTCGAGCGCGAGCTCCACCCATTGCGAGCCATCGTTCCGTGCCCGCTCGCTGACGACCGCTCCTTCCGCGTACAGGCGCGCACGCAGGCGTCCCTGATCCGGCGCCAGCCGGAGCCAGCCGCAAACCTGCTCGCCGGCCAGCCGCTCGGCAATGGCCTGGAGCAGCAGATCCATGCCGGAGCCGGTTTCCGCGGAGACCCAGACCCGCTGGGGCCGCCCATCACGGTCGCGCTCGATCGAGGGCCGGCGATCGATGAGATCAACCTTGTTGAACACCTCGAGCCGCGGAACCGCGGTCGCACCGATTTCGTCCAGCACGGCCTCGACGTCCGCCACGCGCACGTCGTGCCCGTCGTCCGAGGCATCGATGACGTGCAGCAGCAGGATGGAATCGCGCGTTTCCTCCAGTGTCGACCGGAACGCCTCGATGAGCTCGTGCGGCAGGTCGCGCACGAAACCGACGGTATCGGCCAGCACGGCCGGATGGCCGAACGGCAGCGGCAGGCGGCGCAAGGTGGGATCGAGCGTGGCGAACAGCTGGTCCGCGACGTATGCCTCGGGCTCGGCGAGTCGGCGGAACAGGGTCGACTTGCCGGCATTCGTGTATCCGACGAGCGCCACCTGCGGGGATTCGGCCGCCCGCCGCGCCTGGCGGCCCTGCTCCCGCTGGCGATGCACGCGCTCGAGACGCTTGCGGATCTGCTTGATGCGCCCGCCGATCAGCCGGCGGTCCATCTCGAGCTGCGTCTCGCCCGGGCCCCGAAGGCCGATGCCGCCCTTCTGGCGCTCGAGGTGGGTCCACCCGCGCACCAGGCGCGTCGACAGGTGCGTGAGCTGGGCAAGCTCGACCTGCAGCTTGCCCGCGAAGGAGCGTGCACGCTGCGCGAAGATATCCAGGATCAGGCCCGTCCGGTCGAGCACGCGGCACTCGAGGCGCCGCTCCAGGTTGCGCTCCTGACCGGGCGACAGCTCGTGATCCACGAGCACGAGGTCGGCGCTCTCCGCGTCGATGATGGCCCGGATCTCGTCCGCCTTGCCCGTACCCACGAACAGGCGCGGATCCGGCCGCGGCCGGCTGCCCGTGACCTCGGCCACGACAGTGGCGCCGCAGGCGTGCGCAAGCTCGCGGAACTCGTCGAGCGCTTCTTCGGACCACGCGTGCCCGACCCCGATGTGCACGAGGACGGCGCGCTCGGTCTGGGTGGGTGGGCGTTCGAACAAGTGCGGTGATCGCTCCCGCTGCGGCTCGCTAGACGCGCCGGCGCCGTACGCTGGCGCGGGTCGCGAGCCGGGGACCCGCGCACCCGCACAGGCCCCGCGAGGCGGGGCCGACGCCCCGGCAGCCGTGACCGAATCCGGCGCACCCCGCCGCGCGCACGGGCCCTGTCCCGGTCGTGAGCGCTGGACGAGTCACGGGGTCTCGGCGTGCTCTTCCTGGGCGCTCATGCTCGTGACGCGCACGGGCCGCGAGGGCACGATGGTGGAGATCGCGTGCTTGTACACCATCTGGCTCACGGTGTTCTTCAACAGCACGACGAACTGGTCGAACGACTCGATCTGGCCCTGGAGCTTGATTCCGTTCACCAGGAAGATCGATACCGGTACGCGCTCCTTGCGCAGCTGATTGAGGAAGGGTTCTTGTAGCGACTGCCCTTTTGCCATTTGGCGGCTCCAATGGAATCGTGACGTCCGCCTGCGCGAACACTCCGGAACACGTTGCGGACAAAGCGCGGGCTCCCGGCACTCACAGGCATTCTAGCCGCGCCAGCGATGGCTGGCCACGTCAGCATTCCCGTGGACACCGAACTCAGGGCATAAGGTGGGGCTTCCGGCCGCCGTTTCAAGACGTGCGGCGGAAGGCGGATCAAGCGACGGCGGCGATCTCGTCGGCCCGGTCCACGTAGCGGTCGCGCTCGAGCCACCGCAGCGCGGCGGACACCTCGGTATCGGAGGCGGAGCAGCCCAGCTGGTCCGTCATTTCCTCGATCGTGCGCTCGCCGTCCGCCAGGATCAGGAGGCGCCGCTGCAGTGCCGAAAGGGGATGCGCCCGGGTGCGAATCTCCTCGCGGCCGCGGGGCGTCTTCACGAGAACAGTATCCGGTCTCATCGGGATTCCCTCCCTCGGGCCTTCCACACTGGGCCCGACAACCGGACTGAAAGCAATCTGTATGCCAGTTATCACGCGCGACCAGCGACGCGTCGCGTCAGACGCCGTTCGATTCCATCCGCTGGCGCAGGACCTCGATGTTGTGCTGCGGGCCCCGCAGGTAGGGGTCGATCTCGAGTGCCCGCTGAAACGCCTCCAGCGCCGCCTGGTTCTGCCCGAGCTCCATGTACACCAGGCCAAGCCCCGAGAGCGCCCCGAAGTGACGGGGCTCCAGGGCCAGCGTCCGACGGATGTCCGCCGCCGACGCGGCGTACTGGTCTTCCATGTAACGCGCGGTGGCGCGCTTGTTCCATCCCTCGGCGTATTTCGGCGCCATCTCCACGACCTGCGAGTAGATTTCCTCGGCCCTGGCGAAATGCTGCGCCATCAGCGCGCGGGCACCGCGCTCCATGGCGGCGGCCACCTTCTCGTTGTCCGTCTCGCGCCAGATGACCCAGATTTTCTGCTCCACCCGGGCGGCTGCCTCGGGCCCCTGCGCCCGCTGCAGGCGAGCAAACAGGCCATCCAGGCGCGGATCCGTCTGGTCCGCGCGCGCCACGGCGCACACTTGCAGCAGGAGACACAGCAGGACGAGGAGTCGCGGCTTGCACATGCACGGATTATGGGCTGGCCGATGCGCCCTGCCAAACCCCTCGCGCTCAGCGCGGCCCGACGCGCCCGGCGGCGAGCGCCGCGCCCTGCACGCGCAGGCGGGCACGCAGTCGCCGCCAGTCCTCCGCCGGCACCGCGTCGCGTGCCAGTGCCACGCGCCGCCGGGATCGCCCGGAACGCAGCACCAGCACGACGAGCCACGGGGTCACCACGGTCGTACCGTCGAGATCGAGGATCACCGGATCGCCATCGGGCCGCGGCACGGACCAGCGTCCGTCGGGGTGCCAGCAGAGCGCGGACGCCGCACGCGTGCGGCGCCAGTCGCGAAGCGCGGCCGCCGCGAGGACCGGCGCACACGCGAGCGCCCACGCCGGACCGAGCGCGCACAGGCCGAGCGTGGCTGTCGCATATCCGGTCACGACCAGCGCCCTCAGTGCAAGGGAGGGCCTCGGGTCAATGAACAGCGGAGCGGCGAATGCGGGCGACGACATCGTGGATCGCTGGGTCGGAAGCGGCCGTGCGGCCGGTGACGAGCGCGTAGAGGTCGGGATCCTGCAGCTCGAGCAGGCGCGCGAACGCCGCCTGAACGTCCGCCGGCGCGGTGTCGTACTCGCGTTCCAGGTAACCGGCGAGCAGGTCGTCGAGCTCCTTCATGCCCCGGCGACAGAGCCACCGCAGGCGCGACCGCTCGCTCATGGAGACGACCGCCCCCGGTCAGCCGCGCCGCTCGACGAGCAGCTTCTTGATCTCACCGATGGCCCTGGCCGGGTTCAGGCCCTTGGGACAGGCATCCGTGCAATTCATGATCGTGTGGCAGCGGTAGAGCTTGAACGGATCGTTGAGCGCATCCAGCCGCTCGCCGGTCGCCTCGTCGCGCGAATCGGCGATCCAGCGATAGGCATTCAGCAGCGTGGCGGGCCCGAGGTACTTCTCGGGATTCCACCAGTAGCTGGGGCAACTCGTCGAGCAACAGGCGCAGAGGATGCACTCGTAGAGACCGTCGAGCTGCTCGCGCTCCTCCCTGGACTGCAGCCGCTCGCGGTCCGGCGGGGTCGGCGAGGAGGTCTTGATCCAGGGCTCGACCGAGGCATGCTGCGCGTAGAAGTGCGTCATGTCGGGCACCAGGTCCTTGTGCACCGGCATGTGCGGCAATGGGTAGATGTTGATGTCGCCCTTGTAGTCATCGATCGCGCTGATGCAGGCGAGCGTGTTGCGGCCATTGACGTTCATCGAGCAGGAGCCGCAGATGCCTTCGCGGCAGGAGCGTCGGAAGGTCAGCGTCGGGTCGATCTCGTTCTTGATCTTGATGATCGCGTCGAGAACCATCGGGCCACAGCGATCACGATCGATCTCGTACGTGTCGACCCGGGGATTCTCGTTGTCGTCCGGGCTCCAGCGATAGACGCGAAAGCGCCGTGTGTTGCTGGCGCTTTCGGGTGCGGGCCATGTCTTGCCGTTCCGGATCGTGCTGTTCGCGGGTAGCGTGAACTGCGCCATCGCCTGTGCCCCTGTCCGTCGATGTACCGCGGTGATCGGTGTGTCGCGCCGCTGCCGGACGCGTCAGTAGACCCGCTGCTTGGGCGGGATGGTCTCGACCTCGTCCGTGAGTGTATACATGTGCACGGGCCGGAAGTCGATGCTCGTCTTGCCGCTGTCCCGGTCGACCCAGCACAGCGTGTGCTTCATCCAGTCGTCATCATCGCGGTCGGGATAATCCTCCCGCGCATGGCCGCCACGGCTTTCCGTCCGGTTCAACGCACCGTTGACCGTCGCCACCGCGCAGCCGAGCAGATTCTGCAGCTCGAGCGTCTCCACGAGATCGGTGTTCCAGACGAGCGAACGGTCGGAGACGCTCACGTCGCCGAACGCGCGATAGACCTCGTTCATCCGGTCGCTCCCTTCCTGCAGCAGCTCCTGGGTGCGGAACACGGCGGCATTGGCCTGCATCGTCCGCTGCATGCGATCACGCAACTCGGCCGTGGACGTGCCGCCCTGTGCGTTCCGCAGGCGATCGAAGCGATCGATGATGTGATCCGTGGCGTCGCCGCGCAGCGGTGCCTGCGGCTCGCCGGCGTGAATCAGTTCCGCGGCCCGGATGGCGGCGGCGCGACCGAACACGACGATGTCGAGCAGCGAGTTCGAGCCGAGTCTGTTGGCACCGTGCACCGACACACACGCGGCCTCGCCGATCGCCATCAGGCCCGGAACGACGGCATCCGGGTCGCCATCGGCCAGCGTCACGACCTCGCCGTGGTGATTGGTCTGGATGCCGCCCATGTTGTAGTGCACGGTCGGGAGCACGGGAATCGGCTCCTTCGTGACGTCCACGCCGGCGAAGATCCGCGCGGACTCGGCGATGCCGGGGAGCCGCTCGTGAATCACCTCGGGCCCGAGATGCTGCAGGTTGAGGTGGATGTGGTCGCCGTGTTCGCCGACCCCGCGCCCCTCGCGGATCTCGATGGTCATGGCACGGCTGACGACGTCGCGCGAGGCGAGATCCTTCGCGTTGGGCGCGTAGCGCTCCATGAAACGCTCGCCCTCGGAGTTGGTCAGGTAGCCACCCTCGCCGCGCACGCCCTCGGTGATCAGGCAGCCGGCGCCGTAGATGCCCGTGGGGTGGAACTGCACGAACTCCATGTCCTGCAGGGGGAGGCCCGCGCGGAGCACCATGCCGTTGCCGTCGCCGGTGCAGGTATGCGCCGAGGTGCACGAGAAATACGCCCTGCCGTACCCGCCGGTGGCGAGCACGACGACCTGCGCGCGGAACCGGTGCAGCGTGCCCGTCGCCAGGTCCCACGCCACGATGCCGCGGCAGGCGCCATCCTCCATGATCAGGTCGAGGGCGAAGTACTCGATGAAGAATTCGGCCTTCTCGGCGAGCGAACGCTGGTACAGCGTGTGCAGGATCGCATGGCCCGTGCGGTCGGCGGCCGCGCAGGTGCGCTGCGCGGTCCCCTTGCCGAAGTGGGTGGTCATGCCGCCGAAGGGACGCTGGTAGATCTTGCCCTCGTCGGTGCGCGAGAACGGCACGCCGGAATGCTCGAGTTCGATCACGGCCGGTACCGCTTCACGGCACATGTATTCGATGGCGTCCTGGTCGCCAAGCCAGTCCGACCCCTTCACGGTGTCGTACATGTGCCACTGCCAATTGTCCTCGCCCATGTTGCCCAGGGCCGCGCTCATGCCGCCCTGTGCCGCCACCGTGTGGCTGCGGGTCGGAAAGACCTTCGTGACGCAGGCCGTGTGCAGTCCCTTTTCCGCCATTCCCAGGGTCGCTCGCAGCCCGGCTCCGCCGGCGCCGACGATGACGACGTCGTACGTGTGATCGACGATGGTGTAGTCGCCCGACATGCGATCAGACTCCCAGGGTAATGCGCAGAACGGCAAGGATGCCGGCGAGCGCCAGCAGCGCCGCGGCGAACTGGATCAGGATGAGCACCGTGAGCCTGGCCGCCTCGGCGCCGATGTAGTCCTCGATCACGCTCTGCAGGCCGAGCACGCCGTGCCACAGGCCGACGGCAATCGACAGGATGAGCAGCGCGCTGTTGACGGGCTGCGCGATCCACTCGACCACCGAGTAGTAGTCGGCCGTGCCGATCATGGCGACGGAAAATCCGAGCCAGAGCATGAGCGGTACGAGCGCGATGGCGGTCAGTCGCTGTTTCCACCAGTGATCGACGCCTTCCTTCGCCGAGCCCAGGCCGCGGGCATTCGCTAGGGGGGTGCGCAGGCTCATGGGTCAGCTCCCGTTGGCGGCAATGGCGACGATCCAGGTCAGCACGCTGAGGGCGACAGCGCCGCCCATCACCAGCCACGAGGTGCGCCGCACGGTGTCCAGCTCGTATCCGTATCCGGCATCCCAGAACAGGTGCCGGATACCGGCGCACATGTGGTAATAGAGCGCGACAGTGAACCCGAACAGGATCAACTGGCCCAGCCAGTGCGCGGTGAGCGGGTAGACGGCTGTGTACACCTGGGAGCCGGACGCGGCCGCCACCAGCAGCAGGACCATGAGCACGGCGCCGAGCGCGAGCGCTACGCCGGTGATGCGATGGGTGATCGAGAGGACCGCGGCCAGCGGCAACCGGTAGACCTGCAGGTGTGGCGAAAGTGGGCGTTCACGATCTGCAGCCATCTCGCGTTCTCCGTTCGAAAAGCGCAGCCGGTGCATGCGAGGCGAAGCGCCCGCGCCGCGCCGGGCGTCAGAAGTCTATGCACCGTCCGTTGCGTTCCCAGTCGCCGTACCGGGTCGGCTCCAGGCCCTGCGGTCCGCCGGTTTCCCGCGGTGCGGGTGCGGGCGCATCCTGCGCGTGTGCGGGGTCGGGTGCGCGCGGTGCGGGGTCCGCGTCGTCGCGCTCGGGCGAACTCGGATCGCGCGGATCGTTCACGGTGATGAGGGTCCTGACCAGGATTGGCGCTATTGTTAACACTCACCGACGAGTTGTCAAAACGCTTGGCCCGTATGAGCGCCTGTTTGCAGAATGAATGACTATCGTAAACGGAATATAACAGGCGGAAGCACTGACAACGAACCAGCGCGCACGACGACATGCCCCACCGAGTACCGGATTCCCCGGAATGGGGCCACAGCGGGAGACCCGCTGCGGCGCCCGGCGAGTCCAGAGGCAATCGCCACCCCGGCACGCGGTTGCGCCGGACAGGCCACCGCTGGATCATCAACTGCTGCGGCTTGCCACGTCCGGCACAATGGCGAGACCGATCCGGCCAGCAGAGCCCGGAACCGGGACACAGGACCGCATTACGGGGAACCCTCGATGCACGACCACGTGAAGCACGCGCCGATGCCGGGCGGCTGGCACGACCACTCGCCAGCAGCCGGCGGCGATGCCGGTGCGGCCGCGCTTCGTGGCAGCGTCCGCTGCGCGCTCGACGACCGCGGCTACCTCGAGGTCACCGGCGCCGATGCCGCCGCCCATCTGCACGGCCAACTGAGCAGTGACATTACGCAGCTCGCCCCGGGGGACGTTCGGCTGAGCGCCTACTCCGACCCGAAGGGACGCGTCCTGGCGGTTACCCGCGTCATCGCCGATGCGGGGCGTTTCCTGCTCGAGCTCCCCGCCGAGCGCCTCGAGCCGATCCGCGCCCAGCTCACCAAGTACGCCCTGCGCGCGGACGTCCGAGTTCGCGATGCATCGGAGACGGTCGCCCGCTTCGGCGTTGCCGGCGAAAACGCGGCCGTGGCCCTCGCCGGCGTCGCCGGCCCGCTGCCGGAGGTGCTGGGCACCTCGCGACAGGCCCCCGGGGGCCTGTCGCGAG
>Ga0209918_1000058_pt1 | contig 84929 bp, 77 predicted proteins | sample SalPonD_shore_MG_FD_185712 | JGI IMG/M metagenome (GOLD analysis project Ga0209918, IMG submission 185712) | Salt pond soil microbial communities from South San Francisco under conditions of wetland restoration - Salt Pond MetaG... | ecosystem: Environmental > Aquatic > Marine > Intertidal zone...
GCTTCTTGGCGTCGGGCTGCACCGCCGCCACCCAGGCCGCGTACAGGATCCCGACCAGCGACAGGGCGATGAAGATCCCGACCACGGCGTCGCTCGTGGCCGCCACCGGGAAGAGCGGGAGCCCGAAGCGCAGGAAGCCGAACACGCCCATCTTCAGGAGGATCCCGGCCAGGACGACCGAGCCGGCCGTCGGCGCCTCCACGTGGGCGTCCGGCAGCCACGTGTGGAGCGGGAACATCGGGACCTTGATCGCGAACGCCAGGGCGAACGCGGCGAACAGCCAGAACTGGACGTCCGGGGCGATCGGCGTGTCCAGGAGGTCGGCGTAGGCGAAGGTGATCGTGCCCGAGGTCCGCCAGTGCAGGTACACGAGCGCCACGATCGCCACCAGCATGAGGAGCGATCCCACGGTCGTGTACAGGAAGAACTTGATGGCCGAGTAGATCCGCCGCTCCCCGCCCCAGATCCCGATGATGAAGTACATCGGGATGAGCATGACCTCCCAGAACACGTAGAACAGGAAGAGGTCGAGGGCCACGAACACGCCCAGCATGCCCGTCGTGAGGACCAGCATGCTGGCGTAGAAGGCCGGGCGGTGGCGGTCGATGTAGCGGAACGATCCGGCCACGGCCAGCGGCATGATGACGACCGTGAGCAGGATCAGGAGGAGCGAGATACCGTCGATCCCCACCCGGTAGCCGATCCCCCACGCGGGGAGCCACGCCACGGAGACCGTGTTCTGGAACGCCCCCGCTCCCACGTCGAACGTCCAGAACATGGGGAGCGCGAGGGCCGCCTCGATCAGCGTCGTGGCGAGCGCCACGTGTCCGGCGCGCTCCTCCGACGAGGCCAGGCAGGCGACCGCCCCCGCGAGGGGGATCGCCAGCAGCAGCGTCAGGATCCAGTGCGAGTGGTACACGCCGCCTCCCTCAGAACGCCAGGGTGCCGAGGATCACGAGCACCCCCACCATGAAGAGGAGGATGTAGGCGCCGAGCCTGCCCGACTGGAACTGGCTGCCGACCCATCCCACCGCCCGCGTGCCCGAGGCCAGGCCGTTCACGGTGCCGTCGATGAGGCCGTCGTCCACGATCTTCCAGCAGCCGCGCCACAGCGCCATGAGCGGCCGGACGATGACGCGGTCGTACAGCTCGTCCACGTAGAACTTCCGGTACAGGACCCGGGCCAGGCCGGCCGGCTCGGGGGCCTCGTCGGCCCGGACGTACCGGCGCCGGACGACCACCCGGAAGATCCACACCACCACGGCCAGCGCCACCACCGTCGAGACGAGCCCCCACGTCAGCTCCCCACCCCCGAGGGGGGAGGTGCTCGCGGCGACCCCGCCGTGCGCGGCCAGGATCTCGTGGGCGGGCTCGAACGCCGGCTCCAGCCAGCCCTCGAGCGCGGCCACGTGCGGCAGGGGGAGCCCCTCGGGGATCTGGATCCAGCCGCCCACGAGCGAGAGGACGCCCAGGATGGCCAGCGGGATGGCCATGACCGCCGGCGCGGCATGGAGCCCCTCGCGGGCCCCGCTCTCCGCGCCGGGGTCGAAGGTCCGGTTCTCCCCGCCGTGGAAGGTGAGCGCCATGAGCCGCGCCATGTAGCCGGCCGTGAGGAAGGCGGCCACGAGCGCCACGCCCCACAGGAGCGGATAGCCCAGCACCCCGGCCTTCCAGATCACCTCGTCCTTCGAGAAGAAGCCTGCGAAGGGGAAGACTCCCGAGATGGCGAGCGTGGCCGACCACATCGTGATCCAGGTGACCGGCATCCACCGCCTCAGGTCCCCGTGGTTCCGCATGTCGTTCGGGTCCCCGTGCCGGCCCGTCCCGTGCCAGGCGTGCTCGACGGCGTGGATCACCGCGCCCGCCCCCAGGAAGAGGAGCGCCTTGAAGAAGGCGTGCGTCATCAGGTGGAAGATCCCGGTCGCGAACGCCCCCACCCCGACCGCCAGGAACATGTAGCCCAGCTGCGAGATCGTGCTGTAGGCCAGGACCTTCTTGATGTCCCACTGCTGGGTGGCGATGACCGCCGCGAACAGCGCCGTGGCCGCACCCACCGAGGCCACCACGGCCTGGCTGAGCGGGGCCAGCGCGAACAGCACGCTCGAGCGCGCCACCAGGTAGACGCCGGCGGTCACCATCGTGGCCGCGTGGATCAGCGCCGAGACCGGCGTCGGGCCGGCCATCGCGTCCGGGAGCCACACGTACAGCGGGATCTGCGCCGACTTCCCGACGCACGCCAGGAAGAGGAAGAGCGTGATGAGCGTGGCCCAGGCGCCCCCGAACTGCAGGGTCCCCGGCGCGGCGCCGAACACCGGGACGAAGTCCAGCGTCCCGAAGATCCTGAAGATCAGGAACATGGCCACCAGGAAGCCGAAGTCCCCGATCCGGTTCACGATGAACGCCTTCTTGCCGGCGTTCGAGTACTCCTCGCTCTCGTACCAGAACCCGATGAGGAGGTAGGAGCACAGCCCGACCCCCTCCCAGCCCACGAACATGAGCGGGAAACTGGCGCCCATGACGAGCACCAGCATGAAGAAGACGAACAGGTTCAGGTAGGCGAAGAACCGGTTGAAGCCCGGATCCCCCCGCATGTAGCCGATGCTGTAGACGTGGATGAGCGTGCTCACGCCCGTGACCACGAGCATCATCACCATCGAGAGGCGATCGAACTGGAGGTCGATCCCGACGTCCAGGCCGCCCGAGACGAGCCAGCTCCACAGGTGCACGACCGAGGGCCCGGTCGCTCCGGCGCTCAGCATGGCGAAGAAGTTGATCGCCACGACCACGAACGCGCCGCCCACGGCCGCCGGCCCGAGGAGCGTGGCCAGCTTGCGGTCGTCGCGCCAGACGAACGCGCCCAGACCGTTCAGGGCCGCCCCCGCCAGCGGCAGCGCCAGGATCAGCCAGGGGAGGACCGGGTGGTACATCACCACTTGAGCAGGTCGAAGCGCTCGACGTCGACGTCCTCGTAGTGGCGGAAGATGGCGATGATGATCGCCAGCCCCACGGCGGCCTCGGCCGCCGCCACCGCCATCACGAAGAACACGGCCACCTGCCCGTCGATGCCCAGGAGCCGCGAGAACGCCACGAAGCTCAGGTTCACGGCGTTCAGCATCAGCTCCACGCAAAGGAAGATCACGATCGCGTTGCGGCGCAGGATGACGCCGACCACGCCGATCGCGAACAGCGCCGCGCTCACCAGGAGCGCGATCCGGATGAGGACGGGCGACACTACGGGGCCTCCTTCCTGGCCAGGACGATCGCTCCGATGATGGCCACCAGCAGGAGGACCGAGGTCACCTCGAACGGGATCAGGTAGCGCCTGAACAGCGGCACGGCCACCGCGCCCACCGCTCCGTGCTCCTGCAGGAGGGGGAGGATCGGGTCGGTCACCGACCCCGAGGCGGCCCCCGGCATGGGCGACCTCCCGCCCATGACCAGCCAGGCCGTGAACGCGGCCAGCCCCAGCCCGAACGCCCCGGCGAGCGTGCGCGCGAACGATCCCCGGAACTCCGTCCCGGCGGCGTGCCCGAGGTTCAGGAGCATGACCACGAACAGGAAGAGGACCATGATGGCGCCCGCGTACACGATGACCTGCACGGCCGCCAGGAAGTGCGCCTCCAGGAGGACGAAGAGGCCGGCCAGCGAGAACAGCGTCACGATCAGGAACATGACCGCGGACACCGGATTCTTCCGCGTGATGACCATGACCGCGCTGAGCACGGCCAGGGCCGAGAACAGGAAGAAGAGGAACTCGATCATCTCACTCGGACGCCGGGTCGGCCGGGTCCCACAGCGCCGTGAACGGCTGCCCCTGAGAGCACAGCCGCTCCAGGTCGTAGACCCAGCGCTCGCGCGTGTACTCGGAGTTCTCGTAGTGGACGCCCAGGTGGATCGCCTCGACCGGACAGACCTCCTGGCAGAAGCCGCAGAAGATGCAGCGGAACTCGTCGATCTCGTACACGGCGGCGTAGCGCTCGCCGTTCTCGTCCTCGGCCGGGATGAGCTTGATGCAGTTGACCGGGCACACCGTGGGGCAGAGCCCGCACGCCACGCACTTGGACCGGCCGTCCTCGTGGGTGGCCATCCGGTGCGTCCCGCGCATGCGGGGCGAGAGCTCCCACTTCTCGTCCGGGTACTGCTGGGTGACCTTCCGCGGGTTGACCATGTGCCGGAAGGTCACGCTCATCCCCTTGAGCGCGGCTCGCACGTAGGAGCCCTTCTCCTCGGGCCGCCGCATCACCTTCACTCCGCCCGCCATGCTCAGGTCTCCTCTCGAGTCCAGGCTCTCATCGACCCTCCACCGCGCCGCTCACCCACGGCTGGCCGGGGCCGGCTCCACCGGCCGTGCCCCGGCCCGCGTCTCGCCCGGCGACCCGCTCGCGCGCCGCACGATGCCGTACGCCGCCCCCTTGATGATGCGGCCGCGGTCGACGCCGAACAGGAGGACGCCGGCGAGCACGACGTTCAGGCCGGTGAGGATCCCGGCGTAGCCCAGGCCGAAGGGGACGCCGAGCTGGTCCAGGACCAGGACCGCCGCCGCCACGATGAACACGTAGGCCGTGGTGGCGACGATCACGACCTTCCAGCCCAGCTCCATGAGCTGGTCGTAACGGAACCGCGGGAGCGTCCAGCGGATCCACACGAACACGGTGACCAGCGCCCCGGTCTTGACGCAGAAGGCCAGGAACGTGAGCACCGTCTTCCACCACGCGGGGTTCCCGATCACCGTCCCATCGGCCAGCACGCGGATGTTGTCGCCGCTCCAGAACGGGATGTCCCAGCCGCCCAGGAAGAAGACCGTGATCAGGGCGGCCGTGGTGAGCATGTGCGCGTACTCGCCCAGGAAGAACATCCCGAACTTCATGGCCGAGTACTCGGTGTGGTAGCCCGCGATGAGCTCGGCCTCCGCCTCGGGGAGGTCGAAGGGGATCCGGTTGCTCTCGGCCAGCCCCGCGATGAAGAAGAACATGAAGCTCACGCCGAGGGGGAGGAACAGCCACAGGCCGAGCGTCGGCGGCCCCTGCCCCGGGAAGCCCTGCTGGAGGGAGATGAGGTCGGGAATGCGCACGCCCCCGGACAGGATGACCAGCGGCACCAGGCTGAGCGACAGGCCCACCTCGTAGCTGATCATCTGCGCCGCGCCGCGCAGCCCTCCCAGGAGCGCGTACTTGCTCCCCGAGGACCAGCCGGCCATCACCACGCCGTACACGCCGAAGGAGGCCACGGCCAGGACGTAGAGGAAGCCGATCGGGACGTCCGCGACGATGACGTGGACGATGCCCCAGCCCGTGGGGAGCGGCGCCGCGAACGGGATCACCGCGAACAGGATCGTGGCCGGGACCATGGCCAGCATGGGCGCCAGCAGGAAGAAGGCCTTGTTGGCCGCCTCGGGCAGGGTCTCCTCCTTGAGGAGGAACTTGAGCCCGTCGGCCGCCGTCTGCAGGAGCCCCCACGGCCCCACCCGGTTCGGTCCGCTCCGGTCCTGGATGAAGCCCGCCACCTTCCGCTCGAAGAGCACGAGGCCGGCCACCATGAGCATGAGCAGGGTGAAGAACAGGACCACCTTGACCAGGGTGGCGACCAGGAACTGGCCGTTCGTCAGCATCTCCAACTCAGGCCCCTCCCGCTCCGGAGCCGGCCGTCGGGGCCAGCGGTGCGCCCTTGAGGCCGAGCGACGCCCAGGTCGCCTCCTCCATGGGGGCGGTGTCACCGACCATGCGCTCGAAGGCGTCGGCGGCCTCGAGGACCGCCTCGCCCTCGCCCATCAGCTCGAGGACCCGGCTGAGGACCATCCACGCCGGCCGGGCGATCCCGGGCTCCCTGAGGGCCTGGTCGAAGCGCTGGACCCGGCCCTCCCAGTTCGTGAACGTCCCCTGCATCTCGGCGAACGACGTCACGGGGAGGATCGCGTCGGCCGCGCGGGCCGCGGGGCTGATGCGCGAGCCCAGGTAGAGGAAGTAGGAGGCGTCCTCACCGAACGCCTCGTCGTCGAGCTCCGCCGGCGCGCCCTGCAGCCGCTCCTCGAGCACGACGAGCGCCGCGCCCGCTTCCGGCCCGGAGAGGCCGTCGGCCCGCTCGAAGCCGAAGATCTCGGCGCCGCTCACGTTCGGCGCGCGGTCCGCCCTGAGCTTGAGCTTCGGGAAGCCGGACAGGGTGGCCTCCTCCCCCCGCTCGACCGTGAAGCTCCCGCCGTCGATCCCCATCCGGTCCAGGAGGCGGCGCAGGTAGAAGAGGCTCTCGTTGCAGTCGTGGGGCGAGACCACCGCGCGTCCTCCGGAGACCTCGCCCAGCCGCTCCGCCACGGTCTCCAGGGCCTCGGCCCAGTCCGCCGGCCGCAGCTCGCCGTCCTCGCCCCTCAGGAGCGGGACCTCGGCGCGGATCCCCCGGTTGGCCATGACCAGGTGCTTCCGACCGTGGTCGCACATCCAGTAGGAGTTCACCTCGGCGTTGTGCCGGGGCTTGAGGCGGACGATCTGGTTCTCCTTGGTGTCGATGGCGACGTTGCAGCCGTTCGAGCACCCGGGGCACACGCTCGAGGCCGAGTCCATGTCCCAGTAGCGGGCCTTGAACAGGAAGTCCTCGTGCACGAGCGCCCCCACGGGGCAGATGTCAACGATATTGCCCTGGAAGGGGTTGTCCAGCTTCGTCCCGGGAAAGGTGTCGATGTAGGCCCGGTGGCCCCGCTCGGCTACGATGAGCGCGTCGTCCTCCGCCACCTCGCGCATGAACCGCACGCAGCGCGTGCAGATGATGCAGCGGTCGGCGAAGTACATGATGTCGTCCGAGATCCGGTCCCGCCCCATGACCTGCTTGGGCTCGTCCAGCCGGCTCTCCAGCTGGCCGGTCTCGAACGCGTAGTCCTGCAGCATGCACTGCCCGGCGGCGTCGCAGATCGGGCAGTCGAGGGGATGGTTCACGAGGAGGAACTCGATCACCGACTTGCGGGCGAGCTTCGCCTCCTCCGTGGCCGTGTGCACGACCATCTCGTCCTGGGCGTCCAGGACGCAGGAGGGCTGGAGCTTGCCCTGCCCCTCCACCGAGACCAGGCACACCCGGCACTGGGCCGGCCGCGTCGGGATCCCGGGGTGGTAGCAGTAGTACGGGACGACGACCCCCGCCCGCTGCGCGGCGTCGAGCACCCTTGTGCCCTCGGGCACCGTGACCTCGACGCCGTCGATGGTGAGGGTGACCGTGTCCTTCTGTCCGTTCTGCTCGCTCATGAGGCCGTGCAGGTGTCGCGGAGGATGTGCGCCTCGTACTCGTCGCGGAACTTGTCGAGGGACGACTTGAGGGGAAAGACGACGCTGTCGGCGAGCACGCAGATCGTGCGTCCGGTGAGCTGCTCGCACAGGTCGTAGAGGTTGTCGATGTCCTGCATCTTCCCCTCGCCGTGCTCGATGCGCTCGAGGATCTTCGTGACCCACTCGGTGCCCTCGCGGCACTGCACGCACTGCCCGCACGACTCGTGGGCGTAGAAGTGCGCGATCCGCCGCATCGCCTTCAGCAGGCACGTGCTCTCGTCCATCACGATCGGCGAGGCCGTGCCGAGCGAGCTCCCGACCTCCTTGAGTCCCTCGTAGGTGGTCTCGCAATCCAGCTCGTCGGGCGTGAGGAACGCGGTCGAGGAGCCGCCCGGGATCACGGCCCGCAGGTCGCGGCCGTCGGGGATCCCCCCGCACACGTCGTAGATGATGTCCCTCAGGGGGGCGCCGAGGGCCAGCTCGTAGTTGCCGGGCCGGTTCAGATGCCCCGAGCAGCACCACAGCTTGGTGCCCGGGCTCTTCTCCGTCCCCCACTGCCGGTACCAGTCCGCCCCGTTCGACAGGATCATCGGGACGGCCGACAGCGTCTCGACGTTGTTGACGGTGGTCGGCTGGCCGAAGATCCCGTGCTGTGCGGGAAACGGCGGCTTCACGCGAGGCTCGGCCCTCCGGCCCTCGAGCGAGGACATGAGCCCCGTCTCCTCGCCGGCGATGTAGGCCCCGGCCCCGATGTGGACCGTGAGGTCGCAGCTCCAGCCGCTTCCGAGGATGTCCTCCCCGATGTAGCCGGCCTCGTAGGCCTCGGAGACCGCGTCGTTGAGGATGCGGATGACCGGGAAGAACTCGCCCCGCACGTAGATGTAGACGTGCCCGGCGCGGATGGCGCGAGCCGCGATCAGGCACCCCTCGATGAGAAGGTGCGGCGTCCAGCGCATGATCTCCCGGTCCTTGAAGGCCCCGGGCTCGCTCTCATCGGCGTTGCAGCACAGGTAGTGCGGCCGGTCGTCGTCCGCGCCCGGCATGAAGCTCCACTTCATCCCGGTCGGGAAGCCGGCGCCGCCCCGCCCCCGGAGTCCGGAGTCCTTGACCACCCCGGTGATCTCGTCCGGCTCCATGTCGACCGCCTTCCGGAGCGCCTCGTAGCCGCCGCGCTCGAGCCAGCCGTCCAGGTGCCGGGCCTTCTCCTCCCCCATGTGCCGGGAGAGGAGCGTGGTGGTCTCGTTCTCGTGGCGGTGGGGATAGGCCATCTACGCCCCGCCCTGCCCTGCGCGGTCGCGCAGCTCCTTCACGATTCCCGGCACCTTCTCCGGCGTGACGTCCTCCACGTACTCGTCGTTGACCTGCACGACCGTGGCGAAGCCGCACGCGCCCAGGCACTCGACCTCCATCACCGTGAACAGGCCGTCCTCGGAGGTCTCGCCCGGGCGGGTGCCGGTCTCCTGGAGGAAGCGCTCCATGACCTCCTCGCCGCGGTTGAGGTGGCAGGAAATGTTCGTGCACACCTGGACCAGATAGCGCCCGATCGGGCGCCGGTTGTACATGGTGTAGAAGGTGGCGACCGAGTGGACGTAGGCCGGGGTCAGCTCCAGGGCGTCGGCGATCTCCTCCATCGCGCTCCCAGAGACCCAGCCGTTCCGCTCCTGGGCGTAGTTCAGGAGCGGGAGGAGGGCCGGCCGCTTGCTCGGGTAGCGGCTCAGGATCTTCTCGAGCCGCTCCCGCCCCTCCTCGCTCTCGAACAGGGGCTCGTCGCGGCTCGCCGAGCCCTGCCGGTCCGCGAGCATATAGGGCTGCGAGCCCGCCACCGCCGGATGAAGACCGTCGCTCATCCCTTCCCCGCCGCTCATCGGTCGATCTCGCCCAGGACGATGTCCAGAGACGCATTCACGGCGATGACGTCGGCCACCAGCTCGTCCTGCACCATCCGGGGCAAAGCCGACAGGTTCACGAACGACGGAGCGCGGAACCGGCAGCGGACCGGCTTGTTTCCGCCGTCGGAGATGATCCCGAAGCCGAGCTCCCCCTTGGAGGCCTCGATCGAGTACCACACCTCGCCCGGCGGCACCTGCAGGCCCTCCATGACGAGCTTGAAGTGCGAGATCATCGAGTCGATGTTCCCCATCGCCTCGCTCTTGGGAGGCAGGACGACCCTCCGGTCCTGCACGTTGATCGGACCGTCCGGCACCCCCCGCTCCAGGGCCTGCTCGATGATCCGCAGGCTCTGCCGCATCTCCTCGATGCGCACGAGGTAGCGGTCGTACGTGTCGCCGTGCTCCCCGACCGGGACGTCGAAGTCGTACTCTTCGTAGCCCAGGTAGGGGCGCGCCTTGCGCACGTCGTAGGGCACGCCGCTGGCTCTGAGGCTGGGGCCCGTCAGCCCGTAGCTCACCGCCTCCGCCGGCCCCATGGTCCCGACGTCCTCGGTCCTGGCCAGCCAGATGGCGTTCTGGGTGAGCAGGTCCTCGACCTGGTCGAGCGTCTCGGGCAGGCCGCCGCAGAACTCCGCCACCGCGTCCAGCCAGCCCACCGGCAGGTCGGCGACCATGCCGCCCACCCGGGTGACCGACGTGGTGATCCGTCCCCCGCAGTACGCCTCGTGCAGGTTGTAGATCTTCTCGCGCTCCTGGAAGGTGTACAGGAAGACCGTGAACGCTCCGAGGTCGATCCCCGTCGTCCCGAGCCACAGGAGGTGGCCCAGGATCCGGTTCAGCTCCATGAGGATGACGCGGACCGCGCGGCAGCGCGGGGTGATCTCGATCCCGAGCAGGCTCTCGACGGCCAGCGCGTAGCCGATGTTGTAGATCATCGGCGCCAGGTAGTCCATCCGGTCCGTGTACGGGATCACCTGGTTCCACTCCCGGTACTCGCACGTCTTCTCGAAGCCGGTGTGGAGGTAGCCCAGGTGGGGGATGCAGCGCACGATGCGCTCGCCGTCCAGCTCGAGCACGAGCCGCAGCACGCCGTGGGTGGCCGGGTGCTGGGGCCCCAGGTTGATGAGCATCTTCTCGCCCTCGAGCCCGCGCGCGGCCTGGCCCACGTCCTCGGGGCTCGTCCCGACCGGGAGCTCCTCGAGGCCCTCGCCGGCGCCCGGGATGCGGGCGGCCAGGTCGAGCTCCTGCCGCGCGTAGACGTCCTCGAGGCCCTCGGACAGTGAGCGGCGCACCTGCTCGGCCCGCGAGAAACGGCCGCGGAGCGGGAAGCCCTTCCGGAGCGGGAAGCCCTCCGCGTAGTTCTCCGGCATGAGGATGCGGCGGAGGTCGGGATGGCCCCGGAAGGTCACCCCGTACATGTCGTAGACCTCGCGCTCCAGCCAGTTGGCCGACTGCCACATCTCGGTCGCGGTCGGGAGCGCCAGGTCCTCCCACGGGGGCTCGGCCACCACCCGCATCATGCGGCCGTGCCGGAGCGACCACAGCTGGTACCACACCTGGAGGGGACGGCCGCCCCCCGGGTCGGCCCCCATCACGTCCAGGAGCAGCTCGTAGGACTGGTCCTCGTCCTCCTTCAGGAAGCGGAGGGCCTCCTCGAGCCGGTCGGGCACGACCACGGCCACGGGCACCCCGATGGCGTCCAGGTGGGTCCGGTCGATCCCGGCGCCGATCCGGGAGCGGAGCGCCCGCACGGAGGGGTGGTCGTCCGCCGCGCCGTCGGCGGGCGGCGCGGCGCGGACGAAGTCGTCGGCCGAGACTCCGGGCATCACCTCCGGCATCGTCCCGGCCTAGCCCCGGTGCTCCAGGAGACGCTCGACGCGGTCCCCCGGCCGATCGATCGCGCTGGTGGCCTCGAGGCCGCTCACGCGATTCTGCTTGGTCGAGTTGCCGAAGGGCTGGGAGACGAGCTCGATGACCTCGGGCGGGAGGTTGGGCCGTCCGGTCGAGGAGGCCGACTCCTCGCGCGCGGCCGGGTCGGCCACCGACTCGCCCTTGATCTTCTCCTGGACCATGAGGAGCCCGTAGATGAGGCCCTCGGGCCGCGGCGGGCAGCCCGGCACGTACACGTCCACCGGCACGATGGAGTCGATCCCCTGGACGATCGTGTAGTTGTCGAACATCCCGCCCGAGCTCGCGCACGCCCCCATCGAGACGCACCACTTGGGCTGGGGCATCTGGTCCCACACCTTCCGCAGCACGGGCGCGAGCTTGTAGCTCACCCGCCCGGCCACGATCATGAGGTCGGCCTGGCGCGGGCTGAAGGACATGCGCTCCATGCCGAAGCGGCCGATGTCGTACTTGGAGGCGGCCGCGCCCATCATCTCGATCGCGCAGCAGGCCGTACCGAAGGGCATCGGCCACAGGGAGTTCCGACGGGACCAGTTGATCAGGTAGTCCAGGCGGGTCGTGAGCCAGCTGCGGGGCACCCCCGTGTCGACGGTGTCGGTCTCCCCGCTCTCCTCCCCCAAAGTGTGCAGCTGCCTGGGCATCGTCTCAGCTCCGCTCGCGGCCGGTCAGGAGGTCCATTGAAGTGCGCCCTTCTTCCACGCATACGCCAGGCCGACGGCCAGGACCGCGATGAACACCAGCATCTCGCCGAACCCGAACAGGCCCAGCTGGCGGTAGATGACGGCCCACGGGAAGAAGAAGATGGTCTCGATGTCGAAGACGATGAAGAGCATCGCCACGATGTAGAACTGCACCGAGAAGCGCGAGCGGGTGCCGCCCAGGGGAAGCATGCCCGACTCGTACGGACTGCCCTTGGCCGGAGTGGGCCGCAGGGGGCTCGCGAGCTGCGAGGCGAGCATCATGACGCCGGCGTTGAGAACGCCCACGATGCTCAGAAAGAGGATACCCAGATACGGGCGTGTCATTGCCTCCTCGAAGCCCTTGTGAAAATCTTCACTAGCCTCGCGCCACCGGAGTATATCGAACCCGCGAAGGGGGATCAAGCACGGATCGGAGGCCGGGCGTGACCCCCCGATCGCAGGACGGCGACGCGGTCCGCGTGTCGGCGGTCCGGACCCCCGACGGGGTCCTTCGGGCGGCGGTCCGCGGCCGGGGGCCCGCCCTCCTGTGCGTGCACGGCCTCACGGCCCACGCGGCCGTGTGGGAGCGCGTCGCCCCGCTCCTCGAGGACCGCTTCACCCTCGTGCTCCCCGACCTCCTGGGCCGCGGGAGGTCGGACGCGGCGCCGGGCGCGTCCTACCGGCTCGAGGCGGAGGTGGAGCGGCTCGCGGCGGTGGCGCGCGAGCTGGCGCCCGGCCCTCTGCTCGTCCTCGGCCACTCCCACGGGGCCGCCCTCTCGGTCGCGCTCGCCGCGCGCGAGGAGCGCTGCCGGGCCCTCTGCCTCCTGGGCCCCGTGACGCCGTGGACGCCGCGGCCCGCCCTCCTGGGGCTCCTGCGCCGGCCGGGCGTCCGCCGGCGCCTGGCGCACCTCGTCCCCCCGCTGCGGAGACCGGTGACGCGCCTGGTCCTCCGGCGCCGGGTGTTCGCCGACCCCGCGGCGGTCGACGAGGCGGCCGTGCGCCGCTACGCGGATCCGTGGGGGCGCCCGGGACGGCCCGAGACGCTCCTCCGCATCCTCTCGGACTGGCGCCCCGGGGACCTGGGGCCCCACCTTCCCTCCGGCCGGCGCCCGGCCCTCGTCCTCACGGGCGAGCACGACCGGCGCGCCCCGCCGCCCCTGGCCTGGCGGCTGGCCGCCGCGCTGGGCTGCGACCTCAGGGTCGTCCCCGGCGCGGCGCACGCGCTTCCCGAGGAGGCGCCCCGGACCGTGGCCCGCGCCGTCGAGGAGCTGGCCCGGGAGGCGGCGGCCGGCACCGACGAGAGCCCCGGGCACGAGCCCACCCGCGACGAGGGAGACGCATGAGCATCAAGAGCGACCGCTGGATCCGGCGCATGGCCGCCGAGCACGGGATGATCGAGCCGTTCGCCGACGGCCAGGTGCGCGAGGGCGTGATCTCCTACGGCCTGTCGAGCTACGGCTACGACATGCGGGTGGCCGACGAGTTCCGGATCTTCCACAACGCCCTGGCCCCGGTCGTCGACCCCAAGGCCTTCGACGAGCGCTCCTTCGTCGAGTTCACGGGCGAGAGCTGCATCATCCCGCCCAACTCCTTCGCGCTGGCCCGCTCGGTGGAGTACTTCCGGATCCCGCGCGACATCATGACGATCACGGTGGGCAAGTCCACCTACGCGCGCTGCGGCATCATCACGAACGTGACGCCCTTCGAGCCCGAGTGGGAGGGCTACGTCACGCTCGAGATCAGCAACACGACGCCCCTGCCCGCCAAGGTGTACGCCGACGAGGGGATCGCGCAGGTGCTCTTCTACCAGTCGGACGAAGAGTGCGAGACGAGCTACGCGGACCGGAAGGGGAAGTACCAGGGCCAGAAGGGCGTGACCCCGCCGCGGCTGTAGGGAGCGGGACCGCGGGAGCGAGGTCGGGGGCGCGGCGTTCGCGTCGAGAGCGGGCGCGGCCCTCACCCGGTCGGCCGCCGCCCGGCCCGGCCCACCTCAGCCCAGCGTGCGCCAGCCGGTGACCGCGACCACGACCCACCCGGCCAGGAAGGCGGCGCCCCCGAACGGGGTGATGGCCCCGAGCCACCGGATGCCGGTCGCGGCCAGGAGGTAGAGGCTCCCCGAGAACAGCACCGTCCCCGCCAGGAAGAGCCACCCGGCGGCCGACCACGCGCCCCCCGGCCAGCGCCCGGCCAGCGCCGCAAGAGTGACCAGCGCCAGGGCGTGCACCATCTGGTAGCGCGCGCCCGTGTCCCACACCTCGACGAGGTCGGGCGGGATCCTGCCCTGGAGGCCGTGCGCGCCGAAGGCGCCGGCCGCCACCGCCACCGAGGCCGAGACCGCCCCGACGACCAGGAGCCCCCGCGCGCTCACCTGTCCTCCGCCGCGCCGGAGGACGGGCGCACCACGGGGGGAGCCCCGGCGGCCGTCCGGGCGCCCGGGGGCGTCCGCTCCGCCGCGTTCCGCCCCGCCCTACCGGTCATCGCCCGAGCCCCCCAGGACGCCCCGCTCGGCGCGGGAGGCCAGCTTCTCCAGGTTCGCCCGGGCGATCTCCGAGGAGGAGAGCCCGAACTCGTGGGCGAGGACGGCCACGTACCACTGCACGTCCCCCAGCTCCTTCCTGATCTCCCGGCGGAACTCCGGGGTGACCTCGCCCCCGCGGTCGCGGAAGAGCTTCTTGATCTTCCCCAGGACCTCCCCGGCCTCGTTGGCCAGGCCGAGCGCGGGGTACACGAAGCCGTGCCCGCCCACGTCCGGGTAGAGCGCGGTGCGGAGCGCTCCGCGCTGGTAGGCGTCGAAGTCGAGGGGAGCGTCGGCATCGCGCTCGCCGCCCTCCCCGTCCGCTGCCTCTTCCCGGTCGTCCCGGCCGGGGGCCTCGGCCCGGGGGTCCGCGCTCACGAACCGCCCGACCCGGACGCGCCGCCCTCCGCCGAGCCCGCCGGGGAGGCCGCCCCCGAGTCCGCCGGAGAGGCCGCCCCCGAGTCCGCGGCGGGCCCCGGCGACCCGAACGGAGACCCGGGCGCCCACGCGGGAGGCTGCTCGGCGTTGGCGGCCACCCACCCGACCAGGAAGGCCACCCGTGCCTGCTGGGCGGCGCCTCCCATCGTGTAGTCCGGGAGCATCTCGTCGTCGGGCTGGTGGTAGCGCTCGGAGCGGTAGGCCTCCTCGCGCTCGCGGCCGGTCCCCTCGGGAAGGCCCGCGTAGTCCCGTCCCTCCTCGATGTAGATCGAGGGGACGCCCTGCTGGACGAAGGAGAACTGGTCGGAGCGGAAGAAGTGGCCCTGGCCCGGACTCTGGTCGCCGCGGGCCTCCAGGCCCATGTAGCGGGTGATGTCGGCGAAGATCCGCCCCAGGGTCGAGTACTCACCCCCGAGCTGCACCATGTCCTTCGTGCGGCCGTACATGTTGATCGCGTCCATGTTGATGTCCGCGACGTGGCGGTCCCCGAGCGGGTGGCGCGCCAGGTAGGCCGAGCCCAGCAGCCCCGACTCCTCGCCCGTCACGGCGGCGAACAGCACGGTGCGGCGGGGGCGCGCGTCCATCTCGCGGTACGCCTTCGCCAGCTCGATGATGGCCGCGGTGCCCGAGGCGTTGTCCTTGGCCCCGTTGTAGATGGCATCGCCGTCCTCGGGCGTGCCGATGCCCAGGTGGTCGTAGTGCGACGTGTAGACGACCACCTGGTCGCGCAGCGCCGAGTCCCGTCCCGGGAGCCGGGCCACGACGTTGGCCGACTGGATCCGCTCGATGTCGCTGCGGATGTCGCCCTCGGCCCGCAGCGGAAGCGGGCGCGCCGTGAACCCGGGGTCCTTCGCGGCGGCCGTGAGCGAGTCGAGGCTCACGCCGGCCAGCCCCAGCATCCGGCGGGCCGCGGCCTCCGTGACCCAGGCCTGGAGGGCCAGGTGGTACTCGCCCGGATCGTTCGGGATCTCGAACTGCTCGCCCGACCACGAGTTCGAGACCACCGACCACCCGTAGCCGGCCGATGCGGGCGTATGGACGAGGATGAGGCCGGCCGCGCCACGGCGGGCCGCCTCCTCGTACTTGTAGGTCCAGCGGCCGTAGTACGTGAGCGTGTCGCCGCGGAACTTCTCCGAGCCCCCGGTGCCGCCCGGATCGTTCACGAGGCCGACCAGGATCTTCCCCTTCACGTCGGCGCCGTCGTAGTCGTCCCAGCCGTACTCGGGGGCGGTGACCCCGTATCCGACGAAGACCAGGTCCCCCGCGAAGTCGACCTGCCCCTCCTGCCGCCCCGTCCACGCCACGAAGTCGTCCAGGTAGCCCGGCGTGTAGCGGCTGCGGCCGTCGGCGCTCGTGAACGTGAGGTCGGGGTGGGGCGTGACCCCCACGAAGGGCACGCGCTGGTAGTAGCTCGTGTCCGCCCCGGGCTCGAGGCCCAGGGCCCGGAACTCGGTGGCGATGTACTCGGCCGCCAGCCGTCCGCCGCGCGTACCCGGCGCGCGGCCCTCCGTGAAGTCGCTCGCCAGGAAGGACGTCCGCGCCCGGATGGACGTGCTGTCGATGCCGTCCATCCCCTGCCGCGCCGCGGCCGAGGAGACGTTCACCCCGTCGATGGTCGAGGGACTCTTGCAGCCGGCGGCGGCCAGCGCCGCCAGGGCGCACGCGGCCAGCACGCGGCCGGACCGGGGGAAGGGTCGTCGGGTCATCTCACGCTCCTGGATGCCGGGGGCGGGCCCTCGCCGGGCCCGGGTCGGTCGCGGGAGAGGCTCAGGTCTCGTCCCAGGTCAGGGCCCTCTTCACCTCGCCGATGGCGCGGGTGACCTGGATCCCGACCGGGCAGGCCTTGGTGCAGTTGTAGATCGTGCGGCACGACCACACGCCCTCGCGCTCGTCGAGGGCCGCCATGCGCTCCTCGCTGCCCGTGTCCCGGGTGTCGAACACGAAGCGGTGGGCCTGCACGATGGCCGCGGGCCCGATGAAGCCGCTCCCCGGCCAGAACGAGGGGCAGGAGCCCGTGCAGGCGCCGCACTGGATGCACTTGGAGGTGTCCCCGTAGCGGGCGGCCTCCTCGGGCGACTGCAGCCGCTCCTTCTCGGGCGGCGGCTCGTCGTTGATCAGGTAGGCCTTGACCTCCTTGAAACCCTCGAAGAACGGGTCGAAGTCGACGATGAGGTCCTTGAGGACCGCAAAGCCCATGAGGGGCTCCACCGTCACCTCCGCGCCCACTTCCCGCAGCAGCGTCTTGCAGGCCAGCCGGTTCCGCCCGTTGATGCGCATGGCGTCCGAGCCGCAGATGCCGTGCTGGCAGGAGCGCCGCAGGGCCAGCGTCCCGTCCATGTGCCACTTGATGTGGTTCAGCCCGTCCAGCACCCGGTCCGTGGGCTCGGCTTCGAACTCGAACGTCTCGTAGTACGGGTCGTCCCGGACCTCGGGCTGGAAGCGCCGGATGGTGAAGGCGACGTTCATCAGTACTTCCGCTCCTTGGGCTCGAACCTGGTGATCGTCACGGGCTTGTAGGCGATGTCGATCCGCCCGTCCCGGCGGTAGGCGAAGGTGTGCTTGAGCCACTCCTCGTCGTTCCGCTTCGGGAAGTCCTCACGGGAGTGCGCGCCCCGGCTCTCCGTCCGGTTCAGGGCGCACTCGGTGATGACCTGGGCCAGCTCCACCATCCCCTTCGTCTCCCACGCCTCGGTGAGGTCGAGGTTGAACTCGCTCCCCTTGTCGTCGACGACGATGTGCCGGGAGCGCTCGAAGAGGTCGGCCATCGTCTCCTGCGCCTCCTCGAGGAGCTCGCCCGTCCGGAACACCGAGACGTTGTGCATCATCAGCTCCTGCATCTCGGTCCGGATGTCGGCGGCCCTCTCGCCCTCCTCGCGCGTGCGGATGGCCTCGAGCTCCTCGCGGGCCGGCTCCGCGTCCTCCTCCCCGCCCGGGAGCAGGTCGGCGTTCGCGCAGTAGCCGGCCATGGCGTCGCCCGACCTGCGCCCGAACACGACCAGGTCCAGGAGGCTGTTCGTGCCCAGGCGGTTGGCGCCGTGCACGGAGACGCACGCCGCCTCCCCGGCCGCGTACAGGCCCCGGACGACGCGGCCGGTCTCGTCGGCCATCACCTCGCCCCGGATATTGGTCGGGATCCCGCCCATGGCGTAGTGGGCGGTCGGCTGCACGGGCATCGGCTCGTCGACCGGGTCGATCCCGAGGTAGGTGCGGCAGAAGTCGGCGATCTCGGTCAGCTTCTTCTCGATGACCTCACGCCCCAGGTGCGTCGCGTCCAGGTGGACGTAGCGCTTCCCGTCGATGCCCCGGCCCGCCCGGATCTCCTTGTAGATCGCCCTCGAGACCACGTCCCGGCTGGCCAGGTCCTTCATGTTGGGCGCGTACTCCTCCATGAAGCGGTCGCCCTCGCTGTTCCGCAGGATCCCGCCCTCGCCCCGCACGCCCTCGGTGATGAGGATCCCCATCCGGTAGATGCCGGTCGGGTGGAACTGGTAGAACTCCAGGTCCTCGAGCGGCAGGCCCTTGCGGGCCACCAGCGCCAGGCCGTCGCCGGTCAGCGTCACGGCGTTGCTCGTGATCTCCCACACCCGCCCGTGCCCGCCGGTGGCCAGGAGGACCGCCTTGGCGCGGAAGACGTGCAGCTCTCCGGTGGCCAGCTCCAGCGCCACCACGCCGCGGCAGGTGTCGTCCTCGATCAGGAGGTCCACGACGTGGAACTCGTTGAAGAACTTGACGTCGTGACGGACGCACTGCTGGTAGAGCGTCTGCAGGATGGCGTGGCCCGTCCGCGAGGCGGCGTAGCAGGAGCGGCGCACGGCCTCCTCGCCGAAGTCCTTCGTGTGCCCCCCGAAGCGGCGCTGCGCGATGCGCCCGTCCTCGGTGCGGCTGAAGGGGAGGCCCATGTGCTCGAGCTCGTAGACGACCTCGGGAGCGTCCTGGCACATCACCTCGATCGCGTCCTGGTCGCCCAGGTAGTCGCTCCCCTTGACCGTGTCGTAGGTGTGCCACTCGGGGCGGTCCCCGCCCGGGTCCATGTTCCCGAGCGAGGCCCCGATCCCGCCCTGGGCCGCGCCCGTGTGCGACCGGGTCGGGTACAGCTTGCTCACCACGGCGGTCCGGACGTCCGGGTGCCGGCCCAGGTACAGGGAGGCCATGAGGCCGGCCCCGCCCGCCCCGACCACGAGCGCATCGTAGGTGTGGACTCTCGCCATCGCCTCGTCCTCTGGAGCTGCTCGCCCCGCCCTCAGGCGGGGACGCTGAAGGTGAAGATGATGTACGCGCCGGCGCTCAGGAGCAGGAAGGCCAGGACGTAGGCCACGCTCTTGATGGCCAGCAGCCTGCCGGGCTTGCGGACGTAGTCCTCCAGCACCATCCGCAGCCCGTTCACGCCGTGGACGAGCGCGAAGCCGAGGAGCGCGAAGTCGTAGATCCGCCACAGCGGATTCGACCATCGACCCACGACCGTGTCGAAGTCGATGTTGTCGACCCCGATCGCGAAGTGCATCCACAGAAGGTGGAAGACCGCGAGGAAGAGGAGGACGACCCCCGAGATCCTCATGAACAGCCAGGCCCAGGCCTCGAAGCCCTTCGAGCCGGGCCTCCTGTGACCGCCGCCGCGCCTTCGTCCGGTCGCCATCTCAGTCCCCGAACAGTGGCTGGAGGATCGCCCACGCCGCGGGCAGGAAGATCACGAAGAGGACGACCAGCTCGAGGATGACGAGCTTCCTCTCCGCCAGCCACGTCCGCGGCGAGAAGTCCTGCACGATGATCCGCAGCCCGTTGATGGCGTGGAAGAGCACGCCGAAGAGGAGGAAGACCTCCATGACCCGCGCCCAGGGCGCGCGATAGAAGCCCAGGAGCTCGTTGAAGACGTTCTTCCCGAACCCGAGCAGGAAGATGTCCACGATGTGCAGGCTCAAGAAGAGGAGGATGCCCAGACCGGCCAGTCGGTGGAGCGCCCACATCAGCATCCCGAGGCCGCCGCGGTAGCTGATCCAGGCCCGTGGGGCCGTGAACGTGGGTCGCTCTGTCGTGGTTCCGTCGCTCATCGCCGCATCCTCACCTCCGTCTCCGGCGGTCCGGCGCCGCCCAGCCGAACCGGACCGGCTGTCAGACCTCGACCGCCTCCATCGTCGCCTGGACGTCCGAAGCGGAGCGCTCGAGCGCCTCCCGCTCCCGGTCGGTGAGCTCGACCTCCAGGATCTCCTCGACCCCCCCTCGGCCCAGCTTGCACGGGACGCCCATGAACAGGCCGTCGAGCCCGTACTCGCCCTCGAGCCACGCCGCGCACGGGAGGATGCGCTTCTTGTCCCGAACGATGGCCTCGCACATCTGGGCGACCGCCGCCGACGGCGCGTAGTAGGCGCTGCCCTCCTTGAGCAGGCCCACGATCTCGCCGCCTCCCTTCCGGGTGCGCTGGACCAGAGCCTCGATGCGGCCGCCGTCGAGGAGCTGGGTGAGCGGCACGCCGCCCACCGACACGGTGCTCACGATCGGCACCATGCTGTCGCCGTGCCCCCCGAGCACCAGCGCCTGGATGTCCTCCACGCTGACGTCCAGCTCGAGGGAGATGAAGCTCCGGAACCGGGCCGTGTCCAGGATCCCCGCCATCCCGACCACGCGCTCCCGCGGGAAGCCCGTGACCTCGCGGGCCACGTAGGCCATCACGTCCAGCGGGTTGGTGACCATGATGATGACCGCGTCGGGGCTGCGATCCCGCACCTCCGAGGCGATCTCCCGGATCACCGCGCTGTTCTTGCTGACCAGGTCTTCCCGGCTCATGCCGGGCTTGCGGGGGAAGCCCGCCGTCACGACCACGATCCCCGACCCCGCCGTGTCGGCGTAGTCCTGCGTGCCCGTCAGGCGGCTGTCGAAGCCGCGTACCGGCGCCGACTCCCACTGGTCCAGGGCCACGCCCTGCGGGAGGCCCTCCTTGATGTCCACCAGGACGACCTCGCGCGCCAGCTCGCCCTCCGCGATCCGCATCGCGGCGGTGGCTCCCACGTGCCCCGCTCCGACGACCGTTATCCTGTCCACCGTGCCCCTCGCTCTCTATCTCGATTCAGGCCCCGCGGGTCGACCCGAACCGGGAATTCCCGGACCTGCCGGCCGCGCGGCGGCGCCAAAGTACCCGGGCCCTACGGGGCGGGCAACCAGGTCCGCATCAGTTCCTGCGCGGCCCCGCCGGACCCACCCGGCGCGCGGCCTCTCCGGCCACCGCCTCCAGCGCGCGGTCCCAGCGCTCCGGGCTCACGCGCTCGATGGCCGCCTCCACCAGGCCCAGGAGGTCGAGGGCCTCGCCGCGCGTGACCGGCTCGTCCCGGTCCGCACGCTCCAGGCGGTCGCGCAGCTCCTCGACCGCGTCCATCAGCTCGCGGTACCGCCGCCGTTCTTCGTAGGTCACCCGTCCGCCTCTTCCCGGATCGTCTCGTCGTCCGCCGTACGGCGGGAAGGCGTGCTCACCCGCCCACCTCGCTGAGGGCCGCCAGGCCTCCGCTCCCGCGGTCGGAGCCGAGCTGCAGGTAGTGCCGCTCGGGCTTCCCGGCCAGCGCGCGCCGCACCGCGTCCCGGATCTCCCCCGTCTCGCGGAGCGGCGTCTTGAGGTCCACCTCGTGCTCCCCGAACAGGCAGGTCCTCAGGCCACCCTCGGCCGTCAGGCGCATGCGGTTGCATCGATCGCAGTAATTGTGCGAGAGCGGGGTGATGACCCCGACGGTGCCCGCCGCGTCCGGATACCGGAAGTACCGCGCGGGGCCGTTCCCCGGCGGCCCCTCGACCGGCTCCACGTCGCCGAGGGACGCCACCCTCTCCAGCATCTCGGAGGCCGGGACGAAGCGCTCGGTGAGGTGGAGGTTCCGGCCCACGGGCATCAGCTCGATGAAGCGGACGTGCCAGGGCCGGTCCCGCGTGACGGCGGCGAAGGCCTCGAACTCATCGTCGTTCAGGCCCCGCATCATGACCGTGTTGATCTTGATCGGGTCGAAGCCGACCGCCTCCGCCGCCTCGATCCCCTCCAGGGTGGCGTCGAAGAAGCGCGCGGGACGGCGGGCGATCTCCTCGAACCGGTCCCGGCGGAGGGTGTCGAGGCTGATGTTGACCCGTCGGACGCCCGCGTCCCGGAGCTCCTCGGCGAAGCGCGGCAGGAGCACCGCGTTGGTCGACAGGGCCAGGTCCTCGATGCCGGGCACCGAGGAGAGCATGCGGGCCAGGTCGGGCAGGTCGGTCCGGACCAGGGGCTCGCCGCCGGTCAGCCGGATCCGCTCCAGGCCCATGTCCGCCATCTGCCGCACGATCTCGGTGATCTCCTCGTAGGTGAGGAGCTCGGCGCGCGGCACCCACTCGAGGCCCTCGACGGGCATGCAGTAGGTGCACCGCAGGTTGCACTTGTCGGTGACCGAGATGCGAAGGTAGTCGATGCGACGGCCGAACTGGTCCTTCAAGGCTGATCCTCCCCGGACGGCCCCGCGGCCCCGGCGGTAGGCCCGGTCGGCTCTCCTGCCCGGCCGGCGACGGGATGCCCGTCCAGCCACGCCGAGCTCCCGTCGGCGTAGCTCTCCTTCTTCCACACCGGGAGCCGACGCTTGACCTCTTCGATGACATCCCGGGAGGTCCGGTAGGCCGCGTCCCTGTGCGCGGCGGCCACGGCTATCCCCACGCTGGCCTGCCCCGGCCGGAGCGTTCCGGTCCGGTGGACGGCCGCGATCCGGGAGGCGCCGTGCCGCTCGGCCGCCTCGCGCGCGATCGCAGCCAGCTCCTCCCGCGCCATGGCCCCGTACGCCTCGTACTCGAGAGAGGTCACCTCCCGCTCCCGGTTCCGGGTCCGGACCGTGCCCAGGAAGAGGACCACGGCTCCCTCGTCCGGGTGGCCGACCCGCTCCACCAGACGCGAGGGGTCGATGGGGTCGGGGGAGACGTCCGCCTCGACGACCCGTGGGCTCGGCGCCGGCGGCGACGTCACGGGATCAGCCTCCGGAGACGGGCGGGATGAGCGCGAGCTCCTGCCCGTCCCGGAGCTCCCGATCGCGCGGGGCGTAGGTCCGGTCGACCGCGGCCGCCACGCCGGAGGGGAGCTCGGGGATCTCCCGGCCCAGGAGCTCGAGGAGGTCGCCCACCGTGCTCCCCGCCGGCAGCTCGAAGCTCCGCTCCCCGCATCCCGCGCGCTCGCGCAGGACGGCGAAGAAGCGGACGCGCACACCGATCGTCCCCGTCCGGGGAGCGGCGGAGCTCACGCCGCGCCTCCCTCCCCCACGGCGAGCTCGGCGGGGGCCGGCGCCACGGCCCGGACCGCCGACAAGAAGCGCGAGGCCACGGCGTCCTCCCGGAGCGTCGAGGCGCGCACCCGGGTGCGGGAGGCATCGTCGGGGTCGGGGAACGCGGCCACCGTGATCCGGCTCCGGAAGGTGTTGAAGGTGATGTGGGTGTCGCTCTCGTTCTCGACGGACGCCGGGCAGACCGGGCGGCGGCCCGTGAAGAACTCGCGGGCCACCTCGAGGACCTCGAAGGGCTCCAGCGTCGTCGTCATTTCGTGCGTCATCGGTCTCCATCCCTGCTTGACGCCCCGCTCGGACCGCTCGTAGGATCCGCCGTCGAGAGGGGACTTCCGGACGCCCCTCCGGCGGGGCCGACTCCCTGCTCAAGGTAGCGGGCGCGCCGGCCGCCTTCAATCCGACCCACGACCCCGGGAGACAAGGTGAGATTCTCCGACAACGTCGCCTCGCTCGAGCCCTCGGCGACCCTGGCCCTGGCCGCCCGGGCGCGGCGCCTGCGCGAGGAGGGACGGTCCATCGTCGACCTCTCGGCCGGAGAGCCCGTGTACGGCACCCCCGACTTCGCCGCGGAGGCCGGGATCGAGGCGATCCGGGCCGGGAAGCTGGGCTACCCGCCCAACCCGGGCGTGCCGGAGCTGCGCGAGGCCATCGCCTCCTATCTCGGCGAGAGCACCGGCCACTCCGACGTGACCCCCGACCGGGTCCTGGTGAGCAACGGGGTCAAGCAGGCCCTGTTCAACTGCCTCTTCTGCCTGGCGGGTCCCGGGGACGAGGTCCTGGTCCCGGTGCCTTCGTGGACCAGCTACCGACCGCAGGTGCGGCTCACGGGCGCCCGGCCCGTGGTCGTGGAGACGCGCTGGGAGGACCGCTTCCGCCCCGACCCGGCCGCGCTCGAGAGCCTGAGGAGCGACCGCACCCGCGTCCTCCTCCTCAACAGTCCCAACAACCCTTCGGGCGCCGTGTACGGGCTCGACCTCCTGGGCGAGATCGCCGCCTGGGCCGACCGGCACGGGATCTGGGTCGTCTCCGACGAGATCTACCGGCGGCTCCACTTCGGCGAGGGCTCGGCCCCGTCCCTCCTGGACCTCCCCGACCTCCCGGAGCGCTCCGTGGTCCTGGACGGCGTCTCGAAGGCCTTCTCGATGACGGGGTGGCGGATCGGGTTCTCCGCGGGGCCGCGGGAGCTCATCCAGAAGGCCGCGGACCTCCAGAGCCAGACGACCTCGGGGGCCTCCGCACCGTCGCAGTACGCGGCGGCGGCCGCGTTCGGCCGGAGGGAGCAGCGGGAGGCCGTGGTGGCCGAATACCGGGCGCGGGTGGCCGAGACCCGGGAGCTGGCCACGGCGATCCTCACACCGGCGCCGGGGCTGGACGCGCGCCCGCCCGAGGGGGGCATCTTCCTGTGGTGCCGCTCGGAGAACGAGCCCGACACCTCGGCGCTGGCCGAGGAGCTCCTCATCGACGCCGGCGTGGCCTGCATCCCGGGCGAGGCGTTCGGGAGCCCCGGACACCTGCGCTTCAACCTCGCGGTGGAGCGCGACGTCCTCGAGGAGGGGCTGCGGCGCGCCCTGTCCTTCTTCGAGGGGCGCGCCGGCCGGGCGCGTCAGTCCTCGGGCGGGTAGTCCGCCTCTTCGGCCACGTACTCCTTCCACAGCTTGGAAGGGCGGAACACCGGGACCGCGCGCGGTGGCACCCTCACGGGCTCCCCGGTGCGGGGATTCCGCGCCATGCGCTCCTTGCGGTGGCGGACCTCGAAGGTGCCGAAGCCCCGGAGCTCGATGCGCTCCTCGTTGGCGAGCGCCTGACGCACCGCGCTCAGGAAGCCATCCACCACGGCCGCGCAGTCCTTCTTGGTGATGCCGGGTCCGATGGCTTCGTACACCTGGTCGACCAGATCGGCCTTCGTCATGTCAGTCTCCCCGTGCTGTGCAAGCCCGGCGGACCGCTCCCTCGCGACCGCCTTGTGTCGCAACCAGATACCCGCCCATCGGAAGGGGGATCCCGGGGACGCTCAGCGCCACTGGTACAGGATCCGCGGCGCGCCCCCCTCTCCGAGCCCCACCCAGCCCGTCCACGAGGCGAGCCAGGATCCGATCCGGCCCTCGTCGAGCCCGGTGAGCAGGTCGAGCACGCCGATCCGTCGCTCGCGCGGCCGGACCGTGGCCGGCCGGTCCCCGAGCCCGGCGGCGCGGCCCGCCCGCGACACCACGTCCGAGAGGGTGGCCAGCCCGTCGATGAGGCCCAGGTCCCGGGCCCGCTGGCCCGAGAAGATCCGCCCGTCGGCCAGCGCCCTCACCGAGTCTTCCGGCATGTGGCGGTTCTCGGCGACCGTCCCCACGAACTGGCCGTACGTGTCGTCGACCACCTGCTGGAGGATGCGACGGTCCGACTCGGTGAGCTTCCGGGCCGGACTTCCCATGTCCTTGTGCTCCCCGCTCTTGACCACCTGGAGATCGATCCCGGCCTTGTCCATGAGGCCCCGGACCTCGGGGAACTCCATGATCACGCCGATCGACCCGGTGATCGAGCCGGGGAGCGCGAAGATGCTGTCGGCCCCGAGCGCCGCGTAGTAGGCCCCCGACGCGCCCACGTCACCGATCCACGCGTAGATGGGCCGGTCGTCCTGGTCGCGCAGCTCGGCCAGCTCCCGGTAGAGGCTCTGGGAGCCCCCGACGCTCCCTCCCGGAGAGCGGATCTCGAGGACGAAGGCCCGGACCGAGCCGTCGTCGCGGAAGCGGTGGAGAGCGTCCAGCGCCCGATCCCCCGTCCCGATCACGCCGTCCAGGGGGAGGACGGCCACGCGTCCGCCGCCGACGAAGGGCATCTGTCGCCCCGTGGTCAGCGACGCGACGAGGATGGCTCCGCCACCGAACAGGAGAAGGAAGAACGCCACGGCGAGGAGGGTCGATCGGCTACGGGCCGTCATGGTTCTTCTCTCGAAGGAAGACCGTACCGCCTTGTATCACAAGCTACTGTACGACCATCGAAGGTGTCAACGAGGAAGCGCCGGCCATGGGCAGGACGTCGCCCGGCGGGAGGCGGCCGCTCAGCGGGAGGCGGCCGCCCGGCCGCCCACGGGGCGCATGGCGTCCACGAAGCGGTCGAACAGGTAGCGGCTGTCGTGCGGGCCCGGCGCGGCCTCGGGATGGTACTGCACGGCGAACACCGGGAGGCTCCGGTGGGCCACCCCCTCGATCGTGCCGTCGTTGAGGTTGCGGTGGGTGACCCTGAGATCCGGCGCGCCCGCCACCGCCCCGTCCTCCTCGCGCACCGCGAACCCGTGGTTCTGCGACGTGATCTCCACGTGGTCGGTGTCCAGGTTGCGGACCGGGTGATTCCCTCCCCTGTGGCCGTACGGGAGCTTGAAGGTCTCGCCGCCCCAGGTCAGGGCGACGAGCTGGGCCCCGAGGCAGATCCCGAACACCGGGAGGTCGGCCTCGGCCGCCGTCCGGATCCGCTCGGCCGCGCCCGGCACCGCCGCGGGATCGCCGGGGCCGTTGGACACGAACAGGCCCGCGGCGCCGGCCGAGACCAGGTCGTCGGCGGACGTGTCCCACGGGACGACCCGCACCCGGTAGCCCTCGGCCCGGATGAGGTCGAGGCTCCGCCGCTTGACACCGTAGTCCAGGCAGAGCACGAGCCCGCGCTCGGGGCCCTCGGCCGGAAGCTCGTAGGGCTCGGGGGTGGAGACGACCGTGGCCAGGTCCCGGCCGTTCATGTCCGGCTCCGCCTCGAGGCGCTCGCGGGCGGCCTCGACGGGCTCGGAGCCCGGGGCGATGACCGCGCGCATGGCGCCCGCCTCCCGGATCCGCCGGGTCACCGCGCGCGTGTCCACTCCGGTCAGGACCGGAATGTCGTGCCCGGCCAGGTAGTCGGGAAGCGTCCCGGCGCCCGGGCCCGCCGGGTCGTCGGTCAGGTGCCGCACCACGAAGCCCGCCACCCACGGGCGGCGCGACTGGTCGTCGTCCGCCCTCGTCCCGTAGACCCCCATCATCGGGGCGGTCATGGTCACGACCTGCCCCGCGTAGGAGGGATCGGTGAGCACCTCCTGGTAGCCCGTCATGTTCGTCGTGAACACGGCCTCGCCGACGCCGGCCCTCCCCGCGCCGGCGAGCCGGCCCTCGAAGCGCGTGTCGTCCTCCAGCAGGAGGTATCCGTCCGAACCGCCCGATCCTTGCGCCCGCTCCACCTATCGGCTCCCATAGAGGGTCATGGACTCATCCGCTCACGACGACGTCGAACGGCCCCCCGGCCCGTCGCGCATCTACATCTACGCCGACGAGTCGTGCCTGGGCAACCAGTTCCGTGCTCGGGCCAACCCGGGCGCGGCGGCCGGGCTCGTGGAGCAGTTCCGCCCCCGCGAGGGCTGGCTCCGGAAGGACTTCGCCTGCTTCGAGCCCGACACCACGAACAACCGGATGGCCCTGTGGTCGGGCATCTTCGGTCTCTCGGCGCTCCGCCGTCCCGAGGAGGTCGTCTTCACAAGTGACAGCCAGTACCTGGTGAAGGGCATGAAGGAGTGGATCCACGGCTGGGCCCGCCGCGGGTGGCGGCGCAAGGGAGGGCCGATCGAGAACCTCGAGCTGTGGAAGAGGCTGGCCCGGGTGGCGGCCCGGCACGAGGTCGAGTGGCGATGGGTGCGAGGGCACGCCGGTCATCCCAAGAACGAGTATGCCAACATGCTGGCGCAGAGGACGGCCGAGACGGGGGAGGCTCTGGAGGGGCTGGCTCCCTCGGGGTTCGACGAGTGGATCCAGGCGAAGATCGACGCCGGGACCTACGTGGACTACCTGGACGTGCCTCCCGAGGAGCCGTTCGATCCCGACCCGGTGCCGCCGCTGCCCTGACCGGACCCGCCGGTCTGGCCGGCGCCCGGGATCTGGACGCCGGCGCCCGACCCGCCCGAGGTGTCCGCCCCGGGGATGTTCGCGCCCGCGCTCTCCGCCTGGAGGACCGACGTCGGCGTGCGCGGGACCTGCCCCTGGCCCGCCTGGCCCCCGAACTCGCCCTCGAGGATCGAGCTCGGGGCCCCCTGCCTGGCGCCTCCCGAGGAGACGATGGCCAGCACGAAGGCCAGGAAGAGGAAGACGCCGCCCCCGATCCAGCTCAGCCTGGTGAGGAGGGTGGCCGCCTGTCGCCCGCCCATGAACGACTCGGTGGACGAGGAGGCCCCCCCGAACGTGGCCGCGAGCCCCCCGCCCTTCCCCGACTGGAGAAGGATGATGACGCACAGGAGGACCGCCAGAAGGACCAGGACGACGATCAGGAATGTATAGAGCATGGCCTCGTGTCCGCGGATGCATCGTCGTGACGTGCGAAGGCGCGGGCTCCGGTCGCCCGCGCCTTCTCGGGGGCCGAACCTAGCGTCCCCCGACGGGCTCCGTCAACGCTCCTACCCCGCACCCGCCTCGCAGATTCGCGCGAACGCTTCCGGGTCGAGGCTCGCGCCGCCGACCAGGGCGCCGTCCACGCCGGGGGCCGCGAGCAGCTCGTCGACGTTGTGTGGCTTGACGCTCCCCCCGTAGATGATCGGGATCGCGTCTGCGGTCTCCGGGCCGAGGTGCTCCACGAGCTCCCGCCGCACGGTGCCGTGCGCGTCGGCGGCGTCCTCCGGGCTGGCCGTGCGCCCGGTGCCGATGGCCCACACCGGCTCGTAGGCCACGACCAGCTCCCGGGCCGCCGCGCCGGGGAGCGTCGGGACGACCGCGGCCAGCTGGCGGCGGAGGACCGCCTCCAGCCGCCCGTCGTCGCGCTCCTCCAGCGTCTCGCCCACGCAGAGGACGGGGCGGAGGCCCGCCTCGACGAGCCGGGCGGCCTTCGCGGCCACCAGATCGTCGTCGTCCCCGAACTCGCGCCGCCGCTCCGAATGGCCGGCCAGGCCCCAGGCGGCGCCGGCGTCGGCGGCCATCCCCGCCGAGATCGCGCCGGTGTGGGCGCCCTCAGTCTCCTGGTGGACGTCCTGTACGCCGAGCTCCAGGTCGTCCCTGCCCGCCGCCTCCCGGAAGGCCGGAAGCGAGATCGAGGGCGGGAAGAACACCACCGCGGCGTCCGGCCGCGGCCGGTGCAGCCCGGCGAACGCGCGCACGAAGGCCCGCGCCTCGGAGGGCCCCTTGTGCATCTTCCAGTTGGCGCCGAAGAAGGGCTTCGGCGCGCTCATGGCGTATCGTCCAGCGCCTCGACGCCGGGAAGGGTCCCGGACGCCAGGTACTCGAGCGCCGCGCCGCCTCCCGTGGAGACGTGGGAGAGGTCGTCGGCCACGCCGGCCTCCCGCACCGCCCGGGCCGAGTCGCCGCCGCCCACGACCGCGAAGGCGCCCGCTCGGTCCGCCGCGGCCACCGCCCGGGCCACCGCCCGCGTGCCCTCGGCGAAGGCCTCGCGCTCGAAGAAGCCCATGGGGCCGTTCCAGAACACCGTGGTCGCGCCCTCGAGGACTTCGGCGTAGGCCCGGCGGGTGGCCGGACCGATGTCCAGGACCATGGTGTCCTCCGGCACCTCGCCCACCTCCACGACGGCTGCCTCGTTCCCCGCCTCGGGCGAGGGCGCGACGACCAGGTCCCCGGGGAGCGCGAGCTTGTCGCCGGCCCTCTCGGTAAGCCGCCGCGCCTCGTCCAGCGCGTCCTCCTCGACCAGCGAGGCGCCCAGCTCCTCGCCCCGCGCGGCCAGGAAGGTGTTGGCCATGGCCCCTCCCACGAGGATCCGGTCGGCCCTCCCGATGAAGGCCTCGAGGAGGTCGATCTTGTCGGCGATCTTGGCGCCGCCCATGAGTACGATGAACGGGGGATCGGGGTGCTCGCGGATCTCGTCCAGCGCCTGGAGCTCGGCCTCGACCAGGAGGCCCGCCACGGCCGGGTGGAGGATCGCCGGGACCCCCACCACGGAGCAGTGGACCCGGTGGCAGGCGCCGAACGCGTCGTTCACGTACACGTCGCCGAGCCGCGCCAGCCTCCGCGCCAGCTCGGAGTCGTTCGCCTTCTCGCCCGGGAGGAAGCGGAGGTTCTCGAGGAGGACCACCTCGCCCCGATCCCGATCCCGGCTGGCGTCGAGCGCGCCGTCGGAGTCCGCCGACTCCACGAACGCCACCTCCCTCCCCAGGAGGCCGGCCAGCTGGTCGGCCACCGGCGACAGGGAGAGGGAGGGATCCGGAGCGCCGCCCGGCCGGCCCAGGTGCGCCATGAGGACAGGGCGGGCGCCGGCGTCCAGGAGGTGGTCCAGGGTCGGGAGCGTGGCCGCGATGCGCGCGTCGTCCTTCACGCGCCCGTCCTCGAGCGGGACGTTGAAGTCCACGCGCACGAGGGCCCGGCTCCCCTCCAGCACGTCCGTCGAGAGGTCGCGGAGCCTCCGCTTCACGCGGCGCTCCCCGCGGGGAGGCGCTCGGCCACCCGCCGCGCCAGCTCGAGGCAGCGGTTGGAGTAGCCCCACTCGTTGTCGTACCAGGAGATCACCTTCACCATGCGGCCTCCCTGCACCGCCGTGGACTGGCCGTCCACGATCGAGCTGGCGGGGTTGCCGGTGTAGTCCACCGAGACCAGGGGCTCGTCGCTGAACGCCAGGATGCCCTGGAGGTCGCCCTCGGCCCGGCGGCGGAAGATGTCGTTGACCTCCTCGGCGCTCGTGTCGCGGCCCACGTCCACGACCAGGTCGGTGATCGACACGTCGGGAGTCGGGACCCGCATGGCCATCCCCTCGAACTTTCCTTCCACCTTCGGATACACGAGCGCCGTCGCGCGCGCCGCGCCGGTCGACGTCGGGATGATCGACAGGGCGGCCGCCCGGGCCCGGCGGAGGTCCTTGTGAGGACCGTCCAGGATCTGCTGGCTGGTCGTGTAGGAGTGGACCGTCGTCATGAGCCCGTTCTCCCACCCCAGCTCCTCGTCGATCACCCGCACCAGGGGGGCCACGCAGTTGGTCGTGCAGCTGGCGTTCGAGATGATGTCGTGGGCGTCGGGATCGTAGTCGCCCTCGTTCACGCCCAGACACACCGTGACGTCGGGCTCCTTGGCCGGGGCGGTGATGATGACCTTGCGGGCGCCGGCCTCGAGGTGCCTGGCCGCGTCCTTGCGGGCCCGGAAGAGTCCGGTGGCCTCGAGGACGATGTCCACGCCCATCTCGTCCCACGGGAGCGAGCCCGGATCCCGCTCGGAGAGGACCCGGACGCGGCGGCCGTCGACCACCAGGTCCCCGTCCCGCACCTCCACCTCACCGCCGAAGCGGCCGTGCACCGAGTCGTAGCGGAGCAGGTGCGCCAGGGAGGAGGCGTCGGTCAGGTCGTTGACCGCCACGATCTCCAGCTGGTCCCCGCCGCGGTCGTGGGCCGCCCGGAAGATGTTGCGGCCGATGCGGCCGAACCCGTTGATCGCCACGCGTGCCGTCATGTCGTCCCCCTCGATGATGTCGGATCCCGGCGTCGGTGTGGGCGGCTCCGCACGGCGGCGTCGTGCCGCCCCGGAAGCGCCGGTGCGAGGAGGCCGCGCGCGCGACCTCCGGGCGGATCACCCGTTCCCGACCGCCTGCAAGGCGCGTGCGAAAACCACCGCGCCCGCCACCCTCCTCCCCGCGGCCTCGAGGACCGAGGCGCAGGCGGCGGCCGTGGCCCCCGTGGTGAGGACATCATCGACCACCAGCACGGGGAGGTCCGGGGGGCGCGGAGCGTCCTCCGCCGGGAAGAACGCGCGCCGCACGTTGTCCCGCCGGTCGTCGCGTCCGAGCCTCACCTGTCGGCGCCGAGAGCCCATCCGTGCGAGCGACGCCCCCACCGGCCAGCCCAGCTCCCGCCCGAGCGAGCCCGCCAGGAGCGCGGCCTGGTTGAAGCCACGCTCGCGGAGCCGGGCGGGCGGGAGCGGCACCGGCTCGAGCGCGTGCGGGGTGCCCCCGGCCAGGCGCCGGGCGTGCGGGGCCATCGCCCGGCCCATGGGTTCGGCCAGGGCGAACCACCCCCCGTACTTGAGCGCGTGCACGAGGTCGGACGCCCCGCCCTCCATGAGGCAGGGAGAGCCCGCCGCGGCCAGGCCCTCCGGCCACGCCGCGCATTCGGCGCAGCCGCCCGGACCGGCCAGGTCGAGGACACGGGTGGCCCCGCAGCGCGGACAGTGGGGACGCGGGATGCGCGGGAGCCGGCCCCAGCACAGCCCGCACACCGGCGCCGCCCCCGGAGCGAGCCCCCGCCCGCACAGCACGCACGGCGGCGGCAGGAGCCGGTCCAGGAGGCCGGGACGGGCGCTCCCATCCGTCCGCGGCGCCTTCCGCCGCGCCTCCCGCGTCGGGCCCGGGGCCGTCCGGCGGCCCGGCGCTCCCGGTCCGGACGCTCCGTCCTCCGCGGCGCGCCCCGTCCGGCGCGTCACCGGTCCCGGCCCGTGGCGGAGAGGGCCGCGGCCCGCATGGCCTCGACCGGCGGCTCGACGCCGAGCCAGCGCCGGAGCGAGGCGGCCGCCTGCGCCACGAGCATCCCGAGCCCGTCCGCGGCCTCCGATCCCGCCTCCCGGGCGGCCCGCGCCCACGCCGTCTCGCGCTCGCCGTACACCAGGTCCAGGGCCGCCGCGCCCCCGAGGCGGGCCGGGTCCATCGGGAGGGCGTCCCCGGGCTCCAGCCCGAGGCTCGTCGCGTTCACGACCAGGTCGCGCTCGCCGGGCGGCGGCTGTAGGGCGGCCCGCACCGCGCCCTCCCCGGAGCCGGGGCCGCCCTCTACCACGTGGACCCGGGAGTCGTCCCCGCCCACCTCGCGAGCCATCGCGCGGGCCCGCTCCGGGGTCCGGTCCAGGACCTCCACGGACGCGGCCCCCGCGGCGAGGCAGGCGTGGAGCACCGCGCGCGCCGCGCCGCCCGCGCCGAGGAGGAGGACCCGCGCTCCCCCGGGCGCGCCCGGAAGGAGGTCGCCCGCCGCCTCCAGGAAGCCCCGGACGTCCGTGTTGTCCCCCGCCAGCCCTCCGTCCGCCTCGCCCCAGAAGCAGTTGCACGAGCCGGTGGCCCGCACCGCCCCGGAGGCGTGCTCGAGCGCGGCCGCCGCCCTGCCCTTGTGGGGGAGCGTCACGTTGCCGCCGCCCTGGCGCGCCAGCGCCCGCATCACCGGCCCGACCTCGTCCCCGTCGACCGCCAGGAGGCCGTAGGCCGCCTCCACCCCGAGCGCGCCGAAGGCGGCGCGGTGGAGGACCGGGGAGAGCGAGTGCCGAACCCGTCCGCCGAGGAGGGCGAAGAGCCGGGGCGTCCGGTCCACGCTGCCCGAGGGCTCCGCTGCGCCGGTCACGGGCCGCCGCCGCGGGCTTCCGGACCCGCGCCGGAGGGTCCCGGGATGCCGCCAGAGCCGTGCGGGCCGCCGCCGGGGGCTCCCGGGCCGCCCGCCCCGTGCGCGCCTTCCCCGTCCCCCTCCCCCGCCAGCTCCGCGACAAGGCCGTCGACGGCCCGACGCAGGACCTCGAACGCCTCCCTGTAGGGCCCGGGCCCTCCGCCGATCGGGTCCGGGACGCCCTCGTCGCGCATCGGATCCTCCGGGGGGAGGTAGCGGGTGATGAGCACCGCCCGGTCGCCCGCCCCGAGGTCGGCGGCCACCCCCCGGTGCGACCCGCTCATGCACAGGACGAGGCGCGCGCGGTCCAGGAGCTCCCGGGTCAGGGGCTGCGAGCGGTGGACCTCCAGGTCGAGCCCGTGCTCGCCAGCCACCCGGACCGCCTCGTCCGCCGCCGGCGCGCCCGGGGCCGCGAAGGTGCCGGCCGAGACCACCTCGAGCCCGCTCCCGGGAAGCCGCTCCTCCACGGCGGCCCGGGCGAGGGCCTCGGCCATGGGACTCCGGCACGTGTTGCCCGTGCACACGAAGAGGAGCGCGTTCCGCCCTCCGGAGCCGCTCACGTCGACAGCTCCCCGTCCATGGCCCCGGCGACCTCCTCGGGCGGCACGGCCCCGGCGCGGAGCAGGCGGGCGGGCCGCTCCACGAGCGAGACGACCGTGGACGGGCGGGAGGCCGGCAGGTCTCCCGCATCCAGGAAGAGGACGGGCGGTCCCGGGTCCGGCGCCGCCGCCAGGAACGCCTCGACCTCCCCGGAGGTGCGGGCCGGCTCGGCGCCGGTCCGGTTCAGGCTCGTCGAGCTCAGGGTGGCCGCCCCGAGCCGCTCGAGGAGGGCCCGGGTGACGGGATGCGCCTCCACGCGCACGCCCAGCCCCGCCCCGGACCCGTCCGGGAGGACCAGCGTGAGGCCGCCGGGCCAGAACCGCCGCGCCAGCCGCTCGGCGCGCTCGTCCCAGTCCAGCTCCGGTCGCGCGGCCCGCAGCGCCTCCACGCTCGCAGCCAGCCTGAGGAACGGGCGCTCCGGGTCCCGATCCTTGAGGCGGGCGATGGCCCGGTCCCCGCCGGGGCCCAGGGCCCCGAGCCCGTAGACCGTCGAGGTGGGATGGGCCAGGATGGCCCCGTCCCGCAGGGCCGCCGCCGCCCGCTCGAGGACCCCGGCCGCGGGAGCGCCGGACGGGCCCGTGGCCGCGAGACGCTCGAAGCAGGGGCTCACCGCACCCTCCCGGTCTCGAGGAGCCACGCGGCGTACTCGAAGTCGGCGGGGGTCGTGAGCTTGAGGTTCGTCTCCTCCCCCTCCACCCCGCGCACCACCTCCCCCATCGCCTCGCACAGCGCGGCGTCGTCGGTGGCGCCCTCGCCCGAGCGGGCGGCGCGGCGGTGGGCCTCCCGGAGGACCTCCGCCGTGAACCCCTGGGGAGTCTGCGCGCGCCGCAGGGAGGCGCGCTCCGGGGTCCGGACCACGCGACCGCTCCGATCCACCTCCTTCACCGTGTCCCGCATCTGCAGCAGCGGGACGACCGGGCCGTCCGCGGCGGCCGCCAGCACGCTCCGGACGAGGGCGGGGCTGCAGAACGGGCGGACGCCGTCGTGCACGAGGATGCGACCTGCCCCGGAGGAGACGGCCTCGAGGCCGCGGGCCACCGACTCGGTGCGCGTCTCCCCCCCGGGCACCCGCCGGGCGGGCGCGTCCCGGAGCCAGGCCGGGGGGTCCTCGACCGCGTCGGCCGGGAGGACCAGGACCAGCTCCGCGATCTCGTCCGAGCCGGCGAAGGGCCTCCAGGCGCGCTCGAGCACCGGGACGCCGCCCAGCTCCCGGAACTGCTTGGGCGGACCGGCTCCGGCCCGCTCGCCCCGGCCCGCCGCCACCAGGATGGCCGCGGCGTCCGGGCGCTCGCCGCCGCTCACCGCGCCTCCTCGCGCCCGGGGCGCCCCTCCCGGGCCGCCCGCGCCTCGCGTCCGGCCGGCGCCTCCCGCGCGCCGCCCTCCTCCTCCCCGCGCTTCGCGAGGAGCCGCACGAGCCCCCTCACGTCCTCGACCGCGTGGACAGCCAGGTCGGCGCGGAGCCCGTCCGCCGAGGCGGCCGGCACGACCACCCCCTCGAGGCCCGAGCGCTCGGCCTCGCCCACCCGGCTCTCGAGGCGGGAGACGCCCCGGATCTCGCCGGCCAGCCCGACCTCGCCGACGAAGGCCAGGTGCGACGGCACGGCGCGGTCGGTCGCGGCCGAGACCAGGGCGGCCACCACCGCCAGGTCGGTGGCGGGGTCCGCCAGGCGGAGGCCGCCGACCACGTTCACGAACACGTCAGCCTCCCCGAGCGCGGGCCCGCCCCGGCGGTCGAGAACGGCCAGCAGGAGGGACAGCCGGCGCGAGGGGAGCCCGGTGACCACGCGCTGAGGCGTCCCGTAGCGCCCGGGGACCGTGAGCGCCTGCACCTCGGCCAGGAGCGGGCGGGATCCCTGCAGCGGGATGGCCACGGCCGAGCCGCTCACTCCCTCGGGCCGGTCGGCCAGGAAGAGGCCCGAGGGGTCGGCCACCGGCTCCAGGCCGCCCCCCGTCATGCGGAAGACCGCCATCTCGTCGGTGCCTCCGAAGCGGTTCTTGGTGGTGCGGAGGATCCGGTGCTCCAGGGTGCGCTGCCCCTCGAACACGAGGACCGCATCGACCAGGTGCTCCAGCGTGCGCGGGCCGGCCAGCCCACCCTGCTTGGTCACGTGCCCCACCAGGAACGTGGCCGTCCCCACCTGCTTGGCGAAGGTCTGGAGGACCGCGGCGCACTCGCGGACCTGGGCTACCCCGCCGGGGGCGGAGTCCAGGCGCGCGGACCGGAGGGTCTGCACCGAGTCCACGCAGAGGAAGGCCGGCTCCGAGCGGCCGGCCGCCTCGACGATGCTCTCCACGTCGGTCTCGGCCAGGAAGGGGACGTCGCCGGCTCCGGCGCCCAGCCGCGAGGCCCTCATGCGGACCTGGGCCGCCGACTCCTCGCCGGAGACGTACAGGCAGGAGACGCCCCTCTCCTGGAGCGCCGCGGCCGCCTGGAGGAGGAGGGTGGACTTGCCGATTCCCGGCTCGCCGCCCAGGAGGACGAGGGAGCCGGGCACGGCCCCGCCGCCCAGGACCCGGTCCAGGTCGCCGACCCCGAGGGGGAGCCGCTCGTCGGGCCCCGCCTCGGCCTCGCGGAGAGGGGCCGGCTCGCGGCCGCCCGAGGAGACGCCGGCGGACCGGCCCTCGCCCCTCTTCCGCTCGCGGGACGCCGACGGCGCCTCGCGCAGCGAGTTCCACTCGCCGCACGCGGGGCAGCGCCCCTCCCACTTGAGGCTCTCGCCCCCGCAGGACGTGCACACGAAGACGGTCTTCGAGCCCGCCACCGGCCGCTCAGCTCTCTTCGCGTCGCGTCACGGAATCGAAGAGCGTGTACTCCTTGTGGAAGAAGAGCTCGATGGTGCCGGTCGGACCGTTCCGCTGCTTGCCGATGATGAGCTCGGACTTTCCCTCCAGGGAGTTGCCCTCGGCATCGACCGGGCCCTTGTACACCTCGTCGCGGTAGACGAAGAGGACCAGGTCGGCGTCCTGCTCGATGGCCCCGGACTCGCGCAGGTCGGCCAGGACCGGCCGGTGGTCGGTGCGCTGCTCGGGGGCGCGGGAGAGCTGGGAGAGGGCCAGGACCGGGACGTCCAGCTCCTTGGCCACCGCCTTCAGGGACCGGCTGATGTGGCTGATCTCCTGCTGGCGGTTCTCCACGTCGCGCGGCCCCACCATGAGCTGCAGATAGTCGACCACGATGAGGCCCAGGTCGACCTCGGCTTTCAGGCGGCGGGCCTTGGCGCGGAGCTCCAGCGCCGAGATGGCCGGTGCGTCGTCGATCCACAGGGGCGCCGTGTTGAGGTGTCCGGCGGCGGTCGCCAGCCGCGAGTACTCGTCGTCCCGGAGGCGCCCGCGGCGCAGCCGCCCCGAGTCCACCCGGCCCTCGGCGCACAACAGCCGCTGGACCAGCGCCTCCTTCGACATCTCCAGGGAGAAGAGGGCCACGGGCGTGTCGTCCTCGATGGCCACGTGCTGGGCGATGTTGAGCGCGAGGGCCGTCTTCCCCATGGAGGGTCGGCCGGCCAGGACCACGAGATTGGCGGGCTGGAAGCCGGCCGTCATGTGGTCCAGGTCGGCGAAGCCGCTGGCCACGCCGGTGACCGTCTCCGGACTCCGCTGCAGCTCCTCGATCCGCTCGAAGGTCGGCCACAGGATCTCCTTGATCCACACGAAGCCGCCCCGCTGGGCCGCCTGCGCGATCCGGAAGATCCTCTGCTCGGCCTGGTCCAGCGTCTCGTCGATGTCGCCGCCGCCCGCATGGTAGGCGTCCTGGATGATGTCGGTGGCCGACTCGATGAGCTGCCGGAGGGTGGCCTTGTCACGGAGGATGTTGCAGTGGTACTCGATGTTGGCGGCCGTCGGGACCGCGTCCACGAGCCGGGCCAGGTAGGCCATCCCTCCCGCCGCCTCGAGGTCCCCCGCCGACTTGAGCTCGTCGGAGAGCGTCACGACGTCGATGACCTCGCCGCGCCCGTACAGTCGGGCCATGGCCCGGAAGATCCGCCGGTTGGCCTCGCGATAGAAGGCTCCGTCGTCGATGCGCTCGATCGCGCGCGCCACCGCGTCCCCGTCGATGAGCATGCCCCCGAGGACGGAGATCTCCGCCTCCTCGGACCACGGGGCCTGCCGGTCCTGGAAGGCGTCCCGTCCGCGCGCGCTCGGGCTCGACTCCATCATCCTAAATGAGGCCCATCTGCTGGCCCGCCTGGATGCCGGATTCGCCCTCGGCCCGCTCCCCGTCCACGATCGCGCGGACGCGCTGCAGGTCCTCCCAGGTCGGGCGGGTCCAGCTCCGGTTCCTCAGGAGGGCCGCCGGGTGGTAGGTCGCCACCAGCGGATAGCCCCGGTACCGGTGGACCTTGCCCCTCAGGCTCCCCAGGCTCCCCGTGGCGTCCAGGAGCGTGCGCGCGGCGAAGGCGCCGAACGCCACGACCACGTCGGGATCGATGAGCTCGAGCTGGCGGTGGAGGTACGGGGAGCACGCCTCGATCTCGTCGGGCTGCGGGTCCCGGTTGTTCGGGGGGCGGCTCTTGAGGACGTTGCAGATGTAGACCTCCTCGCGCCGGAAGCCCACGCTGAGGAGGAGCCGGTCGAGGAGCTGGCCCGCCGGCCCGACGAACGGGCGGCCGGTCTCGTCCTCGCGCGCCCCGGGGGCCTCCCCGACGCACACCACCCGGGCGTGGGGGTCGCCCTCGCCGAACACCTCCCGGGTGCGGGCGCGGTGGAGCGGGCAGCGCTCGCACGCCTCGACCACGCGGCGCAGGCTGGCCAGGTCCGGGACCTGCCGGATCTCCTCGCCGGTCCCCTCGCGCGCCAGGCGCCCGATCTCGTCCTCGGAGAGGGAGGGGGACGCCTCGGCGGCGGGCTCTCCGGCGCCGGGATCGGACCCGGCGGCCGGGGCCTTCTCCGAGGCGGCGGCAGGCTCCGGGGCGGCCGACGCCGCGCTCGGCGCGGCGCGCCCGCCCCCCTGGCCGGCCTCCGCCTCCCGCACCGGCGCCAGGACGCCCCCGATCACCAGGCGGCGGGTCATGCGGCGCGCCGCGCGCCGGTCGAGCGCCGGGAAGACGACCTCGGGCTCGCCCAGGGAGCGCCGGGTCTGGAGGTAGCGGCGCAGGGCCTCACCCGCGTCCATCGTCACGGTCCTCGAGACGCTCCTCGATGCGCTCGAGGATGCGCTCGGCGACCTCCTCCTTCCGGAGCAGCGGCATCTCCTCGCATCCCCCCCATCGGTCGAACAGCGTGACCCGGTTGGTCTCGGCCTCCATCCCCGTGTCCGGCGCGCCCGCCTCGTTGAGCGCGATGAAGTCCAGCCCCTTCTCCCGGAGCTTCTCGAGGGCCCGCTTCTCGCCCGCGTCCGTCTCGAGCGCGAAGCCCAGGCTGAGGACGCCCTCCTCCTCCCGGACCGAGCGAGTCTCGGCCAGGAGGTCCGGGCCGGGCTCCAGCGTGAGCTCGAGCGGGCCCGAGCCCTTCTTGATCTTGCGGTCGGACACCGCGCCCGCCACGAAGTCCCCGACCGCCGCGGCCATGAGGAGGAGCGCGGCCCCGTCCAGCTCCTCGCGCAGCGCCTCGAGCATCTCGGAGCTCTCCCGCACCCGGCGGAGCGCCGGGCCGTGCGGCGGCTCGACCGTCGTCGGGCCCGCCACCAGCCGGACGTCCGCTCCCCGCCGCCAGGCGGCGGCCGCGAGCGCGAAGCCCATCCGTCCCGACGAGCCGTTCGACACGAAGCGGACCGGGTCCAGCGGGGCGCGCGTCGGACCGGCGGTCACGACGACCCGGAGGCCGGACAGCGGCGAGCGGGCGGCGCCGAGCACCCGCGCCGTCTCCGCGACGATGGCGGGAGGCTCGCTCATGCGGCCCATCCCCGTCTCGCCCTCGGCCAGCTCGCCCTCCTCGGGGCCGACCAGGTGCACGCCGCGCTCGCGCAGCGTAGCCACGTTCTCCCGCGTGGCCGGGTGCTTCCACATCCGAGTGTTCATGGCCGGGCACGCCACCACGGGGCACGCGGCCGCCAGGAGGGCCGCGCCGGCCAGGTCGTCGGCGCGGCCGGCCGCCATGCGCGCCAGGAAGTCGGCGGTGGCCGGCGCGACCACGGCCACGTCGGCCTCCTTCCCGAGCTCGATGTGGGCCAGGGGCCGCTCCCACACGTCCGCCAGGACCGGGGACCCGCTCAGCGCCTCGAACGTGACCGGCCCGACGAAGCGCCGGGCCGAGTCGGTCAGGACCACCCGGACCTCCGCGCCCGCCTCGCGGAGCCGGCGGACCAGGTCGGCGCTCTTGTACGCCGCGATCCCGCCGGTGACGACGAGGAGGACCCGGCGGCCCTCCAGGGCTCGCACGCCGCCCGGCTCAGTCGCCCGAGCCGCTCCGACGCGCCACGAGCCTGAACTCGAGCTGGCCGCTGGTGAGGGCCTCGAGGGCCACGGTCGTGAGCTTGCGCGGGCCGTAGGGCGACGTCTCGAGCGGCAGCGCGTTCAGCTCGCGTGCGTACGTGGACGCCACCAGGACGCCGCGGTACTTGTCGCCCGTCACCCGGGCCACCTCGTCGGGCGTGAAGACCTTCATGAACCCTCCTCCTCGTCGCAGGACGCCCCCGCTCCGGCCTGGCCGGATCCCCCCCGGCGGCCGTGGGCGAGCGCGTCGCGTATCTCCTCTTCCACTCGGGCCGCCCGGGATGATACTCGGGCACCCATGCGGCTGATCCGGACCTCCTCCGAGCGGACGATCGCGCAGGTCCGCTCGACGGCCCGCTCGAGCTCGTCGTTCACGACCACGAAGTCGAACTCGCCGATCGCCTCGAGCTCCTCCTCGGCGGCGCGCAGGCGGCCGCGGAGCTCCTCCTCGTCCTCGCTCCCCCGCCCGCGCAGGCGTCGGACGACCCTCTCGCCCGACGGGGGCAGGAGGAAGATCGTGACCGCCCCGTCCTCCAGCCGCCGCACCGAGCGGGCCCCCTGCACGTCGATGTCCAGGAGAAGGTGCACCCCGTCGCTCCGGGCGCGCTCGACCTGGTCCCGCGGCGTCCCGTACCACTCCCCGTGGACCTCGGCCCACTCCAGGAGCTCCCCCTCGTCCCTGCGCCGGAGGAACGTCTCGCGGTCCAGGAACAGGTAGTCCTCGCCGTCCACCTCCCCCGGACGCGGCGAGCGCGTCGTGGCGGAGACGGAGAAGCGGAAGCGGGACGCGTCCGCGGCCAGCTCCCGCGCCACGGTGGTCTTCCCGCTCCCCGACGGCCCGGCCAGCACGACGGGGAAGCCCCGGGCCGCGAGCTCCCCGCTCACGGCGCCCGCCGACGTCCGGCCCGGCGGCCCGGACCCGCGCGGCGGAGCCTCACTCGACGTTCTCGATCTGCTCGCGCAGGCGCTCGAGCTCGTTCTTCATGTCCACGACCACGCCGGAGATCTCCGCGTCGTTGGCCTTGGCGCCGGTGGTGTTCACCTCCCGGTGGAGCTCCTGCACCAGGAAGCCGAGCCGCTTGCCGACCGGGGTGTCCGCCGGCTCCTCGAGGAGCTCCCGGAAGGCGTCCAGGTGGGCGCGCGCCCGGACCGTCTCCTCCCCGACGTCCCACTTGTCGGCGAGGACCGCGATCTCCCGCGCCACCCGCTCCTCGTCCATCTCGGAGCCGCCGGTGAGCTCCCCGACCGCCTCCAGGAGCCGGGCACGCTCCCGCTCCAGGCGGCGCGGGGCCAGCTCCTCGACCCGGTCGATGCCCGCCTCCAGCGCGTCGAGCCGCTCCCGGAGGTCCGCCGCGAGCCGCTCGCCCTCCGTCTCACGCATCTCCACCAGCTCCCCGAGGGCGCGCGCCGCCACGGGCTCCACCTCCTCCCAGGAGACCGCCGCGGCGCCGGGGTCCGCCTTCGGCTTCAGGAGTCCGCCGGCCTGCACGATGAGGGGGAGGTCCACGCGGCCCGGGAGCGAGTACTCCTCCCGGAGCGTCGCGAACGCCCTCAAGTAGGCTTCAACCCGCTCGCGGTCGAGCTCGAGCGGGAGGGGCTCGTCGCCCGAGGCCTCGACCTGCACGGTGAGGGTGACGCTCCCCCGCTCCACGCGGCCGCCCACCAGGTCGCGGAGCGGCGCTTCCCACGCCTCGGCCCCGCTCGGAAGGCGCAGGTCGACCCTGAGGTGGCGTCCGTTCACGGAGCGCACCTCGACGGTGACGGCGGCCTCGCCGCCGCCTCCGCTCGCCGATCCGAATCCGGTCATGCTACGCAGCATCGTGGAGCGCCCGAAGGTAGGCGACGCGCGTGAAGCCCGTCAACCGAACGGAGCCGTCCGGAGCGGGCGTGCGGCCCCCGCGGCCGCTCAGTTGCTCCACTCCCACGTGATCCCGACCACGTTGGGCGCCAGCGGGTGGGGGATGCCCGCGATGTCCCCCACGTCGATCTGGCCGAAGTCGTGCCCGACCCACCAGATCCTGAAGCGGTCGATCCGGATCTCGGCGCGGCCGATGGCCAGGGACTGGCCCGGGAGGAGGTCGGTGGCGGCCTGTCCGGGAACGCCGGTGGCCATGGCGCCGCGGTAGGTGGCCCCGAACGCGAGCCGCAGGTGGAGGCTCTGCTGGAAGAAGGCATCCCGGAACTCCACGAGGCCCAGCGCCCGGTCCCCCGGGACGTAGCGGAGCGGCCCCCCGGAGAGCAGGCTCTCGCGCCGCCACACGCCGCGCACCCGCACCCGGTCGGCCAGCACCGGGACCGGGAGGAGGGGGCCCTCCACCCCGCCCTCGAAGCCTCCCACGGTGGCGGCGGGTCCGGCCGCGAGCGCGGTGTCGAACGAGAAGCCGAGCGGGAGCTGGCGGCCGAGCTTCTGGACGGTGCCGCGCCCCGTGAGCGTGTACGGACCCAGCCTGAGCTCCGCGCTCCCCGCGAGCGCATCGAAGCTCACCGAGTCCGCGGTGCCGAGCAGGGGGCGGGGGACGCCCCGTGTCCCCGTGGCCGCCGAGCCGGTGAGCACGAGGCCCACGGCGCCGGACATCCCCGGCTCGATCCGCACCGCCACCCGGGCCGACCGCGTCGTGAAGGCGCTCCAGGAGGCCGCCCGGGCAGCCGCGCTCAGGCGGAGCCACGACGCCGGTCCCACCCCCGCCGTCACCTCGCCCTCGAGACGCGGATGGACGTCGCCGCTCCGCGCCCGGAAGACGGCCCGCCCGAACGCGCGGTCTCCCGCCGCGGTGAGGGCCAGGGTCCCCTGGTCGTCGGTGACCGCCGGAACGGTGTCGCTGGTGGGGGCGCTCAGGTCCGGCGTGCGCCGCGTCCGCGCCGCCCACGCCTCCAGCTGCAGGCCCGAGGCGAGATCCGCCCGCGCGTGGAGCGCGACGTCGGTCCGCGAGAACCTGTCGGTCGTGCCGGTGGGCGTCCGCTCCACGCTCTGCGACCTCCCGCGCACCTCGAACCCCACGCGGCCGCCGCCGGGCATCCAGCCGACCTTGGCCCAACCGTCCGTCCAGTTGGCCGGGGTGGGTCCGGCGGTCACGTCCAGGAAGTCTCCGGCCCCCGCGAGCTGCAGGTGGCTCCCCCAGCCGTTGGCGAAGGCGCCCTGGATGAGGTTGAGCGACGGACGTCCGGTCCCCCCCCGGATGCTCGAGTAGGCCGGGCCGCGGCCGTGGGAGAGCGTGGTGACCTCGATCCGCAGCCGGTCGGCCCCGCGGATCACCCGCAGGCGGTCCACCTGCACGAGCGGGATCCGGGTGAGGTCGGGCGTCCTCCCCTCCAGGGGGTCGAGCTCGCGACCGTCGACGACGACCTGCACGAAGCCCGGCCCGAACACGCCGTCCAGCGCCAGGTGGGGGCCGCCGAAGTAGCTCACGCGGAGCCCGGTGAGGCCCGGGAGCTCCCACTCCAGGAAGCCGAGGAGCGACTCCGCGGAGGAGGCGAGGATCTGCGTCCGGTCCCACGAGTGGACCTCCACCCCGAGCGCGGCGTCCGACGGCTCGACGGCGGCCGGGAACGGCGGCGCCTCGACCGCCTTCGTGGTGTCGGAGGCCGCCGTGTCCGCGGCCGGTCCCGGGGTCGTGTCGGCCGCCGGCCCCCGGGCCGTGTCGGGGCGCGGCGTGGTGTCCCGGACGGCCCGGGCGCTGTCGGGCGCACCCTGCGGCCGGGCGCTCGCGGGCGCCACGGCCAGCGTGAGCGCCGCCAGGGCTCCGGCCCGGATCAGGAGGAGGCGCCGCGCCGTCCGCGCGCCCCGGACCCGCCCGGCCCGGTCCGGCTCAGCCCTCAGCAGCCCGACGGAGCCAGTCCAGGAGCAGCCGCACGCCCACACCGGTCGCCCCCTCCGGCTGGTAGGGCCCGTCCTCGTCCGCCCACGCGGTGCCCGCGATGTCCAGGTGGGCCCAGCTGATGTCCTCGTCCACGAACTCCTTCAGGAAGCACCCGGCGGTGAGAGGGCTCGCGTCCCGTCCCGCGCTGTTCTTGATGTCGGCGATGTCGGAGTCGAGCTGCCGCCGGTACTCCTTCCACAGGGGAAGCCGCCACACCCGCTCGCCCGTGCGCCGCGCGGCCTCCTCCAGGGCCGCCACCAGCCCGTCGTCGTCGCTCATGAGGCCGCTGGCGTGGTGGCCGAGCGCCACCACGCAGCCGCCGGTGAGCGTGGCCAGGTCCACCATGGCGCGAGGCTGGAGCCGGGCCGCGTACGCCAGCGCGTCCGAGAGGATGAGCCGCCCCTCCGCGTCGGTGTTCACGACCTCGATCGACTTGCCCGAGACCCCGCGGATCACGTCGGCCGGCTTCAGCGCGCTCCCGGACGGGAGGTTCTCGGTCGAGGGGACCAGACCCACCACGCGGCGGGGGAGCTCCAGAGCCGCCGCGGCCCGCAGCGCGCCCAGCACCGCGGCGCCGCCCGCCATGTCGTACTTCATGTCCTCCATGCCCTGGGCCGGCTTGAGGGAGATGCCCCCGGCATCGAAGGTCACGCCCTTGCCCACGAGGACGAAGGGCTCGCCGCCGTCCCCGCGGTGCTGGAGGATGATGAAGCGGGGCTCCTCGGTGGACCCGCGGGCCACGGCCAGGAGGCCGCCGAAGCCCTCGCGGCGCAGCTCCTCGGGCCCCCACACGTCCACCTCGAGCCCGAACTCCGAGGCCAGCTCCCGGGCCCGGGTCGCCAGGAAGGAGGGCGTGGCCACGTTGCCGGGCCGGGCCACGAGCCCCCGGGCCCAGTTCTGCGCCTCCGCCAGGAGCCGCCCGCGGCGCGCGGCCTCCACGGTCCCCTCCGGCGCGCCGGAGCCCTCCCCGGCCTCCCCGGAGACGTGCACCAGGGTCCGGGACGGCGGGGCCGGGCTCTCCCGGCGCTTCTCCTCGCCCCGGAGCTCCTCGAAGCTCCAGTCGCCGAGGACGAGCCCCTCGGCGGCGGCCTGGACGGCCTCGTCGACGGGGGTCCCGAGCGCGGCCGGGAGGCTGAAGGCCAACGAGCCGAGCCGGCGCTCCCGGACCGCGCGGACGGCCCGGCCCGCGGCACGGCGCACCGCCTCGAGGTCGACGGCCTCCATCTCCCCCATCCCGAGGGCCAGGAGGTCGGGCCCCTCGGCCGCCGGGAGGAAGAAGAGGTCCTTCTCCCGCCCCGCGAAGCGCCCCTGGTCGATCCAGCGGGCCAGGACCCCGCCCGCCCGGCGGTCCAGCTCCGCGGCGGCGCCCGAGGGCGTCTCGCCCTTCCGCAGCGCCACGGCCACGACCTCGGCGTCGAGGTCGAGGACGTCGCCCGCCCGGGCCTCGACCGAGCGCGCCGGCCCGTCCTCCGCGGCGGCCCCGGGTCCGGCGGGAGCGCTCACGGGCCGCCCCCGGCGCGCTCCTCCATGTGCGAGACGATGTGCTCGGCGTACTCGGAGGTGGCCACCTTCGTCGCACCTTCCATCTGGCGGGCCAGGTCGTAGGTCACCGTCTTCGCCTGGATCGCGCCCACGATGCCGTCCTCGATGAGCCGGGCCGCCTCGTCCCACCCCATGTACTCGAGCATCATCACCCCGGAGAGGATGAGGGAGGTGGGGTTCACCTTGTCCTGCCCGGCGTACTTGGGCGCGGTGCCGTGCGTGGCCTCGAAGAAGGCCACGTCGTCGCCGATGTTGGCGCCCGGCGCCATGCCCAGGCCGCCCACCTGCGCGGCGCAGGCGTCCGAGAGGTAGTCGCCGTTCAGGTTCGGGAGGGCGATGTAGTCGTACTCGTCCGGACGGAGCAGGACCTGCTGGAACATCTGGTCGGCGATCCGATCCTTGATGACCACCTTCCCCTCGGGAGCCTCGCCGTCGTGCTCGTCCCAGAGCTCGTCCTCGGTGATCGTGCGCTCGGGGAAGCGCTCACGAGCCACCTCGTAGCCCCACTCGCGAAAGGCGCCCTCGGTGAACTTCATGATGTTGCCCTTGTGGACGAGCGTGACCGAGCGTCGGCCGTCCCGGATGGCGTCCCGGATGGCCATTGCGACCAGCCGCTTGGTGCCGAACTCCGAGATCGGCTTGATGCCGATCCCGCTCATCTCGCGGATCTCGGTGCCCATCTCGTCGGCCAGGAAGCGGCGGACCTTCTCGGCCTCCGGCGAGCCGGCCTCCCACTCGATCCCGGCGTAGACGTCCTCGGTGTTCTCGCGATAGATGACCACGTCCAGCTTCTCGGGCGCCTTGACCGGCGAGGGCGTCCCCGGGAGCCATCGGCTCGGCCGCACGCACGCGTACAGGTCGAGCTCCTGTCGGGTCTTCACGTTGAGCGAGCGGATGCCGCCGCCGACCGGCGTGGTCAGGGGGCCCTTGATCGCGACCCGGAACTCCCGCGCCGCCTCGAGCGTCTCCTCGGGGAGCCACTCGCCGGTGACCTCCTTGCCCTTCTCGCCCGCGAAGACCTCCATCCAGTGAATGGCCCGTGTCCCCTCGTAGGCCAGGCGCACGGCCTCGTCGAACACACGGCGGGAGGCGGCCCAGATGTCGGGACCGATCCCGTCGCCCTCGACGAACGGGAGGATCGGCTGGTCGGGGACCGCGAGCTCCCCGTCGGACGTCTCTATGCGCTCACCGTCGGCGGGGGGCCGAGCGTACCGGTAGGACGTCATGGTACTCCTCTCCTGTGTCTATGTCCGATGCCTGGCGTGGCGGGGGGAAGGCCCCGACCCGGCGGAACTTACGACGGCCCTCGCCCGCCCGGAAGGCGGACGGTGAGGCCGACCGGCGACCGGAGCGCCGGACGGACCCGGGCTCGCCGGGGCGCGGGACCGGACGGTCCCGGGTCGGCTCAGCGCCGCTCGATGGGCACGAACTCCCGGTTCTTCGGACCCACGTACTCGGCCCGCGGCCGGATGAGGCGGTTGTCTCCGTGCTGCTCCATGACGTGGGCGGACCAGCCCCCGGTCCGGCCGGCGGCGAACAGCGGCGTGAACAGGTCGAGCGGGATGCCCAGCGTGTAGTAGACGATGCCGCAGTAGAAGTCGACGTTGCAGTTGATCCCCTTGCGGTCGAGCATCGTCTCCTCGACCCGCCGCGCGACCCGGTGCCACTTCGGGTCGCCCAGGTCCTCGCTCAGCTCCTCGGACATCCGGCGCAGGTGCGTGGCCCGCGGGTCCTCGGTCCGGTACACGCGGTGGCCGAAGCCCATGATCTTGCGGTGCTCGTCCAGGGCCTCGTCCACCCACGCCTCGGCCCCCTCCTCCGAGTCGATCTCGAGGATCATGCGCATGGCCTTCTCGTTGGCTCCGCCGTGGAGCTCGCCCTTCAGGGCGCCTACGCCGCCGGCGATGGCCGAGTGGAGGTCGGCCAGGGTCGACGCGATGACCCGGCACGTGAAGGTGGAGGCGTTGAAGCCGTGCTCCAGGTACAGGAGGAGGCTCGTGTCCAGCGCCCTCGCCGCGACCTCCGACGGCTCCTCGCCGGTGAGCATGTAGAGGAAGTTCCCCGCCTGCGACAGGTCGGGGTTCGGCTCGATCGGGTCCTCGCCGTTCCGGATGCGGTCGAAGGCAGCGATCACGGTGGGGATCTTCGCGGCCAGCCGGGCGGCCTTGGAGAGCTCCGCCTCCCGGTCGTTGTCCGCGGCCTGCGGGTCGAAAGAGCCGAGGGCGGCCACCGAGGCCTGGATGGCGGTCATCGGGTTGGCGTCCTCGGGAAGGCTCCCCAGGAGGTCCACGAGCCCGCCGGGGATCCCCCGGTTCCCCGAGATCTCCTCCTCGAACGCGTCGAGCTGTGCCCGGGTCGGCAGGTCCCCGTTCCAGAGCATGTACAGGGTCTCGAGGTAGCTCGCGTTCTCGGCCAGGTCGTGGATGTCGTAGCCGCGGTAGAGGAGCCGCCCCTGCTCGCCGTCGATGAACCCGAGCGACGTCTCGGAGACCACGACGCCCTCGAGCCCCTTGGCCATGATCTGTTCAGCCATCGTCCGCTTATGCCTTTCCTTGTTGTCCTTCGCCCTCTTCCCGTGCCGTCGTCCGTCGGAGCGACCGCGTCGCCCCGCGCCGTCGGCGCACCGTGGCCGGGCCAGGGTCCGTCGAGGACGGCGGGGACACGTTCGTGCAAGAAACGTCCCATTCCCGCGCCCCCGCGCGGCGCTCTCCGGGCGTCCGGTCGCCGCCGGAAAAGCCGCGAGCGCGAGGCCGGGCGGATCCGGCCTCGCGCTCGCTGGCGCGCTGCGTGATGTCGGACGACCGCTTCCCTAGAAGGCCGTTGAAGAACTGGGCGCGGCCGCGTTGCGGACGCGGCGGGTCCAGCTCCAGGGCGGTCCGACGAAGGCGGTGCCGGAGGCACCGGGGAGGAGGACCAACGCAGGAGATGGGCCCGCCCCGCCGCACCCCGAGCGTGGCGAGGGGCGGCAAAGCCAACCCGAAGGGCGCAGGGGGGTTGCGCGCTCATACCGCGTCATGGCTCGTCGCCGATGGCTACGGACATCGCCTCCTCGCCCCTCCTTGTCCGAGCGCGCAAGACCCCCGCGCGCGGCTCGCTCCAGTTCTTCAACGGCCTTCTAGCGGGGAGCCGGCTCCGGAGTGGCCTCCAGGAACTCGGTCCGCAACGACTCGGGGTCGAGGCCATCGAAAGCCCCCACCGGCAGGCGGGTCCTCCGCTGCGGCTGCTGCGGGTCCGAGAAGCAAACGAAAATGACCGACTCGTATTCCGTGTCCGGCTGTTCGACGTCGGGGTCCGGCCAGTACACGTCCCGGGAAGCCCGCCAGGCCTTCCAGCGTCGCCCGTCCTCGTCGTAGAAGTGCTTCGTCATGCTCCCCCTCACCTCACGGTTCGTCCGGCGGCGGGTTCCGGAGCGTGCCGGCCCCGCGCAGAGTTCGCACCCAAGCTAACCCGCCGGGCACGTTCTGTCTACCGTGTACCATACCTGCCACATGACTTCACGTGGGAACGCTTAAGACACTGCATGACAGTTGTCTATTTGTGCTCGCCGACGCCGGGGGCGGCCCGGTCGGCGGCCGCTCACTCGTCGCGGATGCCCGGGAGCCAGATGAACGCCAGTCCGGCGCCGAGGCCGGCGATGAGGACGGCCAGCATGATGGTGAACAGGACCCAGTACACGCGTGCCTCTCGGTGGGGGACGCCCCTTCCGCCCCTCCCGGTCCCGGCGCCCCGCGGGCCGCGGAGGGCCCGGCCCCAGCCGGGGGCCGGTCGATCTGCCACGGCCCGAGGATGCACGATCCCTGCCCTCCTGTCCAGTCGGGGAGCCCCACGTGGCCGGGCCGGATGTCGCGGCTCTCGCCGCGGCGCCCGGGGGCCCGCGGCGAGGCTCCCGCGAGCCGCCTTGCGGGGAGTCCGGGGCGGACTCTAAGGTGCCGCGTGCAGCGCGGACCGGGCGGCCACGGCCGGAGCCGGAACCGCGCGACCCGAGCGGACGACGCGAACCCACCAGCCAGGAGCCCCGAGCATGAGCCTCACGAGCGTCGCCGGCCCCGAGACGCGGGCCGCCATAGAGGAAGCCGAGCGTTACAGCGCCCACAACTACAAGCCGCTCCCCGTCGTGCTCGCGCGCGGCGAGGGCTGCTGGGTGTGGGACGTGGACGGGAACCGTTACCTGGACATGCTGAGCGCGTACTCTGCGCTGAACCAGGGTCACCGTCACCCGGCCGTCCTCGCGGCGCTGCGCGAGCAGGCCGAGGCCATCACGCTCACCTCGCGTGCCTTCCACAACGACCGCATGGGGCCCTTCCTTCGCGAGCTGTGCGAGATGACGGGCTTCGATGAGGCCCTGCCCATGAACACCGGCGCCGAGGCCGTGGAGACGGCCCTCAAGGCGGCCCGCAAGTGGGGCTACACGGTGAAGGGAGTGCCCGAGGGCGAGGCGAAGATCATCGCCTGCGAGAACAATTTCCACGGCCGCACCACGACGATCGTCGGCTTCTCCACCGAGGCGCAGTACCGATACGGCTTCGGACCCTTCACGCCGGGCTTCCGGGTGATCCCGTACGGCGACGCGCAGGCGCTCGAGGACGCGATCACGGAGAGCACGGTCGGCTTCCTGGTCGAGCCGATCCAGGGCGAGGGCGGCGTGGTCGTGCCGCCCGAAGGCTACCTGGCGCGCTGCGCCGAGATCTGCGCGGAGAGGGACGTCCTCCTCCTCGACGACGAGATCCAGACCGGTCTGGGGCGGACGGGCAAGCTCTTCTGCGGCGACTGGGACGGGACCCGCGGCGACATCCTCATCGTCGGCAAGGCCCTGGGCGGGGGCGTGTATCCCGTCTCGGCGATCCTGGCCGACGAGGAGGTCATGGACGTGTTCACGCCGGGCGACCACGGCTCCACCTTCGGGGGAAACCCGCTCGGCGCCGCCGTGGGGAGCGCCGCGCTCCGCGTCATCGCGGACGAGCGGCTCTCCGATCGCGCGCAGGAGCTGGGGGAGTGGTTCATGGACCGGCTCCGCTCCATCGACTCGCCGCACGTGGAGGAGGTCCGCGGCCGCGGCCTCATGGTCGGGGTGGTCATCCGGGAGTCCTCGGGGACGGCCCGGCCCTTCTGCGAGGCCCTCATGGACCGCGGCATCCTGGCCAAGGAGACCCACCACCAGGTCATCCGCTTCGCCCCGCCGCTGGTGGTGACCCGGGAGATCCTCGAGGAGGCGCTCGAGGCGATCGAGCCGGTCGTGCGCGGCGAGGGCGTCGACCTGGACTGACGGGGAGGCCCGGTACCGCGGGCAGCCCGCCCTCGATCCGCCGGGGACGGGCTGTCAGGTCGGCAAACGCGCGTGCCGCGACCGCCTCAGTCGCGGCGAGTGGGAGCCTCGTCGGCGTGGCCGGCGCGGATCCGGCCGATGGCCCGCTTCTGCGCCCGCAGGGTCTCCATGACCCGGTCGACCAGCTCCTGGGCCGTCTCCTTGGAGCGGGGACGCTCCTGCAGGTCGGAGTAGTCGATCGGGTGCCCGAAGTAGACGTAGACGCGCTTGAACAGGCGCGGGAAGACGCTCCCGATCGGAAGGACGCGGTCCATCCCCTCGATCGTCACGGGGACCACCTGCGCCCTGGTGCCCAGGGCCAGGAGGCCGGCCCCGGGCCGGCCCGACCCGATGCTGCCGTCCCGCGTGCGGGTCCCCTCGGGGAACAGGAGCATGACACCCTCCCGCAGGGCGCGGAGCATCCGGTAGAGGGCCTTGTAGTCACGCCGACCCTCTCGGATCGGGATGGCCCGCCACAGGTCCGAGAACAGGGCCAGGAGCGGCGTCTTGAAGAAATTCTCGCGGGCCGCCGGGTTCCACGGGATGAGCCAGGGACGCCAGAAGGACTGCGGGTAGTAGGCGGAGATCCCCACCAGCCAGCTGTCGATCATCGACTGGTGGTTGGAGAGGAGGAGGGTGTTCCGGTCCTGGGGAAGCCGGTCGCGCCCGATCACGGTGGTGCGGTTGAGGACGAAGAACAGGAGGAAGCCCACGAAGGCGGTGAGGTTGGTGAACAGCCAGCTCGAGAACGGCCACAGGGCCTCGAACACCCGCCCCCTGTGCTCGGCGTGGAACGCCTCACCCATGCTGCCTCCCCGGGCCGGCCTCGGTTCCGGCCACCCGACCTACATGCGCTTGTAGCCGGGCCCGCTCCCCCCCTCGCGGGGCGTCCATCGGGGTCCCAGCACGTCGGTGGCCTTGCAGTCGATGCAGTTGGGCGCGTTGACCGTGAGCCGGTCCCCCTCCCGGGCGTAGACCCCGGCGGGGCACATGTGCTCGTAGAACTCGGCGACCTCGGGCGGGACGTCCTCGCCGACGACCAGGTGGGACGGGATGTCGTCCCGCGTGGTGTTGCCCGAGCGGTAGACCGCGTCCTCCTTGCTGAAGGTGAGGCTCCCGTCGGGCGTGAACTCGCCCGCCCGGCCCGGCACGCGCGGCTCCTCGGCGTCCGGCTCGGCCGGGATCCTCCGGCCCGGGATCGAGCCCCCCGTGAGCGTCATGAGGGCGGCCCTCGCCCCGCCCCGGTAGAGCCCCCCCTCCTTGAACGCCAGCCGCATGTTCCGGGTCCGGTACAGGTCGCTGACGACGAAGCTGTCGCGGATCGCCTCGTCGTAGCGCCGGAGCGCGCGCTCGGACGGCTCGCCCTCCCGCAGCGCCTCGAACACCGCGCGGGCGGCCAGCAGCCCGGAGTGCACGGCGTAGTGGATCCCCTTGAGCGACGGGACGTCCACGAAGCCGGCGGCGTCGCCCACCACGACCAGGCCGTCGCCGTGGAGACGCTCGGGGAGAGCGTAGAAGCCCCCCTCGGGGATCGTCTTCCCGCCCCACTCCTCGATCTCCCCGCCCTCCAGGAGCTGCGCGACCATCGGATGGCCCTTGAGCCGCTGGAGGAGGCCGTGGACGTCCAGGCCGGCCTCGTGGTAGTCGAGCCCCACGACCAGGCCGAGCGCCAGGAGGTCGTCCGCCATCGGGTACAGGAAGCTCCCACCGAACACGTCGGGGGGGAGCGGCCAGCCCATGGTGTGGATGACGGCATCCGGGGCCGCGGGGACCCGCCACAGCTCCTTGACGCCCAGCGCGTAGATCTGGGCGTTCCGGGAGCCGATCCCCTGCCAGCGGAGCCAGGCGGACGTGAGCGAGCCCCGGGTACCCTCGGCGAGCACGGTGACCCGCGCGCTCACGTCCGTGGCCGGCATGTAGCCGCTCCCCGGCTCGCCCTCCCGGTCCAGCCCGGCGGGCGTGGTGCGCACGCCGCGTACGCCGCCCCCCTCCACCAGGAGCGCATCGGCCGGGAAGCCGGTGAACACGTTCACGCCGAGCTCCTCCGCCCGCCGGCCCATCCAGCGGACGATCTCGCAGATCGAGGCGACGTGGTTTCCGTCGTTGTGCATGGTGGGAGGCGTCGGAATCCGGACCCGGCCGCGCTCGGTGAGGAGATAGACCCGGTCGCCCGGAGAGGGCCGGCGGAAGGGGAGATCCTCAAGCGGCACGTCGGGGAAGAGCTCGCGGAACGGGCCGGGCTTCACCACGGCCCCCGACAGGCAGTGGTCTCCCAGCGTCTCGGACTTCTCGAGCACCCCGATCTCGAGGTCGCCCAGCTCCCCGCCCTCCTCCGCGTCGCGCCGGGCCAGGCGGGCCAGCTCGATCGCGCCGGCCAGGCCGGCCGGACCCCCGCCCACGAACAGAACGTCCAGGGGGAGGGCCTCGTCGCCCGGCGGCCCCCGCACGAGCAGCCGCTCGCTCGGGAGGGGAGGCTGGTGGTCGGCGGGGACGAACCGCCCCCCGCTCTCCGCCGCGGTCGTCTGCGGTGACTGGCTCATTCCTGCTTCCATCCCCCCGTCCGCGCTCTCGGCGCGGCCGCCGCGGCGGCCGTCGTCCCGACTCGGCGTGCACGATATCCCGGCTTCGGGGTCCCGTCCAGCCAGGCGGCGCGCGGCCGGAACCCTGCGAGGGGAGGCGGCCGTCCGATTGCCGCGAGGCCCCGCCGGTCCCCATCCTGGACGGGACGATGCCTCGTCTCGCGCCGGTCCTCGTCTCCGCCCTCGTCTGGGTCCTCTGGGGTCTCCTCGTCATCGCGTGGACCCCGCTCGTGGCCTGCCTGTGGCTCCTCACCGCCTGGTGGGACCGCCGGCGGCTGATCGCGGGCCGCTCCTTCCGCATGTGCGCGGCCGCCGCCATCCGGGTCAACCCGTTCTGGAGCGTGCGCTTCGAGGGCCGCCTGCCGGAGGACCGCGACCGGCCCTACGTGGTCGTGTGCAACCACGAATCGCTCGCGGACGTGGTGCTCGTGGGGTGCCTTCCGTGGGAGATGAAGTGGCTCTCGAAGCGGGCCATCCTCCGCATCCCCTTCCTGGGCCTCATGATGCGGATGGTGGGCGACGTCGCCGTGCGGCGGCGCGACACCGAGAGCCGGAGCCTCGCCTACGAGAAGCTGCGCCGGTGGCTGGAGCGCGGGGTCCCGATCATCATCTTCCCCGAGGGGACGCGGGCCCGGACGCCCGAGCTCCTCCCCTTCCGCGACGGCGCCTTCCGCCTGGCGCTCGAGACCGGGACGCCCATCCTGCCCCTGGCGCTGAGCGGGACCCGGCAGGCCCTGGCCAAGGGGTCTCTGGTGTTCGGAAGGGCCCGGGCCGTGGTCCGCATCCTGGACCCGATCGAGGTCCCCCGCGCGCCCGACGACCCCGAGGAGCTCGAGCGCCTCAAGAGCCGGGCACGGGACCTCATCGATCGCGCCCGCCGTCGATGAGGCCGTGCCGGCGGAGGATGTCGAGGACGCGATCGACCGGGAGCGCCCGGGTCGTCCGCCCCCGGTAGCCGGTCACGGTCGTGGCCCGGAACAGGGAGTTGAGGGCCGCCTCCTCGGTGGCCTCCACGGCGGCCTCGAACAGCGCCGAGAGCACGCGCCCATCCTCGAGCGGCGGGGCGCCGTCCCTCCGCGTGGAGAACGCTATCGCGTAGTCCCCCGAGCCGTTGGCCATCCAGGAGCCGGTCCGTCCGATCCCGAGGAAGGTGCGGCGCGCCAGCCTCGTGAGCCCCAGGTGCCGGAGCGGGGCGTCCGTGGCGACCACGATCATGACCGAGCCTCCCCCCGCCGCGTCCCGGTCCGGGGCGTCGCGCCCGGCGGCGGCCCGCTCCCCTTCCCCGCTCCCGTCCCCGAGGTCCCTCCACACCGGGTAGCCCCCGATCCGGAGCCGCCCCCCGTAGTTGGTCTGCACGAGGACGCCCACCGTGTAGCCGCCCTCCTCGTCGGGGATCACGCGGGAGGCGGTTCCGATCCCGCCTTTCCAGCCCAGTGCGCGGGTCCCCGTCCCCGCCCCGACGCTCCCCTCCTCCACGGGGCCGCCGTGCGCCGACCGCAGGGCGCCGCGGACCTCCTCCGGGCCGATCGGGCGGGCGCGGATGTCGCTCAGCCAGCCGTCGTTGGTCTCGCCGACCACGGGGTTGATCGAGACGACGTCCCGGTTCTCGGGGATCTCCAGCATCGTGTCCACCAGCGCGTCGGCCGCCCGCCACACGCTCAGGGTGCCGGTCAGGAGGATGGGGGTCTCGATCTGGCCCAGCTCGTTCACCTGCGAGAGGCCGATGAGCTTCCCGAACCCGTTCCCCACCACCATGGCGCCCGGGACCTTCTCCCGGAACAGGTTGCCCTCGTGGGGGAGGATCGCCGTGACCCCGGTCCTCAGGGAGTCGCCGCGACGGAGCGTCACCTGTCCCACGCGCACGCCTCCCACGTCCGTGATCGCATCGAGCGGCCCCGGCGGGAGCGCGCCGAGGACGACCCCGGCCTCCCGCACCCGCGGGCGGTCGGCCGCGCCCGGCGGCTCCTGCGCCCGGACCACGGAGGCGAGGAGGGGGGCGATCACCAGCGCGGGCACGAGGCCCTCGATCATCCTGAGCATCGATTCCACCTCTCTCGTGGGTTCGGGGCCGACGGGTGGGGGTGGGCCGACCGCTCTCCTCGGGGAGGAGTCACGCGGCCCGGACCAGCGACCGCGCCACCTTCGAGACCCCGTACAGGACGCCGGCCACGACCACGATGAGGGGGCCCGTCGGGAGGTCGAGGCCCGGCCCCACCGACAGCCCCCACGCCAGCCACAGCCCTCCCACGATGCTCATCGCGCCGAGCGCGGTGGACAGCGCCATCATGCGGCCCAGGGTGGCCGACCAGGGCCGGGCCGCCGCGGCCGGGATGGTGAGGAGGGCGATGACCAGGATGACGCCGACCACCCGGATCAGCAGGACCACGGTGAGCGCCGTGAGGCCGAGGAGGAGCAGGAGGAGGGCGGTCACGGGCACCCCCACCACCTCGGCGAACTCCTCGTCGAAGGAGAGCGCCTGCAGCGGGCGGTGCCACAGGACGAGGGCCAGGAGGACGCCCCCGTCCAGGAGGGCGGCCAGCAGGATCCAGGTCGGGGACACGAGGAGGATGTTCCCGAACAGGTAAGAGGCCAGGTCGGGAGCGTAGCCGGGCACCATGGCCAGGAAGATCACCCCCAGCGCCATGCCCACCGCCCACACCATCGAGACCAGGGTCTCGAGCCCCTGCGCCTTCCGGCGATAGGCCACCCCGATGCCGGCGCCCGACAGGAGGCCGAAGCCCACCGCGCCCAGCATCGGGTCGAAGCCCAGGAGGTAGCCCAGCCCGACCCCGCCGAAGGCGGCGTGCGCCAGGCCGCCCGAGATGGAGGCGATCTCCTTGACGACCACGTAGCTCCCGATCACGCCGCAGGCGACCGCCGCCAGGAGCCCGGCGGCGAGCGCGTGCCGGAAGAACGGGAGGGCCAGGGCGCCGCTCATGCGTCCGGTCCATGCTCCTCGAGGATCCTGTGCCCGTGGGCGTGCGTCACCACCTCCATCGGCTCCCCGTAGGCCTCCTCCAGGATCTCGGGTGTGAGCGCCCCCTCCCCGTGGTACCAGACCCGGCGGTTCACGCAGGCGATGCTCCGCACGTGGCGGTGGAGGACGCCCACGTCGTGCGAGACCAGGATCCGGGTCATGCGGTCGCCCAGCTGGTCCAGGAGCTCGTAGATCGAGCGGCCGGCCCGTGGGTCCACGCTCGAGGTCGGCTCGTCGAGGAGGAGGACCTCGGGCTCGCCGGCCAGGGCCCGCGCGACGAGCACCCTCTGGAGCTGCCCTCCCGAGAGCTCACCGACCTGCCGGCGGGCCTGGTCGGCCATCCCCACCTGCTCGAGCGCGCGCTCCGCCGCGGCGCGGTCGGCGGCCTCGGGCGGGCCCCACAGCCGCCCGCGGCCCAGGCGCGCGGCGAGCACCGCGTCGCGGACGCGGATCGGGAAGTCGGCGTCGAAGCGCGCGTACTGCGGGACGTACCCGATCCGGCCGCGCGCCCGGGCCGGAGGGAGGCCCAGGACCCGCACGGTGCCCCGATCGGGCTCGAGGAGGCCGAGCACCAGCTTGAGGAGCGTGGTCTTGCCGCCGCCGTTCGGGCCCAGGACGCCCAGGTACGCGCCCTTCTCGAGCTCGAGGTCGACGTCCTCGAGCACGGTCCTCCGGCCGTAGGAGAACCACACGCCGCGGAAGGCGATGGCGGGGCTCACCGGCGCCACGAGGCGTCCAGCGCCCGGACAGCGTCCAGGTACATCGCGGGCCAGTCCTCGGCCAGCGGGTCCATCGAGGACGTCTCGACGCCCAGCTCCGCGGCCACCCTTCGCGCCTCCCCCCGGGACGTGCCCGGCTGAACGAACATCACGTGGAGATCCTCCTGCCGGACCCGGGCCACCACGCGGGCCAGCTCCGCCGGGCTCGGCTCCCGGGAGCCGGACTGCACCGGGACCTGCTCGAGGCCGTGCTCGCGGGCAAGGTACCCCCACGCCGGGTGATAGACGAGGAAGGCCCGCCCCCGGTCGGGCCCGAGGATGGAGTCGGCCCGGGACGCGGTACGGGCGACGGTCGCCAGGAGCGAGTCGAGGCCGGCGCGGAGGCCGGGCCCGTCGGCCGCAGGAAGCAGATCGCGGAGCGCCGCCTCGGCGCGCCGGGCCATGAGCCCGTAACACGGCACCGAGAGCCACACGTGCGGGTCGTCCGGCTGCACGTCGCACCCCTCCGCGAGGCGCTCGATGCCGGGCCCGGAGCCCCCCTCCCCGCTCCCTCCGCTCTCCAGGGCGGAGAGCCAGGCGGCCTCGGACCCGAGCCGCGGATGGCCCACCGCCAGGTACAGCGCGGCTCCGGCGGCCAGGCGGGCGTCGGCCATGGACGGCTCGTAGGCGTGCGGACTGGCCCCGGGCCGCAGCAGCACCCTCACCCCGACCCTCTCCCCGGCGATGGCCCGGACCAGGTACGCTTCGGGGGGGACCGAGACGAGCACGGTGGGGCGCGCTCCACCGGCCGGCTCGCGCGGCGATTCGCAGGCGAGCGCCGGCAGGAGGACCGCCAGCAGCGGCCACGCCGGCCGCGCGATCCTCGAGACTCGTCTCCGCCTCAGCGCCCCGGTCCTTCCTCCCGTCCCGCTCTCCATCGACCTCGACCCGGCCACGGCCTCCCCGTTCTCCGTCACGGCCTCCCCGTTCTCCGTCACGGGCTCCCCGTTGTCCGCCACGGGCTCCCCTTTTTCCGGGACGTGCCCGGGGCGGCAAGATGCCTTGTCCGCTTGCCCGGGCCCTCTCGCCCGGCCAAGATATTTCCAGTCAAGATGCATCGCATCCTGGTAACGGGCCTTCGCGACACCCGAGCCGGCGTCCGGGGGTCCGTTCGCGCCACTCGATCACCTCGAGGAGAGCCATGACGGTACACCCGGTAGGCGACAGCACCCGAGTTCCGGTCCGCGGCCACTCCGCGCTCTCCGCGCTGGCGGCGGCGCTGCTGCTCGCCCTGGTCCCGGCCGCGGCGTCGGCCCAGGGCTTCGGGGTCTTCGAGCAGGGGACGTGCGCCATGGGGCGCGGGAGCGCCGTGGCGGCATCGTCCTGTCAGGACGGCTCCTCGCTCTTCTTCAATCCGGCGGGGATCGCCGGCCACCGGGGCCTCACCCTGTCGGCCGGCGCGACCGGCATCCTGGCCGTGGGCCAGTTCACGGCGGACCGGACCGGCGACGTCACGACGATGAACCGCAAGGTCGTGCCGGTGCCGCACGCGTACCTCACGTACGGGATCGACGACCGGTTCGCCATCGGCCTCGGCTTCTTCACGCCCTACGGGCTCGAGACCGCCTGGCCGGACAGGTCGGACGCGGCCTTCCTGGGCTACGACACGCGGCTCCACTCCTTCTACCTGGAGCCGGCGGCCGCCGTGCGGCTCCTGGACGGCCGGGTGTCCCTGGGGGCCGGGCTCACGTTCGTGATGAGCAAGATCCAGCTCAACCAGCTCCTGGACCTCTCCGCGCAGCCGGTCCCCAGCCCGAGCGTTCCGCCGGGGACGACCTTCGGCCAGCTCGGGATCCCGAACCACACGGCTTTCGCCGACGCGCACCTCTCTTCGGACGTGGCCACCGGATGGGGCGGCAACTTCGGGCTCCAGGTCCAGGTCACCGACGCGATCACCTTCGGGGCCCGCTATCTGACCCGGGTCACGCTGGACTACACGGGGTCGGCCTCGTTCGACCCCGTCTCCACCGGCATCATCCTTCCCGCGGACAACCCGTTCGGCGTCCCGGCCGGGACGCCCCTCGACGCGCTCCTCCAGGCGGCCGGCCTCTTCTCGGGCCCCCTCGCCGACCAGGGCGTCAGGAACAGGATCACGATGCCGGACCAGCTCGTCCTCGCGCTCGGCGTCCGGCCGAGCGACCGGCTCGAGCTCGAGGCCGACTACTACTGGACCAACTGGTCCACGTTCGGGCGCCTTCCGATCGAGTTCCAGGGCGGTGCCGGCACCGAGGTCCGGGTCGAGGACTTCGAGGACACGAACGGCATCCGCCTGGGCGGCCAGCTGGACATGGACGACGGCATCACGCTGCGGCTGGGTTACATCTACAACCCGCCCGCCGCGCCCGCCAAGACGGTCACGCCGCTCCTGCCCGAGGCCAACCGCAGCCAGTTCGCCGGGGGCCTGGGGTGGCGTATGGACCGGCACTGGGAGCTGAACGTCTCCTACAGCTACCTCCTGCAGGAGGATCGGCGGGGCCGGGTCCAGGATCCGCTGCCGGGCATGGAGCCGACCGCGGCGCTCAACACGGGCGCCTACCAGTACGCCGGGCACCTGTTCGCAACCACCGTGACGCTTCACCTCTAGCCGGGGGCTTCCGATACCATGTCCTCTCTCCTGTCAGATGCCGGGAACGCTCTCTCGAACGGGGGGCGGGGGCGCTGGACGGTGGCCCTGCTCGCGGTCGGGCTCGCGGCCGGATGCCACGACGTCGTCCAGCCGCCCGATCCCGCCGGCGGCCACATCTTCGACCGCTACGCGGCGCTCGGGAACAGCATCACGGCGGGCTTCCAGTCGGCCGGGATCAACGACAGCACGCAGCAGCAGAGCTACGCCACGCTCCTGGCGCGCTCCATGGGGACGAATTTCCACCAGCCGCTCCTGAACGCGCCGGGCTGCCCTCCGCCCGTGGTCAACATCTTCACGGGCGAGACGGTGGGCGGGCCGGATGCGCCTCCCTGCGCGCTCCGTGACCCCGACATCCCGAACGTGATCAACGACGTGGCGGTCCCGGGGGCGGCCATCCTGGACCCCCTCACCAACCTCTCCGACTCCAGCAGCGCCAACGCGCTCACGACCCTCATGCTGGGCGGACGCACGCAGCTCGAGGCGGCCCGGGCGGTCCGACCCACCTTCGTGACGATGTGGCTGGGGAACAACGACGTCCTGGGGGCGGCGCTCGCGGGTGATACGACGCTCATCACGCCGCAGGCGATCTTCGCCGACCGCTTCGCGGCGGTGGCGGACAGCATCGCACGCTTCCAGGACCTGGAGGGGGCGGTCCTGATCGGAGTGGCCAACGTCACGCTGATCCCCAACCTGTCCCTCGGAGCCGCCTACTGGCAGGCGTACCAGAACGGCCAGCTCCCTCCCACCTTCACGGTGAGCAACGACTGCGCGCCCTCCCAGTTCGGCGGCGTGGGCCAGGAGGCGCGGGTCCCGTTCGCCTACGGCTTCGGCGTCCTCATGGCGCAGGCGCAGCAGGGGCAGGCGGTGAACCTGGACTGCGTGAACGATCCACCGGTGCTGAACCCGGACGAGGTGCTGGCCGTGAACCGGGCGGTCGCCGGCTTCAACCAGACCATCCAGCAGGTCGCACAGGACCACAACTGGCCCTACTTCGACCCCAACGGTCTCCTCCTGCAGGAGTTCCAGGCGGGCAACATCCCGCTGTTCCCGAACACCTCGGGGACCGAGGCGGTGACCGAGCCGTTCGGGCCGTTCTTCAGCAAGGACGGCGTGCATCCGAGCCTGCAGGGCCACCAGGAGGTGGCGGCGGCGCTCACGGACGTCATCGACCAGGCCTACGGCACGGAGCTCCAGCCCCTCAAGTAGGGCCTCCCACCTGACGATCCGGGCGCGGCGCCCCACCGTGGGCGCCGCGCCCTCCCTTGGCCTCCGGCCCATCACGGGATAGCGTATCCGGGCTGGCCGACGGCACGGGCCGCGGGCGGCAAGCGGAGCGCCCGCCCCGAACCCCGACACCCGAGTACGACACGGAAGGCATAGATGAGCCCCGTACACAGTCGACGCGCGCGACCCTCACGGGCACGCTTCGCCGCCGTCCTCGTCCTCCCCCTGGCCGCGGCGTGCGCCTCCGCCGGCGGGGGCGCGCAGCCCGCCACCCCGGCTCCCCGGGCCCGGGCGGCCGCGGCGGAGTCGGCGTCCGGCGGGGGCGCCGGCCTGCGGCCGGGACCCGACATCCGGCAGGCGGCCGAGGGCGCCGAGCTCACCGGCCGCGAGCTCGGGACCATGTGGACGTTCGAGAACCCGCCGCTCGAGTACTGGAAGGACCGTTACGGATTCCAGCCCTCGCAGGAGTGGCTCGACCACGTCCGGCTCGCCTCGCTCCGCTTCGACCAGAGCTGCTCGGCCTCCTTCGTGTCGCCGGGCGGGCTCGTGATGACGAACCACCACTGCGCCCGGGAGTGCGTCTCCCAGGTCTCCCCGTCCGACAGCGACTACGTGGAGAACGGCTTCTACGCCAGGACGGCCGACGACGAGAAGGTCTGCCCGGACCTGTACCTGGATCAGCTCATCGGCATCCGGGACGTGACCGACAGCGTGCGGTCCGCCGTCCCTGCGGGGGCGTCCGACGAGGAGATCGCCGAGGCCCGGGACTCGGCCGAGGCGCGGCTCGAGCGGCGGTGCGAGTCCGGCTCGGACCTCCACTGCCAGGTGGTGAACCTGTACCACGGGGGTCAGTACCAGCTGTACCGCTACCGCCGCTACTCGCCCGTGAAGCTGGTGTTCGCGCCCGAGCTGCAGGCGGGCTACTTCGGCGGCGACCACGACAACTTCACCTATCCGCGCTACGCCCTCGACGTCTCGTTCGTGCGCGCCTACCGGCCGGACAGCACGACGCCGGTCCACCCCGAGAACTACTTCCGGTGGGACTCGTCCGGGGCCTCCGAGGGGGACCTCGTCTTCATCACCGGGAACCCGGGATCGACGAGCCGCCTGGCCACCGTCTCGGAGCTCCTGTACGAGCGGGACCACCGCCACCCGTTCCGTCTCCAGTACTACCAGGAGCTGGCCGACTTCTACCAGCAGGTGGCCGAGCAGAACCCGGCGGCTCGGAGCCAGGTGCGCGAGCGTCTGTTCGAGATCGGGAACGCGATCAAGCTGTACAGGGGCGAGCTCGAGGGGCTCCGGGACAGCGGCCTCATGGGCGAGAAGCTCAAGTGGGAGCAGGCGTTCCGGGACAGCGTCTCGGCCCGGCCCGACCTGGAGCGGAAGTACGGGGACGTGTGGGACCGGCTGGCCCGGATCGAGGGCGACAAGCTGGACATGGCGGCGCGGCACACGCTGAACGACCCGGGGTTCATCGGATCGCCCTACGTCGGCCTGGCCGCCGATCTCGTGCAGTACGCCCGTCTCAGGAACGCGCCGGACGACTCGCTGCCCGAGGGGATGACCCGCGACGACCTCGAGCAGATGGGGCGGCACCTGCGCTCCGACGCCTCGCCCGGGGCCGGGTTCGCCGCCAGGATCCTGCAGATCCGACTGTCGCTCGTCAGGAGGTGGCTCTCCGACGACGACCCGCTGTTCCGGGCCGCCTTCCGGCAGGGCGAGAGCGCCGGAGAGGCCGCGCGCCGCCTGATGCAGGGCACCCGCATCGCCGACCCCTCCTTCCGGCGCGCCCTCCTCGAGGCCGGGAGCCCGGCCGTCGACACCACCTCGGACCCGATGGTGGCGCTCGTGCGCGGGATGGAGTCGCGCTTCCGGGAGCTCGACCCGCGCTGGAGCGAGCTCCAGGCCTCCGAGAGCGTGCAGGAGGGCCGGCTGGCCGAGGCCCTGTTCGCGGTGTTCGGGACGCAGGTGCCGCCCGACGCCACGTTCACGCTGCGGATCTCCGATGGGGTCATCCGGCGCTACGAGTACAACGGCACCCTCGCTCCCCCTCACACCACCTTCTACGGCATGTACGGTCGGGCGGCGGCGTTCGGGAACGAGGAGCCCTTCAACCTTCCCCGGCACTTCGCGGAAGCCAGGGACTCGGTGCACATGTCGACCCCGCTCGACTTCGTCTCGACCAGCGACATCACCGGGGGGAACAGCGGGAGCCCCGTGATCGACCGCGAGGGGCGCGTGGTCGGGGTGGCGTTCGACGGAAACGTCGAGCAGCTCCCGAACGAGTACCTCTTCCGCGACGACCGCGCCCGGACGGTGGCCGTGCACTCGGCCGGGATCACCGAGGCCCTGGAGCACATCTACGGGGCCGATCGGCTGGTGCGCGAGCTGCTGGGCCGGCCCGGAGGGAGCGGTGGGGGCGGCACTCCCTGACGGGCCGGCCGCTGGCGAGCTGGCCTCGCCCCCCCGGGTCGGCGAGGCCCGGTACCCCGACGCCAGCATCGTCATCGTCGACGACGAGCAGGCCAACGTCGACCTGCTGACCCGCATCCTGCACCCGGTCGGGTACACCAACATCCGGGGCACGACGCGGGCACGGGAGGCCCTGGAGCTGTGTCGGGAGGAGCCCCACGACCTGATCATCCTGGACCTCCGGATGCCGGAGCTGAACGGGATCGAGCTCCTGGACGCGCTGTCGGGGATCCTGGAGGACTACGAGCTCCGCCCCGCCCTCGTGCTCACCTCCGACCGCAGCCGCGACGCCAAGCGCAGGGCGCTCACCCGCGGGGCCAGGGACTTTCTCACCAAGCCGGTCAGCCCGGCGGAGGTGAGGCTCCGGGTGGGGAACCTCCTCGAGACCCGTTTCCTCCATCTGGCGCTCCAGCGCCAGAACGAGCGGCTCGAGGACCGGGTGCGCGAGCGGACGGCCGAGCTCGAGGCGGCCCGCCTGGAGATCCTCGAGCGCCTGGCCGTGGCCGCCGAGTGGCGGGACGACGACACCGGCGAGCACACGCGCAGGGTGGGCCGCATGGCGGCCGAGCTGGCCCGTGAGATCGGGATGGCCGAGGAGGAGGTCTCCCTGATCCGGCGGGCCGCCCCGCTCCACGACGTGGGCAAGATCGGGATCGGGGACGCCGTCCTCCTCAAGCCGGGACCGCTCGACCCCGAGGAGTTCGAGATCATGAAGACGCACTCGACGATCGGGGCGGAGATCCTCTCCGGGAGCCGGTTCCCGTCCCTGCGGGCGGCCGAGGAGATCGCCCGCTACCACCACGAGAACTGGGACGGCTCGGGCTATCCGGAACGGCTCGTGAGGGGCGCCATCCCGCTCCGGGCCCGGATCGTGGCCCTCGTGGACGTGTTCGACTCGCTCACCCACGAGCGGGCGTACAAGCCCCCCTGGCCCCGCGAGGAGGCGCTCGACGAGATCCGGCTCGGGATGGGCTCCAAGTTCGACCCCGAGCTGGTGATGCCCTTCCTCTCCCTCATGCGGGAACGCCGGATCGCGGTGGACGCTCCGGAGGAGAGCGCGTGAGCCGAGGAATCCGGGGCCGCGTCGGGGTGCCGTCGGTGCTGGTGCTCGCGCTGGCCGGGTGGGCCTGCGCCAGCTCGCGGCCCGCCTCGCGTCCGCCCCTCCCCTCGCCCGTCTCCGCCACCGAGCCCGTGGCGCGCGCTCCGGTGGTCGTCTCGGCCTCCGATCTCCTGGACCGGAGCCGTGCGGCGCAGGACGCCGGCGACTTCGCCCTGGCGGACTCGATCCTCCTCCACGTGTGGGATGCGTGCGGCGGGGAGTCGCCCGCCGGCGGGCGGGCGCTGCTCCTCCTGGCCGGCCTGCGCCTCGATCCCCGCTACGAGGCGTCGAGCCCGGGGGCGGCGGCGCGCGCGACGGCGCGGTACCTGAGGACGCCGGGGACGCCCGAGTGGACGCGTCCGCTCGCGCGGCAGCTCTACCTGCTGGCTCTCGAGATGGGCGCGCCGCCGCTCGACGCCGACTCCGTGCCCGAGCCCGGCCCGGTGGCCGGGTCCGACACGGCGTCGAGAGCCGATGCCGCGGAGGCGAAGAGCACGCACGGGGCCGGGGACCCGGCCGCCGCCGCGGACACCGCAGCCGCACGGCCGCCGGTGCGCGCCGCGACGCTCCCGGTCCACGCCTGCGGGGTTCGGGAGTCCGCCCGCTCGGCCGCCGCGGAGCCCGGCCTGCCCGATCCGGGGGGCGAGACCCTCTCCGCGCGTCTGCTTCGGCTGCAGGAGCAGGTCGCGGCCCTGCAGAAGGAGCTCGAGCGCATACGGAAGACCATTCACCCATGAGCCGCGCGTAGGGGGCGCTCCGCGACGTGTCCGTCCGCACCCGCCTCGTCGTCACGCTCTCGCTCCTGATCGCGGTCCTCGCGGTCCCGGCGGGCTACGCCGTGCTCCGCCTCCGCGCCGTGAGGGACATCGCGCTCGACCTCCAGGGGCGGGACGCCGCGGCCTCCCTGGCCGTGGGTCGGCTCGAGTCCGCGCTGGGCCAGCTGGACTGGTCGGAGCGGAGCTACATCGCCGTCCCCGGGGAGGAGTCCCGCCTGCGCATGTACGCGGCCCTGGACAGCGCGGAGGCGGCGGTCCGGACGCTGCGCCGCGCCGGCTTCGAGGACGAGGTGCGCCAGGCCGAGGCCCTCCTCTCGTTCCTCGGCCCCTCCACCGCGCGCACGGAGGCCCTCATCCGCGCCGGAGAGGAGGCCCGGGCCACCGAACAGTTCCAGGAGATCAAGCCGCTCTTCGAGCGTGCCCGCGCCTCGCTCGGACCCGTGGCCGAGGCGATCGACCGGCGGGGATCCGGCTCCGCCGAAGAGGCCCGCCGCCTCAGCCAGACGGCGGTCCGCACCACCCTCCTGGCCCTGGTGGTGGCCCTCACCGCGGCCCTCCTGGTCGGCATCTGGCTCACGGGCACGCTCACCGGCCCGCTCTGGAAGATGGGACGCGCCGTCGGGCGGGTGGCCAGGGGCGACTTCCGGGATCCGGGAGACCTCCCCTACGGGCGCTCCGACGAGCTGGGCGAGCTGAGCCGCGCCTTCCGGCGCATGACCCGGGAGCTGGAGGAGCTGGCGCGCCTCAAGGCCGAGTTCGTGAGCGTGGCGACCCACGAGCTCAAGACCCCGCTCAACGTCATTTCGGGCTACGGGGAGATGCTCGAGGCCGGCGAGTACGGACCGCTCACCTCCGAGCAGTCCGACGCGGTCACTCACATCCACGAGCAGTCCCGCATGCTCGACCGTCTGGTGAGCCAGCTCCTGGACCTCAGCCGCATCGAGGCCGGGGTGTTCACGATCGAGATGGAGCCCGTGGACCTCGGACACCTCGTGCGCGGCCTCGAGCGGAGCTTCCAGCCGCTGGCGATCCAGCGGGACATCGCCTTCACGGTGGAGGCGCACCCGAGCGCGCCGGAGCTCATCGACGGGGACGTCGACCGGCTGCGCAACGAGGTCCTCGGCAACCTCCTCTCGAACGCCTTCAAGTTCACCCCCCGCGGGGGGTCGGTGCGGCTGCGGGTCCGGGGAGGCGAGGAGGTCGTGGCGTTCGAGGTCTCGGATACGGGTCGCGGCATCGCGCCCGACGACGTCCCGCGGATCTTCGAGAAGTACTTCCAGCCCGACCGCACGTCGCGGGCGCTGGGGGCCGGGCTCGGGCTGGCCATCGCCCGCGAGGTCGTGCTCGCCCACGGGGGCACGATCGACGTGACGAGCGCGCCGGGCGAGGGCAGCCGCTTCCTGGTCACCCTGCCCCGCAGCCAGCCGGACGGAGCCGGACCCACCCGCGTCTCCCTCTCCCCACCCGAGCGCTCGGACGCCGGGGAGCCCGGGCCTCCCGTCCCCGATTGACACGGAGTTGACACCCCGCTGACGGACGGTTGCGCGGCCGGCTCCATCTTGCGGGCGCGTGAGGCCTATCGGGCGGCCGCCGGGAGCGGCGGCTCGGCCGGGTCCTTCCACACCCGCCTCCGACCGGGCCGGGCCCCCGCTCGGGCGATGCGGACGCTCCCGCCCGACCCCTCCCTCAGTAGAGGGCCGCCGCCACGTACCAGAGACCGAACAGGAGGCTGGCCGCCCCGAAGGCGGGGACGAGGCTCTCGAAGCGGGCGGCGACGCCGCCACGGCCGCCGATCATCCGGCCGAACAGTCCCGAGAGGGCCGCCATGGAGACGGCGGTCCCGCCGGCGAACAGGACGAGGGCCACGAGCGCGGCGATCCCGGTCCGGACGGAGGCCACGAGGAGGACGCCCGCCGCCGCCGACCCCCCCACGCCGTGCACGAGTCCGATCCCGTAGGCGGCCAGCGGCGTCCGGCCCAGGGACTCGGCGTGCCGGTGCCGGTGCGCGGTCGGGTGTCCCTCCCCCCCGCCCGTCTCCCCGTGGGCTCCTTCGTGGAAGTGCGGGTGGCTGTGGCGGACGCCGTCGTGGTCGTGGGGGTGGGCGTGGAAGTGCCCGCGCTTCCAGCGGACCAGGAGGCGCACGGCCAGGAACGCGATCACGGCGCCCACGGCCGCCTCGGCGGCCCGCTGCGCGGTCTCCGGCAGGTAGTGACCGAAGAGGGCGGCGGGGACGCCCAGGACCAGGAGGGTCGTGGCGTGCCCCGCGCCCCACGCCAGGCCGATCCTCGCCGCGCGTCGTCCGCCCATCCCTTCGCTCAGGGCGAGGGTGGAGATCGCGGCCAGGTGGTCGGGATCGGTCGCGTGCCGCAGGCCCAGGAGGAGGGCGGCCACGAGCGCCATCACGGCACCGCCGCCGCCCGAGCCTGCCATCCACTGGTCGATTCCGTGCACGAGGATCCCCCCGGTGGAGCTCAGAGTCGCGCGTCCGTCGTCCTGCCGGCGCCGCTCCCTCCGCCGGCGGCCCCGTCCACATCGACACCCGGGCGGGCCGCCGCGCTGGCCGCCTGGCCGTACGAGAGCCCACCGTCGTTGGGCGGCAGACGCTCCGGCACGAGCGGCCGGAGGCCGGCGCGCGAGAGGAGCGCCGAGGTGCGCTCCAGGAGCCGCACGTTCTGGAAGACGCCGCCGGAGAGGACCACGGTGTCGAGCCCAAGGCGCCCGGCCGCCTCGGCGCACGCCGCGGCCGTCCCCCGCGCCACGCCCTCGTGGAAGCGGGCGGCCACGCGGCCGGCCGCCTCGCCCGCGGCCACGTCCTCGAGGACGGCCCGGACGGTGGCCCGTGCGTCCAGGAGCCGGATCCCGCCCTCCCCCTCGATCCACGGCAGGGGATAGGTCTCGGCCGGGGGCACCGGCCCGGAGCCCTCCCCACCGGCTCCGGTGGCGCCGCCCTCGCGGCGCGCAGGGACCCCGTCCGCGACCATCTCGAGCTCGATGGCCGCCTGGCCCTCGTAGGTGACCCGGAGCCGGGTCCCGCACAGCGCCGAGACCGCGTCGAACAGGCGGCCCATGCTGGTCGTCACGGGCGAGGCGAAGCCATCCAGGGCCAGGCGCGCCACGTTCCGCCAGTCGGCCGGCTCCACCCGGCCCTCGAACCCTGCCGGCATCTCCGGAATCGCGCCCCCGAGCTCCGTCAGCCACGCGCAGGCCATCCTCCACGGCTCGCGGATGGCCGCCTCGCCGCCGGGGAGGCGCACCGGCCACAGGTGGCCGGCCCGCTCGAACCCGGCCACGTCCCCGGCCAGGATCTCCCCGCCCCACACCGTCCCGTCGGTCCCGTAGCCGGTGCCGTCGAAGATGGCGCCGAGCGCCGGTCCGGTCTCCCCGTGCTCGGCCAGGCAGCCGGCCATGTGGGCGTGGTGGTGCTGGACGCCGACGAGCTGCGGCGCGCCCTCCCCGGACACGCCGAGGCCGGCCGCGTCGGGGCCCTCTCCCGCTACTCGTTCCCGGCGCCGCTCGCGCGCGTACTTCGCCGACAGGTACTCGGGGTGCAGGTCGTGGACGATGACCTCCGGCTCGACCTCGAACAGGCGCTCCAGGTGCGCCACCCCCTCCTCGAAGGAGAGGAGCGTCTCGAAGTTCTCCAGGTCCCCGATGTGGGGCCCCACCCACGCACGGCTTCCGCGCGCCACCGTGAACGTGTTCTTGAGGTGCCCGCCACAGGCGAGGAGCGGCCGCCTCGCCGCGGGGACGAGCTCGACGGGCGCGGGCACGTAGCCCCGCGAGCGGCGGAGCATCATGGGCCGGCGCTCGCCGGTCACCTCGACCACGCGGACCACCGAGTCGTCGGTGCGCGTCTCGATCGGCCGGTCGTTCAGGAGGAAGAGGTCGGCGATGCCCGAGAGCCGCTCGAGCGCCTCCTCGTCCCGGAAGCAGATCGGCTCGTCCGAGACGTTGCCGCTCGTCATGACCAGGGGCGTGCCCGCGTCGGCCAGGAGGAGATGGTGGAGGGGCGAGTACGGGAGCATGACGCCGAGGTCGCGGTGGCCCGGCGCGACGGCCCCCGCCACGGCCGCCCCCTCCCTGCGCCGCGCGAGGACGATCGGGCGCTCGCGGGAGAGGAGGAGCGCCTCTTCCTCGGGGCCGAGCTCCACCAGCTCCCGGGCCTCGGGAAGCCCGGGGACCATGATCGCGAACGGCTTGTCCTCCCTGTGCTTCCGCCCCCGGAGCTCGGCCACCGCCTCAGCGTGGTCGGCCCGGCAGGCCAGGTGGAAGCCGCCCAGCCCCTTCACCGCCACGATCCTCCCCCCGCCGATCGCCGCCGCGGCCGCGGCGACCGGGTCCGGCGCGCCGGCGAGGTCCGCCGCCGCGCCGTCCCGGCCGACCAGCTCGGCCCGCGGACCGCACTCCGGGCACGCGTTGGGCTGGGCGTGGAAGCGCCGGTCGGTCGGGTCCTCGTACTCGGCCCGGCAGCGGGGGCACATCGTGAAGCCGGCCATGGTCGTGTTCGGCCGATCGTAGGGGATCCCCCGCACGATCGTGAAGCGCGGGCCGCAGTTCGTGCAGTTGATGAAGGGGTAGCGCCAGCGGCGGTCCTCGGGGTCGAACAGCTCCCGGAGACAGTCCGCGCAGGTGGCCGTGTCGGGCGAGACGAGGGCCGAAGGCCGCTCCCCGCCCCCGCTCTCGAGGATCTCGAAGGCCCTGGCGCCCCCGGCCGCGCGCCCCTCGGGCGGGAGGGCCTCGCTCGCCACCCGCTCGACGGTGGCCAGGGGCGGCGCCTCCTCGGCGAGGCGCTCCAGGAATCGGTCGAGGGCGGAGGGCGCCCCCTCCACCTCGAGCAGGACCCCGCGCTCGTCGTTCAGGACCCAGCCGGCCAGCTCCAGCTCGGAGGCCAGGCGGTAGACGTAGGGCCGGAAGCCCACGCCCTGGACCGTGCCCTCGACGCGCACGCGCACGCGCGCCGCGTCCCGGCCCTCAGGTGGCGGCGCGGAGCTCATGGCGGCCTGCGTGAGACTGGTCCTCGGGAGGTGCGTCGAGCATCAACATGCCGGAGGTGGGATTCGAACCCACACGGGCTCGCGCCCAAGGGATTTTGAGTCCCTCGCGTATGCCAGTTCCGCCACTCCGGCCCATACGGTCGGAGGCCGCCGGAGCGGCCTCCACGAGATCGGTCTTCTCCTTCCGCTCCCGGCGCCCGTCCTCCCGGGCCCACGGGGCCGGCGTCCGGGGGTCGTGCGTCAGTCGGGCGACCAGCTCCCCTCGTCGCGCCCGTCGTCGGTGATGAGATCGGCGACCAGGTCCGGGAGATGGTCCCGGTCCTCCAGGCCGCCGAAGACGTAGTGCATCTCCCGGGAGCCGCCTCCCGGCGACTCGACCGTCGCCCATGCCTCACCGCCGCCGTCACCGTCCAGCTCCCACCGTAGCTCGAGCAGGGCCTCGCGCTGCATGCTGCCTCCCGTGGTTACTTGGCTCGGATCGCAAACTAGGACGCCGTGGGCCGGGCTGACAGGCGTAGAGACCGTCGGCCGCCCGAGCGGCGCCCCGATCGCGTGCCCGAAGCCAGGTGGACCGCATCATACACACGTATGATAGTCGTGGCATCCTGCGGGAGTGAATGCCGAACTTGCCGGCGTGGCGGGACTCTCAGGCACTGTCCGCGATCAGGTAGCTCCTCACCTGCTGGAGATCCAGGCTGTCCTCCGTGACCACGTAGAGGCGGTCTCCGCGCAGGTACGGTGGGACCGACGCGTCCCGGTGCCGGGGCGCGGCGACCGTCCCCTCCAGCCGGAGGTCCTCCCCGAACAGGTCGAAGACCCGGCCGGCGGCGGTCTCGCGCTCGACCAGCATCCGGCCGCCCTCGCCGAACGTGATGCCCCGGAGGATCGGGGCGCGTCCGGGCCGCTCCAGGCTTCCCTCGCAGTCGGCTCCCTTCCACCTCTCGCGGAACGCCCGGTAGCGCTCCACGACCTCCGACCATGCCGAGTCGGGCACGGGCGGGGCCGCCACGTCCCGGGAGACGGTCCGGAGCGTGTCGCCCTCCGCGTCGATGAACGCCAGGCGGTAGGACGACGCCCTCGCGACCACCCTCTCGTCCCCCGGCGCCGGGACGGCGATCAGGCCGTCCGCGAACGGGTTGTCGAAGAACCCGATCCCGTGCCCGCCCCGGCACGTGACCAGCGACCCGGGAGGACGCTCGCTCCGGGGGATCGGCAGCGAGTCCCGCGGCCCTCCCGGCGTGAGCCGGACCCAGACGCTCTCGGTCCGCCCGTCGCGCCCGCCGCGGAGCGCGTGGGCGAACACCGCCCGCGGCCCGCCCTCGAAGACGAACGGACCCGTCCCGGTCAGCGGCAGCCACGGCCAGCGGGCCACCTCCCCGCCGTCCGCGCGCAGGGCGGTCACCCTGGCGTTGCCGTAGTCGAGGACGACCAGCGTGTCCGGGGCCAGCCACCACAGGCCGCCGATGCCCCCGAGCTCTCCCGGTCCGGCGCCCTCGCGCCCGAGCTTCCGAAGGAACGCACCGTCGGGACCGAACACCCGGATCTCGTGCGCGATCCCGTCGGCCACGTACAGGCGCCCCTCCCCGTCGGCCACGACGCCCCTCAGCTTCCCGAACTCCTCGGGCGAGCCGCCCGCGAACGATGCCGGCGTTCCCAGCGTGAGCAGGGGCTCCAGCCGCCAGCGCGGCGCGGGGCCCCGGCTCGCGACGTGCACGACGCCTCCGGCGGTGTCCACCGTCGTCGTGAGCGCGGAAGGGGCTTCGCCCCGGCCGCCTCCACAGGCCGCAAGGGCCGCGCACAGGGCGAGGGCGGCAGTCGCCGGCCGCCCCACCGCCTCGCTCACGGCACCCGCCCGTCCACTCACGGGGTCCGACCGTCCGCCGGCCCGGTCCCGGCGGTCCCCCTCGCCGCGATCCACCGGTACGCCACCGGGATCGCCACCAGCACGAACAGCGTGCTCGACAGCAGCCCGCCGATCGTGGCCAGGGCGAGCGCGTTCCAGATGTTGGCGTCCTGGCTCCCGGCGAACAGGACCAGGGGCAGGAGACCGAGCACGGTCGTGGCCGTGGTCATGAGGATGGGCCGCACCCGCTCCAGGGTGCCGCGGAGGATCGCGTCGCGCGTGGCCAGCCCCTCGCGCTCCCGCAGCTCCCCGATGTGGTAGACGACCAGGATGGCGTTGTTCACGACGATGCCCGCCATCATGATCGTCCCGATGTAGGCGGTCCTCGTGAACGACGCGTCCGTGTAGAAGAAGGCCAGGAACACCCCGATCAGGGCCAGGGGGAGGGTGAGGAGCACCACGAGCGGCGCGGCCAGGGACTCGAACAGGGCCGCCGTGGTCATGTAGATGAGGAGGACCGCGAAGCCGAGCGCCAGGTAGACCTGGGCCTTCTCCTCCGAGGAGAGGCGGAAGCCGCGCTCCTTCTCGATCCGGTAGCCGGGCGGGAGCTGCGTGGCGTCGAGGACGGCGTCCCGCACCACGTCCCCGAGCTTCCGGGGGCCCCGGAACTCCCACGCCACCGTGCGCTCGTACTGCTGGTCCTCGCGGACGATGCGGGCCAGGACCTCCCGGCGGTCCACGCTGGCCACGTCCCCCCCCCGCGCCACGCGCCCCCCCGCCCCGCGCACCCGGAGCCCCTCGAGCCCCTGGACGTCGAGGTCCTCGTAGCCGGCCAGCTTCACGACGAAGGGCACCTCCCGCTCGCCGACGTGGATGCGGCCGCCCAGCGCCCCTCCCGGCGCGCTCCCGGTGACGTTCGAGGACACGTAGTCCAGGAGGTCCTTCACCGACAGCCCGTAGCCGGCCAGCGCCGCCCGCCGGGGCTCGAGCGCGTACTCGAACGCCCGGTCCCGCTCGTAGAAGAAGCCGCTCGAGTTGGGGTCGACGTTCTGGATGCGGCTGAAGTGCTTCAGCCGCCCGGCCAGATGGTCGGCGTAGTCCCGCAGCGCCAGGTAGTTGTAGCCGTACATCTTGACCGAGTAGTTGGGCGGCGAGCCCCCGCCCCCGTAGAAGCTCGGCCCGAAGCCGTACACCCGGACGTCCACGCCCGAGAAGCCGTAGCTGTAGGCCACCATCCGCTCCTTGATGGCCACGGGCACCCGGGAGCGCTCGAGCGCCTTCGGGAAGGTGACCCGGATGGAGGCCCACTGGGGCTGGACGTACGTCTCGTAGCGCTTCACCTCGGGGATCCCGGCCAGCCGCTCCTCGAACGAGCTCGCGAGCGCGTCGGTCCGCTCCAGCCCCGCGCCGCGCGGAAACTGGATCTGGATGGAGATGTAGGTCTCCTGCCCGAAGTAGTCGCTCCACCGCACGCCCCGGGTCACGTGCGCGTCGAACAGCTTCCAGCTCCCCCACAGCGCCCCCGCGCACACCAAGAGGACGACGAACGGATGGTCGAGCGCCCCGGCGAGGAGCGCGCGGTAGCCGCGGACGTAGGGGGGGGCGGGCCCGGCGGGCGGGGGGCAGCCCGTCGTCCGCCTCCCGCTCCACTCCCCCAGCCGCGCCGCCATCGACGGCACGAAGGTGAAGGCCACGAACAGGCTGGCCAGGATCGAGAAGCCCACCGCGAAGGCGAGGGGGACGTAGTAGAGCCGGAGCTCGCCCTGCAGGAAGAGGAAGGGGACGAGGACGATGGCGGTCGTCGCGGTCGAGGCGACCACGGGCAGGACCACCTGGCGCGCGCCCCCGATGGCCGCCTCCAGCCTCCCCTCCCCCGCCTCGCGCCTGCGCTCGACGTTCTCGAGCACGACGATCCCGTTGTCGACCACCAGGCCGAAGCCCCACGCCAGGCCGGCAAGGGTGAGGACGTTGAGCGAGAAGCCGCCCAGGTAGAGGCAGTTCACGGCCGCGAGCACGCTGAACGCGATCGTCCCGAACACGGTGAGGACCGCCCCGAGGGAGCGGAGGAAGAGCATGAGGACGAGGAAGATCACCGCCGCGGCGGCGAGCGCGCGGAGCCGGAGGTCGGAGAGCTGGGCCCGGATCTCCCTGCTCTGGTCCTGGTCCAGCTCGAGCGAGGCGCCCGGGGGGAGGAGGGGGCGGAGCGAATCCACCCGGGCCTTGACCCGGTCGGCCACGTCGATCGCGTTCGAGCCCACCTGCCGGCCCAGGAGGAGCGAGATCGTGGGCTGCCCGTCGATCCGGTGGTGGCTCCGGGCCGGCTCCTCCTCGAGCCGGACCCGGCCCACGTCCCCCAGCCGGACCGCACCCTGCGCCCGCGGTCGGAGCACCAGCTCCTCCAGCTCGTGCACCGTCGCCGCCCGGGAGCGGATGGCGAGGTCCAGGCTCCGGCCGGCGAGCACCACCGAGCCGGCCGGACGCGCCTGGTCCAGGGCTCTGAGGCGCGCGGCCACGTCGGCCGGGTGGAGGTCGTGGGCGGCCAGCCGGTCGGGGTCGAGCTCCACGGACAGGATCCGATCGCGCCCGCCCACCACGGTCGCCGACGCGACCCCGTCCAGGGAGAGGAGGCGCGGCCGGATCTCGTCCCGCACGGCCTCGGCCAGGCGCGTGGGCGTGTACGGCCCCCGGATCTGCCAGGAGAGGAAGGGCTTCTGCTGCTGGGCGAACTCGTCGGGCACGTACGGCTCGACCGACGTCCGGGCGCCCGGCGGGAGCTCGCCCCGGAGCGCGGCGATCCGCTCCCCGAGGTCCAGCCGGGCGAACTCCATGCGCGTGCCGCGTGCGAACTCGACCTGGATCTCCGCCGAGGAGCCCGTCCCGCGCGGGTCCGCCCGGGACGTCGAGGTCACCTTCCTGACGCCCCCCACACGCTGTGCCGCCTCCTCGAGGGGCGCCGTGACCCGGGACTCGAGCAATTCCGGCGAGGCTCCCGGCCAGCTCGCGTTCACGGTGAGGCGCGGGTAGCTGATCTCCGGGAGGAGCTCGACCGGGATGAGGCGGAAGCTGTAGAGGCCGAGGGCGAGGAGCGCGGCGTACAGGGCCGCCGTGGCGACCGGCCGCCGGACCGAGAGCTCGATCACGCCGGGGGCCCGCCGGACGCCGCCGGGCCGGAGCGCTCCGTGGGCGGCTCCGCGGAACCGTACCTCCGCGCGACAGGCGGCCCGCCCGCCGGCGCCGCCACCCCCTCCCCTCGCCGGGCCACCAGCGAGTAGACCACCGGCACCACGATGAGGGTGAGGAGGGTCGAGGAGAGGAGCCCGCCGATCACGGCCACGGCGAGCGGCGCGCGGAGGTCGGCGCCCGCGCCCCACCCGAGCGCCATGGGGAGGAGCCCGAACACGGTGGTGACGGTGGTCATGACGATCGGCCGGAGCCGGAGCCGGCCCGCCTCCAGGATCGCGCCGCGGAGCGGGAGCCCGGCCGCTCGCCGCTGGTTGATGAAGTCCACCTTCACGATGGCGTCGTTCACCACGATCCCGATGAGGATCACGAGCCCGATGCCGCTCATGACGTTGAGCCCGTCCCGGGCCACCCACAGGGCCGGCACCGCGCCGATCGCGGCCAGCGGCACGGCGATGAGGACGACCACGGGCTGGAGGACCGACTCGAACTGGGCGGCGAGGATGAGGTAGACGAGGAGAAGGGCGAGCCCGAACGCGAACAGGAGGGAGCGGAAGCTCTCCCGCATCTCCTCGTTCTGGCCGCCGACCCGGACCGTGACCCCCGGCGGGGGCCGGAGGCCCGAGAGGCGCGAGCGCGCCTCGTCCACCGCGCGGGAGAGGCCGGCGCCGGTGACGTCGGCCAGGACCTGCACCGTGCGCGCCTGACCGTCGTGGCGGATCTCGACCGGCGCGTAGTCCCGGTGGGCCGTGACCAGCGCGCGCAGCGGGACGCCCCCCACCGTGAGGCCCAGGACGGCGGGGAGGTCGGTGCGCGCCGCGGCCGGGAGGACCACCCGGATCCCCACCTTCCGCGAGAACTCCGCGTACGGCCGGTCGGTCTGCGCGCCCCGGAGGTAGGCCTCCACCTGGTCGGCCACCTGGCGCACCGTGAGCCCGTAGCGGGCCACCGCTTCCCGGTCGATGTCCACGGCCAGCTCGGGCTGCGTCCGCCGCAGGTCGACGCGCGGGTCGGCGAAGCGGGCGCTCCCCGCCAGCCGCGCCCGCGCCGACTCGGCCACGGTCACCAGCTCGTCCAGCCGCTCGCCCTTCACCTGGACCGCCAGGTCGGCGCCGCCCGCTCCGAGCGCCCGCCCCAGGGAGCTGGCGCGCCCCGTCTCGAACGAGACGTAGCGGGGGTCGACGCCCGCCGATGCGATCCGCCGCCGCACCGAGGCCGCGACCTCGGCGGCCGGCGGCGCGTGCGGGGCGAGCCGCACCTCGAGCGCCGCCGTGCTCACGCCCGACAGCTCGCTCGCGGCCGCCTCGGCGCCGCGGGCCCGGCCCACCCGGGCGAACACGCTCTCGACGCCGTCGGTCTGCCGCAGGAGAACCTCGACCCGGGCCGCCGTCGCCGAGGTCACCGGGAGCGGAGTCCCGGTCGGGAGCTCGAGGTCCACCCGGAAGGCGCCCTCGTCCACCCGGGGCATGAGACTCCGCGGGAGCGCGCCGCCCAGGAGGACGGCCGCGACGAGGAGGGCGAGAGTCCACCCCAGGACCTGCCCGCGGTGGACGAGGGCCCACTCGAGCGCCGCCTCGTAGCGGGCGGCGAAGCGCCGGAAGCGGCGGTCGAACGCCTCGAACACGGGCGTCGTCACCCGGGAGACGGCGCGGCCGGCGGCGCGCCCCAGGTCACGGTAGCTGTCGCGGACGGAGCCGGCCACGTAGCCGGCGGCGGACCGGAGGGCGCGGCCGGCCGCGGCGGCCCACCGCCGGAGGAGACGCCAGAGGGCGAGAGCGCGGCCGAGGAGGCGCCTCGGGCGCGAGGCTCGCGGCGGCGGCGCGCCTCCGGGGACCCGGCCCCGATCATCCCCGGCCGCTCCGTCGGGCGACTCCCCCCGGCCCCCGCCGGCCCCGGATCCCGCCTCCTCGCCCGAAGCGGTTCCCGCACCGGCCGACGCCGGCGTGGCGCCGGATGCGACCGCGCCGCCCGGCCCCGCCTCCCCGGCGCCCCTCCCGCCCCCGAACCTGGCCGCCAGCACCGGGAGGAGCGTGAGCGCCACGAGGAGCGAGGCGAGGAGGGAGAAGGCCACGGCCAGGGAAAGGTCCCCGAACAGCGCCCCCGCCACGCCCTTCACGTACAGGACCGGCCCGAACACGGCCACGGTGGTGAGGGTGGAGGCGGTGATCGCGCCCGCCACCTCGCTCGCGCCCCGGGAGGCCGCCTCGCGGGGGGCGGCGCCCTCCTCCTCGCGGTGCCGGAAGACGTTCTCGAGGACGACGATCGAGTTGTCCACCAGCATCCCGACCCCGAGCGCCAGGCCGCCCAGCGACATGACGTTGAGGCTGACGTCCGCGAAGTAGCACAGGGCGAACGCGGCCAGCACCGAGATCGGGATCGCGAGGCCGATCGCCACCGGGTAACGCGGGTCGCGCAGGAAGAGGAAGAGGACCAGGAAGGCCAGGAGGCCCCCGAGGAGGAGCGACTGCACGACGTTGGAGATGGCCTGGCGGATGAACACCGCCTGGCTCGAGGCCACCGCCATGTGGATCCCCGGGTACTCGCCCCGGAGCTGGTCCAGCGTGGCGCGCACCTGGTCGGCCACGCGCACCGTGTTCGTGCCGGACTCCTTGTAGACCTGGAGCCCGATGGCCTGCTCTCCGTCGAAGCGGGAGATCGTCTGCGCGTCGGCCACCGTGTCGAGCACCGTGGCGACCTGGTCGAGGCGGACGAACGAGGCGGGGCCTCCCGCGGAGGCGCCGTTCCTGCCCGCGCCGCCGCTCCGGCGCCCGCTGGACCCGCCCCCGGACCCCGGGGGCCCGCCGCCTCCGGCCCCGCCCCCCTCGCGCCCCACCGCCACCTCGCCCAGCTGCTCGACCGAGGTGAACTGGCCCATGGTCCGGAGGCTGTACTGGAAGCGCCCGCGCCGGATCATGCCCCCGGGGGCGCTGTAGTTGGCGCGGTCCAGCGCCCCCGTGATGTCGGAGAGGGAGAGGCCGTGCGCCTCGAGCCGGTCGGGGTCGACGACCACCCGGAGCTCCCGCTCGGGCGCGCCGGTGACCGCGGCGAGCGCGACCCCGTCCAGCTGCTCGAGCCGCCGCTTGAGGACCGTCTCGGAGAGCTGCGCCAGCGGCTCGAGCCCCTCGCCCGTCACGGCGATCGTGAGGATGGGGTCGCCGGTGGGGTCGGAGGTGAGGATGTCGGGCCGGTCGGAGGTCTCGGGGAGCTGGTTCCGCAGGTCCTCGAGCTGCTCGCGCACGTGGAGCGCCGCGAACTCCATGTCCGTCCCCCACCCGAACTGGAGGCGGACGAGGGACTGGCCCTCGCGGGAGCTCGAGGTCACCCGCCGCACGCCCGGCACGCGGCCCAGACCCTCCTCGATCGGGTCGGTGACGTAGCGCTCGACCTCGCTCGGGCCCGCCCCCGTGTAGGTGGTCCACACCGACAGCGTCGGGAACGCGATGTCGGGGAGGAGGTCGATCGGGAGGCGGACGAAGGAGACGATCCCGAGGACCGCCACGGCCACGTAGAACATGGACGTGGCCACGGGCCGCCGGATGGAGAGGCCGGGAAGGCTCACGTCGGACGGCCCCCGGCCGCGGTGACATCGGTCACCGGCGGGCGCGCGCCCGCATCCGGTGAGCCTGGTGAGCGCACGCCGGCGCCCGGCGAGCCGCCGCGGCTCACGATCCGCCGCCCACCAGCGCCTCGAGCCTGGCCCACGCCACGCGCGCGTCGTGGAGCTCCTGGGCGACCGCCTGCTGGTCGCTCGTGGCCTGGTCGATCACGTTCTGGAGCTCGATGAAGCTGAGGCTCCCGAGCCGGAACTGCTGGCGGGCGAGCTCGACGCGCTGCCGGGAGAGGTCGGCCACCTGGCGCTGGATCTCGAGCCGGTGCTGCCGCCGCCGGACCTCGGCCACGAGGTTCCGGACGTCGCGCTCGATCTCGTGGGACTTCCTGGCCTGGCTGGCCAGCGCCTGGTCCTGCGCCACGGCCGCCTGCGCGGCCTCCTGGTGGCGGGTGAAGCCGTTGAAGAGGTTCCAGCTCGCGGAGACGAAGAAGCTGTTGCTGTGGTTACTCGGGTCGAACGTGAAGAAGCTCCCGCTCGCGCCCAGCTGCTCCGAGCGGCTGAGGTCGAAGCCCACGCTGATCGTGGGAAGGTACCGGCTCCGGGCCGACCACTTCCTGGAGCCCGCAGCCGCGGCGTCCGCCCGGAAGGCGGCCAGGGCCGGGTTCTCTCCCATGGCCTGCCGGACCAGGGCGTCGGCGTTCAGGGAGTCGGCGTCCGGGAGGGGCGGCGCCTCCGCGAGAGCCAGGCTGTCGGGAGCCTCCCCTTCCCGGCCCATGGCGACCTCGAGCTGACGTCCCGCCTCCCGCGCGGCCGCCCGGGCATCGGCCAGGCGAAGCTCCGCCCGGTGGACCTGGATCTCGGCGCCCAGGAGGTCGCTGCGGTCCACGGCGGCGATCTGGTAGCGGCGGCGGGTGACCTCCAGGTCCTGGCGTCGCGCCTCGAGCTGGTCCGACGCCATGTCGGCCAGGCGCTGGCGGAGGAGCGCGTCGAAGTAGGCCTGCTTCACCGTGGAGACGGCCGTCCGCTCTGCGTCGCTCACCCGGAGCCTGGCCGCGCGGCTCTCGGCGGCCGTGGCCCCCAGCTCCGCGAACCGCCGGCCGCCCCGCAGGAGGTCCCAGCTGAGCTGCAGGCTCTGGCTGGTGCTTCGGCGCTTGTCGGTGAGGGGGTCGGTGAGGCGCTGCGAGAGCCCCTCGGGCGAGAGGAAGGTCACCGTGGTGAAGCTGTACCGGTAGAAGCTCGTGCTGGCGTCCGCCCGGGGGAGGAACGCCCCCCAGGCCGCCAGCCGGTCGGCGGCGGCCCCGGACACCGCGGCGCGCGCCGACGTCACGTCCGGGCTCCGCTCGAGAGCGCCCTGGATCGCGGCCCCGAGGGTGAGGGTGTCGCCGGGCGCTCCCGCCGCCGGCTCCTGTGCGGCAGCGGCTCCCGACTGCGCGCGGGAGGGCGAGGCGGACAGGACGCAGCCGAGGGCGACGGCGACGCACGTCACGACGGCCGCGGCCGACGAGCGCGCGCGCCAGGCGGCTCGCTTCGCCGGCACCTCCCCGCTCCGGCTCCGCCCCCCGCTCATCGCCCGCCTCCGCTCGCGGCGGCCCTCCCCGATCCGCCGCCGGCCGCCCCCGCCCCTCCGACCGCCAGGCTGTCGGCGTTGGTGAGCCGGACCTTCGCGTCGTGCACCAGGGTCTCCTGGCCCTCGGTGAGCACCAGCTGGCCCGGCTCGAGCGTCGACTGGTTCGTCCCGGACTCGGGCGGGAGGATCTCGACGTAGCGGTCGTTCGTCATCCCGGTGTGGACGTACTTCCACTCGGCCCGGCCCGTGGCGCTCCCCGAGTCGTCGGGGGCGAACACGAACACGACGTCCCGGCGGTCGCGCTCCACGACCGCCTCGCGCGGGACGAAGACGCGGTCCGCGTAGAGCTCGCCGGCGATGCGCACGCTGGCCGACATGCCCGCGGCGATGTGGGCGCGCGGGTTCTCGAGCCGGACGGTGACCCGCGCCGTGCGGCTGTCGGGGTCGACCACCGGGTTCACGGTGAGGACGCGGCCGCGGAACGTCTCGCCCGGGAGCGCCGAGAACGTGGCCACCGCCTCCCGTCCCGACGCCAGATGCGGGAGATCGGTCTCCAGGACCCCGACCTCGACGTCCACCTCGGAGAGGTCGAGGACCGCCGCCACCGAGTCCCCGGGACCGACCCGCGAGCCCTCCTCGACCGCCAGACCCGCCACCGTCCCGCGGAACGGCGCCCGGAGCGTCGTGTGCGCCAGCTTGTTCCGGGCCTTGGCCAGCTGCACCTCCGCCCCCGCCAGCCCGCTCCGGATCCTGGCCTGCCGGCGGCGTTCCCGCCGGAGCGAGTCGCTCCTCATCTGCTCGTCGAACAGGGTGCGGTTGAGGAAGTCCGCCGCGGCCTTGGCGCTGTCGGCCTCCGCCTGCCGGACGTCGAGCGCGTAGGAGGTCGTGTCGATCCGGGCCAGCACCGCGCCGGCGGGGACGATCCGGCCCTCGCGGACCGGGACCGAGACGACCGGCCCCTCGACCTGCTCGGTCCGCACCGTGGCGGCGCGCCTCGGCTCGGCGCGGCCGTCCGCCTTCACCCACAGGACGAAGGTGTCGTTCCGCACCGCCGCGCCGCGCACCGGCACGGCCACGTCCGCCGCGAAGGCCGAGGAGGCCGCCTCCGAGCGGATGGCGGCCTTCACCGAGTCCGAGCCCGCAGCGGCGTCCCCTCCACCCTCGTCCTCCGACCCGCCGGCCCGGATTCGCCACAGCACGCCGCCCAGGAGGACGACGAACAGGAGCGTGACGACGGTCGCGACGACGTGGCGTGTCTTCATGGGCGATGTCCCGTCATGGGGGATCGGGCCAACGAGGATCCGTCCCTGGAAAGCGAACTTCGAAATTAGCCGCGAGGTTCACCCCTGCCTCATCCCGACGACGCGGGACGGTCGACTCCGACGCACACGAGCTGGGGAACGCCCGCATCGCCCGCGGCGGGAGCGCACACCCTGTCGCCCCGGAAGGCGGCGGGCGGCAGCCTGAAGTGCGGCGGGAGGCGGAGCGCGCCGAGGTAGCGGCCGTCGGGCCCGAACACGTCCGCGACGGCCGAATCCGCTCCCGCGGGAGTCGGGACCTCGACCCACAGGTCGCCGCGGCCGTCGGTGCGGAAGGAGCTGTAGGCCGGCTTGGCGTCGGGAAGGCGCGAGAGGTCCGGCTTGAAGTCGTGCTCCCGCATGAACTGCAGCACCCCGCTCTCCTCCCTGTCGCGCTCCGTGACCGGGACGGGCGTCCACTCCCGCTCCACGATCCGGAGGGTATCCCCGCCGGGGTCCCGCTCGACGATCCGGTAGCGGTCGGATCGCCCGAACCACAGAGCCTCGGAACGGGCGAACCACCAGTCCAGACCCGGCGCCCACGGTATGCCGATCATCATCCGGGAGTCCCCGGTCTGGAACTCGAACTGCCGCTCCTCGGCGCTGAACGGGTCGGCGGGGAGCGGGATCGAGTCGACCGCCACGAGCCCGCCTCCGTCCGGGCGGTAGCCGACCAGGGCGCCGTGGAAGTCCGCGTCGCCCTCCGACGGCAGGAATGCCAGGTCGTAGAGACGTCCCTGGGCCGTGAACGTCCCCGGCCAGGGAATCCGGTAGCCTCCAATCTCCCGCCGGTAGCTCTTCACATAGGCGCCCGTCGTGTCGAACACGGCATAGCGGCCGTTGGTCGGATCACACACCCAGACTTGGCCGTCCGGGCCGAAGGCGAGCCCGATCGGGTCCGCGAACTCGCCCGGCCCCCCGCCCTCCCCCCCGATCTTCCGCACGAACCGTCCGTCTCCGTCGAAGACCTTGATCACGTTGTCCTCGCGGTCCAGGACCCAGACACGGTCCATCCCATCGATCGCCACGGCCGTGATCTCCGAGAACATGCCGGGGCCTCCGCCGCCGGCCGCCCCCAGGCGGAGGATCTCCTCGGCTCTCCAGGCCGACGCCGAGTCCCACGTGCCGGCGGCCGGACTGTGGACCCGGACGGCGCCGCCGGGGAGCGTGTCCACGGTACCGGCCCAGCCGGAGCCTCCGCCGGAAGGACCGCACCCGGCCGCGACCAGCCCCGCGAGCAAGAGGAGACCCCATAGCGGCGTCCTGACCGAACGTCGTAACTTACACGCGCACATTTCTATGTGTCCTCCGACTTCACCCAACGGTAGAGAAGCACCCTCTGCACCCCCAGATCGTCCTCGGTGCGGCCGAGCAGGAAGTCCTGGCCCACCTGAAGGACATCCGCGCCCGCCGGTACGTTGGCCACCGCGACCAGCGAGCCGTCCGGCGTCAGAACGATCCATCGGCGCGGCCCGTCCGGATCCACCGCCGACTCCTTCACCCACACGTCGCCCGACGCCCCGACCTTCAGGTCCGCGAAGGCGGGGAGGGTGTGGCGGGCCGTGCCCTTCTCGATGCGCTCGGTCATCTGGTCCACGAAGCGGGCAGGCACCGCGCCGCCCATCTGGCCCAGCTCCCGCTTCATGTCCGCGATGCGCCGCTTGCGCTCGCCCGCGATCTCGTCGTCGCTCACCCGGCGGGGCTCGCGGTCCATGCGGACCCGCACGAGCACGTTCCCGGCGGGATCCAGCGCCTCGATCTCCCAGCGGTCGTCGTCCCCCACGTAGACCCGGTCGCCGGCGGCAGCCATGTGCGAGGCCCTCCCGAACAGCACGGCGTTCGACTGGAAGCCACCGTTCGGGTGGCTGATCTCCGTCTCCCGGCCGGGCACCATGGCGAGCGTGTCCGCGGCCGATCCATCGGCCGAGCGCACGAGCACGGCCGTGGTGTCGCGGTGCACGCCGGCCTCGGCCTCCATCATCGCCTGCGGCGAGAAGCCCCCGCTCGTCACCGCGCGTCGGCCGTCGAGGATCCCGTACAGGAGGGAGAAGCTCATCGTCCCGGAGGCGGCGTGGGCCGTGTAGCCGCCCGCGAACGTCCCGTCCGGCGTGAGGAGAGCCAGGTGGGCCGCCATCGGATCCCACGCGACGATCGTGTCGCCCGGGAGGGCCGCCACGTCCTGCAGGCTCCGGAACTCCTGCGGGCCGCCGCCCTTTCCTCCCCGGGACCAGAGGTGGCGGCCGTCCGCGCCGAACGCCCGCAGCTCGTCGGCCTGGCCGTCCGCCACGACCACCGTGCCGTCGGCGAGCCGGACCGCGTCGGTGACCCGCCCGAACACCTCGGGGCCGCCGCCCTCCGCCTTCCCCAGAGTGAGATCCGGAGTGTCCGCCACCGTCCACTCGGGGAGGCGGGGCGCCGAGGAGGGTGCGTCCCGGAGCCCGAACAGGACGGGATCGCCGACAAGGGTGACCCCCGCGCTGTCCCGGCGCGAGGCGGTCGTGGCGCCCGATCCGGCGTCCCCGGAGCCTCCACAGGCGAGGAGGAGGCCGGTCGCCGCGCAGGCGAGGAGAGCGGCCGCGGTCGGGCCCGTCCGTCGTGACGTGTCCATCGTGTCCCTCACGATGCGAGTCGGAAGGTCATCCCCACCACCCTCTCCACCCCCGTCGCCGGATCGCGGACCACGCCGACGGCGACCCGCGCTCTCCCCCGCGCGCGAGCCGCTCACGTCCCTCCTCGCACGATCCGGTACTCGGTGACCCGCTCGATGTCGAGCGAGTCCTTGCGCACCGCGGCGATGCGGTCGCCGGGGAGGAACGTCCCTGGGAGCGGGGTGCCGACCGGGAGGGTGCCGAGGTACTCCCCCTCGGGCGAGAGGACGTCGATCGGCCCGCGGGCGTCCCGGCCGATGGCCTTCCGCTCGACCCACAGCGTGCCGTCGGGCGCGAGGGCCAGGTCCTTGATGACGGGGACCACCGGCGCGAAGCCCAGCTTCTCGACGACCTCGGACGCCCTGCACGTCCTCGGCTGCCCGCCGCCCAGGCTCACCTGGATGCCCTCGCCGAGCTCCCGCGTGGCGAGCTCGGCCGTGGCCTTCCGGGGCTCG
>Ga0209918_1000060_pt1 | contig 83669 bp, 82 predicted proteins | sample SalPonD_shore_MG_FD_185712 | JGI IMG/M metagenome (GOLD analysis project Ga0209918, IMG submission 185712) | Salt pond soil microbial communities from South San Francisco under conditions of wetland restoration - Salt Pond MetaG... | ecosystem: Environmental > Aquatic > Marine > Intertidal zone...
CTCCCGCGGCTGGTGTCACTTGCGAGAGAGTCCGGGATCGCCGCGCTGGCCGTCACGAATTCCTGCAACTGCGGCGTGTGCGGCTACCACGTGGAGCGAATCGCGCAGTCCGGCCTGGTCGCGCTGAGTTTCGTGAACGCGCCGGCCTCGGTCGCGCCCTGGGGCGGCCGCCAGCCGGTGTTCGGCACCAATCCGCTTTCGTTCGCCGCCCCGCGCCCCTCCGGCCCGCCCCTCGTGATCGACCAGTCCTCGTCCGTGGTCGCCAAGAGCGAGCTGGTGGTCCACAAGCGCAGAAACGAACCGATACCCGAGGGCTGGGCGCTGGACGCCAACGGCTCTGCCACCACCGACCCGGCGGCCGGACTCCAGGGTTCCATGGTGCCGATGGGTGGCTACAAGGGTGCGGGCATTGCGCTGATCGTGGAGATCATGGCCGCCGCCATGACCGGGGCGACCTTCGCCATGCATGCCTCCTCGTTTGCGGACAACGAGGGTGGGTCGCCCCGCACGGGCCAGTTTTTCATTGCGCTCGATCCGGGGCGCTTCGCCGGTGCCGCATTCGGCGAGCGGCTGGAAGAACTTCTCGTGGCGATCGAGGGCCAGGCAGGCGCCCGGCTACCCGGACAGGGCCGGCTGAGTGCACGGGAACGCACGCGCCGCGACGGGATCACGATCGACGAGGCGCTGCACGAGCAGATCGAAGGCTACCTGGGCGATTGAACGACGACGCGGACCCGGGCTTGCGCCCGGGCCCGCGTATCGATTTGTTGCGAATTGCCCTGTCTGTGAGGACTACTGAGACTGCTGGACCTGCTGCCAGAGCTCGTTGAAGGTCTTCTGCTGCTCCCCGGCAATCGCCGGCGTGAAGTGCAGGCGCTTCAGCTCGTCTTCGGTCGGGTTGATGATATGCGACTTGAACGCGTCCGAGAGCATGGGGCGCGCGGCCGCATTCGGCGTCGCATACATCGTCCAGTTCGATAGTTCGGCACCGATCTTCGGGTCGAGGATGAAGTTGATGAACTTCATGGCGAGATCCGGATGCGGCGCGTTCGCCGGCACGGCCATGTTGTCCACCCACAGCTCGGAGCCTTCCTTCGGGATGATGTAACGCAGGTTCTTGAACGTGTCCGGATCCTCCTTGGCGGACTTTCGGAAGTCGCCGTTATAGGCGAACCCGGCCGAGATCACGCCCCGTGAAAGCTGCCGAAGCGCGGGCGTGCCGTCGACGAAGCCGGTCATGTTCTTGCGTTTCTTCGTCGAGATCAGCAGCTTGGCCGCCGCAACCCAGTCGTCCTTCTTCGTGCACGCGAAGCCGCGGCCGAGATACGCGCACGCGGCCTCGAACAGATCGCGCCCGCTCCCGCCGATCAGGGCGAACGGATAATCCGGGTTCACCTTCGGATCGAACAGGATGCCCCAGCTCTGGGGTGCGTCCTTGATCTTGGAGGCGTCATACGCGAGCCCGGTCGTGCCCCACTGGTACGCCGCGGTGTACTGGTTGCCGGGGTCGAACGGCGGGTTCACGAAATTCGGGAGCAGGTTCTTCAGGTTCGGAATCTTGTCGTGGTCGAGCTTGTGCAGCAGCCCCTGGTGGATCATTTTCGGAATCTGGTAGTTTGAGGGCACCACGATGTCGTACTGCGACGAACCGCCCGCGTGCAGCTTCGAGATCATCTCGGCATTCGAGGCATAGTAGTTCTGAACGACCTTGACGTCGTACTTGGCCTCGAATTGATCGACAATCTTGGGATTGAGGTATTCGTTCCAGTTGAAGATGTACAGCGTATTGTCCTGCGCGGCTGATGCAGGGCCGCCGATCAGCATCGCGGCCATCCCGGCCAGAATCACTCCGACCAGGTGGTACCCCGTCGAACGCGAATGACGCCTGAGCATTTGCAGCCTCCAGTTTGGGCGCGGTTGGTTGGGATCGAAAGTCATCCTTACTCGGCCCGGTATGGGTGTCAAGAATCATGTTGGCGGCTTTTCTTGACGAGGCTTTCCCGGAAGTGGTCCGCTTGTGCAAGAAATGAGTTGCACGTCGGCCCGATGTGCGCGCGTGGCCCCGTGCAGCGTTCCCCTACCCTCCTACACGGGCGCCCTTTGACCTGAGCGACCCGTGGACCAGGATTCCCGGCCGTCGGCCGCGCCGGCGTGACACCGGGGCATGCGTTGCGCGCCGGCGATCCGGGCGATGGCATCGGGACATCGGAAATGTCGAGGTGGCGCGTGGTCGATGCGTCCGGATGGAATTACGCATGGCGCATCGCATTCCGGCCCGCAGCACGTCGCGGACTGGTGGTGCGCTGCTGCCTTGGGCTACTCGTGCTCGTGACGCTGCGACACGCGAGGAGCCCCCGGGGCCGCGCGGCGCGTCACGACACCGAGCTGCCGCCGACGCAGGACCAGCACCACGAGAGCCGCGGCCCAGACGCCGCACGCCAGCCCGAACCCGAGCCCGTCGTCGGATGGGCCGGCCGCCGAAAAGACGTCGACGAGCACGATCCCGGTCGCCAGCGCCAGGGCCAGCAGCGCCCCGACGGCCTGCGTCCTGGGCACGACGATGAGGATGGCGGTAGCGAGCTCCACGAGGCCCACGCCGAACTGGCCGGGCATGCCGCCCGATTGGCCGACGGTGCCGATCAGCAGGAGCGGGACGCGTCCGGGATCGGCCACGCCCGGCAGGCTCGACAGGACCGACAGCACGAAGACGACCACGATGTACACAGCAAGGACCCATGGAAGTCCCCGCTGCAGATTGTTATCCATGTAACAGACCCCGGATCGATGTAATCGTTATGATTGGTCCGGATCCGGCCCCCTCCGGGCCGTGGATCACCTTTAGGGACGATCCTGGTCCGGGAAAAGTTCCCTCGCCCGGACCGGCACGGCGTCAGATCACGGGCGTCTCCCGGTAGGTACCCCAGGTCTCCCGCAGCGTTTCCACGATGTCGCCCATCGAGGCGCCGGCCCGCACCAGGTCGATGGTGACCGGCATGATATTGTCGGACTCGTCCTCGGCGATCTCGCGCAGCCGCTCCAGCAACTGCTGGACCCGGACCTCGTCGCGATCGCCGCGCACGCGACGGAGGCGCTCGATCTGGCGCCGCTCGGTCTCGGGATCGTGCGGGTGGGTTTCCACCTCGGGGTCACCCCCTTCCTCGACGAAGCAGTTCACCGCGATGACGGGCCGATCGCCACTCGCCTTGCGGATCGCGAACTCGTACGCGGAATCGGAGATCCCGCGCTGGAAGTAGCCGTCATCGATGCACTGGATCGTGCCGCCGAGCTCCTCGACCTCGTCCAGGATGCGGAAGACTTCCTCCTCGATCCGGTTGGTCAGATTCTCCACGTACCACGACCCTCCGATCCCGTCGACGACATCCGTGACACCGGTTTCGTGGGCGATGACCTGCTGCGTGCGCAGCGCGATCTTCATCGCCTCCTCCGTGGGAATGGCGTAGGCCTCGTCCAGGCCGTTCGTGTGCAACGACTGCGCGCCGCCGAGCACGGCGGAGAGCGCCTGGAACGCGGTCCGCACGATGTTCACCTTCGGCTGGGCCTTGGTCAGTGTCGCGGCCGCCGTCTGTGCATGGAAGCGCAGGCGGCAGGATTCCGGCTTCTCTGCCCCGAAGCGCTCGCGCATGATGCGCGCGTAGACACGCCGTGCGGCACGGAACTTCGCGATCTCCTCGAAGAAGTCCGCCTGGCTCACGAAGAAGAATGACAGGCGCGGGGCGAAGTCGTCGACCGCCACGCCTGCCTTCACCGCTTCCTGCACGTACTGGATGGTGCTGGCCATCGTGTAGGCCACTTCCTGGATGGCCGTCGCACCGGCCTCCGAGATGTGGTACCCGGAAATGTTCAGCGGGTTGTATCGCGGCAGATGCTGCGCACCGTACGTGATGCAGTCCCGCACGATCCGAAGCGATGGGCGTACCGGGTAGATCCATTCCTTCTGCGCCATGTATTCCTTGAGAATGTCGTTCTGGATCGTCCCCGACAGTTTCGTCAGATCGAAACCACGCGTTTCCGCGACGGCGATGTACATGGCGTACAGGATCCACGCGGAGGGATTGATCGTCATCGAGACCGATATCCTTTCCAGGTCGATGCCATCGAACAGGTCCTCCATGTCCGCCAGCGTGTCGATGGCAACACCCTCACGACCAACCTCGCCGGCGCTCATCTCGTGATCGGAGTCGTAGCCCATCAACGTGGGCATGTCGAAGTCGACCGACAGGCCCGTCTGTCCCTGTTGCATGAGATAGTGGAAGCGGCGGTTGGTGTCCTGCGCCGTCCCGAAGCCGGCGATCTGGCGCATGGTCCACGTCCGGCCACGGTACATCGTCGGATACGGCCCGCGGGTGAACGGGTAGCGTCCGGGCAGTCCGACGTCCGACCAGGCGAGCCCGGCGTTGTCGACGGGCGTGTAGGTCCGCTCGACGGAGAGGCCGGCCCCGGTGCGGAACGCATCCCGCCGCTCCGGCGCCCGGGCCACGAAGGCCGCGACCTCCCGGCGTTCCCAGTCAGCGCATTCGTCATCAATGCGCTTGAGTTCTTCTTCACTGAACAGGGTCTGCTGTCGACTCATGGTGGATCCTCGATTGAAGCGCGGCCAGCAGCTCACGGGCGCCGGTATGGGGATCGGTCTCGCGCCGGCTGACCCGGTCCAGGACGTCGGCCAGCTCCGCCTCCCGCTGGCGGCGGAAATCCTCGCGCACGAGCCCTTCGGCGATCTTGAGCATGCGCGTGGCCGCGATCTGGCTGCGCTTGCCGTCGAGCGCCCCGGACTCGGCCAGAAAGGCCTGGTGACGGTCGATGGCGTCGCGCAGCTCGTCGAATCCGGTAGCCCGTTCTGCGCTCGTTGCAATCACCGGCGTATACCAGCTGTCCGCGCCCTCGGGCATGCTCATCATGAGCATGTTCTTGATCTCCGAAACCGCCTTGCCGGCATCGGGGCGATCCGCCTTGCTGACCACGTGGACATCCGCGATTTCCAGAACGCCGGCCTTGATCGCCTGGATGTCGTCGCCGAGGCCGGGCGCGGACACCACCACGGTCGTGTGCGCGGCCTGCACGACGTCGACCTCGTCCTGCCCGACGCCGACCGTCTCGATCAGGATGATGTCGAGGCCGGCGGCATCGAGGATGTCCACGGCATCGAGACTGGCACGGGCCAGGCCACCCAGCGCTCCGCGCGTGGCCATGCTGCGGATGAATACGCCCGGATCCTCGACCAGGTCGGACATGCGGATGCGGTCGCCGAGAATCGCGCCGCCCGAGAACGGGCTGGACGGGTCGATGGCCACGATGCCGACGCGCCGACCGTCGGCCCGGATCGTGCGTGCGAGCTGGGAGACCAGGGTCGACTTGCCCGATCCGGGCACGCCCGTGATGCCGACGACGTGGGCGCGGCCGGTGGACTGGTACAGTTCGGCCAGTGCCGGACGGCATTCCTCCTCTCCGGCTTCCACGCGGGTGATGAGCCGTGCTGCGGCGCGCAGGTTGCCGTCACGCACGCGCGCCGCCAGCTCGGTCGAAGGCACGGGGGCGGACACGCCTAGTTGCCCTGTTCGTCGCGCAGGCTTCGATAGAGGTCGCGATCCTCGATGACGCGCCGCGCCTTGAAGTCGGTACGGGGGAACGTGCCGGCGGCGACCATCTCGATGGCCACACGCAGACCGAGCATCCGCTCCAGGTCGTGCCTGGCCTGCCGGCTGAAGATCTCGATCGCATCCGGGCCGCGGGCCTCGATTTCCCGACTGGGCTCGAGGCGGATCAGGAGCTCGTCCATGGCCCCCTCGCGCGTGATCACGATCCGGTGCTCGCCGCCGTATCCCTCCATCCGGTTGAGCGTGGCGTGGATCTCGCTCGGGTAGACGTTTTCGCCCCGTACCTGGAACATGTCATCGATGCGTCCGTATATGCCGCGGGGCAGGCGCGGGTACGTGCGTCCGCAGGGATTGTTCTCGAGCACCCAGTGCGTGAGATCGCCGGACTTCAGGCGGATCATCGGTTGCGAAATGCGCTCGAGGTTCGTGTACACCGGCGTGCCCTGCTGGCCATAGGGAACGCGGCGGTCCGTCTCCGGGTCGCAGACCTCGGTGTAGACGAGGTCCTGCCACAGGAGCATGCCGTCGGTCTCGGCACTGCCCGCACCGTTCATCCATGGCGTGACCTCGGCCATGGTGCCCGAGTCGACCACGTGAGCACCGAAGATTTCCTCGATGCGATCGCGGATGCCGGGAATCGACCCGCCGGGCTCCCCGGAGAAGAACATGGTCCTGAGACCGAATTCCCGCGGGTCGACGCCCTCCTCCTCGGCAATCTCGGCCAGGCGCAGCGCGTAGGACGGCGTCGCGTAGAAGCCGGCCGGTTTCATCATGCGCAGCCACGTCACGGCGCGCTGTGTCATGCCCGGCGCTCCCGCACCGAACGGAAAGGTCTTGCAACCCAGCCGCTCTGCGCCGGCGAGCGTGCCCCATGACCCCATGTACAGGCTGAAGACCGAGGCGATGAACACCGTGTCGCCCGGGCGCAGCCCCATGCCCCACATCACGCGGGCATGGTTGTTGGCAATCGTCTTCCAGTCGCGCTTGCCGATCCCGAACACGGTGGGGCGTCCGGTGGTGCCCGATGTACCGTGGATGTGGTGCACCTCGCTCGGGTGCACGCACAGGTAGTCGCCGAACGGCTCGTGCCGGGCCTGCGCCTCACGCAGGTCCTGCTTGGTGATCACGGGCACCCGTTCGAAATCGTCCAGCGAGCGCACGTGGTCCGGGTGGACACCGGCCTCTTCCCACTTGCGCCGGTAGAACGGCGCATTGTCCCACGCGTAGCGCATGACCTCGCGAAGGCGCTCGACGATCGCCGCATCGCGTGCCCCGGGGTCCATCGTCTCGCGTTGCGGGAACCAGCAGCGGTCTTCCGTATCGGGAAAGTACTCGTCGTCGTACGCGGGGGGGAACTGCCAGTACTCCATACTCTCGCCTCCTCGCCGGGAGCGTCGGATCAGCGATTCATCGCGGCCCGCGCTCGGCCACGAGCTCGCGGAACGCCCGGGTGATGTCCTCGGGTGGGGTGTCCTGCAACAGGATCTTGCGCACGCCGATGCCGGTGAGCTTCTCCACGTCGTCGTCGGGAATCACGCCACCCGCGGCCACGATGATGTCGCCGGCATCGTTCTCATCGAGCGCCTTCATGATGCGCGGGAAGACGGTCATGTGCGCGCCCGACAGGATGCTGACCCCGAGGATGTCGACGTCCTCCTGCACGGCGGCCGCGACCACCTCCTCGGGCGTGCGGTGAAGACCCGAGTACACCACGTCCATCCCGGCGTCCCGCAACGCGCGGGCAACGACCTTCACGCCGCGGTCATGCCCGTCCAGGCCCACCTTCGCCAGCAGTACCCGGATGTTTCCGCTCGTTTCTTCCGTCATCGGTTGCGCGCCTCCGTCGATCACGCGTCAGTCACCGGGGTGGCCGCCGCCGGCCACCGCGGGTACCCGGGCCACTGCGTGCTCGAACCACGCTGCGGCACGCTCCACGTGGGCGCGCGCGTGGGCTTCCGCAGCCTCCGCGTCGCCCTGGCGTACAGCGCTCAGGATGGCCTCGTGGTCATGCCACACCTGTTCCTGGTTCCGATTGTTACCGAGGATGTGCTGCATCACCCGGCGCGTGTGGTTCCAGTGCGAGGCCATGGTGTCGAGGATCATCCCGTTGCCCGCGAGCTCGTAGATGAGCTGGTGGAAGGCCATGTCGCACCCGATCAGGGCCGGAACATCGTGCGCGGCCACCGCGTCCCAGCCGTCGCGGAGGATCGCGGCGCCCCGCTCGTCCGTATCGGCGGCGGCAGACTGCGCCGCGAGGCCGGCCGCAATCTGGTCGATACCCGCGCGAAACTCGTACAGTTCGCGCACGAATCGCGCCTCCAGCGGCGCCACCTTGAGGCCGCGCCGGCCGGCCGCGCACACGAAACCTTCCGATTCGAGGCGCTTGAGCGCCTGGCCGACGGGCAGGCGGGACACATCGAGCTCGGCCGCAACGCCTTCCTGGGTAAGGCGCTCGCCGGGCTCGAGCGTGCCATTGCAGATCGCCTCCACGAGGCGGTCATAGACGAGCTCGGGCAAGGGCCTCGGGTTTCCGATCGCATCCATCACGTGATCCATGTATATCCGTTATGATCGTATCCTGTATACGGGATACACTATATCCGCCGGGAACCCGCTGCAAGCGAACGGTCTTCCGCAGTGTCATCATGCCACCGGGCCGCCCGCATCCGGTACGACGCCCGGGTACACCGACCACGCCGGCAGCCGCCCCGCTTCCGAGCCACAAGCAAGCGAGACCTTGCATGGATACCGACCCCGAGCTCGCCTACCACGATGCGGTCTTCATCGACAGCGACGATGGACGACCGATCCGGATCCTCGCCGAATACCTGCAACCGCTGCGGGCATTCCGCCGCGAGCGGGTCCACGACACGATCGTCTTCTTCGGATCGGCCCGCCTGCACGAGGACGGTCCACTGGGCCACTACTATACGGAGGCCCGTGAGCTGGCTCGCATGGTCACGCAATGGTCACTGTCGCTGACATCGGAGGCGCGACGGTTCATCGTCTGCTCCGGCGGCGGCGGGGGCATCATGGAAGCGGCAAACCGGGGCGCGGCCGATGCCGGCGGCCGAACGATCGGCCTCAACATCGGCCTGCCCCGCGAGCAGCGGCCCAATCCGTACATCACGCCCGGCCTCGGGTTCGAGTTCCACTACTTCTTCACGCGCAAGCTCTGGTTCGCCCACCTCGCGCGCGCCATGGTCACCTTTCCGGGCGGCTTCGGGACGCTGGACGAGCTGTGCGAGGTCCTCACGCTTTCACAGACGCGAAAGCTCGATCGGCCGATCCCCGTCCTGCTGTACGGCCGGGACTACTGGGAGGAAATCCTCAACCTGGAGGCGCTCGTTCGCCATGGCATGATCGCCCGGGAGGACCTCTCGCTGATCCACTATGTGGACACGCCCGCACAGGCCCTCGCCGTCCTGCAGGAGCGGCTCAGCGAAGCGACGGCCGCGACAACACCCGCCTTCGCCAGGACGGCGACTGCGCATGGGAAGACACCGTGACGGCAAGCTCACGCTCGTGCCGCAAGGTCAGCCGACGGCAATCCCGACGCCCAGCAGCACGATCGTGATCAGGGTCAGCGCGACGTTCCAGCCGAGCAGCGGGACGAGGCGTTCGCGGTCGTCGGCATTGCGGCGCACACGCAGCGCCAGGAGCGGCGCTGCGAGGCCGGGCAGCAGCGCCACGGCCGCCGCGCTCGGCAGGATGCCCCACGCCAGGCCGGCCGCGATCGAGCCGTAGGCGCCCGCGAGGAAAGCCCCGTACACCAGGCTGCTCGCCCGGCGACCGAGCACGATCGGAACATTGCGCCGCCCGACGGCCCGGTCCGCCTCGACATCGGGAAACTGGTTCAGGAGCAGCAGGTCGCTAACGAGGAAGAAGGGCACCAGCGACGCGGCGACCGCGGTTGCCAAGTAGCTCCCGCTGAGCACGAATGCCGTGCCGGTCACCATGAGCGGACCGAATCCCAGGCCCGCCGAGACGAGCGAGGCGAGCGGCCAGCGCACAATGTGCGTCGAGTACACACCCACCAGCAGTATGCCCAGCAGTCCGGGCGGCAGCAGGCCGGGGCCGCGCTCGTAGAGCAACAGCAGGCCGATCAGCAGCGTGCCGACGAGTGCCAGCAAGCCCCATCGCCGGGCCTGTCGGGCCGCGGCCGGCTGCGCCGGCAGTGCCCCGCTCCCACCGCTGAAGGGCGTTCGGACCGTTGCGAGATCGAGTCCGCTGACGAAGTCCTCGTACTCGTTCAGCATGTTGACGCTGATGTGGGCCAGCACGGCTCCGAGCAGCGCGAGCAGCAGGAGCCCGTATCCGAATGCACCGGCCGGCGACGGTACGGTCGTGGCGCCCAGGAATACGCACGCGGGCGTGAGCACGAGAAAGTTCGGGCGGGTGGTGCGGACCACCGCTTCGATTCGGGCGCTCATCGATCTCCCTGGCCGTGTGCGGCTCGCTCAAACGCATTGCGGCCGAGGCGATTGACGAGCGCCACTGCTGGTGCACCGGCCGTTGGAGACTACTGCACGATCGCGAGGCCCACAATCGCATTGCCGCCGGAGGCGCCGTGGTGAATCGGCCCACGGGCCCGTGCTAGCCTGCCACGATGGGTCACCCGCCCCAGTGGACGTCGCCGCCGCACGCGCCGTCGCGCATTGCAGACCTCGTGATCGCGTTCCCGCTCGCGTTGATGCTGGTGCCGGTCATGGCGATCATCGCCCTCGCCGTGGCGCTGGACGGCCGCGGTCCGATCCTGTATCGCGAAACGCGGCTGGGGCGCGACGGTCGGCCGTTCGTCCTGTCCAAGTTCCGCACGCTCCACCCGGGTCACGCGGGCGACTCCCTCGTCGCCCCGCCGGGCGATCCGCGAATCACCCGCCTGGGCCGGTTCCTGCGGCCCTCCCACCTGGACGAATTGCCGCAATTGCTCGCGGTGCTGCGCGGCCGGATGAGCCTCGTGGGGCCGCGGCCGGCCCGGGCGGAGTTGTGGGCGGCCGTGCCCGCGCACCTGCGCCACCGGGCGCTGGCGGTCAGGCCCGGCATGACGAGCCCCGCGAGCGTCGCATTCCTGTGCGAGGATGCGGTCCTCGCGGGCTGCGCCGACCCCGAGGCCGCGTATCGCGACGTCGTGTTTCTCGCCAAGGTCGTGGAGGACGTGCACTACTTCGAGTCGCGTACCGTTCGAACGGACGCGTCACTGCTGCTGCGGACACTCTTTCGGGTCGGCCTCCGAACGCGACGCGAACGCTGCCGCCAGCGGCTCGGCCGGCTGCTGCAGGCGACACGACCGGCGGGCGGACGTGCTGTGCCTGGCCGTCGCGCGAAGGAGCCAACCGCATGAATGCACGGTTCTGGGCCGGGTTGAGGCACCTCACCGACCTCCGGATCACGCTCCCCACCTCGCTCGCCTCGATCTACCTGGGGGTAGCTGTCAGCGCTTCGGACGGCCCGATCAGTGCGTTCTGGCTCGCGGTCACCGTACTCGCGTTCTTCGCGGTGGAGGTGGCAAAGGAAGCCTGGGGCGACATCTTCGACTACGACACCGGCGACGACCTCGCTGTCGCCCCGACGGATCGCACACGGTTCTCCGGGGGTGACCGCGTCCTCGTCGACCACCTGCTCAGCCATCGGCAGGCCTCGGGCATTGCCGTCGTCTTTGCGCTTGCCGGACTCGCGCTCGGGGCGACCATTGTGCTGTGGCGCGAGCCGAGCGCCCTCTGGATCGGCATCCTCGGATTCGGCCTCGCCTGGTCCTACAATGGGCCGCCGCTGCGGCTTTCGTATCGCGGCTTCGGCGAGCTCGACGTCGCCGTATGCTACGGGCCGCTGATCGCGCTGAGCACCTACCTGATCCAGGCGCATCGTCTCAGCTGGGAAGTGTTCTGGCTTTCACTACCACTCGGTATCACGATCGCGGCGTTTCTCTGGGTGAACGAATTCCCCGACTTCGATGCCGACCGCACGACGAGCAAGCGCAACCTCGTCGTCCGCCTGGGGCGCGGCACGGCCGCACGCGTCCTGCCGCTGCCCTATCTCGCCGCGCTGGCCATCCTCGTGACGCTGCCGTCCGTCGGCCTGCCCCGCACCGTGTGGCTGGCTGCCCTCTTCGTGCCTCCGGCCACCTACGCCTGCTTCCATGCCTGGCGGGCGCCCGACACCTTCTATCGGTCGAAGCCCGTGCAGCCGGCCGCACTGCTCGCGTTCCTCCTGTACTCGCTCGGCGCCGGCACCGGCGTGCTCCTGGGCTGACCGGTCGCCCCGGGCCTGGCGGCAGAGCCGCGTATCCTCCCGGTGCCGCGCCCTCGCCGGGAACGCGTGCTGCCATATCGGCGTTTTCGTGCGCGGGACTGCGCCGAGGATGGTTGGTGCCCGGAGCCGGACTCGAACCGGCACGAGGGGGTTGCCCTCGGGGGATTTTAAGTCCCCTGCGTCTACCAATTCCGCCATCCGGGCGGCGGTCGGGGCGGTTGCGGGGTCTCGGGCGTGCGGGAAACTGGAGGCTAGGGCCGGAATCGAACCGACGTACACGGCTTTGCAGGCCGCTGCATAACCACTCTGCCACCTAGCCCGGGAGGCAATCATGGGCCGACGCGGCGTTCCGCGCGCGGCCCAGGTCCGCTCGCGCGGACCCGGAAACAAAAAAACCCCGGTCGGGCCGAGGTTGATTCGGAAGATCTGGAGCGGGAAACGAGATTCGAACTCGCGACCCCAACCTTGGCAAGGTTGTGCTCTACCACTGAGCTATTCCCGCTTGGCGTCCGCCATTCTATTCAGCACCCCGGGAGTGTCAAGGCCGAACCCGCTCCAACGGCCGTCCGGGCGGTCGCTTCTCGTGCTCGTGACGAGGCCTGGCGCCAGCGGACTGTCCGGGAAGCCCGGGGCCGGCCGTGGCGAGCTGCACGATGCACTTGTGTCAAGGGACACTAGTCCGGCACCGACGCGGCCGCAACCCAGCCGGCCCGCAGGTACGCGATCATGGAGTACAGGGTGAGCAGCGCGGCCGCGTAGAGCAGGACGACACCGGTGAGAAACGTGGGGAAATTCCGGATCGGTTCATGGTAGAGCATGAGCAGGAGCGCCGCGATCTGGGCGCTCGTCTTGAACTTGCCAAGCACGCTCACGGCCACCCGCGCGCGTTGGCCGATCTCCGCCATCCACTCGCGCAACGCCGATATCACGATTTCGCGTCCGATGATGACCATCGCGGGGAGCGCCATCCAGACATGGGGATTGGCCTGGACCAGCATCACCAGCACGACGGCCACCATCACCTTGTCGGCGACCGGGTCGAGGAATGCCCCGAATGACGAGTGCTGGTTCAGCCGGCGCGCGAGGTAACCGTCGAGCCAGTCGGTGAATCCGCCCAGCGCGAATGCCATGGCCGCAGCGGGTCGCGACCAGTCGAACGGCGCGTAGAACAGCAGCACGAGGATCGGCACCAGCACGATGCGTCCGAGCGTGAGGATCGTGGGCAGTGTCAGCTTCATGATTCGCCGGATCCCGGTGCGGTGCCGTGAGTGGCATCATAGATCATGTGCGCCAGCCGCGGGCTGATGCCCGGCACGGCGGTGAGGTCCTCCACCCCGGCCTTGCGCACACCCTGGAGACCACCGAACTGCTTGAGCAGCAGGGCCCGGCGCTTCGGCCCGAGCCCCGGCACGTCCTCCAGCACGGAACGCTTCCGGGTGCGGGCGCGGGCGCCGCGGTGGCCCGTGACGGCGAACCGGTGCGCCTCGTCGCGGATCTGCTGGATCAGGTGCAGACCCGGCGTGTCGGCGTCGAGGTGGTTCTCGTTCAGCGGGTCACCGATGTAGAGCGTCTCCATGCCGGGACGGCGCTCCGGTCCCTTCGCGATCCCGACCAGCAGCATGTCTTCCGGTCCGATCTGCAACTCGTCGAGCACTTCGCGCGCCTGGCCCAACTGGCCCTTTCCGCCATCAACGAAGACCACATCCGGCAGGGCACGCTCCTCGCGGAGCAGGCGCGTGTAGCGACGCTGCACGGCCTGGCGCATCGCCGCGTAGTCGTCCCCGGGCTCGATGCCGTCGATGTTGAAACGCCGGTACTCGTTGCGCACCGGCCCCTCCATATTGAACACGACGCAGGAGGCCACTGTCGACTCGCCGCGCGTATGGCTGATATCGAAGCACTCCATGCGCGATGGCGTGGTCTCGATCCCCAGGATCGCGGTCAGCGAGTCCAGCCGTGCGGCCATGCCGCTGCGCGACGCCAGGCGACCGTCGAGAGCGTCGGCTGCATTGGACCGTGCCATGTCCATCCAGCGGCGGCGCTCGCCGCGCAGGCGCGCCGACAGCGTCACCCGGCGTCCGGCTCGCTCGCGGAGGACCTCGGCGAGCAGTTCGTGGTCCGCTGTTTCGTGCGACAGCAGGATCTCGGCGGGCACCTCGTGCTCCAGGTAGAACTGCGTGAGGAACGCGTAGAGCACATCCCGCTCGTCCGCGTCGTCCGGCGTGCGCGGGAAGAAGGCCTTGTTGCCCAGATTGCGCCCCTCGCGCACGAAGAAAATCTGGATGCAGCTCTGGCCACCACGCGTCCGGCACGCGACCACGTCCAGGTCACCACGCACGCCGGCGACGTGCTGGCGCTCGCGCACCTTGCGGATGTCCTGGATGCGGTCGCGATACCGCGCCGCGGTTTCGTAGTCCTGCGTGCGCGCTGCCTCTTCCATGCGCTCCACCAGCGCGGCGATGACCTGGTCGTCCTGGCCCGCCAGGAACATCCGGGCATACTCGACGTCGCGGCGATAATCGTCCTCGGCGATGTAGCCGACACAGGGCGCGGTGCATCGGTCGATCTGGTATTGCAGGCACGGGCGTGAACGGTTGCGGAAGTACGAATCCGTGCACTGGCGCACCCGGAAAGCCTTCTGCATGAGGTACAGCGTGTTGCGAACCGCGCCGGCCGAGGGGTACGGCCCGAAGTACTGACCCGGGCCCCGTGTGCTGCCGCGGTGAAAGGCCAGGCGCGGGAATTCGTCCTGCGTGGACAGGTAGATGTACGGGTAGCTCTTGTCATCGCGCAGCAGGACATTGTATCGGGGGCGGTGCTCCTTGATCAGCGTGTGCTCGAGCAGCAGGGCCTCGGCCTCGGTGTGGGTCACGGTGACCTGCACGTCGGCCACGTGCGTGAGCATGACGCGCGCCTTCTGCGAGCCCGGATCGCCACGGAAGTAGCTCGACAGCCGGCTGCGGAGGTTGCCGGCCTTGCCGACATAGATCACGGCCCCCTCCCCGTCCAGCATGCGGTATACGCCCGGACGCGTGCTGACCGTACGCAGGAGGGTCTTGGGGTCGAACGGTTCCGGTGGCTGCTCGCTCACGGGTCAGGATTGCGGGTCACCCTCGTGAACGAGGGCGAGCGCGGTGCGAAATACGTCGTGAAACATGGTCTCGGTGAGACGTCGCGTCTGCGTGTTGTACCGGCTGCAGTGGTAGGAATCCACGATCGCCGGGCACCCGTCGGGACGGTGCACCGCCCCGTGGACGAACGGGTGGAGCCGCAGGCGCAGCCCGAGTGCACGCAGCGTGGCCTCGTGACCGACCCGACCCAGGGCCAGGACGACGCGCGGCGGATACTGGGTCAACTCGCCGGCGAGGAACCCGTTGCACGTTCTGACCTCGGCGCCGGTTGGCTTGTTCCCGGGCGGCAGGCACTTCACGGCGTTCGTGATACGGCAGTCGACGAGACGCAGGCCATCCCCGACGCCAGTCGAGCCCGGTGCGCTCGCCAGGCCGAATGCGTGCAGCGTCCGGTACAGGAGAATCCCCGCATGATCGCCGGTGAACGGTCGCCCGGTGGCGTTCGCCCCGTGCTCCCCCGGCGCCAGGCCCACGACGAGCAGGCGTGCTGCCCGGTCGCCGAACGGGGCCACCGGCCGGCAATGGTAGTCGGGGTGTCTCCGGCGCACCGCGTCGAGGTGCTGCGCCAGCCGCGGACAGGTGCGGCAGCGTGGATCAAAGGCTTCCGTCGGCCAGGTCCGCTCGCGGCTCATTCCTGTGGCGCAGCGTGGTCGGGCGAGGTCAGGCCGTACTGTATCGCCGTGCGCAGGAGATCGGGCAGCGTGCGCACACCCACCTTCTTCAGGATCCGCTGCCGGTAGGTGGTGATCGTCTTCGGGCTGAGCTGCAGGGAACGCGAGATGTCCCGGTTCGGTTCGCCGGCGATCAGCATGAGGGCGACCTGCAGCTCGCGCGAGGTCAGGCGATCGAAAGGCGTCTGTCGGTCGCCCTCGACCGAGGCCAGCGCCAGCTTCTGGGCGACATCATGGCTGATGTAGCGCTGGCCGCGCGCCACCTTGTCGATCGCCTCGCGCATCTCGTCGACATGGCAGCCCTTGGTGAGAAAGCCATCGACACCCACCTCGAGCAGCGCCCGCGGCAGTGGCCCCTCCGTATGGGCCGTGAGAATGATCACGCGGCAGTCCGGATGCGCGCGGCGGAGTTTCTGGGTGGCCTCGAGGCCCCCGATTCCGGGCATGTGGATGTCGATCAGCGCGACGTCCGGCTGGTGAGTGCGCGCCTCGGCCACCGCTTCCTCTCCGGTCGCGGCCTCCGCGATCACCTTGCAGCCGATATCCTCGAGCAGGCGCCGGATGCCCGCACGGACCAGTTCGTGATCGTCGGCGATGAGGACGGTCGGATGCATGAGCCCCACCTGCGGCGGTTGTGGCGACGCCCATGCACCGCGGTCGGGGTTCCCTAGGGTCCCCAGCAGCCAGTCGGACCTGGGCTCATCTGCTGCGGCGAGTGAGAATCGGCCCATGTTTCCGATCCTCCTCGTCAAATAGTCACCACTATTCTTCTCGGATGATCGAAAATCGGTTCTCGATTGCCACCTGTCTCGCTACGATGCCCCAAGTCCGGCAGGCTGCTAGAACGTGACGAGTGCGGATCCCCAAGTGAATCCGCCGCCAAACCCCTCCAGCAGCAGCATGTCGCCGCGCTTTATTCGTCCGTCGCGCACCCCCGTGTCGAGGGCGAGCGGAATGGATGCGGCCGACGTGTTCCCGTGACGGTCGACCGTGATAATGACACGATCGAGCGAGAGCTTCAGCTTCCTTGCCGTGGCCGCGATGATCCGGATGTTGGCCTGGTGCGGCACGAGCCAGTCGACGTCCCCCTTTTCCAGGCCGTTGGCTTCGAGCGTTTCGTCGACCATGCGGCCGAGGGTGTTCGTGGCCATCTTGAACACCTCGTTACCCTTCATCTCCACATACGTGCGACCGGTCGATACCTCGTCGGCATCCAGCGAAACGCCCTTCGGCACGTGCAGCAGGTGGGCGTAGTCGCCGTCGGCGTGCAGGTGCGTCGAATGAATGCCCGGCTCGTCGGAGGCCTCGAGCACGACCGCGCCGGCGCCATCGCCGAACAACACGCAGGTCGACCGATCGGTCCAGTCGATCAGGCGCGAGAAGGTCTCGGCCCCGACCACGAGGGCGCAGCGGGCGGCCCCGGTGCGGATGAACTTGTCGGCAATTCCGAGCGCGTAGACGAAGCCCGTGCAAACCGCCTGCACATCGAACGCGGCGGAGCCATGCACCCCCAGGCGACTCTGGAGCAGACACGCGGTCGAGGGAAACACGCGATCCGGCGTGGTCGTGCCCATGATGATCAGGTCGACATCGCCGGGATCGCGGCCCGCGCTCTCGAGCGCTCGGCGCGCAGCGCGCTCGGCGAGGTCGCAGGTGCTTTCGTCCGGCGCTGCGATGTGCCGCTCGCGAATCCCGGTACGCTCGCGGATCCATTCGTCACTCGTCTCGACCATCGCCTCGAGCTCGGCGTTGGTCATGACGCGCTCCGGCAGGTCACTGCCGGTCCCCGTGATCCGTGCCCAGGTCACGCAGGCGTTCCCTGCGGCAGGTGATGCTCGAGGTGCTGGTCGATCCGATTCGGCAAGTCTTTCGACACCTCCACCACGGCAATGTCGATGGCGTTCGAGAACGCAACGTCGTCGGCGCCACCGTGGCTCTTGATCACGATGCCCTGCAACCCCAGCAGGCTTGCGCCATTGTAACGCCGGGGATCGATGCGTTTCTTGAGTGCGTTCAGCACCGGCAGGGCGACCAGCCCGATGAGCCGGTTGAAGAGCGTGCGGCGGAACTCCTCGCGCAGGTAATTGCCGATCATGCGGGCGACGCCTTCACTGGTCTTCAGCGACACATTGCCCACGAAACCGTCGCAGACCACGACGTCGGCTGCCTCGCCATAGATGTCGTCGCCCTCCACGTACCCCACGTAGTTCAGGTCGCTCTGCTGCAGCAGGCGCCCCGCGGCCTTGACCTGGTCATTGCCCTTGATCTGTTCCGCACCCACGTTGAGCAGGCCGATCCGGGGACGCTCGATGTTGTCGACCGCGCTGGCGAGGATCGAACCCATGACCGCGAACTGGGAAAGATGCTCGGCCGTGCAGTCCACGTTGGCCCCGAGGTCGAGCATGTGAGTATGGCCCTGCAGCGCGGGGATCGCGGTGATGATGGCCGGCCGGTCGATACCCGGGAGGGTCTTCAGCACGTAGCGCGCCGTAGCCATCAATGCCCCCGTGTTGCCGGCGCTGACACAGGCGTTCGCCGTGCCCTCGCGCACGAGATTGATGGACACGCGCATCGAGGAATCCTTCTTCATGCGCAGCGCCTGCGCGGGGGGCTCGTCCATGCCGACCGTCTGGGAGGCGTGCTGGAGGGTCAGGCGGGACAGCCGCTCGTCGCGTGCCGGCAAGGCCGCCTGCAGTACGTCCCGGTCGCCGACCAGGATCAGCCGAAGATCCGGGTGACGCGCCAGTGCGCGCAGGGCCGCAGGCACGACCACGGACGGACCGTGGTCGCCGCCCATGGCGTCCAGGGCAATGGTGATCGACTCGGGAGTCCCCATCGAGGGCGGTCGGATCAGCTGGAGCCGGCCGGGCCGGCGACCGCGCCGACCCTAGTCCTCGTCGTCTTCGTTGTTCGTCTCGACGACCTGCCGACCCCGATAGAAGCCCTCCGGGGAAACATGGTGCCGCCGATGCTGCTCACCCGTGGTGGGATCGGTCGACAGCGTCGGCCCCGTCAGGCCATCGTGGGCCCGACGCATCCCGCGCCGAGAGGGGGTCTTGCGCCGTTTCTGTACCGCCATTGCGCTGGTTCTCCGTGTCTCGCGTTGCCCGGGCGTGGCCCGGGGTCTGTGACTGCTGTCCCGTGACGTTCAGCCGTCGAGCCCGGCGAAGGGTTGCTGCCGCCCCGTCTCCGTCTCGATTGCGTCGCTGTCGAGGATCTCGACCGCTGCCACGCAGGCGCTGCCCCGCCCGCATCGCGGGACCAGCGGGAGCGCCAGGATGAGATCGTCCTCGACCATGTCCACCGTGTGCATCGATCGGCGCCCGCCCACGACGAGTGCGTCCTGCTCTTCGGGCAGCGTCTCCGCTTCCGCCTCGCTCTCGACCAGGACCAGGTCGAGGGCGATGTCCACGGGCAGCCCGTACGGCGCAAGGCAACGCTGGCAGACCAGTTCGAGCTCACCGGTCACGCGGCCCTGCAGCACGTCGCGGCCCGCCTCGGTGCGTCCGAAGCGGAGCGACACCTCCAGTTCTCCTGTGCGCGAATGCAGGGCGTCCGCGAGTCGCTCGAATGCCTCAACGGGCATCGATCCGGCGATTTCGCGGCCCTTTGCGGCCATGGAGACCGGGTCGAGATGGACCGGCAAACGGTCGGACATAAGCCTGTGGATGCTACGGTGATTGCATGTCGGTGTCAAAACCGCCTTGTGGTCGCGACGGGCGTCGGTTAGCCTTCGCGCGCTGTTGCGCAGCCGCGCGCGCGGTCCCCCGAATCGGCCAGCCCGAGGTGCATCGATGAGCGCCCCCGCCCTCTATCTCGCATCGACTTCGCCCTATCGCCGGCAGCTGCTGGGAAAGCTGCAGCTCGCGTTCGAGACCGCGGCGCCGGAATGCGACGAGACGCCAAGGCCGGGCGAGTCCGCAGGGGCCCTCGTCGAGCGGCTCGCGCGGACCAAGGCCGGCAGCATCGCGGCTCGTCTCGACACCGGTCTCGTGGTGGGCTCGGACCAGGTCGCCGACCTGGACGGCCGGATTCTCGAAAAGCCCGGGGCACACGAGCGTGCGCGCGAGCAGTTGCGCGCGTGCAGCGGTCGGACGGTCGTTTTCCGCACCGGGCTTGCGCTGGTCGATGCGGCCAGTGGAAGCGTACACGTGGAGCACGTGGACTACGCGGTGGTGTTCCGACCGCTGGCCGACGAAGAGATCGAGCGCTACCTGGCCATCGAGGCACCCTACGACTGCGCGGGCAGCATTCGTTCCGAGGGGTATGCCGTCTGCCTGTTCGAGCGCATGGTGGGCGACGATCCGAATGCGCTCATCGGGCTGCCGCTGATCCGGCTGGCCGCCCTGCTGCGCGAACACGGCGTTCCTCTGCCCTGAGGCCGGCCGGGCATCACGGTCCGCCCAGAGCCAGGCGCACGAGATTGAGCGCGACGCAGGCCGCGGCACCCGCGAGCAGATCGTCCGCCATGATGCCGAACCCGCCAGAGAGTCTCCGGTCGATCCACGAGATCGGCCACGGCTTCGCGATATCCAGCACCCGGAACATCGCGAATCCCGCGACGAGCCATGCCGGTCCGGATGGCAGGCCGATCATCGTGACCAGGAATCCCGCGATCTCGTCCCATACGATCGCGCCGTGATCGTGCTGTCCGAGGCGCCGCGCGGCGCGGCCGCAGACCGGAATCCCGGCGAGGACCACCAGCACGAGCACCGTCGCGTGCAGCGACGCCGGAAGCGGCGCGATCGCGAGGTACAGCAGCACCCCCACGACCGTACCCGCCGTGCCCGGTCCTCGCGGCGCGAGGCCACTGCCGAATCCAAGTGCAAACAGCATCACCGGGCTGCGCAGATCACGCGCGCGTGGATCCCTGGGTGCAACCCGGTTCATGAGAACGGACCGATGCGCGGGGATCGATGCCGGCGGCACGCCATTCGTTCGAAAAAATCCTTATTCATCGAGTAGCCCGACTTATCCTGCGCCCCGAAATCGATGGCGGTCATCCCACCGTTGCAGGCGCGAATGACCGAGAGCGAGCGCGCGCGGCCGGAGGTCCGCACGCACACCGCGCACTCCGCGAGCAGCCTGCATGATGGCCGAAGCGCGCACCACGACGCCATTCTGTTCCGTATCTCCATCTCGATCCAGGACACTGTGATCGGCAATCCGATCGCCGCCATCGATGCATTTTCCGGGGTTGTGCCTGCAATGAGGATTGCTTACGAGCGTGGCTCCGACGGACGTCGTTCGGCGCGTTGACTCGACCCCCCGGCATGCTAGTCTCGAAATCGCCTGCGCAACACCGGATGGTTCGTGGTTTTCCGAAGTCACGCCCACTTCGGATCTCTTCCACGTTGCGTGCGGGTGCGGATAACGACAGAGAGGACAAACATGCGACTCCCGACGAACTTCCTGACACTGGCTGCAGGCGCACTCTTCATCGTCTCGAGCCTGCACACCGCTCCTGCGAAGGCAGCGGACTGCGGCAACGCCGGCAAGGTCACCATTGCCGAGATGACCTGGCTGTCGGCCAGCCTCGAAGCGCACGTGCTCAATCGCATCCTGCAAACCGGCTACGGGTGCGACTCGAAGCTCGTTCCCGGCGATACGGTGCCCACGGCGACCAGCATGCTGCAGAAGGGCGACCCGACCATCGCGCCGGAACTCTGGGTCAGCACGGTCGCGGACATCTGGTCCAAGATCCAGGACAAGGGCAACGTCTACAAGGCCGGCGACATCTTCTCGGAAGGTGGCAAGGAAGGCTGGTGGATTCCGAGCTACGTCGCCAAGGCCCATCCCGGCCTGAAGAGCGTGCACGACCTCCCCAGGTTCGCGAAACTGTTTACCGAGGTCGCGAGCAATGGCAAGGGACGCCTCTACGGCTGTCCGCCCGGCTGGGGCTGCGAGCTGATCACCAATCACCTGTACGATGCGCTCGACCTGGCGGACAACGGCTTTGCAAGCAAGCCCTTCTCGCCCGGGTCGGGGGCGAACCTGAAGGCCTCGATCGCTCGCAAGGTCACGCGCAAGCAGCCGATCGTGAGCTACTACTGGGGACCGACGGCAGTGATCGGACGCTACCACCTCGTGCGCCTGGACATCCCGGAGGGATACCAGCCCGCGAAGTTCCAGTGCCTGACGTCCAAGGAATGCGCCAACCCGGAAGTGTCCGACTGGCCTCCGGGTGAAGTGGCCGTGGCCGCCGTGAGCGAGCTGAAGGACCAGGCGCCGGATGTGGCAACGATGCTGGCCAGGATGCAGTATCCCAACGACGTCATCAACGACCTCCTGGCATGGGCGGACAAGACGTCCGCGGACCCCGAGGATGCCGCCGCGCGCTTCCTGAAGAATCATGAAGACGTGTGGACGTCCTGGGTACCCAGTGACGTCGCCAGCAAGGTCAAGGCGTCACTCTGACGCCGGCGCTCAACGGCGAGTGCATGCCGGGCACGCATGGCGGAGCTGCAGCGGCTTCGCCATGCGTGCCTTTTTCATGAGGGTGGGCGCAACCCTGCCGCACGACCGCCGAAGCGCACGAATGGCCATCGCCACTGTTCGGCCGGAGCCACGGTCGGGCCGTGCAGGAACCGACGGGTGAACCATCATGGCGGATGCCTACTTCCCGCAGATCATCAATGCGCGTGAGCTTCGACTCACGATCGACCATTCCTTCAACTGGGTGGTCGCCAATTTCGGCGAGCAGCTCGAGCTGGCGTTCCTTCCGGTGCTCAAGATGCTGCTGGCCATCCAGAACTTTCTCCTCTGGTTGCCGTGGTACGTGGTGATCCTCGCGGTCTGTGCGATGGGCTGGTTCGCGACGAAGAACTGGAAGGTGTCCCTCGGCTTCGCGGCCATGCTGTTCCTGACCGGAGCGGTAGGCCTCTGGGAACCGACCATGGCGACGATCGCGTTGATGGTCACCGCGACCGTCATCGCGATCATCATCGGGATTCCGCTCGGCATCACCATGTCGCGTTCGAACCGGTTCCAGTCGGTGATGCTGCCGATCCTGGACATCATGCAGACGATGCCGATCTTCGTGTACCTGATCCCGTTCGTGATGTTGTTCGGTCCCGGCAAGATCCCGGCACTGCTGTCGACGCTCGTGTTCGCGCTGCCGCCGGTGATCCGCCTGACCAATCTCGGCATCCGACAGGTCGACTCGGAGGTGATGGAGGCAGTGACCTCGTTCGGCGCGACGCCGCGCCAGCGGCTGCTGACGGCGCAGATGCCGCTGGCCATGCCGACAATCATGGCCGGGATCAACCAGACGACGATGCTGGCGCTGTCGATGGTGGTGATCGCCGCGCTGATCGGCGGCGGTGGCCTGGGCTACCAGGTTCTCCAGGGAATCCAGCGCCTGGAGATCAGCCGCGGGCTGATGGCCGGAATCGCGATCGTGTTCCTCGCGATCATTTTCGATCGCATCGCGCAGGCCTATGGTCGGCGAATGCAGCAGCACCTCAATCTCGGGGGCTAGGGTTTCATGAGCGCAGAACAGCCGAAAATCGCGATCGAGGAAGTCTACAAGGTCTTCGGGCCCGATGCGGCGAGCGTGATGGATCGCGTGCGGGACGGAATCGGCAAGGAGCAGCTGCTCGAAGAAACCGGCCACACCATCGGGCTGCGCAACATCAGCCTGGATGTGCAACAGGGCGAGACCTTCGTCGTCATGGGCCTGTCCGGGTCGGGGAAGTCCACCCTGATCCGTCACCTCAACCGCCTGATCGAGCCGACCGGCGGACGCATCCTGATCGACGGCGACGACGTACTGAAGATGAACGAGGAGCAGCTCCTCGACCTGCGCCGGCACAAGATGAGCATGGTCTTCCAGCGCTTTGCCCTGCTCCCGCACAAGACGGTGCTGGAGAACGCCGCGTACGGGCTCGAGCTCGCCGGCGTGAAGCGGGAGGAGGCGCACGAGCGTGCCGCAAGACAGATCGATCTCGTCGGGCTTGCCGGTTTCGAGCAGCAGTATCCACGGCAGCTGTCGGGTGGCATGCAGCAGCGTGTCGGGCTCGCCAGGGCGTTGGCCACGGACGCCGAGATCCTGCTGATGGACGAAGCCTTCAGCGCTCTCGATCCGTTGATTCGCACCGATATGCAGGACCAGCTGCTCGATCTGCAGAGCACGCTGCACAAGACGATCGTGTTCATCACGCACGACCTTGACGAGGCGCTGCGCATCGGCGACCACATCGCGATCCTGAAGGATGGTGAGCTGCGGCAGTTCGGCACGCCGGAAGAGATCCTGCTGCACCCGGCCGACGATTACGTCACCCGCTTCGTGCAGGACGTCAATCGCGGGCGCGTGGTCACGGTGGGCAGTATCGCGTCGCAACCGCCGACCCTCCGCCTCGACCAGGCCAGCTTCAAGCTGGCCCGGGAAAGGATGACCGAGGCAGAAAGCGACGTCGTCTATGTGCTGGACGGGCACGGCCGCCTGGCCGGCGTGGTCACGCGCGAGCTGCTCGAGCAGGCGCGCAGCGAGGACGACGACTGGTGGCGGCAACGCGAGCACTACGCGGACGCGCCGGCGACCGAGATGGACACGGTGATCGAGAAGATGCTGCCCATGGTCGACCACAGCGACATCCCGGTGGCGGTCGTCGACGAAAACGGGCGCTTCCTCGGTGCCGTGTCGCGTCACACGGCGATCAGCGCCCTGGCCAAGTCACCCGACGAGCTGCGCGCGGATGCGCGCGAAGGCGCGGCCGCCACCCAGGGGGTCGGTGAGGCCACGGCGTAGACGCGAGGCCCGGATCGGCGGCGCGTGACCGGGGCCCGGTGCCCGTCCGGGAACCACGGACCGGAGCCTTCCTCGGGCAACACACCGGCACGGGCGGGACGTGCTCCGTGCTCAGCCGGCATCCGGCGTGAAATGGCGATAGCCGGCAGTCGTGGCAGGCACACGGCGGCCATCGGCGCCCCGTATCCACACGCCCTCGCCTGCGCCGACCTCCCCGATCCGCGCCACTGGAACGTCATCCGTGGCCAGCGCCATCACGGACGCGTGCAGCGCCGGGTCAGCGCAGAAACACAATTCGTAATCGTCGCCGCCGCCCAGGATCCAGGCGCGGACCCGCTCGACGTCGCCCGCTGCCCGGAGCACATCCGACACGGGCAGTTGCGCCGCGTCGAGAATGGCCGCGACGCCGCTTCGATCGGCGATATGCCCGGCATCGGCGGCCAGCCCGTCGGACACGTCGATGCAGGCCCGCGCCAGGCCTCGCAGCGCGCCCCCCAGGGCGACGCGCGGCCGGGGCCGATTGAGATGGACCACCAGGGGATCGACCGGATCCGCGCCGCCTCGCTGGACACGCTCCAGGCCCGCCGCGGCCTCGCCCGGCCAGCCGGATACGTAGATCGTGTCCCCGGCCCGGGCCCCGCCCCGGCCAAGGGCGGTATGCGCGGGGACGTGTCCCGCCACCTGCACCGTGACCGACATCGGGCCGCGGGTGGTGTCGCCGCCGGCGAGCGCGACGCCGTGCATCGCGGCCAGTTCACCGAATCCGGATGCAAACGCCGCGATCCAGGACTCGTCCGGCTCCGGCAGCGTCAGTGCCAGCAACGCCCACGCCGGCTCCGCGCCCGCCGCGGCGATGTCACTCAGGCCGCAGGCCAGCGACTTCCAACCGACGTCGAAAGCGGGGGTCGTTTCCGGGAAATGAACGCCGAGCACCAGCGTGTCGATGGAGATGGCCAGCTCCATCCCCGCCGGTGGCGAGACAATGGCGCAGTCATCGCCGATGCCGTGCACCAGGCCTCTGCCCGCGGGGGCGAGGTGGGCGAAGTGGCGTTCAATCAGTTCGAACTCGGAGGCCATCGCGGTTCGCCGCGGTGCATGCACTCAGGAGGATGCGGACGAGCCCGGTGCCGGACCGAACTCGTGCACGCGGATGCGATGCGCGAGCCGATCGACGATACCGTTGACGAAGCGGTGGCCCTGCTCCGCGCCATAGCGCTTCGCCAGCTCCACGGCCTCGTCGATCACCACGCGGACCGGCACCTCGAGCCGCTCGTTGAGCTCATAGCAGGCCATGCGCACGATCGCACGCTCGACGGGATCCACGAGCGCCAGCGAGCGCTCGAGCAGCGGCTCGATCTCCGCGTCCAGTTCCGACACGCTGGCCGTGATGCCGCGCATCAGCTCGCGGAAGTAGTCGATGTCCGCACCACTCATGTCGCGCCCGTCGACGAACTGGACCACGACGTCGCCCGCATCGTCGCCCGCGATCTGCCACTGGTACAGGGCCTGCAGCAGCAGGCCGCGCGCGCGGTGGCGTGCGCGGGAGGCCGTGGTACGGCGCGAATGGCTCATCGTGTGCTCAGAGACGGCGCAGCAGGCTGACCATCTCGAGCGCCGTCCGGGCCGCATCGGCCCCCTTGTTGCCGGCCTTGGTGCCGGCGCGCTCGATGGCCTGCTCGATGGTGTCCGTCGTCAGCACGCCGAATGCGACCGGCCGGCCGTGGCGCTGGGCCGCCTGGCCCAGACCGCGGCTGCATTCGCCGGCGACGTAGTCGAAGTGCGGTGTCGCACCGCGGATCACGCAGCCCAGGGCAATGATGGCGTCCAAGTCCTCGCGGCCCGCGAGGCGGTCGACCACGAGCGGGAGTTCGTAGCAGCCCGGCACGCGCACGACGGTGATGCGGTCATCCGCCACGCCGCTGCGTCGCAGCACGTCCAGGGCGCCGGCCAGCAGCGGTTCGGTGATGAAACCGTTGAACCGGGTCACGGCGATCGCGATGCGCGCATCCTCCGCCCGCAGGTCACCCTCGATCGTTCGCAATTCGCTCATGCGCTGCCCCTGTCAACGATTTTGTCCATATTGTACAGCAAGTTACGTATCTTTCTTAGTGCGTGATGTAATCCACGATCTCAAGGTCGAAACCGGCGATTCCGTGGAAGATCTTGGGCGCGGACATCAGCCGCATCCGGCGCACGCCGAGGTCCGAGAGAATCTGGGCCCCGATGCCGTAGGTCCGTAGATCCTCCGGCACCTCCTGGCGTCGGTCGTCGGCGGGACATCCCCCCGAGAGCTGATACTGGTGGATCCGCTGGACGAGCTCGCGCGGACTCTCGGGCTTGCGCAGGATCACGACCACCCCGCTGCCCATCTCGGCGACGCGCTGCATGGCATCGTGAAGCGGCCAGCCACATCCATGCTTCGCCCCCAGCGTATCGCACAGCAGGTTCTCTACGTGAACGCGCACGTTCGTCGGCTTCTCGGGATCGATCGGCCCGGCCACGAGCGCGAGGTGCAGCCCGTTCTCGATCATGTCCTGGTATGCGTAGAGCCGGAAGTCCCCGAACGAGGTCGGAAACTCGGTTTCCGCCACGCACTCCATGGTCTTCTCGTGCTGCATCCGGTACCGGATGAGGTCCTCGATCGTCCCGATCTTGATGCCGTGCTGGCGAGCAAACCGCTCGAGGTCCGGACGACGCGCCATCGAGCCGTCCTCGTTCAGGATCTCGACGATGACGGCCGCCGGCTCCAGGTTGGCCAGGCGTGCCAGATCGCAGCCGGCCTCGGTGTGACCCGCCCGCGTGATCACGCCGCCGCTCTGCGCCATCAACGGGAAGATGTGACCGGGCTGCACCAGGTCCTCGGGCCGCGCGTCCGGCGCGACGGCGGCCTGCACGGTGCGGGCGCGGTCGGCCGCGGAAATGCCGGTCGTCACGCCCTCGGCGGCCTCGATCGAGACGGTGAAGTTGGTACGGTTCGGCGTCTGGTTGTCGCTGACCATCAGCGGCAGCCGCAGCTGCTGGCAGCGCTCGCGCGTGAGCGTCAGGCAGATCAGCCCGCGGCCGTGCATGGACATGAAATTGATGTCCTGGGGCCGGACCTTCTCCGCGGCCATGATGAGGTCGCCCTCGTTCTCGCGATCCTCATCGTCCATGATGATCACCATCCGGCCGCGGCGGATGTCCTCGATGATCTCTTCGATGGGGTCGAGTTGCATGGATACCTCGTGTCGGCGCCCCGGCGCGGCCGTACCGCCCCGGACGATCCCGGTCGCGGCCCGCGCCACTGCGCGCGGGAGGTTACACGCCGCCCGCGGACGGCGCCAGTCGATCAATCGGTGCGGAAGCCGGCACGCGCGAGCAACTCGCGCGTGACGCCGGGGCCCTTCATGCCGTCGCCGAGCAGCCGTTCGAGGTAGCGCGCGATGACATCGACCTCGATGTTGACGCGCGTACCCGGGACGGTGCCCTCCAGGGTGGTCATCGTCAGCGTATGGGGCACGATGTTCACGCCAAACGTCGTGCCCTCGACCTCGTTGACGGTGAGGCTGATGCCGTCGACGCAGATCGAGCCCTTCGGGGCGATGTAGCGGGCCAGGCCCTCCGGGACCTGCACGAAAAAGCGCCATGAGCGGCCGTCCGGCTCCCGCCGCGTCACCTCGGCCACACCGTCCACGTGGCCCGAGACGAGATGGCCGCCGAGCCGGGTCATCGGCAGCAGCGCGCGCTCCAGGTTCACGCGATCGCCGGCCTGGCGCTCGCCGAGTGTCGTGTGCGCGAGCGTCTCGGCGGAGACATCGGCCCAGAACCCCTGGCCGTCAGGGTCCACGGCCGTCAGGCAGGCCCCCGCGACCGCGATGCTGTCGCCAGCCGCGAGCCCCTGCGCCAGATCCGGCCCGGGCTCGATGCGCAGGCGCCGGTCGCGGCCGCGTACCTCGACCCGCGCCACGTGTCCGACGGCCTCGACGAGTCCGGTGAACATCTCAGTCCTCCCCTGCCAGCGCGAAGCTGCGCATCGTGAGCGGGAGACCACTGCCCGTATCGAACTCGGCCCCGGCCTCGACGCCCGCGCGCGCCACCGCCTCCGCCGACGCGGCCGCGTCATAGGCGGCGTACATGGCGCCCAGGGCGTACTCGGCCCCGGAACCGATGGCCCAGAAGCGGTCGTACTCGTATACCTCGCGCAGCGCGTACACGCCAAAGATCCCGTGTGGGTTCGCCACCAGTGCATCGATGCGCGAGGACTCGTACGGGTCGTTCTCGTTCTCCTCGTCCTTCGGGTTGAGGAAGTACTCTTCCTTGAGCTCGGTGTGGAGCCGACGAAAGCTCTCGAAGATGCGCAGGCGATCCCGCAGGTCGAAGCGTACCCGCCGCTCGCGCAGCACGCTCTCGATCACGACGGAGTGCGCCGCACTGCCCACAATCGAGATCGCCCCGTTGTCGACCGCCTGGAGCTTGTCACTGTAGCGATCGTACACGGGCGACTGCTTCTGGTCGCCGAACGTGGTCAGCGAATCCGCCGCAATGCAGGTCTGCCCCTTCATGCGGACGACAACGACGGTGGACATGGTTCCCTCTACTTTTCTCGATCGATGATGGGCAACGCCCGGATGCGAAGATCCTGCCCGACATTGCGCACTTCCTGCACGTGCACAGCCAGGCGCTTCTCCATGGACGCCAGGGGCGTCATGTCGAACATCCCGCGGGCATCGCTGCCGAGAATCGTGGGCGCCATGTAAAGCAGCAGCTCGTCGACATGCCCGCTCTCCAGCAGGCTGCCGCACAGTGTCGGTCCCGCCTCTACGTGCACCTCGTTCACTTCGCGGCTGCCGAGCTCGGCGAACAGCGCGGCCGGATCGACACCGCCCGCGCCCGCGGCGAGGCCCACGATCTCGGCGCCGCGTGCACGCAGTGCCTCCGCGCCCGGCGCGTCCACCCGCGTGGTGAGCATCATGACACCCGCGTGCACATCGAACAGGCGTGCGTCGGCGGGCGTGCGCAGCGCGCTGTCGACGACCGCAACACGCGGCTGGCGCACCGCGCGGTCCATGCCGAGTGCCTCCGGCGCGAGGCGCACGTCGAGTGCCGGATCGTCCGCTGCGACGGTGCCGCGCCCGGTGAGGATGCACGAGCTCCGCGCCCGCCACCGATGCACGTCGTCGCGTGCCGGCCCGCCCGTGATCCACCGGCTCTCGCCGCCGGACAACGCCGTGCGGCCATCGAGACTGGCCGCGAGCTTGACGCGGATCCAGGGGCGGCCCGTCGCCATGCGCTTGACGTAGCCGATGTTCAGGGCACGCGATTCAGCGCCTGCCCGCTCCATGCGCTCGACCGCAATGCCGGCCTCCTGCAACTGCGCGAACCCGGCCCCGGCCACTTGCGGGTTCGGATCGCGCAGTGCGCACACCACGCGAGCGATGCCCGCCTCGACGAGCGACACGGTGCAGGGCGGCGTGCGCCCATGGTGGCAGCAAGGCTCCAGCGTGACATAAGCGGTCGCGCCACGGGCCCGTACGCCCGCAGCTCGCAGCGCGTTGATCTCCGCGTGCGGCTCACCTGCCGCCACGTGCCAGCCCTCGCCCACGACCCGCTCGCCGTGGGCGATCACGCAGCCGACGCGCGGATTCGGGTCCGTCGTGTAGAGGCCGCGCGCCGCGAGACGCAACGCCCGCGCCATGTGGGCGCTGTCCAGGGCCGATGCCATGGCCGTTCAGCCCGAGTCCACGCCGGGCAGTGGCAGCTGCGGACGGTCTGCGGACGGGTCCGGCTCGCGCTCGAGGCGCTCGATCTCGTCGCGGAATGCCGCCACGTCCTCGAACTCCCGGTACACCGAGGCGAAGCGGATGTAGGCGACCTGGTCCAGCCGCCGCAGCTCGTCCATCACCCACTCCCCGAGCTGGCGCGAGCCCAGTTCGCGCTCCCCGCTCGCGCGCAGACGGCGCTTGATGCGCTCGATCGAGGCATCGATCGCCCCGGTTTCCACGGGACGTTTCTCCAGTGCGCGCAGCACGCCGTCGCGCAGCTTGTCCTCCGAGAACAGCTCGCGCGAGCGATCGCGCTTCACGATACGCGGCAGGGCGAGGTCCACGGCCGTCTCGTAGGTCGTGAATCGCTCACCGCACGCGGCGCACTCGCGGCGCCGACGAACCTGCTCGCCGTCGTTCGCGAGGCGCGAGTCGATGACCCGCGTATCGGCATGTTGGCAGAAAGGACACTGCATGGGATGCGACGGTGCCGAAGCCCCCCCGAACCGGCCCGCAACGGCGTTGAAGTATACGCGTCCGCGCCCTATTCTGCAGCGATGAGCCCCATATCTTGTGCGCGGCCGGGGCGCCGGCCCCAACTGCTGGGGCTGGCACTCGGAGCCCTGCTGGCGACCCCCTGCGCGTGGGCCGGGACGCACGTGTACGGGCGCATCAACGCCATCGGCGTACCCGACGTCAACGGCGCCTTCGACCTGCATATCGTGCGCGAGGATCTCGACGTCGCCTACGCCGACGATTCCGGCGGCGGTCCGCTGGCCCTCCGGCGCATCGGGATCTCGTTCTACGAGCGCATTGACGACGCCAGCCGCATGGGCGTGCGCATCGGCGGCGCCGGTCTCACCCAGACCGACCGTCCGAGCACGGCCGGCCTGGATCCGTCCGGCTACTACGGGGAGCTGGAATTCCAGGGCGCCTGGCCCGCCGAGGGGCGCCTGCGCTTCGCGCTGGACGCGTCGTGGAGGTACACGCGGGTGGACGCGCGCGACAACGCCGACAACCCGACCGTGCTCGGCTGGCAGACATTCGATCTCCGCCCCGGCCTCCTGTTCGGGATCACGCCGCGGATCGCCGGGCGCGTGGGTGCCTCCGGCCTCTTCGTGGACGGGAGCGAACGCGTATCCTCGCCCGACCGGCAGACCGTCGACTTCGAGGCGGACGGGCGGACGGGTGCGTTCGCCGGGCTGGACTTCTACGGCCGTGGCGGCGACGTCGTGCACCTGCGGTTGCGGGGCGGGAACCCCGAGGGCATCTACGTGAGTTTCGAGCAGCGATACTGACCGTGCACACACTCGCATCGACCGGCATGCGAAATCACGCGGATCCCGACATGCGATCGGCGAGGGCATAGGCGACCCAGGCGGCGAGATCGCGGAACACCGGCTCGATCGATGCCGCCCGTGCATCCCGATCACGCGCCAGCAGGGCCTCGACATCGCGTCGGCGCGCGCTCGTGCCCGGCGGCTCGCCCAGCCACGCGAAAAGCGATTCGTGCGCGCCCTGGCGCTCCATCACCGCGAGACCGTCAAGCATCTGCCGGTGGGGGGTGCCTTCCCAGATCGAGAGGATCATCGCTTCCCGAAGGAGGCGCTCGACACCGAAATCGGCGATCACGCCGGCGCCGCCGTGAGCCTCCATGGCCCAGCGGGCGCCGGCGACCGCCTGCTCGGCGGTCCAGAACTTGGCCAGGTGCGCGAGCAGACGAAAGCGGTGGTAGCGCTCGGAATACGGCGGCCGTTCCAGCCACACCGCGTCGAGCTCTTCCGCCGCCGCCCAGGCCAGCGCGAAAGCCGCCCGCCAGTTGTCCCACCCGTCATTGAGCTGCCGTGCGAACAGCGGCTGCTCGATCACCGTCCGGCCGAAGGCCTGGCGCTGCCGCGCGAATGTAACGGCTTCGGCCAGGGCACGCTGCAGCAGGGCCGCCGAGCCGATGGCATTCGCGATGCGGGAGACGTTCAGCACCTCCATGACCAGGTAGATGCCCTGCTCCGCCTCGCCCAGGAGCCAGGCCTCGGCATCGTCGAGCTCGATCTCCCCGGTCGGGACGGAGCGCGTGGCGATCTTGTCCTTCAGGCGCCGGATGCGGTAGTTCAGGCTGCCGTCCGCGCGCTGCCGCGGCACGAGAAACAGGGCCACGCCCTTCACGCCGTCTTCGGCGCCTTCCGGGCGGGCCGCCACGACTGCTGCCTCGGCCCCGGCATTGCTCGCGAAGTACTTGTCGCCGCTGAGGCGCCAGCGGTCGCCGGCCGGGCGCGCGACCGTGTGCACGTTGGCCCCCAGATCCGACCCGCCGCCGGCCTCCGTCATCCACGTGGCGCCCTGCCAGACGCCGCCGTCACGGCGCAGGAGGCGGGGGAGCACGGCTTCGCGTACCTCCTGCGGGGCGTACTTGTGCACGGCAACGACCGTACCGAGCGACACGGTGTAGGGGCAGTACAACCCGGGATCGAAGAAGGACGTGACGTAGCCGAGTCCGTAGCCGGGGAGAAGACTCTCTTCGTCGACGGCCCGCGCCACGATGCCCGCCGCGTAGCCCCGCTCCAGCAACTCGCGATACCCGGCGGGGAAGACGATCTCGTCGACGCGCGTACCGTGCCGGTCGAACATGCGCAACGGCGGGGTGCCGGCCCGGTCCACGGTGGACGAAATGTCGCGTCCGCGGGACGCCCACCACGTTTCGTAGTCCCCGAGCACGGCCGCGAGCGCGTCGTCCGCGCGCCACGCGCCCAGTGCCGCCGCGGGGGACTGGAGCAGCGATGCATCCATCCGAGCGCTCCGGGGGAGAAGCCCCTGGAGACGAGTCTAGCAGTGCCGTGGACGCGGGCTCGCGGCCCCCGCGCAGAGTCGCCCGGCCGGTGAGCCGGCCATTGATCCGGGCGGCACCGGCTCGCGACACCCGAACAGGCACCCCGGGGCGGGTCGACGCCCAGGCCCTTCCGACAGTCGCCTGGCGGCGCCGTTGCCGCGCCCTCGTTGCGACGACCGTTCGGACCGCGTGGCGTGCCCGCCCGCCAGGACGGGCGCGCGATGTGCACCCGGTGGGGAGACGTGGATCTGCATTCCCCACCCGGGCGAGGGATACGGGAATTCGCCCTCGTTTTTCGCCATGAATTTCGGAAGGATTATTTATATTTCACATATAGTTATGGAACATTTCCAAGAACTTTTCGAGGGCGTGGAACGGCATCTTCCGAATCCCACTCGCCCCGCTATGCCGGGACGCTTGCCGGAGTCCCGGCACGGATCCGGCATCAGGGCGAGGCGTCGTGCGGACGCTCGGTCCGCAGGCTGCCGGTCGCGCTGTCGGCCTTCGCCGTGAGCAGTTCCCACTCGGCGTCGATCCGACCCAGCAGGCGGTCCCACCAGGTCCAGTCGCCATCATCACGCCGGCCACGTCGACCGGGCTGCAAGCCCTGGTAGAGCGCCAGCACGCGCTCGGCGCACCGGCCCTGGTCGTAGTCCCGGGCCGTCGCGAGCGCACCACGGCGCCACATGTCGAGGCGCTCCACATCGTCGAGGGCCGCGAGGGCCGCGGCGAACGCCGACGGTTCCGCCTTCCCGGGCAGCAGTCGCCCGTTGCCGTCGTCCCGTACCACGTCGCGCACGCCGGGCCCGTCGAGTGCGATCACGGGGTTGCCGGCCGCCATCGCCTCGGCCACCACCATGCCCTGCGTCTCCGACTGCGACGCGAACAGGAACGCATCCATCGCGCCATACGCGTCATGCAGCACGTGGCCCGTCAGCTTTCCGGTCATGAGCACGCGGGCGCCGAGCCCGGCATCCTCGAACATGGCGCGCAGCATCCGACTCTCGGGACCGTCACCCACCAGCAGGAAGTACCAATCGCGGTGCGCACGCAGGGCCTCGGTGACCGCCCGCCCGAGATAGCCGAGATTCTTCTCGCTGGCCAGACGGCCGACGTGGCCGAGCACGAGTGCGTCCCTGGGGAGGCCGCGCTCGGCGCGGAAGCCGGGGCCATCGCCCCGTGCGAATGCCCGGGTGTCCACGCCCGTCGGGATGACGTGCACCGGCGCACGCACGCCCCGCCCCCGCATCAGCCGCGCCATGCTCTCCGACGGTGCGATCACCGCGTCGCAGCAATTCGCGTAATCGGTGGCAAGCCGGATGACGAAGCGTTTCAGGGGACCCGAGTCGAACGGCACGTAGTGCGTGTAGTTTTCGTAGAGCGTGTGATGCGTGAACACGAGCGGCAGGTGAAGCCGGTACGCGAGCCGCAGCGCGGTGTCGCCGAGCAGGAATGGATGATGGCTGTGGATCACGTCCGGGGCGAACGTGTCGATCCGCGCCGAGAGGAACTGCGGGACCGGCACGCGTACCGAAAAGTCGCTGCCGTTGAAGTTCTGAATGGCCGGCACGCGCAGGATGCCCTCGGCCTCCTCGGCCCCGCGCACCACGCCCGGAAACTCCGGCGCGACGACGCGCACCTCGTGCCCGCGCGCACGGCATTGCGTGACGAGGGTCTCGATCGACCGGGCCACGCCGCCAACGTGAGGCCGGTAGGTATTCGTCAGCATGCAGAGCTTCATCCGCGCGCGGGCTCCAGCGCGACCGGGCAGCCGTCGGCGGGGACGTCGGTCTCGCGCATCCCCGGGACGCAGGCCCGCAGGCGCGGCGGCCGGCCACGCCAGGTGGCCTCGACGTGCAGGGTACGACTGCCGTCGCAACACTCGATGACGACCCGCACCGGGCCCCACGCGGTGGCCGTGGGGCCGAACGCCAGGCGCTCGTCACGATCCAGCCATTCCCGTGGCAGGCCACAGCCCAGCACCAGTGTTTCGCCCTCCTCACGCAGGAACAGCGTGCGCATGGCCATGACCCATTCCGCGGCCGCCCAGACGTGCTGGCCGTCGCCCATGCAGCCGCCGCCCGTCGCCGGGTGAATCGCCTCGGGCCACTGGCCGGTGGGGCTCGCGAGTTCCGCGACGCGACGAATCAGCGGCCACGCGCGATGGGGCTGCCCCGCGCGCAGCAGCGTCTGGGCGATGTCGAGCGTCAGGTAGGCATTGATCCCCGAGTGGATCATGTTCTGGAAAAACCCGCCGTCGTGGAACGAATGACCCACGAGGTAGTCGACCGTCCGCATGACGGCCGGGTCACCCGGCGGCAGCAGATGCAGAGGATAGTCCACGACCAGCGAACCGATCGCGCCCGCGTCCATGCGGCGCCCGGGTGCGGCGGGCATGGCGCCACCCGAGCGCTCACGCGGAATGCCGCGCAGGCTGGCCTCGATGGCGACGCGGAGCGACCGCGCCTCGCGCCGGGCCCGCTCGGCCGCCCGTCGCCGCCCGGCCCGGGCCAACAGGGGCTCGGCCGCACGCAGGCCGGCCAGCGCCCACCAGTCGTCCCAGTAATAGTAGTCGTTCGGCCCGAGGTGCTCGGCGCTGAAGCCGGCCGGCAGCAGGCCCGCGATGCCCGGACCGGCATCGGCGCGGAGACGCTTGCGGGCGATCCAGCGGACCCCCCGCTCGATGGCGTCCAGCCATTCGGGCGCCGGGGACTCCCCGGTCAGCTCGCAAAACCGTCCGTAGACCCACAGGACCTGGCCGTTCGAATCCCACTCGCCCTCCTGCGACTGGAAGTAGCCGCTCGCGCGCTGGCGCTGCGGAAACCGGTCCAGCGCCTGCCGCGCCCGCGCATGGTATCCACTGGCCAGGAGTGCATGCAGGATCAGGCAGGCGTCACGGAACCAGAACCGTCGGTACGTGTAGGGGCCGGGAACGATATCCTCGACCGAATGGAGCACGAGCGTCGTCCGCGCGGCATCGTGCAGGAAGCGCAGCCGGGCGTCGGGCACCTCCAGCGCGGCCGCGCCCGCGTGGGCCTCCGCCCAGGTCGCGGTGCCCGCCGTCCCGTGCGCCCCCTCGCCCAGTGGCACCGTGACAACCACCTGCCGGTGACCGTCGCGGTCATCCAGCCAGTACAGTGCCGCCCCGGTCGCCATCCCGACCGGGCAGCGCACGCTCGTGCGGGCGGCGCCATCCTGCGGCAAGGCATGGAACACGTCGCCGCGGCTGTACGTGTCGAAGTGCATGCTGTCGGCAGCGGGCTCGAGCGCGACGTCGGTCGTATCGTTGACGCGAAAGCCGGTGTCGCCATCGAGCGGGCCGAGCCGGTCAATGAACTGCACGCCCTCCGGGTTGTACGGGCGAACCGCGATCGCCAGCGCCCGGGACGCGCCGCCACGGGCGCTGGCCACCAGCCGCACGCACGGTCGACCGTCGCGATGCACGACGCTGGCGTCCAGTTCCAGCGAGCAACCCGGGCCACTGGACCGGGTCTGGACGGCCAGCCTGGGACTGAGCTCGAGGTGCTGTTCGACATCCGCCCGGCGGCTCGGCACGAGGGGCTCGTCCCCGCCGACGATCCAGCAATCGATGGACCAGCCGTCGTGCAGCGGCGTGAGCAGGCCGCACGGATCGACGATCGGGTATTGCGCGCAGTTCGGCAGACCGACCGCCGTCCAGTTGCGATGCGTGAGATTCACATGGGAAAAGGAGAAGGCGCGCGGAATGAAGGATGGATCGCCCGGGTCGAACTGGCGCACGACCCAGTAGGGCCACACCCAGTCGAGGTTGTGCTGGATCGCCCGGGTGTTCACGAGGCCACGGGCATGGAACACGATGCCCGCGCGCAGGAGCTCCAGCGGCTCCGCCACCTCGGAAGGCTGTGAGAAGCGGCGCATGCGCGCCATGAGTCGCAGGGGATCGACGATCCCGTACGCTCGAGCCGCCCGACGGACGATCCATTTCCAGGGGAGCCAGCGAACGGCCATCACTGTGCCAGCAGGCCTCCGATGCGGACCCCGCGCATTTTCGCAGACCACCGGCCGCTTGGACGAGACGCGCGCCGGGGCGTCGCGTCACGCCGGTGCGGGGCCCTTCCCGGTCGGCTCATCGCCCGCCTCGAACACGTCGCGATAGCTCGCGTACCACGAACCGTACGTCATCGGCAGGAGCACCAGCCACCCGAGGCCGAGCGGCACGGTCGCGACAATGCTCAGCAGCAGCCAGATCACGCTGAACACGAACAGCGGCAGGACATTCCGTCCGAGCCCCCTGAGGCCCACGCTGATGGACTGTCCCGGCTTCATGCCGGCGAACAGCACGAGCGGTATGGCGTAGTAGAAGAGCACGAGCACGACCGACCAGAGCGCGAACCCGACCAGGAACGCCAGCGTGATGCCGAACCCCATCTGCAGCCAGGCACCGGCCCCGATGGCCATGGGATCGCCGGTCATCATGGCACCATGATGCTGCCACATCGTCACGCCCGCCGTGCTCATGAACACGGCCGCCGCGGCGGCCATCGCGACGAGGCCCGCGACCAGGAAAAGCACGCCCAGGACCAGCATGGGCGCGCGGGTCTCTTCGTCGGTGAGCGGCTGGAACAGCTGGCCGACGTCCAGCGGCTTGCCCGCCAGGCTGTCGCGCGCCGCCAGCAGCAGGCCGCCCGAGAGGGCCGGCGTGATCAGTTGTGCGGCCAGCGGCCCGACCAGGGGCACGAGCTGCAGCGCGACCAGCACCAGCACGAACACGATCACGAGCACGATCCACATGCCCGGGCTCGCGGCAAACGCACGCCAACCGTCGCCGACCCAGCTCGCGCCGTATCCCGCGTCCACGCGCTTCGGCTCCATTTCGCTCCCCTGCCCCACCGCGCGCATCCGCGGCGGGTTTTCACTGTGAACCTCGTGCGGCGTACAGTACCGGCCTCCCGCAGCCGAAGGAAGCCGCATGACGTCGAACTGGTTCATCGCGCTCCCGGTCGAGGCGAACGATCTTCCGGCCGGGCTGATGGGCAGCATTCCCGCCGGCCTGCGCCGGTTTGCGCCCGCGGATCTGCACCTGACCGTCGCCTTCCTCGGGGGCGTGGGCGAGACGGCCGCGCAGGCCGCATGGCAGCTCACCAAGGGCATTCACGACGGCCCGTTCCGGCCGTCCACCGGATCGCTGTCGTCGTTCGGCAATCCTCGGCGACCGTCGGCCTACGGGCTGGAGCTTGGTCCGGGTGGCGAGGCCGTGCGCGGATTCATCAGGGCCTGGCGCAACCGCCTGCGGCGGGCGGCCGGGGTCGAAGAGGAACAACGCGACGTGCGTCCGCACGTCACGCTGGCGCGGCCGCCACGCAGTGCCGGCGCGGCGCTCCGGAAACGGGCGGACCGCTGGCTCGCCCGGGATACCCCGGCGGCCACCGTTCTCGAGCTGCAGGAGATCGCGCTCTATACGCGCGAACCGGAACTGCGCGACCGACGGTTTCGCCGCGTCGAGCAGCGGTCGCTGCCGGCCGCGGCCGCGACGGACCCGGGATCATGAACGCGGATGCGGTCTACCTGGTGCTGAGCGCCATACTCCTCGCCGGCCTGGCCGGCGCTGCCATGGACCATGTGCGGATGGGTCTGCGCCAGATCACGCCGCGGCTCGTGGTCCGGCTCGCGTGGATCGTGCTGTTTCTCGTCCTGGCCGTGATGGCGTTCCTGGGCGAGCCGGCACTTGCGGCGTGGCGCTGGGTGATCCCGGCCGCGCTGGGTACGGGCGTGGCCGCCTTCGCCGCGCGCGAACGGCTCGGGCGCGTGGGCGCGATCCCGCTGCTCGCCTTCGACCTTGCCCTGGGGCTCGTCGTGCTCGTGGGTGCGGCGATCGTGATCGTGCCGGCCACGCGCCTGCCCGCCTGGGTCGCCCTCCCGGTCCTCGTGCTCGCCGGCGTGGCGACGCTGGCCCAGCTCGCCCACCGCTTCTGTGTCGCGCGCGGTCACGAGCGCCACGTCGCTCTCACCGATCGCGTGCGCCGTACCGCAGTGCTGCTGATTCCGTTCATTCTGCTCGCGGCGCTGGTCGCCACGCGCGGCGCCGGAACGGCTTAGGGAAGGCCACTCGAGAGGTTGTCGCCGGCCCGTCCGCGGACGCGGATGGGGGTCTGGCCATCGAGGCTACCGTGCCGGCGTCGTGCCCGCATCCAGCCAGGCCGCAGCCGGATCGTCCCGCCACAGCGCGTGGAAATGATGCACCGGACCCTGTCCGTGGCCGACGTCGAGTTCATCCGCGGTCGCCAGGCAAGCGCCCAGGTAGCGCTTGGCACCGGCCACCGCTTCGTCCAGCGAACGCGCCCGGGGTCGCAGCGCGGCGATCGCCGAGGATAGCGTGCATCCGGTGCCGTGCGTGTTCCGCGTGGGCACGCGCGCCGCCGCGAATCGTCGCGCCCCGTGGGCATCGGCCAGGACATCGATCGATTCCGCGCCGGCCAGGTGACCACCCTTGAGCAGCACGGCTCCGGCGCCGAGGTGCTGCAGGCGCAGGGCCATGTCCTCGAGCGCGGCGACGTCGCCGGGCGGCTCCTCGCCCAGGAGCACGCCGGCCTCGGGCAGGTTTGGCGTGATCAGGGTCGCAAGCGGAACGAGCTCATCGCGCAGGCATGCCACTGCCGTCTCGTCGATCAACCGGTGCCCGCTCTTCGCCACCATCACCGGGTCCAGGATCACGTACGCCGGCCGGTGGGCCAGCAGGCGCGCGGCGACGCAGCGTGTAGCCTCGACCGTGCCCAGCATGCCGATCTTGACGGCGTCCACGCGCACGTCCTCGAACACGGCATCGATCTGCTCGACCAGGAACGAGCCGGGCACGCCGTGGATGGCGCGTACGCCCTGCGTGTTCTGCGCGGTGAGCGCGGTGAGCGCGGACATCCCGTAGGCACCGAGCGCCGAGAACGTCTTCAGGTCGGCCTGGATGCCCGCGCCGCCGGACGAATCCGAACCGGCGATGGTCAGGGCATGCACGATGCGCCCGCCCATCACCCCGTCTGCGCCCGTGCCGGGCCACCGCTGCCGATCCAGGCGCAACAGGCGTCGGCACTCATGACCTCCACGCCGATCCCATCCATCTCGTGCGCCCCTCGGTCGTCCAGGCCCGATACGGCATCGCGCAGAATCGCCGTGCGGAAGTCGTACTCGGTCGCACCGACCGTGGTCGCGCGCGTGCAGTTTGGAAAGTTGCAGCCGGCAACGACGACCGAGTCCACGCCCTCGGCCTGCAGGTGGCCGGCCAGCGGCGTGCGGAAGAACGAGTTCCAGCGCGGCTTGTAGATGGCCCACTCGCGCGGACCGAGTTCCTGCGGCCGCCCCGCGCGCAGGCACTCCGCATCGAGGGCCGGGGCGTCCGCGGGCAGGAGCTCCTCGACGATGCCGGCGCCTTCCGTCCCTGCGCGCAGCATGCGCTTGCCGCCCTCGAGCGCGGCGCGCCGCACACGCTCCGCGTCGCTGCCGTCGGCCGCGTACAGGCGGATCACGTGCACGATCGGGCGCCTCGCGGCGCGGAAGGCCTGCACCGCGCGCAGGAGAGCGGGCACGATCTCGCGCGTGCCGGGGATCTCCGCCGGTGCCCCCGCGATCGTGAAGTCGTTCTGCATGTCGACCGTCACGAGAGCAGCCCGGGCGGGATCCGGGCGGGTGTGCACATCCACGCAGCCTACTCCATGATGCACTGGTAGACGCCGAAGGTCTGCTCGCCGTTGGTGACCGCGCTCTGCGGCGAAACCGTATCGCCATTCATCTGCGCCGCACTGTTGCGTGCAAGGATCTCCAGGTCGTTCTTGATCGGCCGGTCACCGCGCATCAGCTTCGCGACCGAGACGTGCGTCTGTCCGAGGCGCTTGCAGTTCTGGACCCGCGCCTGCTCCAGCACCTTGACGTTCTCGCCGGCCGGGCTGAGGCTCACCGTGGCGCAGGCACTCAGGATGACCGTGGCGGTCACGGCGGCGGCCGTCAGCGCGATTCGCTTGTTGGGCATGGGATGCCTCCTTATGGTCCACTGGATCAATGATCGTCCGGGATCGGTGGCATTTCCGCCCCGTCCCCGAACGCTGGCAACACCGGGTCGATCTCGTAGTAGTCGCCGGCATATCTGGTGTGGATGTGCTGCACCATGCGCAGACCGGTCGGTGTATCGAGCGTACCGGCCATGATGCTGACACGTCCGCTGCCCTCGCGTTCCCAGAACAGGCTCGAGCCGCATCGGCTACAGAAGCCGCGACGTATGCCCGGCGACGAGACGTACCACCGCAAGCCATCGTCGGTGAGCAGCGACAGGCGTTCACGATAACCCTGGGTAGCGGCGACATAGTGTCCGCTGGTGCGCCGGCACTGCCGGCAGTGGCACGCGACGATCGGGCGAAGCGCGCCGTCATGGCGGTAACGCACCGCGCCGCACAGGCAACCGCCTTCATGGGTCTGCGGATCCACGACCGGCTCCCGAATCGCGAGGACTGGCGAACAGTCTGCCACACGCGCGCGGCGCGGTGGCGGGAACGGGTTCACGCCGCGCCACGTGCGCGGTCGGCCCTGTTTCGGTACCGTGCGCCGCATGCTTGCACACCCCGATGCCACGTTCGCCGTCGTGTACTGCCGCGCCGGCATGGAGGGCGATTGCGCCGCCGAACTCGTCGAGCTCGCGGCGGCGTCCGGCGTGCCGGCCTGGTGCCGCGCCGGCGAGGGCTGGGTCGAGCTCGTGCCCACCTTCGCGGGCGGGGTCGTGCCACTGGCGCATGCCCTGCGCTTCGAGCAGCTGGTGTTCGCGCGCCAATGGTTCGCCGGACTGTCGCGGATCGAGGCGCTGCCGCCGGGAGATCGCGCCACCCCGCTTGCCATGGCGATCGCGGACCATGTCGAGGTGCACGGCGGATTGCGCCTCGAGCACCCGGATACCGACACCGGTCGTCCGCTTGCGCGCCTGTGCCGTTCCCTTGCGGGCCCGCTCGGCCATGCACTGGCGGAGGCTGGCGTCCACGAGGCGGAAGGCGCGCCCGTGCTGCACGTGCTGTTCCTGCCTGACGGGCGGGCGCGGATCGGCCTTTCGGATCCGGCGAACGCCTCGCCCTGGCCGCTCGGCATCCCGCGCCTGAAGATGCCCGGTGCGGCACCGAGCCGATCCGTCCTCAAGCTCGAGGAGGCCTTCACCCTCTTTCTCTCCGAACCCGAGCGGCACACGTGGCTGCGTCCCGGCCGGAACGCCGTGGATCTCGGGGCCGCTCCGGGCGGCTGGACGTGGCTGCTGCTCGAGCGCGGGCTGTCCGTCGAGGCCGTGGACAACGGCCCCATGGCGCCCGCGGTCGCCAATCACCCACGGCTCGCTCACCGGCGCGCGGACGGCTTTCTCTACCGCCCGCGTGGCCCCGTCGACTGGCTCGTGTGCGACATGGTGGAGCAGCCGCAGAGAATCGCGCGCCTGGCGACGGTCTGGCTGCAGCGGGGCGACTGCCGCCACGCCGTCGTGAACCTGAAACTGCCGATGAAACGGCGCTGGCACGTCGTGCGTGACAATCTCGCGCGCGTCTCGGACGCCCTGCCGGCCGAGGGCCGCCTGGCCGCGCGACAGCTGTACCACGACCGGGACGAGGTCACCGTGTTCGCTACACGCGACACGCTGGGACCCATCTAGTGTCCCTTGACACAAGTTCGTCGCATGTCAGAGCCCGGCCCATGGTCCCGGGCAAGGCGCGGATCGCCGGGAAGGGTGCTTCCCTTTCCAGGAGCCGCAACGCGGCCCGGGGCGATGGACCGGGCTCCCGCAGGGCACGGCTGTGCGGGCGCTCCGCGGCGTTGCACTCACTTGAATTGGCCCGCCAGTCCTGCGCTCGTGCGCCTTGCGGAGCGCCCGCACAGCCGTGCTGACACGCGACGAACTTGTGTCAAGGGACACTAGGGTAAGGTCTGATTGATCCCTTGCGGCCGCGCTCGAGTCGATTCTGGCATCCTGGGCAGGCGCGGTGGCGGTCCGGTAGCCGAAGCGACCGGGCCGGCGGCGCAACACCGCCAGGGGCCAGAATCGGGCGAGCCCCAAGGGGGCAGGCTTGCAAGGGCGCCCTTGCGGCGTTGCGAAGCCTGGCCGTATTCGCCGATACGGCGCGACGCTTCGCGCCTTGCAATGCCGCCCTTGCAAGCCTGACGCGACCGCGATGGATTGATCAGACCTCCCCCGGACGCGACCTTCCGTGCGACCTGTCAGTTCGCCTGGCCCCAGGTCTCCCCGCCATGGGCCAGATACGCCTCCTCTTCCGCCGTGCTCGCCCGCCCCAGTGTCACATTCCGGTGCGGGAAGCGCCCGAATCGCTCGATCACCTCGCGGTGCCGCTCGGCGTACTCGAGGAAGTTGCGAAAGCGGGGCTTCTGCTCCTCCGCCACCGCGTCGAGCAGCGCGCCGAAGCGGCGCACCGACTCTGCCTGGACGGCGGCGTCCTCCACGTGCTCGAACGGCATGTAGAGGAAGGCCCGCTCGATGGGCCAGAGCGCCTTGTCGAAGCCCGCGCGGATCGCGCGCTCCGCGACCGCGCGGCCGTGCTCGTCGAACAGGAAGGCGCGCGGGCGTCCGCGGTACATGTTGCGTGGGAACTGGTCGAACAGCAGCACCAGTGCCAGCGATCCCCGCGCCTCGCGCTCCCAGCGGGTCAGCCGTCCGGCGGCGGCGTTGCGCAGGTCCGCCTCGAAGCGCGCCCGAATCTCCGCGTCGAATTCCTCGTCGGGCGAGAACCAGCGACGCTCGGCCTCGGCCGACGGCAGGCCGGCGTGGTCCAGCCGGCCGAACCAGAAGTCGACGATCGCCGTCGCCCGAAGCACGGGAGTCACTCCGGTTCGGTGGATGAAGGTGTCATCGTGACATCCCGCCGGCCGTAAGCCGCGCGGGATCGAGCAGTTCCTTCAGCTCTGCCTCGGAGAGGTCCGTCATCTCCCGCGCCACCTCGATCAGTGGCCGCCCGTCGGCATACGCCTTCTTCGCGATGGCCGCGCCCTTCTCGTAGCCGATCACCGCGTTGAGCGCCGTGACCAGGATGGGGTTGCGCTCGAGCGGAGCGCGCAGGTTCGCGTCGTTGACCGTGAACCCCGCCATCGCCTTGTCCGCCAGGACGGCACTGGCGTTGGTCAGCAGCTCGATCTCCTGCAGCAGGTTGTAGCCGATGACGGGCAGCATCACGTTGAGCTGAAAATTGCCCGACTGGCCGGCGACCGTGATGGTCGTGTCGTTGCCGAACACCTGCGCACAGACCATGGCCACCGCCTCCGGGATCACCGGGTTCACCTTGCCCGGCATGATGCTCGAGCCCGGCTGCAGCGCGACCAGCGAGATTTCGCCGAGTCCGGCGAGCGGCCCGCTGTTCATCCAGCGCAGGTCGTTGGCAATCTTCATCAGGCTGGTGGCAACCGTCTTGAGCTGCCCGCTCATCTCCACGGCGGCGTCCTGACTGCTCTGGCCCTCGAAGAAGTTGTCCATGCTGGTGAACGGCACGCCCGTGATCGACCGCAGCTCCGAGGCGACGCGGGGACCGTAGCCCTCGTGCGCATTGATGCCGGTACCGACGGCCGTGCCGCCCTGGGTGAGTGCTTCCAGGCGCGGCAGCGCCGCACGCACGCGGTCCGCCCCGTGTCGCACCTGGGCGGCCCAGCCGGACAGTTCCTGGCCCAACGTGACCGGCATGGCGTCCATGAGGTGGGTGCGGCCCGTCTTGACCTTGTCGTCCAGCTCGGCGGAGCGGCGCTCGATGACCTCGGCGAGATGCTCGAGTGCCGGCAGCAGGCGTTCGTGGATCTCGAGACAGGCGGACACGTGGATCGAGGTGGGGAACACGTCGTTGGAGCTCTGGCCCATGTTGACGTGATCGTTCGGGTGCACGTCCCGGCCGGCGAGCTCGCCGGCAACGTGGGCGATGACCTCGTTCACGTTCATGTTCGTGCTGGTGCCCGAACCGGTCTGGAAGATGTCGATGGGGAAGTGCTCGCCGAGCTCGCCCGCGCAGATGCGATCGGTGGCCTGCCGGATGGCGTCGGCGATATCGGGATCGAGCAGGTCGAACTCCTTGTTCACCTGCGCGCACGCACGCTTGATGAGCGCGATCGCCCGGATGATCGGGAACGGCATGCGGATGCCGCTGATCGGGAAGTTGTCGACCGCACGCTGGGTCTGGGCGCCGTAGAGTGCATCCGCGGGCACCTGCAGCTCACCCATGCTGTCACGCTCGGTTCGATATCGACTGCGACTCATTGCTCGCCACTCCCCCGTGTCCATGCCCCGGATCGACTAATGATGGCCCCCGCCCGGGGTCGATACAACCGCGTGGGTGTTATAATCCGACGCTTTCCCCTGGCACCCTCAAGGCCCCGGAGACACGCGAATGGAGCTCAGCGCTCTCACCGCGATCGGCCCCGTCGACGGACGCTACGGCGACAAGACCGCCGAGCTGCGCCCGATCTTCAGCGAGTACGGTCTCATCCGGAACCGGGTGCTCGTCGAGATCCGCTGGCTCCAGACACTAGCCGATTCCGGCGTCATACCCGAACTGTCGCCACTGGGCGACAGCGCGACCGCATTTCTCGATGAGCTGGTCTCCGGCTTCGACGAGCAGGCCGCGCGCCGGGTGAAGGAGATCGAGGCCACCACGAACCACGACGTCAAGGCCGTCGAGTACTACCTGCGCGAGCGCTGTGACGCACACGAGCATCTGGCCGGATTGCGCGAATTCCTGCACTTCGGGTGCACGTCCGAGGACGTCAACAACCTGGCCTGGTCGCTGATGCTCGTCGAGGGGCGCGACGCCATCCTGCTGCCATGGTGCGACCGGATCGGCGCGCGGCTGTGGGCGCTTGCGGAAGAACATGCGGAGCGCCCGATGCTGGCGCGCACGCACGGCCAGCCCGCCACGCCGACGACACTCGGCAAGGAGTTCGCCAACGTCGCCGCACGCGTCGAGCGCCAGCGCGCGCGTATCGCCGCGGTGGAGCTGCCGGGGAAGATGAACGGCGCGACGGGCAACTACAATGCGCACGTCGTGGCAGTGCCCGGGGCGGACTGGCCGGGCCTCGCGCGCGGGTTCGTCGAACACCTCGGCCTGGCCTTCAATCCGTTGACCACGCAGATCGAGCCGCACGACGGCATCGCGGAGCTGTTCGATGCGATCGCGCGCTGCAATACGGTGCTGATCGACCTGGCGCGCGACGTGTGGGGCTACATCTCGATGGGTTATTTTCGTCAGCGCACAGTCGCTGGCGAGGTCGGCTCGTCCACGATGCCGCACAAGGTCAACCCGATCGACTTCGAGAACGCGGAGGGCAATCTCGGCATCGCCAACGCCCTGCTCGACCACCTCGGTGCCAAGCTTCCGATCTCGCGCTGGCAACGCGATCTCACGGATTCCACGGTACTGCGAAACATGGGCGTGGGATTCGCGCATACGCTGATCGCGCACAAGGCCCTGCAGAAAGGACTGGACAAGCTGGAAGCGGACGAGCGACGCCTGTCCGAGGATCTCGACGCCAACTGGGCCGTGCTGGCCGAGCCGATCCAGACGGTGATGCGTCGCTACGGCATCGACGATCCCTACGAGACGCTGAAGGCCCTGACCCGGGGCCGCCCGGTGGACCGTGACACGTTCCGCGCACTGATTGACGAAATCGCGATCCCCGAAGAGGCGCGCGCCCGCCTGCGCGCGCTCACGCCCGACACCTATCTCGGTGTCGCCACCGTCCTTGCGCGCCGCGATGAGTCCGGCGACTGAGTTCACGGTCCGCCTGGCCGACTGGCCTCGCGAGCGCGACGCCATCATGGCGCTGCGCACGGCGGTATTCGTCAACGAGCAGCACGTGCCGATCGACGAGGAGTACGATGGCCGTGACGACGACTCGCTGCACGTGGTCGCCGAAACCGGCGCCGGCGAGGTGATCGGGACCGGCCGGCTCCTGCCGGAGGGCCGGATCGGGCGCATGGCCGTGGCACGATCCTGGCGCGCGCGCGGCGTCGGTCGCCAGCTGCTGGAAGCGCTCGTCGCCCAGGCCCGCGGCCGTCGATTCGACCGCGTCGAGCTGCACGCACAGGTCCCGGCCATCGGGTTCTACGAGCGCAGCGGCTTCCGTGCCGAGGGCCCCGTGTTCGACGACGCGGGCATCCCTCATCGCACGATGCACCTGGGGCTGGAGTCCACGAGCGATGAGTGACGACACGCCGTTCACGGGCGCGGATTTCGTGCTCGGCGAGTCCGCCGGCGAGCACGCGCTCGCAAGCGCCCCGGATGCGGCAGATGCGTCGCTCGCGCTGGTGCGCCAGGCCCGTCACTCCGTGCGCATGTTCACGCGCCACATGGATGCCGCGCTCTACTCGACGACCGCATTCGCGGACGCCCTCAGTGCCTTTGCACGACGCAGCCGCTGGACGGAGGTGCGTATCCTCGTGCAGGACCCGACCCCGGCAGTGCGCGAACACCACCGACTACTGCCGCTGATTCAGTCGCTGACCAGCCACATCCGCGTGCGCCGCGTCGGCGCGGACTGGGCCGACGAGGTCTCCGCCTTGCTGCTGGCCGACGCACGCGGGGTGCTGTACCGGCCCTACGGAGACCGCTACGACGGCAGCGTGGACTTCGCGGCCGGGCCGCGCGCGCTGGAGCTGCGCAAGTGGTTCGACGAAGTGTGGGAAAACAGCCTGCCGGAACCGGAGTTCCGTCGGCTCAGTCTCTGACTTGGCGACCGCCGCACGCCCTCGCCCGTTCGCAGTCGGTGAATCCCGGGCGCTGCGCCCGGCACGGAGCATCCGTTCCCGCAGCGCGGGAAACGCCCGGGGTCAGCAGCCTGTCCGCGAACCGGTGACGAGAATCGCGCGGAAGTCGTTCACGTTGGTCCGCGTCGGGCCGGTGATCACCAGGTCGTCCAGTCGCTGGAAAAAACCGTACCCGTCATTGTTGGCGAGGTACGCACCCGCGTCCAGCCCGGCCGCCGTCGCGCGCGCGAGCGTGTCCGGGGCCATGTACACGCCGGCGTTGTCCTCGGTCCCGTCGATGCCGTCGGTATCGCAGGCGAGTGCGTGGATGCCGGGATACGCCTGCAGCGCCACGGCCAGCGCCAGGCCGAACTCCGCATTGCGCCCGCCGCGCCCCTCGCCGCGTACCGTCACGGTCGTCTCCCCGCCCGAGAGCAGCACGCAGGGCGCCGCCGCCGGCTGTCCCGCCCGCGCGACCTGGGTGGCGATGGCCGCGTGGACGCGCGCCACGTCGCGCGCCTCGCCCTCGACGCGATCGCTCAGCACGAGCGCTCGCACGCCCTCGGCCTCGGCACGCGCCGCGGCGGCGTCGAGTGCACCCTGCGCGTTCGCGATCACGTGTATCTCCGCATTCGCGAACGCGGGATCGCCCGGCCCCGGTGTCTCGGCCCCCGGCGTGTCCAGGAATGCGGCCACCGCCGGTGGCACCTCGATTGCGTAGCGCCGGAATACCGCCCGGGCATCGGACACGCTCGTGCGGTCCGCCACCGTCGGGCCCGAGGCGATCACCGCCGGGTCGTCGCCGGGCACGTCCGAGATGGCCAGTGTCACGCAGTGCGCCGGCGCGCAGGCAGCGGCGAGCCGGCCGCCCTTGATCGCCGACAGATGCTTGCGCACGCAGTTGATCTCGTCGATCGTCGCGCCGCTGCGCAACAGTGCGCGCCCGAGGTCCTGTTTCTGCTCGAGCGAGATGCCCTCGCCGGGCAGTGCGAGGAGCGAGGAGCCCCCGCCCGAGATCAGCACCAGGGCCAGGTCGTCGGGGCCGAGGGTCCCGGCGAGTGCCAGCATGCGCTGCGCCGCCTGCCGGCCCGCATCGTCGGGAATCGGGTGCCCGGCCTCGAGCACCTCGATCGAGTTGCAGGGCACGCCGTGACCGTAGCGGGTGACCACGAGGCCTTCCAGCGGCCCGGACCAGTGCCGCTCGACCGCCGCCGCCATCGCGGCCGCGGCCTTTCCGGCACCCAGCACCGCGGTGCGCCCCGGGGGGGCTGGCGGCAGTGCGGGCGGTACGCAACGTTCCGCCTGCACGTCCGCCACGGCCGTGTCGAAGAGACCGCGCAGGAATGCCGCCGGAGACACGGACGGGCTCATGACCAGGCCCGGCGCACACGCTCGCGATGACGCGCGAACCAATGGAGGCCGACCTGGCCCATGGCGTTGTTCACGCGACCGTCGTCGGCCATGCCGATCGCGGTATCGGCGTCCACCACGTGGGCGAGGATGTCCTCGTGCTCGTGGTCCAGGCCGTGCACGCCGGAGACGTCGGCCAGATCCGCGCGGCCGATGAACAGCGTGGTGCGCTCGGTGGTGCCGCCGGGGCTCACGAGGTACTCGCAGATGCGCTCGAGCTCGGTCACCACGCAGCCCGCCTCCTCGACCGCTTCGCGGCGCACGACATCCTCGGGCGACTCGCCTGCCTCGATGATCCCGGCCACGAATTCCATGAGCCACGGCCCCCCGGGCGCCTCGAGCGCGCCCGGCCGGAACTGTTCAATGAGTGCGACCTGGTCCCGGACCGGATCATACGGGAGCACGGCGGCGGCGTGGCCGCGCTCGAAGATCTCGCGCTCCATCACGTCGCTCCAGCCACCCTCGAAGAGCTCGTGTCGCAGGCGGTAGCGCGCGAGCCGAAAGAACCCCTGGTAGGCGACGTCTCGCTCGACGAGTTCCCAGCGCCGCTTCATGCCCCCTCCCCGCGCGCCGCGAGCAGCCCCGCGACCCGCTCGACATCGGCCGGAGAATCGATGCCCGCCTCGGGCAGTGCATCGGCCAGGGCGACGTGAATGCGATGACCGTGCCACAGGACGCGCAGTTGCTCGAGCTGCTCGGCACGCTCCAGCGGCGCCGGCGCGAGCCCCGTGTACTCCCGCAGGAATCCCGCCCGGTAGGCGTAGATCCCGATGTGGCGCAGGGTCGGCGGATCGGGCACGGCCGGTCGGCCGTCGCGCCACCACGGAATGGGGGCCCGGCTGAAATAGAGCGCGAACCCGTCGCGGTCCGTGACCACCTTGACGAGGTTCGGATCGTCCGCGGCCACGCCGGCGTCGAGCGGCGCGGCCAGGGTGGCGACGGGCGCCGACGGCCATGCCGCCAGGTCGGCCGCGGCCTGCGCCAGGATCGCAGGCGGTGTCAGCGGTTCGTCTCCCTGCAGGTTCACGACGATGTCGTCGTCGGCCCAGCCGCGCGCGCCGGCGACCTCGGCCAGGCGGTCCGTGCCGGAGGCGTGATCGGGACGCGTCATGCAGACCTCGGCACCAAACCCGCGCGCCGTGGCGGCAATGCGCTCGTCGTCGGTCGCGACGACGACCTCGAGCGCGCCGGCCTCGCAGGCTCGACGCCAGACGTGCTCGATCACAGGCGCGCCTGCAATTTCGACGAGCGGTTTGCCCGGGAAGCGGGTCGAACCGTGACGCGCGGGGATGGCGACACGAAACACGGGCGTCATTTCTCGCGGCGCAGGGCTTCCGCCTCGTCCAGCGAAATGCTGCGGGCTTCGTCCTCGAGCATGACCGGTATGCCGTCGCGGATGGGGAATGCGAGCCGGTCGGCCAGGCACACGAATTCCTGCTCGCGCCGCCGGTACACCAGCTTGCCCTTGCACGTGGGGCACACGAGGATGTCGAGCAGTCGCCGATCCATCAGGTTCTCCTCAAGGTTCCGGTCCAGCGGGGTCGTTCAGCCAGTCAGCTGCTGGACGACGTACTCCGCGATTCCGCCGGCATCGTCGACGATTGCCGGCACGTACCACATGCGCGCATCGGCGAATGCACGACACTTTATCGCATCTTTCTCGGTCATCAGTATGGGCGCCTCGTCGCCGAAGGCGAGGTCCGACGCCACGAATGCATGGTGGTCCGGGAACGGGTGCCGTTCCACGTCGAGTCCCCGGTCCTCGACCTGCCCGAAGAAGCGCTCGGGTACGCCAATGCCGGCGACCGCGTGCACGCGCCGGCCGGCCCAGTCGTCCAGTGAGCGCGCATCGCCGGTGCCGTCGACGCGCCGGGCGTCCACCGCAATGACCCGGTAGGGACGCGCCCCCGGCCAGTCGCCGTCGCGCACCGCGACCACGTCCATCTCCCGCAACCGCGACACGGGCTCGCGCAACGGTCCTGCCGGCAGCATGCGGCCATTGCCGAGCCCGTGCTCGCCGTCGATCACGGCGATCTCGAGATCGCGCGCCAGCCGGTAGTGCTGGAGGCCGTCATCGGCCACGATCACGTCGCAGTCGTCGAGCAGCAGGCGGGCGGCCGCGACCCGGTCCGCGCCGACTGCGACCGGGCAATCGCCGCGCAACGCGACCAGCGCGGGCTCGTCGCCGTGCATCCCGGCCTCGATCGGCGGCCGCAGGCGCTGCGGCGCACGCTCGGCGCGACCGTAGCCGCGACTGACCACGCCCGGACGGAAGCCGCGCGCCCGCAGCACTTCCACGAGATGGATCACCAGGGGAGTCTTGCCGCTGCCGCCGACCGTGAGATTGCCGACGACGACGACCGGAACCGGGAGGCGCACGCTGCGCAGCAGGCCGAACCGGTAGGCCAGCCGCCGAACGCGCACGAGCCCGCGAAAGACCAGCGACACGGGGACGAGCAGCACCTGCCCGGGCCATGACGGCCGGTGCCACTGGCCCACTACCCAGCGCATTGCCCTGCCCGTCACGGGGCCGTCAGCCCGTATGCGCCGGCGCCTCGCTGAACTGCATCCGGTGCAGCGCGGCGTAGGTGCCCCCGTGGGCCAGCAGCTGGTCGTGGCGTCCCTCTTCCAGCACACGACCGCCATCCATCACGACGATCCGGTCGGCGCCCTCGATCGTCGACAGGCGGTGTGCGATCACCAGGGTGGTGCGATTCTCCAGCAGCCGCTCGAGCCCGGCCTGCACGGCACGCTCCGACTCCGAGTCCAGCGCGGACGTCGCCTCGTCGAGAATCAGCACCGGCGCATCCTTGAGCAGGGCCCGGGCGATGGCGAGGCGCTGGCGCTGGCCACCCGAGAGCATCATGCCGTCCTCGCCGACCTCGGTCTCGAAGCCCTCGGGCAGCGACTCGATGAAATCGCGCGCATGCGCTGCATCGGCAGCCGCCCGCACCTCGTCGCGGGACGCACTCCCCAGGCGACCATAGGCAATGTTGTTCGCGATCGTGTCATTGAACAGCGTAACGTGCTGGCCGACATAGGCGATCTGCGCGCGCAGGCTGTCGAGCGTCAACTCGCGGATGTCGATGCCGTCGAGCAGGATCTCCCCGGAGCGCAGTTCGTAGAAGCGCGCAAGCAGGTTGGCGAGCGTGGTCTTGCCGCTGCCCGAGCGCCCCACCAGCGCCACGGTCTCGCCCGCCCCGACCTCGAGCGAGACGCCGTGCAGCACGTCGCCCTTGTCCGCGCTGTAGGCGAAGTGCACGTCCCGGTACCGGAGCTCTCCGCGTGCACGCCCGATCACGCGCGTCCCGTCGTCCCGCTCGCCGGCGCGATCGAGCAGCGCGAATACGCTCTCGCCGGCCGCGATGCCCGTCTGGATCGCCGCGTTGACGTTCGTCAGCCGCTTCATCGGCGGGAACAGCATCATCATGGCCGTGAAGAACGACACGAACGAACCCACGCTCACGGCCGCGACGACGGAATCGATGCTCGCGAGGTACACCACAACCGCCAGCACGACGGAAATCAGGAACTGGACGATCGGCACGGCGGCGGCGCGGGTGCGCGCCATCTTGAGCTGGAACTTCTTCATGCGCTCGTTGACGCCGGCGAAGTGCCGCGCCTCGTAGTCGCGCCCGCCGAAGATCTTGATCACGCGGTTGGCCTCGACTGCCTCCTCGATCACGTGCGTGACGTCGCCCATCTGGTTCTGGATGCTGCGGCTGACCCGCCGGAAGCGCTGCGTGACACGACGGATCAGCCAGGCGAGCGGCGGCACCACGACGAACGAACCGATTGCCATCCCGGGGTTGAGGTAGATCATCCAGCCCAGCAGGCCGAGCACGGTGAACGTGTCGCGGATCACCACCGTGACGGCGTTCGTTGCCGCGGTGGCCACCCGCTCGACGTTGTACGTGAGCTTGGAGATGAGCTCGCCGGACGCGGTCTGGTCGTAATCGGACGTGGGCAGCTCCAGCAGCTTGCCGAACATCTGCTGGCGAATGCGCGTGATCACGCTCCAGCCGATCGATGACATCAGGTAGTTCGACGCGAACGCCGCGATGCCGCGCACCACGAAGATGGCGACGAGCGCGATCGGCACGAGGCGGATGATGTCCTGGTTCCGCTGGACGAAACCGCCGTCGAGCATCGGCTTCATGAGCGCGGCGAAGGCGGTGTCCGTTGCGCCGGACACCGCCAGGCCGAGAATCGCGATCGAGAACGTCGTCCAGTACTCGCGCACGTACGCGAGCAGACGACGATACGTGTGCACGCCGGCGCTGTCGTCGTGGCGGGGGATCATGGCCGACCCGCGTTCAGTTGCCCGAGCCGGTGTGCGCGGTCGCGATCGACAGCCGGTGGAGGCCGAGCTGGGCTGCCGCGTCCATGGCTCGCACGACGGCCTGGTGCGGGGTGCGCCCATCGGCGCGGACGACCAGCGGCTGGTCGCGGTCATCGCCGGCCGCCTGGCGCAGTGCCTGCATCAGCGTCGCGAGCCGGTCGTCGGACAGCTTGCGGCCGCCGATCGCGTACTGCCCGTCCGCACTGATGTCGACCTCCAGCGGATGCCGGGGCTGGGCCTTCGCCTGCTCGCTCGCCTCCGGCAGCTGGATCTGCAGCTGCGATTCCTTCTGGAAGGTCGTCGAGACCATGAAGAAGATGAGCAGCAGAAAGACGATGTCGATCAGCGGGGTGATGTTGAGGTCCAGCTCCTCCCGCTGCGAGGTGCGGAATTTCACGCGGCCCGACTCCCGCGCGCCTGGTTCGCGCGCTCGCCGTGGAGGATCTCCACCAGCTTCACGGCCTCCTGCTCCATCTGCACCGTCAGCGCCTCGACCTTGCCCCGGAAGTGCCGATGGAAAATGAGGCTCGGGATGGCGACGAAGAGGCCGGCCGCGGTCGTGATCAGCGCCTGCGAGATGCCGCCGGCCAGCTCCGCGGGATTGCCCACGCCCATGCTCGTGATCGTGGTGAAGACACTGATCATGCCGACCACCGTCCCCAGCAGGCCCAGCAGCGGCGAGATCGCGGCAATGGTGCCGAGCGCGGTGAGGAAGCGCTCGAGCTCGTGCGAGACCGCGCGCCCGACCTCCTCGATCGCCTCCTTCATCGCCGCCCGGTCGCGGTCGCGGTTGAGCAGGCCGACGGCCAGGATACGACCCAGCGGCGAATTCTCGCGCAGGCTGCGGACCTGGTCCTCGGTGATGCGCCCCTCCTTCGCCTGGCGCCACACCTGCGCGACCAGGTGCCCCGGCACCACGCGTTTTTCGCGCAGGGTCCACGCTCGCTCGACGATGATCGCCAGCGCGACCACGGAGCAGGCGATGATCGGGGCCATCAGCCAGCCCCCGGCCTTCACCAGTTCGAACACGTCATCCTCCGTCTGCGCGCGCGACCGCGGGCCGCACAACCGCGCGCATGGTACCGGATTTGCCCGCTCCCCCGCACGCCGAGCGCCAGAACCGCGGGTGTTCCCGACGCCACGCGCGGGGCGCACGTGGCCCCCGGCGCGGATCGACCACGACATGCAGCGCACCGCCGCAGTCCGTGCGCGCCAGCCCCGCCGGGCGCCAGCGGCGGACCACCGGGTCGACGGGGAAGCCATAGCGGTTGTGGTACCCGACCGAGTACAGCACCCAGCGCGGGTCCACCGCCGCGACGAATGCAGCCGTGGACGAGGTGGCGCTGCCGTGATGCGGTGCCACCACCACGTCCGCGGCCACGTCGGCGCGGCCTCGAACGAGGGCGCCCTCGGCCGGCGCCTCGATGTCGCCCGGCAGCAGCAGGGTACCGCCCGGCGCGGCAATGCGCAGGACACAGGACGCATCATTGCCGAGCCAGCCCCCGTCGCGCCCGGGGTGCACGAACGAAAAGCCCACGCCGTCCCAGTGCCAGCGTGTGCCGGCGGCACAGAAGCGGGCCTCCTCGCCGAAGCGCTGCGGCACGCTCGACCACAGCCGACCCGGTGGATAGGCCCCACGCACGGCCCGCACGCCGCCGGCGTGATCGTTGTCCCCGTGCGACACGACCAGGGCATCCAGGTGTCCCACGCCGGCGGCGCGCAGGAACGGCACCACGACCGCGTTGCCGGCATCGAAGCGTGTCGAGAAGCGCGGCCCCGTATCGTAGACCAGGGTGTGCGCATGCGTGCGCACGACCGTGGCCAGCCCCTGGCCCACGTCGAGCACGTCCAGGTCCACGGCTCCCGGCGGCGGCCGCGGCGGACTCCAGCCGACCAGGGGCACCATCATGGCGAGGCCCGCGAGGCGCCCGGGCACGCCCCGGGGCGCGAGCAGCAGCGCGGCCCCCGCGCAGGCGAGCACCAGGGCCCAGTCCGGCGGCGACGGGCGCCACCACTGCGCAAGGGGCCAGTGGGCCATCCACTGCAGCATATGCCACAGCGGGTCCAGCAGCCGGTCCGCCACCGTCAACAGCGCCGCGCCCACGGCGGGAAAGGGACCAATCGTGACCGCGCCCGCCAGCGCCGGCGGAACGGTCAGCACGCTGACCCATGGCACGGCCACGAGGTTCGCCAGCGGGGCGACGAGCGACGCCCGCCCGAACCATCCGATCAGCACGGGCAGCAGGGCGACCGCGATGGCCCACTGCAGGCGCGTCCAGCCGCGCAGTCGCCCCGGCACGGCAACGCGTGCGCACATCACGAACAGGATCGCGGCCACCGCGCCGAACGACAGCCAGAACCCGGCCGACATCGGCGCCAGCGGGTCGACGACGAGCGCGGCCACGGCCGCGAGCGCGAGCCCCTCGGCCGGGCGCGCGCGCCGACGCAGCACGCATGCGCCCAGCGCCACCGCGAGCATGACCAGGGCGCGCAGTGTCGGCAGTGAGAACCCCGCGAGGGCGGCATAGACGCACGCGGCGGCCAGCCCGCACAGCGAGCGGACGACCGGGCGTGCGATGCGCGAGCGCGCGCGTCCAAGGCCGCGCCACACCAGGCTGCCGAGCCAGAACCCGGCCAGGGCCGCGAGCCCGATGTGCAGCCCGGAGATCGCGACCAGGTGATTCGTGCCCGTGGCCGTGAGGACGTCCCAGGCCCGGTGGCCGATCGCCCCGCGGTCGCCCACGGTCAGCGCGCGCAGAATGCCGGCATGGTGCAGGCGCGCGTCCATCCGGTAGACGGCATTGCGCAGCCCGTCGCGCAGCCGGCCGAGAGGCGCGGTCACCGGTGCGAGCCGGATCGCCGGTGGTGCCCGCCGAACGTAGCCCGTCGCGCCGATACCCTCGCGAAACAGCCAGCGCGCGTAGTCGAACCCGCCCGGGTTCAGGAAGCCGCGCGGGCGCACCAGATGCGCCACCAGGCGCCAGCGCTGCCCCGGCGCGACACGCGGACGCCCCGGCCCGTACCACGTCAGGCGCACCGTGTCCGGGTGGGAGACCGCCCGATCGCCCTCGCGGGCGGACTCGAGCACGAACCGAAAGCGCTCGCGCCGTGCTCCGTGCTGCGGCAGCCCGACCACGTGCCCCGTGAGCGTGAGATCGGCACCGGCCAGCGCCGCCGGCAGTCGCGGTTCGAGCCGCGCATGGGCGCCGTGCAGGGCCAGCGCGAACCCGGCGGCTGCGGCGGCCAGGGGCAGCAGCCCGCGCCACCGCCACGCCATGGGTACCAGCACCAGCCCGGGCCACGCGACCCACGCCGGTGGCAACTGGGCCAGCCAGACGATGGGCAGGGCGCCGGCGAGAAGCCCGAGCGCGACGACGATCGCGGCCATTTCCCGCACTCCCGCGTTTCGTGGATAATGCGCGGCCGACCGTGCCGCTCCTCAACACCACCCGGACGGATGCCGAAGAAGTTCTTCCGCCGCTATCTCCCCGGTCCGGGTCGCCTGCGCGAGCATCGCTCGCTGCGATTCGCGCTGGGCGAGCTGATCCACGACCCGAACCTGTGGCACCTGAACCGCCGGTCCGTTTCGGGTGCGTTCGCCGTTGGGCTGTTCCTCGCATGGATCCCGCTGCCGATCCAGATGGTCTGTGCCGGCCTCCTGGCCCTGCTGCTGCGCGTGAACCTGCCGCTGTCGGTCGTGCTGGTGTGGACGACCAATCCCGTCACGATGGGCCCGATGTACTGGGCGGCCTGGCGGCTGGGCAGCGGGCTGCTGGGCGTGCCGCACGTCTCCGTGAAGTTCGAGCCGAGCATTGCGTGGCTCGGCGCGGAGGTCGCGCAGATCTGGCAACCGCTTCTCCTCGGCTGCGTGATCCTCGGCATCGTGAGCGCCATCGCCGGCTACACGATCAGCCGCCTCTTCTGGCGCTACCACGTCATCCGCGCCCTGCTCCATCGACGCAAGACCCGTCGCGCGGCGAAGGTCGACGACCGGAATGATCGCAATGGAACGCCGGATTGACCCGGCCGTTCCCGGGGCATGCCGACTGGCCGACGTTTCCGTGAGCACGAGCCGTTGCGCGCGCGTCACGAAGTGACGATCGCATCCGGACCGGTCACATCCAACGCGCCGTGGCAGGCCTCCGGCCCGGGTGTCGCGGGAAGCCCCCGCCATGCAGCGATCAGCCTTCGCCGCGACCGGCAGCGGGCTCTTGCGCCTCCTCCGCCGGACGCAGGTGCCCTTCCGTGAGCACGACCATGCGGTCCATGCGGGCCGCGAGCCCGCGATCGTGGGTGGCGACCAGGAAGCTCGTGCCGAAGCCCCGGTTCAGCTCGGCGATCAGCGTCCAGACCCGCTCGGCCGTACGCTCGTCGAGGTTGCCGGTCGGTTCGTCGGCCAGGACGCAGCGCGGGTGTGTCACCAGCGCACGCGCGACGGCCGCGCGCTGACGCTCGCCGCCGGACATCTCGCCCGGCTTGTGCCGCAGTCGATGGTCCAGACCCACGCGCTCGAGCAGGGTCGCCGCCGCATTCCGCGCGGTGGCCGGCGATGCGCCGCCCACGAGCAGCGGCAGCGCCACGTTCTCCAGGCAGGTCAGCTCCGGCAGCAGGTGGTGGAACTGGTACACGAAGCCGAGCGCGCGGTTGCGCAGGCGCCCGCGCGCGGCCGGGCCCAGCCGGGCCATGTCCTCGCCGGCGACGTGAATGCTGCCCGAGGTCGGTTCGTCGAGACCGCCCAGGAGGTGCAGCATCGTGCTCTTCCCGGAGCCGGACGTGCCCACCACCGCCACCTGCTCGCCGGGCGCGACCGACAGGTCGATGCCGCGCAGGACCTCCACCTCCAGGTCGCCCTGGCGGTAGGTCTTCACCAGGCCGCGGCAGTCGACGGCGGGCGTCTCCGGATCACTCATAGCGCAGCGCCTCCGCCGGCTGTGTCCGCGACGCGCGGTGTGCGGGGTACAGCGTGGCCAGGACGCTCAGCACCAGCGACAGCACGGTGATGTGCACCACGTCCAGCCACTGAAGATCGGACGGCAGGTCGCTGATGTAGTACACGTCCGCCGGCAGGAGATTCACGCCGAAGAGATGCTCGAGCGCGGGCATGATCTCGCCCACGTTGAGCGACAGCGCAATTCCACCGAGGACGCCGAGCACGGTCCCGATCAGGCCGATCAGGCTGCCCTGCACGAGGAATATGCCCATCACGCCACGCGGGGTCACGCCGAGAGTGCGCAGGATGGCGATGTCCGCCTGCTTGTCGGTAACGGTCATCACGAGCGTCGAGACGATGTTGAACGCGGCCACGCCGACGATCAGCGCCAGGATGACGAACATCACCGTCTTCTCCGTGCGCACGGCGCGGAAGAAGTTCGAATGCCGCTGGGTCCAGTCGCGCACCCACAGGTCGTAGCCCAGTTTCCTGCCCAGTGCATCGGCCACGGCGGGCGCACGGAACATGTCCTTCAGCCGCAGGCGCACACCGGTTACGCCATCCTTCATGCGCATCAGCTTCTGGGCGTCGGTGAGGTCGATGAAGGCCGTCGAGCGGTCGTAGTCGTACATGCCGATATCGAAGATGCCCACGACCGTGAAGCGCTTCAGCCGCGGCAGCACGCCCACCGGCGTCACGCTCGCCTCGGGCGTGACGAGCGTCACCCGGTCGCCCTTGCCCACGCCAAGGTACCGGGCCAGCCGACTGCCGAGCACGATGCCGTACTCGCCGGGCCGGAGATCGTCGAGGCGGCCGGAGGTCATGTTGCGGTTCACGTCCGAGACGTCCGGTTCGCGCTCCGGCAGCACCCCGCGCACGAGCGCGCCGGTCACCTGCTGCCCCTTCACCAGCATGACCTGCCCCTCGACGTACGGCGCGGCGCCGACCACCTCGGGATTGTCGAGCGCGGTCTTCGCCACGGACTGCCAGTCCTGCACCGGGTGCTCGAGCCCGGTCACGGTCGCATGCGCGGCGACGCCGAGGATGCGGTCGCGCAATTCCTTCTCGAACCCGTTCATGACGCTGAGCACGGTAATCAGCGCGGTCACGCCGACCAGGATGCCAATCATCGAGGTCAGCGAGATGAACGAGATGAAGTGGTTGCGCCGCTTAGCCGCGGTATAGCGGAGACCGAGCCAGAAGGGGAGCGGGCGAAACATGGCGGGCGATTAGACCACAGACGGTGCGCGGGTGTCTGCCTTCCGCGCCCACGGCGCGCGATCCACGGTCCGGTTTATGGCCGGCATTGCCGGTGCTAGTATCGGGCCATCGCGGCACCATGCCGCACGGGGCTTTCCGAAGGCCGAGGACATGAAGCGTCACCGCCTGCTCGTGATCGTTCCACTGCTCATCGCCCCCGTGTTCGTGGCGGCGCAGGACGAACCCGATCCGAGCGAGATCGATCCCTCGGCCGTCGTCCAGCACCTGGCCTCGATGCCCGAGCCGGGCACCACGATGAAGCACGTGCGCGCCAGGCTCGGTGACCCGGACCGCATCATCCCGCCGGTGGGTGATCCCCCGATCACGCGCTGGGTGTTCGGCCAGTTCACCGTGTACTTCGAGAACAACCGCGTGATCCACTCCGTGAAGCACCGCAAGCACTGAGCCCGACGTGGCCCGACAGCTCCCTCCCGAATGGGCGCCGCAGGGCGCCATCCTGCTCATCTGGCCACACGACGGCACCGACTGGGCGTCTCGGCTCGGCGACGCGGAGCAGGCGTTCTCCGCGTTCGCCCTGGCCATCGGCCGCTACGAACCGGTCGTGGTCGTCTGTCGGGACCCCGAGGTCCGCGAACGTGCCCTGGAACGGCTGCAGGCGGCCGGCTGCTCGCGGGCGGCGATTGCCACTGCAATCGTCGACAGCGACGACACCTGGGCGCGCGACATCGCACCGATTTTCGTCTCCAGCGACGGACTGCCCACGCTCGTGCACTGCCGCTTCAATGGCTGGGGCGGCAAGTTCGAGCACGATCGTGACGCCCGTTTCGGCGACGAGCTGATCGACAGCGCGGGCTTCGCGACCCTGGGATACGAACGGGCGGACCTGGTGCTCGAGGGTGGCGCGATCGACACCGATGGTGCCGGCGGCCTGCTCGTGAATCGCCCGAGCGTGCTGGATCCCCGGCGCAACCCCGGCCTGGACCAGGCCACCTGCGAGCAGCGTTTCACCCGTCACTTCGGCATCGAGCGCACGCTGTGGCTCGACGTGCCCCCGCTCGCGGGCGACGATACCGACGGCCACGTCGACACGCTCGCACGCTTTTGCGACGAGGGGACGATCGCGCATGCGGCGCCTTCCGGGCCGGACGATCCGAACGCCGACGCGCTCGCCCGACTCGCCGATCAGCTTGCGGCCCTGCGCACGGCCGACGGCCAACCCTACCGCCTCGTCCCCCTTCCGGGCCCCGGGACGGTACCTGACGCCTCCGGCAAGGCCTGCCCGGCAACCTATGCCAACTTCCTCATCGTGAACGACGCGGTGCTGGTACCTTCGTATGCGGACGCGGCCGACGGGCCGGCGGTCGAGCGGCTCCAGGCCGCATTCCCCGGCCGCGCTGCCGTTCCGGTGCCGGCGCGCACCTTCGTGACGGAGGGCGGCAGCCTGCACTGTCTCAGCATGCAGTTGCCGGAAGGGACCTTCGAGGACCTGGCACTGACTTGATGAATTACATCAGATAACGGGTGTAATTGATTGAATCATGAGTAATATACTTCGCGCCGGACTCGTCCAGCACGCCTGCACCCCCGACCGCGAGGCGAACCTGGCCCGCACGCGCGCCGGCGTCGCGCAGGCGGCCGCGGACGGCGCGCGACTGGTCCTGCTGCAGGAGCTGCACGCGAGCCTGTACTTCTGCGTGCGCGAGGACATTGCCGCGTTCGACCTGGCCGAGCCGGTGCCCGGGCCCACGTCCGAGATGCTGGCGACCTGGGCGGCCGAGCACGGCGTCGTCCTGGTCGGCTCGGTCTTCGAGCGCCGGGCCGCCGGCATCTACCACAACACCGCCGTGGTCTTCGACCGCGACGGCCGCCTCGCCGGGCGCTACCGCAAGGCCCACATCCCCGACGATCCCGGCTACTCCGAGAAGTTCTACTTCACGCCCGGCGACACCGGCTTCGAGCCGATCGACACCAGCGTCGGCCGTCTCGGGGTGCTGGTGTGCTGGGATCAGTGGTTTCCGGAAGCCGCCCGCCTCATGACCCTCGCCGGCGCGGATCTCCTGCTCTACCCAACGGCGATCGGCTTCGACCCGAACGACGATGCCGCCGAGCAGGAGCGCCAGCTCGACGCGTGGGTCACGGTCCAGCGCGGCCATGCCATCGGAAACGGGCTGCCGCTACTCGCCTGCAACCGCGTGGGCGACGAGAGCGGCAACGTCTTCTGGGGCAACAGCTTCGCCTGCGGACCGCAGGGCGAGATCCTGGCCCGTGCCCGGTCGGACAACGACGAGACGCTGGTGGCCGATCTCGACCTCGACCGCAGCGAGCGGGTCCGGCGCCTGTGGCCGTTCCTGCGCGACCGCCGCGTTGACGAGTACGCGGACCTGCTGAAGCGCTTTCGCGACTGACGCGCACGCCGCGCCGATCAGTCGTCGCCCGTGTCCGACATCGGCTCGCGCGCGAGTGCATGCAGCTCGTCCGGCGGCAAGGCCGGGCTCTTCCAGAACCCCTGGCCCCAGTGACAACCGAGCTCCATCAGGCGCCGGCGCTGGCCGTCGGTCTCCACGCCCTCGGCCAGCGTGCGGATCCCCAGGTTCTCGGCGAGTTGCTGAACCGTGCGCACGATGGCATCGCCCGTGCCGTCTCCCCCCAGTCCCGAGACGAACGCCATGTCGATCTTGAGCGTGTCGATCGGCAGGTTCTGGAGCCGGCTCAGGGAGGAATAGCCCGTACCGAAATCGTCCACCGCGATCCGGAATCCACGCGCGTGCAGCGTGCGCAACGTGGTTTCGACGGCATCCGCATCCTGCATCAGGACGCCCTCGGTGACTTCCAGCTCGATCGACGCGGGTTCCGCGTGCGCGCCGACGAGCGCGGTGATGCGATTCGCGCTGTCGGCGGACAGGAGCTGCTGCACCGACAGGTTGACCGCCACGCGGAGTTCCAGTCCGCCCCGCCGCCAGTCGGCCAGCTGCCGGGCCGCGGTCGCCAGGACCCACTCCCCCATGGAATTGATGAGGCCCGTTTCCTCGGCCACCGGCATGAAGTCGGCGGGCGAGATCCAGCGCTCGTCTCCCTGCGGCCAGCGCAGCAGCGCCTCGACGCCCTCGATCTCCCCCGACTCCAGGTGAAACAACGGCTGGTAATGCAGGCGAAACGCATCCGATTCGAGGCCCCGACGCAGGCGTTCTTCCATGGACAGGCGCCGCTGGCGGTGCTCCGAGATCAGCTCGGAATAGATCTGGACGTGATCCCGCCCGTTCTTCGCCGTGTACATCGCGGTATCGGCCCGGTCGATCAGATCCCCGGCCTGTCGTCCATGCCCGGGATACAGGCTGATCCCGATGCTCGCGCCCAGATGCCGTTCATGCCCCTCGACCACGAGCGGCTCGCGGATCTTCTCGACCAGGCGCGTCGCCAGGTTGCGCGCGCATGCCCCGAACCTCGCCGGATCGCCCGCGGCGTCGCGCCCGCGCTCGGAGCGCGGGGGCTCGGCCATCGCGATGATGAACTCGTCGCCGCCCTGGCGCGCCAGCAGATCGCCCTCGCGCACCACCTGCCTCAGCCGGTGCGCGACCTGGCGCAGCACCTCATCGCCGGCGACATGCCCGAGGGCGTCATTGATCAGCTTGAAATGGTCGAGATCGATGAACAGAACCGCGAGACTGCGCTCGTCACCGACCTCGTCCAGCAACTGGTCGAGCCGCTCGACCATGTGGTTGCGGTTCGAGAGACGGGTCAGCGGGTCCGAGTACGCGAGCGCCTCGATCCGCGCCTTCTGGTGCTCACGCTCGCGCGCATTGCGCAGGGCGCCGATCCCGAACTCCAGGTTGGCGGCCATGCGCTCGAGCAGCTCGCGCTCCTCGACGCCGAATCTCCCCGGCAGGTGCGAGTGGATGGCCAGCACGCCCTGGTCACCGATATCCGGCCGCAGCGGCAGGGTGATCACGCTGGCGAGCTCGTGCTCGAGAAGCTCCTCCCGGTAGTGCCGCACCGCCGGCTCGTCCGGGAGGTGATCCGCCGTCTGTGCCATCCCCGTCTCGATCGCGCGCCAGGCCGGACCACGCCCGACCGTGGCTCGATCCAGGCGGACCTTGGCGATGTAGTCCGCGGCCGGGCCGGCGCTCGCGCGCACCCGGATCTCCGGCTCGGACGTCGCATCGACGAACCCGACCCAGGCGAGGTTGTATTCCTCGGCCGCGACGATCACGCGGCACACATCCTCCAGGAGCTCGGCCTCGTCGCGTGCACGCACCAGCACCTCGTTGCACGCGTTCAGGGCCCGCAGCGCCCGGGTCGTGCCGGCGAGCGCACGGCTCGTGACCTCGTAACGTGTCTGGAGATCCTGCGACAGCCGACGCAGCCGCAGGAGGTTGGCCGCGCGGGCGCGCAGCTCGGCCCGCGTGGTCGGGATCCGGATCACGTCGTCGACGGCGGACCCGAGCTCGCGCCGGACCCACGACGCGGGCCCGCGCCGCCCGTCGGCCACGAGCAGCACCGGGAGCACGACCGGACCGGCGGCGCTGCGTGCGGCCTGGAGGCCCGCGCGATGCCGCTCCAGGCTCCCCGGGTCCGCGATGACCAAATCGAACGGGTCGGCTTCGCCGACGCCCGTGTCCGGCACCGTCGTGATGGTGTAATCCGATCCCAGCGTCGTGGCGATCAGCGAGCGGTTTCCCTCCGCACGAAGCGCGACCGCGATGCGCGGGATCGGGCGCTCGCATGTCTCAGTCACTGCGCGCCGCGGCCTCCCCGAACGGGATCTGCTCCGGCACGCCCCGCAGTACGCCGCGCAGACCGCGCAGTGGCTGTCCGACCCGGATGCCCGCGCCCGTGATGTCGAATTCGCGCAGGGCCTTCTCGAAATCGCCCGTGCGCTTCTTCAGCACGCCGATGCTTTTGCGCAGCTCACCGTTCAGTTCCAGGTAGCGCAGCATGATGATGGTATCGGCGAGGTAGCTGATCCCGTGCTCGGTCACCCGGAGTTCGTCGCCGGTCACGGACTGGATCTCGTTCACCAGGATCACCGTGACACCCATGTTCACCAGGTACCGGCATACGGCGTGCACGCGTGAGACCAGGTCCTCCCCGCGCACCGACTGGCGGTAGCCGGATATGCTGTCGATCATGGCGAGGCTCACGCCGCGCCGCTCGACCTCGCCGCGCACGAGGAACGCGAACTGGTCCGGGTTGTAGCGCAGCGGCTCTACCGCCTCGAACGACAGGCTGCCCTGCTCGATCATCTCGTCCAGCGGCATGCCGATCTGCCGGCAGCGGTGCATGAAGGTGGCGCGGCTCTCGTCGAAGCTGTAGATCACCGAGCGCTCGCCGCGCCTGGCGGCCTGGTGCGCGTACTGGGCCCCGAGCGTCGTCTTGCCCGCGCCGCTCGGCCCCGAAACGATCGTTACGGTCCCGCGCTCGATGCCGCCCTGCGTCATGGTATCCAGGCCCTCGACCCCCGATTCGACCGGCTCCTGCCGGTACGCCTGCGCGTGGTCCGCCGGCACCAGCCGCGGGTACACGACCATGCCGGCGTCGCCGAGGTCGTAGTAGTGCGCGCCTTCCTCGAACCCCGAGCCACGCATCTTGGTGACCGAGCACACGCGACCGCTCGGCACGCGCTGGAGCTGGATCACGCCATCGCCCAGGTACGGCAGATCGTCGCCGGTGGCATCGGCGCCCATCTCGGCCGTAACCAGCACGGTTGCCCCCAGGGCGGTGAGTTCGCCCAGCAGCGAGAGCACCTGCTTGCGGAACTGGAACGTGTCGGGCGTGAGGTAGCGCAGCTGGCTGAGCGAATCGATGAACACGCGCCTCGGCCCGTGCTCGCGCGCGTACGCCACGATGCGGTCGTGGATCGCGTCGCCCTCGACCTCCCAGCTCTCGAGCAGGTTGTACGACTCCGGTGAACCGTCCAGCTGGCTCGTGGGCGACAGATCGAGCACCGGCACCGCATCGAGCGCCAGCCCGACGCGTGCCGCGTTGTCGCGCAGTTGCGCCGCGGTCTCGCCGAGCGAGACGAATACGTTGCGCTCCGGCGCGTCGGCGCGCAGAAAATGCTGGCCCAGCGTGGTCTTCCCCGTTCCGGGCCCGCCCCAGGCCAGGTAGGTGCGGCCGGGGATCAGGCCACCATGCAGGATTTCGTCGAGCCCGGACACACCGGTATCGATCCGCTCGGCACTGATTGTGGGCATGTCGCTACCTCGAAAGGTCGATCGGAACGTTCTCGAGATGGATGCACTGCAGGCGAGACCGCGCGGGGGCCACGACCGGCGCCGACTCCTCGCCTGACCCCATCCGTGGGCACGGAACGGGCGCTAGGATACACATTCGTGTGTCAGGGTAAACCCTGTGACGCGAACAGGCGCACAGCGGACGAACCGCAGAAAATCACAACCGAAACAGGAAGTTGATTCGCAGGCGAATGATTCGGTCGCGAATCATGGATCACGCGCCGCACCCGCCGGCGCGAATCCGCCGGGAGGTCTCCGGCGCCGACACCGGTCGCGTCGCGTCACCACGCTCCAGTCCGAGGAAGCCGTCGAGCGCCGCGCGCAGGTGCGGCCCGATCTCATCCGCGTGCGCGGGACGCGGATGGAAGAGAGTGAAGTAGCTCAACCGAGGGCATCAGTCGCCCGGGCAAGCACCGACGACACCAGCGTCGCCAGCCAGATCGCCACGATCCGCGGCAGGCAACCGAACGGCAGCGGACGGTGCCCGGGCCCACGACCGAGAGGCTGGCGGCCTGGGCGATCGCGTACGGCGTCGTACTGGTCAGCTCGGTCTTCGAGCGGCGTGCTGCCGCTGCTCGCCTGCAACCGCGTGGGCGACGAGAGCAGTAACGCCTTCTGGGGGAACCGCTTCGCCTGCGGACCGCAGGGCGAGATCCTGGCCCGTGCCCGGTCGGGTAACGACGAGACGCTGGTGGTCGATTTCGACCTCGACCGCAGCCGAGCGGATCCGGCGCCTGTGGCCGTTCCTGCGGGACCGCTGGGTCGATGGAGGTGCGGACCTGCTGAAACGCTTTCGCGACTGCACGTGCGCTGCCGCGAAGCGATCCAGTGCTTCACAGATGTGCGAGCGGGGCGGCACGGCTGCCGCCCCGCTCGCGTGCTTCATTGCAGCTGGCCCGGGATCATTCCCAGGCGACACAGGTCTTCGACGCATCGACGTGCGTGAGCTCGAAGTCGGTGCCGGGCGTGCACCCGCTCGTGCCGCCGCTCGCGTCGATCGTCACCTGGCTGCCTGCCCCGCCACTGATCACGAGGACACCGACCGTCGGCGGATTGCCCTCGGTCCCCTGGAAGTCCGTGGTGGTCTGCACGCTCACCTTCCCGTCGAGCGCCGTGCTCGCGATGTCCATGCTGTTGACGGTGAGGGTGTAATCCCGGCCGCTGCCACTGCTCGCATTGGCCAGCGAGTAGCTGATGCCGAGGTTCGCGTAGCCCCAGCCCTTTCCGGAGACCCGATCCTTGAACGCCCAGGGGCCGCCCTGCATGGTGTACGTGAGCACGTCCGTGCTGCGGACGTAATTCGCGTCGAGCGTGAGACCGCCATCGAAGAGGATGTCCAGGTTGAACCCGGAGCCCGACAGCTTCGCGACCCAGTCGCTGTACGTGAGAGTCACCTGGTAATTCCAGTCACCGGCGAAACCGGTCGGGTCTCCGCTCGCCGCGTTCACGCCGAAGCTCACGGTGCCGTCCAGGTAGGCGCTGAAACCGCTCCCGCTGACCGTGCAGCCGAGGAAATCCGCCTGGAACGAGTCGCCGGGGTCGAGCGTGCTGTCCGTCGTGCCCGTTCCCGTTACCGAGATCGAGCCACCGCCGGGACAGTTCGTGTCCGAAACCACCCCCGTGACGGAGATCGGATGCGCGACGGCGTCGAGTGCCTGCACGATCGCCAGGTTCGTGAGCTCGCCCACAGAGGGCGCGGCGCCGGCCGCGCTGCCGCCGATGTCCGCTGCGCCAACCACCTGCGACTGCGTCAGCGACACGCCGGTATCGCCGAGCGACCGTGCCCCACCGCCCATCGACTGCGCGATCGTCTGCTCGTTGCTGGCGTCGATGGTGATGCTGCTGAGGGTGGACGGATCGAGGCCGGGCAAGCCGCTGCTGCTGCCGCCCCCGCCTCCTCCGCCGCAGCCGGCGAGCAGAACGCTGGCCGCGATTCCGATCCCGATGGCCCATCGGCGCCTGGTCGTATAGCGAGCTTCCATGGATACTCCCCTTTTTCGTATTGTCGTGAAAACCCCGCCCGGCACTACGCGCCGGTACGGCCGCCGCCCCTCGCTCGAGGCGGTTCGGCCGTCGGTGCAGAGCCTAGCGCGGCCTGCATGCCGGGTTTGTGACGCATTCGGCAACGTCGGTCGCGCCTGCCGAATGCGGCATGCCGGACGTACCAATCGCCATCGGCGCGCGACGCGCGCTCGATGCCGGCGGCCGGTCCGGCCTGCTCACGGCACCCTTGCGGTCGCCAGCCGCACGCCACGCCGCAATCGGTCGCCGGCGAGCGGGTGGCGTCAGGTTACGCAAGGTGCCCTTGCAATCTTCTTACAGCTCCGGATATCCCCGTATGGGCGGGCGCACGGATCCGTGGCCCGGTGTCAATGTCTACCGCGGAACGCCGTTTCAGAACACGAGGCCGACGGCGACCCCGATGCGCGTGCTTTCACTGCGCGGCTCGGTCACGGTATACGCGGTGTTGCTCCCGTTCGCGGTGATGATCTCGGTGTTGCTGCGCCCGAATTCCCAGTACTCGAGATACGGCTCGATGCGCAGCGTGCGCTCGCCCATGTCGTGGCTGGCCGTGTAGCGCAGCCGGAATCCCGTCCTGTCGCCGAGATTCAACGTCGTGTCGTCGTAGCCGGGATCCACGTCGGACAGGCGCACGAAGATCGTGCCGCTGGTGGCGCGCAGGAGCGTGCCGGTGAGTTCCTGGTGCCAGGTGCTGCCCGTCGGCGGCTCCCACACGTGGCGCACTCCGAGGCCGAGTTCCGACCATCGGTACTCCTCGTAGATGCCGCCGACGCCGGGCCGCGACTGGATGTCGCGATCCCAGTTGCGCCGGGCGAGGTGCAGGTACGCACCCCAGGTGTACGGCGCCGGCCCGAACCAGTGCCCCACGTCGGCCGCGATCGTGAGCAGGCGTGTATCGGTGTCGGTCGTGACCGGCGTGCCCGACTGGGTCTCGCCGTCGTAGTTCACCGTGCCGGCGTGATAGGTACCGTCAATGCGGGCGAACAGGCGATCCTCGGAGGTACGGGCCGTGATGCGAACCCCCGGAAGCACGCCACGCTCGCGATCCACCTCGCGGCCGTTCGTGTCGAACTCGCGGTAGTTGAAGTTCGTGAGATCCGCGCCGAGGAACAAATCGGGGCCATTCGCGGCGGCCCGGCCCGGGGCGGGCAGGAGCAGGAGGGCGCAGCACGCGGCGGGGATGAAGCTGCGAATGCGCGGCGATCCGGGCAGCATGACACCTCCTCGTCTGCCGATGGAATGCGGGGCGTGTTCCGGGTGCCCCGGCGGACCAGGGCAAGCTTACGGGACCTCGGCCCCGGTGGAAACCTCGCCCGTCCGGTCGCACCGGGGCTACGGCCGGACGCACGCATGTGGGATAATGGCCCGCTTGTGTCCCAGCCATTCCCCGATGCCATCGTGAGCAGCGCCGAGACCGCCGAACCGCCCGCGCGCCCGGCCGCCGCCGGTCGTTTTCTGCCCAGCCCGCCGCGCCGCGCGCGGCACTGGGGCCGTGCCTATGGCAGCGCCCCCGCCCTCGCCATCGCCGAGGCCGCGCGCCGCCACGGTGGCCTGTACGTCGTCGCCGCGGCCAACGTGCACGAGGCCGTCAGCCTCGAGGCCGAGATCGCGTTCTACGCAGGCGCGGAGTTGCCGGTCTTCCACTTTCCCGACTGGGAGACCCTGCCCTACGACCTCTTCTCGCCGCACCAGGACATCGTCTCGCAGCGGCTGCGCACGCTGGACTGGCTGCCGCATGCCCGCGACGGCGTGCTGGTGGCGCCCGTGTCCACGCTGCTGCAGCGGGTGGTCCCCGCCGAGTATCTCGCGGGCCATGTGCTGGATCTCGAGGTCGGCCAGTCGCTGACCATCGAGGCACTACGCGGGCGGCTCGACCGGGGCGGGTACCGGCACGTGAGCCAGGTACGCGAGCACGGCGAGTTCGCGGTCCGCGGCGCGCTGGTCGACCTGTTCCCGATGGGCCGCGACACCCCCTTGCGCATCGACTTCCTCGACGACGAGATCGACACGATCCGCACTTTCGACCCCGAGACGCAGATCAGCGACGTGAAGGTCGAGCACGTGCACATGCTGCCGGCGCGCGAGTTCCCGCTGACCGAGGCCGGCATCGAGCATTTCCGGCGCGCCTTCCGCGAGGCCTTCGAGGGCGAGTCGCGCCGCAGCCCCGTCTACCGCGATGTCAGCAACGGCATCGCCCCGGCCGGGCTCGAGTACTACCTGCCGCTGTTCTTCGACCACCTGGCCACACTGTTCGACCACCTCCCGCGCGACACGCGCTACGTGCTCATCGAGGGCGCGCGCGAGGCCGCACGCGCGTTTCACGAGCAGGTCGCGCACCGCTACGAGGAGCGCCGGCACGATCTCGAGCGGCCGATCCTGCCGCCGGAGGCGCTCTATCTCTCCATCGACGAGCTCGAGGCAAAGCTCGAAGCGGCCGGGCCCGTGCACCTGCAGGCGACCGAGCTGCCGGAGGAGGAAGGCCGCTGGAACCTGCCGACGGCGCTGCCGCCGCGCCTGCCGATGCAGCCGCGCACGGAGAACCCGCTCGCCGAGCTGGACGCCTTCCTGGACGGATTCGACGGGCGCGTGCTGTTCGTGGCCGAGTCCGCCGGCCGGCGCGAGTCCCTGTTCGAGACCCTCTGGCACCACGGCCTGCGCTGCGAGCAGGTCGACGACTGGAGCGGCTTCGCGACGGGCGACGGCACGCGCGCGATCACGATCGCCCCGCTCGAGAACGGGCTGGTGCTGCCCCAGGCCGGGGTCGCGGTGGTCACCGAGCAGCAACTCCTGGGCGAGCGCGCCCGCCAGCAGCGGCGCCGCCAGCGCACCGCACGCGATGCGGACACCATCGTCTCGAACCTTGCGGAGCTCAACATCGGCTCGCCGATCGTGCACATCGATCACGGCGTCGGCCGCTACCAGGGCCTGACGACGCTGGACGTGGGCCCGGTGCGCGAGGAGTTCCTCACGCTGGAGTACGCGGGCAACGACAAGCTCTATGTGCCGGTGTCGTCGCTGCACCTGATCAGCCGTTACACCGGCGCCGATGCCGAGCACGCACCGATGCACCGGCTCGGCGGCGAGCAGTGGCAGAAGGTCCGCCGCCGCGCCGCGCAGAAGGCCTACGACGTGGCCGCCGAGCTGCTGGATGTCCAGGCCCGCCGCAATGCCCGCCAGGGCCACGCCTTCCGCGTCGACACGGACGACTATGCCGCCTTCGCTGCGGCCTTCCCGTTCGAGGAGACCCCCGACCAGCAGCAGGCCATCGACGCCGTGCTGGACGACCTGCGCGCGGCCCGGCCCATGGACCGGGTGGTCTGCGGCGACGTGGGCTTCGGCAAGACCGAGGTGGCCATGCGCGCGGCGTTTGCCGCCGTCGAGGACGGCAGCCAGGTGGCGATCCTCGTGCCGACCACCCTGCTGGCGCAGCAGCACGAGCAGAACTTCCGCGACCGCTTCGCGGACTGGCCGATCCGGATCGAGGCCGTATCACGGCTGCGGTCCACGGTCGAGCAGAAGCGCGTGCTCGAGGACGCGACCGCCGGCAAGGTGGACATCGTCATCGGCACCCATCGCCTGCTGCAGAAGGACGTCCGTTTCAGGAACCTCGGCCTCGTGATCGTGGACGAGGAGCACCGCTTCGGCGTGCGCGACAAGGAACGGCTGAAGCGGCTGCGCGCCGAGGTCGACATGCTCACGCTCACGGCCACGCCGATCCCGCGCACGCTGAACATGAGCCTGGCCGGCCTGCGCGACCTGTCGATCATCGCGACGCCGCCCGCGCACCGCCACGCGATCAAGACGCTGGTGAGCGAATGGGACGACCCGATGATCCGCGAGGCCTGCGAGCGCGAGCTCGCCCGCGGCGGCCAGGTGTACTTCGTGCACAACGAGGTGAAGTCCATCGAGCGCATCGGGCGCCTGGTGCAGGACATCGTGCCGGAGGCCACGGTGCGCGTCGCACACGGTCAGATGCGAGAGCAGGAACTCGAGTCAGTGATGCTCGATTTCTACCACCAGCGCTTCAACGTGCTGGTGTGCACGACGATCATCGAGTCCGGCATCGACGTGCCCAGCGCCAACACCATCGTGATCAACCGCGCCGACCGCATGGGCATGGCGCAACTGCACCAGCTGCGCGGCCGGGTCGGGCGCTCGCATCATCGTGCGTACGCCTACCTGCTGGCGCCGCCGCGCGCACTGATGACGCCCGACGCGGAGAAGCGCCTGCAGGCCGTCGAGGCCCTGGAGGACCTGGGGGTCGGCTTCACCCTCGCCTCGCACGACCTCGAGATCCGGGGTGCGGGGGAGCTGCTGGGCGAGGATCAGAGCGGCCAGATCCAGGAGGTCGGCTTCTCGCTCTACAGCGAGCTGCTCGATCGTGCGACGGCTGCGCTCCGGGCGGGCGAGGTCCCGGACCTGGACCGCCCGCTGCACGAGGTCGCGGACGTCGAGCTGCACGTGACCGCGCTGCTGCCCGCTGACTACGTGCCCGACGTCCACGAGCGGCTGATCCTGTACAAGCGCATCGCGGGCGCGGGCGCGCACGAGGCGCTGGAGGAATTGCGCGTGGAGCTCGTGGACCGCTTCGGACGGCTGCCCGAGCCGGCGCGCAACCTGTTCCGGGTCACCGCCATCCGGCTCGACGCCGATGGGCTGGGGATCGCGCGGATCGACGTCGGTTCGGACGGCGGGCGGATCACTTTCCGCGAGCAGCCGGCGATCGACATGGGCGCCCTGGTGCGCATCGTCCAGTCGCGCCCCGACGTCTATCGATTCGACGGCGCGAATGGGCTACGCTTCACCGCCGAACTGCCCACAGCGGACGAGCGCGTCGCGTTCGCCGACGCCCTGGTGGGCGAGCTGCGAAGCGCACAACCCGCACCGGCCCACTCATGAGCGAACGGATCCCCACGATGCTGCGTTTCATCCTGGCCCTGGCCGTGCTGCTCACGGCCGTCGTCGCCCCGGCCGCCCAGGCGAAGACCTTCTACGACGTGGAAGTGGTGATCTTCGAGAATCTCGCGAAGGGCAGCGGCGAGCACGAGCGCTGGAAGCCCGAGGTGATCGTGCCGCGCTTCGACCGGGCCACGGCATTCGAGCGCGGGCGCATCCGCGGCGAGCAGCTCGCGCCGCTGCCGCCCGGATTCCAGGCGCTACCCGACTCCCAGGCGCAGCTCGGCAGCGAGGTCGAGCGACTGCGCAAGGACGACGGCTACCGCGTGCTGCGCCACATGATCTGGCGCCAGCCCGCGCTCGACCAGCCGGCGGCGGTGCCCGTGCGGGTGCACTGGGGCCAGCCGATGGACCTCAAGGTGCCATTCGACGCCTACACCGCCACCACCGCGGCCGAGGCCAACGTCAATCCCGACTGGAACAGCACCGCGGCCGACAAGAAGGATGCCGACAAGGAGCAGGCGGCGACGGCAGGGCAGCAACAGCAGGGGACGACCGGCGACGGCGACGCGGCCAACGGGCAGACGTCATCGTACGACGCGTACTACGGCTCCTCGTACGGCGCATTCTCCGGCGGCGGCATGCTCGAACCGCGTACGCGCGACGTGCGCGTCTATCCGCTCGACGGATCGATCGAGCTCGTCGTCAGCCGTTACCTCCACGTCTACACCGACCTGTACTTCACCAGGCCGGTGGACTGGCTCCAGGACAACGGGCAGGCCGCGGACAGCGGCAATGCCGGCGGCGCGCCGGCGGCAACGCGCGAGAACGTGGCCGGCGGCGCCACGGCGCCGCGCGTGGCGCACGACCAGGACGGCAACACGGTGCTGACCTATCCCTTCGTGCAGCAGCGGCGCATGCGCAGCGGCGAGCTGCACTACCTGGACCACCCCGTGCTCGGCATGCTGATCAAGGTGACACCGCGCAAGAGCGACGACGGCGCCGACTGAGGAGGTGGCGCCGCCAGGCCAGGCGCGCCGCCATGACGCCCCTGGCGCGGCCGCGGCTCACTGCCCGTCCGACTGCCCCGTGCGCTCCGGCTGGTTCCCGGCTGCCGCTCCCGCGGCACGCCGCTGCAGGGTGTCGACGCGTTCACGCGCATCCTGGAGATCCCGGCGCAGCCGATCGAGCTGGGCCGCCGCGGACTCCTGCTCGTCGCGGGAACCGGACAACTGCGACCGCAGCTGGTCGATCTGCCGCTCCAGGAGTTGAATCCGGTGGGTCCGTGCGCTCTCGTCCGGGTCCGCCGACGTCGTGGTCGGCGCGGGCGGTGCGCCTACGAACACCATCGGCCCGGCATACCACGCGATGCCGGCTGCCAGCGCGCCGAGCACGGCCAGCGCGAGCACGCCGCTCACCACGATACGTCGTCCCGGGCTCATCGCGGCCCGGTCGCCTCGGCCTGCGCGATCACGCCTTCGAGCGCGATACGCACGGACGCATCGCGTACCGCGGCGCGGTCCCCGTCGAGGTGGTGACAGAACGCCTCGGGCGGATACCCCCGGCGCGCCCAGGCGAACCACACCAGCCCCACCGGCTTTTCGGGCGTGCCCCCGCCCGGCCCCGCGATCCCGCTCACGGCGACGGCGACATCGGCATGGCTGTGAGTCAGCGCCCCGGTGACCATGGTCTCGACCGTCGCCGCGCTCACGGCGCCGTGCGTCGAGAGCGTGGTCTCGGGCACACCGAGCATCTCGTGCTTGGCCTCGTTCGAGTAGGTGACAAATCCACGCTCGAACCACTCGGAACTGCCCGCGATGTCCGTGACGGTCTTCGCGATCGCGCCGCCGGTGCACGACTCGGCGGCCGTCATGCGCCAACCCCGCGTGAGGAGCACCGCTCCCACGCGGCGGGCGAGGTCTTCCCATTCTTCGCTGGACATCGCGACGCTTCCGGAGTGCGCGCCACGGATCCCCGGGACCCTGCGCGGATGCGCGACGATAACGCCGTCCGGGGCCCGCGCCAAGGGCGCCGAGCGGGCAGGACCGACGCACCGCTGCATCGGCCTCGGACCATGCAGTAGACTGGCCCGATGACCCGCGCCGCTACCCAGTCCACGCCCCCACACACGCCCATGATGCGCCAGTACCTGGCGATCAAGGCCGAGCATCCGGACACGCTCCTCTTCTATCGCATGGGTGATTTCTACGAGCTCTTCTACGACGACGCGCGCCGCGCCGCCGGTCTGCTCGACATCACCCTGACGAAGCGCGGCCAGTCCGCCGGCGAGGACATACCCATGGCCGGCGTGCCCGTGCACGCGGTCGAGAACTACCTTGCCCGGCTCGTGCGCCAGGGCGAATCGGTGGCGATCTGCGAACAGATCGGCGATCCCGCCACGAGCAAGGGCCCGGTCGAGCGGCGCGTGACGCGCATCGTGACGCCGGGCACGCTCACCGACGACGCCCTGCTGCCCGAACGCCGCGACAACCTGCTGGTGAGCGTGCACCAGCGTGGCGAACGCTTCGGCCTGGCAGCGGTGAACCTCAGTGCCGGCGACTTCACCGTGACCGAGCTGACCGGGACCGAGGCGCTCGACGGCGAACTCGGTCGCCTGGCCCCGGCGGAGCTCCTCGTGGACGAGGACGCCGCGGTCGCACCCCGCCTGCTGCAACAGGCGGGCGCACGACGGCGCCCGCCCTGGCACTTCGACACCGAGTCGGCGCGCGACGCCCTGGCGCGCCAGTTCGGCGTGCACGACCTCGCCGGGTTCGGCTGCGCCGAGCTGCCGCTGGCCATTGCGGCCGCGGGCTGTGCACTGGAATACGTGCGCGAGACCCAGCGCACCGCCCTGCCGCACCTGCGGGGCCTGCGCACCGAGGCGCGCGACGAGGCGGTCGTGCTCGACGCCGCCAGCCGCCGCAACCTGGAAATCGAGCGCGGGCTCGACGGGCGCCCGGAGCGCACGCTGGCCGCCGTCGTCGACACGGCCGTCACGCCCATGGGCAGTCGCCTGCTGCGTCGCTGGCTGAACCGGCCATTGCGCGACGATGCCACGGTGGGCGCCCGCCACGCCGCCGTCGAGGCGCTGCAGGCCGACGATGCCTGGGACGGGCTGCGGTCGATGCTCGCCGGGGTCGGCGATGTCGAACGCATCCTCGCCCGGGTGGCGCTGCGCTCGGCCCGGCCACGTGACCTGTCCGCGCTGCGCGAGGCGCTCGCGCGGATTCCGGAGCTGCGGACCCGGGTCGAGGCCATGACCGCGCCGCGATTCAGCGCGCTCGCCCGGGGCCTCGGCGACCCGGGAGAGCCGCTGGACCTGCTGCGGCGCGCGGTCGTCGACGAGCCACCGGCCGTGCTGCGCGACGGTGGCGTGATCGCGCGCGGCTTCGACGAAGACTTCGACGAGCTGCGCCAGCTGTCCGAGAACGCCGACGGCTTCCTGGCGGAACTGGAGACGCGCGAGCGCGGGCGCACCGGGATCGGCACCCTCAAGGTCGCCTACAACCGCGTGCACGGCTACTACATCGAGGTGGGCCGCACGCACGCGGACTCGCTGCCCCCGGAGTACGTCCGGCGGCAGACGCTCAAGCAGGTCGAGCGCTACATCACGCCCGAGCTCAAGTCGTTCGAGGATCGCGTGCTCTCGGCCCGCGAGCGCGCGCTGGCGCGCGAGAAGGAGCTCTACGAAGACCTGCTCGACCGCCTGACGGAACGCCTGGGGGAACTGCACGCGATGGCCGCCGCGCTGGCCGAGCTCGACACGCTCGCCTGTTTCGCGGAGCGTGCCGCCCACCTGGACTGGACGCGGCCGCAGCTCGACGAGCGCCCGGGCGTGGAGATCGAAGGCGGCCGCCACCCGGTCGTGGAGGCGATGCTGGACGAGCCGTTCACGGCGAACGACACGCACCTCGACGACGGCCGGCGCATGCTGCTGATCACGGGCCCGAACATGGGCGGCAAGTCCACGTACATGCGCCAGGCCGCGCTCATCGTGCTGCTGGCCCGCGCCGGCAGCTTCGTCCCCGCGGCGCGCGCCCGTATCGGCCCCGTGGACCGCGTGTTCACGCGCGTGGGTGCCGCCGATGACCTGGCCAGCGGCCGCTCGACGTTCATGGTCGAGATGACGGAGACGGCCAACATCCTGCACAACGCCACGCGCGAGTCGCTCGTCCTCGTCGACGAGATCGGGCGTGGCACGTCCACCTTCGACGGCATGGCGCTCGCCTGGGCCGTGGCGGAGGACCTGGCAACGCGCATCGGGGCATTCACCCTGTTCGCCACGCACTACTTCGAGCTGACCGGCCTGCCGGAGTTGTACCCCGGTATCGCCAATGTGCACCTCGAGGCGGTCGAGCACGGCGACCGCATCGTGTTCCTGCACCGCGTGACCGAGGGACCGGCGAGCCAGAGCTACGGCCTGCAGGTGGCCCAGCTCGCGGGCGTGCCGCGCGATGTGGTGGAACGGGCACGCACGCGACTGTCGGAGCTCGAGGCCCGCGCCGCGGAGACGCGCGACCGCGGTGGCCCCCAGATCGGCCTGTTCGAGCCCGGCGCGACTGCCGGCCCCGGACCGGCGCCGGGGCGCGACACCGGGGCGGACGAACTGCGCGCGGAGCTCGACGCGCTGGATCCGGACGAACTCACGCCCCGGGCCGCGCTCGAAGCGCTGTACCGGCTACAATCCCGGGCACGGAAGACCGGCGGGGGTACCTGATCCGCGAACCGGTACGCCCGCCCGGGCGTGCATGCCTTTCCCATCGGACCATGCCGGAGACCAGGCGATGCGCATCAACGCCGAGCTCGATCGGGCCGTCAACGTCGACACCGGCGCGCTGGACTGGATCGCGTCGCCGGCCGGCGGCGTCGAGCGACGCATGCTCGAGCGCGCAGGCGACGAGGTGGCCCGCGCGACCAGCCTCGTGCGCTTCGCGCCCGGCAGCCGGTTCGATGCGCACGCGCACGGCGGCGGCGAGGAGTTCCTGGTCCTCGCGGGCACGTTCTGCGACGAGGAAGGCCGTTTTCCGGTCGGCACCTACGTGCGCAACCCTGTGGGCACGGCCCACGCGCCCCACACCGACGAGGGCTGCACGATCTTCGTGAAGCTGTGGTGGATGCATGCCGAGGACCAGGAGCGCGTGTGCATCGATACGACCGGCACCACGGCATGGCGGCCCGGACCCTGGCCAGGCACGCGCTGCCTGCAGTTGCACCGCTTCGACCGCGAGGAGACCGGCATGCTGGTCCTCGAACCCGGGGCCGGGATTCCCGCGCGCGACGTCGAGGGCGGGGAGGAACTGCTGGTCGTGACCGGCAGCGCCCGCTCCGGCGGAGTGGACCTGCCGGCCGGCTCGTGGCAGCGGCACCCCGGCGCCGGCGTGCCCGCGCTCGATGCCCCGGCCGGCTGCACGCTGTTGCGCAAGCACGGCCACCTGGCCCATCCGCCACCGCTGCCGGAAGGCGCATGAAGGCGCGCAAGCGGGACGGGGACGCTCCAGTGACTGGCCCCGGGGGCCATGCTACGGTTGACCGAATGTACCGGTTCCGCTCCATCGGCCTGATCGCGAAGACCGACGACGACGGCCAGGTGGCCGAGACCCTCGGCATCATTCACCGTTTCCTGCTCGAGCGCGGGCTCGACGTCAGCCTCGACCGCTCGACGGACGAGTTCCTCGACATCGACGACACCGTGCCGCGCCGCGAGATCGGCGCGCACTGCGACCTGGCGATCGTGGTCGGCGGCGACGGCACGCTCCTGGGCGCGGCCCGGTCGCTGGCGGACACCGGCATCCCGATCGTCGGGGTCAACCTCGGGCGCCTGGGCTTTCTGGTCGACGTGTCGCCGGACACCATGCTGGGCCACCTCGAGGAGATCCTGGGCGGGACCTATGTCGAGGAAGACCGGTTTCTCGTCGAGGCCGAGATCGTGCGCGACGAGCAGGTGGTCCAGCGCACCGCCGCGCTCAACGACGTCGTGCTGCGCATCAAGAACGTCGTGCGCATGATCGAGTTCGAGACCTGGGTCAACGGCGTGTTCGTGAACATGCAGCGGGCGGACGGCATGGTCGTGTCGACACCCACGGGATCGACCGCCTACGCGCTCTCCGGCGGCGGACCGATCCTGCACCCGACGCTCGCGGCGCTGCTGCTGCTGCCGATCTGCCCGCACACCCTCTCGAGCCGGCCGATCGTCGTCGACGCCGCCAGCCGCATCGAGATCCGCATCCGCCAGGGCATCCGCGAGACGGGACAGGTGGTGAGTGACGGCCAGGCCAACATTGATGTGGCGGCCGGCGACATCGTGCGCATTCGCCGCAAGGCGCGCGCGATCCGGCTGCTGCACCCGGCCGACTACGACTACTATCACATCCTGCGCGAAAAGCTCCACTGGGGCTGACGCGGTCCACAGCCAGGCCGACCCGTGACGCGATGCTGACGCACATCCACATCCGCGATTTCGCCATCATCGACGAGCTCGGGCTCGAGCTCGACGCCGGCCTGACGGCGCTGACGGGAGAGACCGGCGCCGGCAAGTCGATCCTGCTCGATGCCCTGGGCCTGGTGCTGGGCGACCGTGCGGACAGCCAGGCCGTGCGGCACGGTGCCAGCCGCGCGGAGATCACCGCCCAGTTCGATCTCGGGGCGCTCGAAGGCATCCGGTCGTGGCTGGCCGAGCGCGATCTGGACGACGAGGGGGAATGCGTACTGCGCCGGGTCATCGGTGCGGACGGGCGATCCAAGGGCTACGTCAATGGCCGCCCTGCCCCCATGACCACGCTGCGCGAGCTGGGCGAGCAGCTCGTGGACATCCACGGCCAGCACGAGCACCAGTCGCTGCTGCGCCGCGACGCCCAGCGCGAGCTGCTCGACGGCTTCGGCGCGCACGATGCCGAGCGCCAGGCGGTCGCCACCGCCTACGAAGCCTGGCGCGAGGCGCGCGATCGGCTGGACCGCCTCGGCACGGACCCGGGGGATCGCGCCCAGCGAATCGACCTGCTGCGCTACCAGGTGCAGGAGCTGGACGCGCTCGCGCTGGCCGAGGGGGAGATCGAGACGCTCGACGCGGAGCACCGGCGCCTGGCGAACGCCGGCCGGCTGCTGGAGGCCTGCCAGCATGCGCTGTCCGCGCTCTACGACGACGACCGCTCCGCGCATGGTCTGCTGAGCGCCGCCGGAGACGACCTCGGTCGGCTGGCGGAATACGACGAACGCCTCGGCTCGGCCGGCGAGATGATCGCCAGTGCCCTCATCCAGTGCGACGAGGCGGTAACGGCGCTGCGCGACTATGCCGATGGCTCGGACCTGGACCCCGCCCGGCTGGAGGAGGTCGAGCAGCGGCTGGCCGCCATCCACGACCTGGCCCGAAAGCACCGCGTGGAGGCCGAGCGGCTCGCCGGGGTCGCCGACCAGCTGCGCACCGAGCTCGACGAGCTCGAGCATGCCGATGAGCGGGCAGCGGAGCTCGAGCGCGAGATGGAACGCCTCGCCACGACCTACCGCGAGGCAGCCCGCTGCCTGCACGATGCGCGCGCCAGGGCCGCGGCACGCCTCGCGGAGCAGGTCACTGCCGTCATGCAGGAACTCGGCATGGACGGCGGACGCCTGGAGGTCGCCGTGGAGCCCGGCGAAGAGGCCCGCTTCTCCGCGGGCGGGACGGACAACGTCGAGTACCGCGTGACGGCGAACCCTGGCCAGCCGCTGGCGCCGCTGCGCCGCGTCGCCTCGGGCGGCGAGCTGTCGCGCATCAGCCTTGCGATCCAGATGATCGGCTCGCGCCGCACCGGCATTCCGACGCAGATCTTCGACGAGGTGGATGCGGGCATCGGCGGGGCGGTGGCCGCGACGGTCGGTCAGCGCCTGCGCGAGCTGGGCGAGCACCGCCAGGTGCTCTGCGTGACCCACCTCGCACAGGTCGCGGCGCGCGCGCACCGGCACCTGCAGGTGACCAAGGCGGCGCGCGCCGAGGAGACGCGCGCACGCCTGCGCGCGCTCGATGACGAGGATCGCGTCGAGGAGATCGCGCGCATGCTGGGGGGGCGCGAGGTCACGGACCAGAGCCGCGCGCACGCGCGCGAGATGCTGGAGGAACCTTGAGGCCCGCTACCCGAAACGTGGCGGCGCGCCGGGGTCGGTGGCGCCTAGTCCTCGGCCTCGTCACCCTCCGCCGATGAGGCCGTGTCCTGGTCGCAGCGGAGGCAGTTGGCGTAGAGCACGAGGCTGTGGTCCTGCAGGTCGAAGTCGCGCTGCTGCGCGATGCGCTGCTGTCGATCCTCGATCACGTCGTCGACGAACTCCTCGACCTTGCCACACTGGACGCAGACGATATGATCGTGGTGCCGGCCGCGGTTCAACTCGAACAGCGCCTGTCCACCCTCGAAGTGGTGGCGGTGCACCAGGCCGGCGGACTCGAACTGGGACAGCACGCGATACACGGTCGCCAGGCCGATCTCGGAGCCCTGGTCGATCAGTTCCCGGTAGATGTCCTCGGCCGTGAGGTGCTGGTGCTCTCGGGGTTTGCGACTCCGCTCGAGGATCTCGAGCACCCGGACGCGGGGCATCGTGACCTTGAGCCCGGCTTTTTTCAGCGCCTGGTTTTCCAATGTCCCGACCCCTGCGCGGCGACTGGGCGTACTCGCGCGATATGATTTAGACTCATTCTAGCCAATTTCACCGGGTTTGACGATGCGTTCCGCTGCCATTGCACTGTTTCTCGCCGCTGCCCTCACCGGCTGCGCCTCCTGGCTACCCGATGCCAATCGCATCCCGGTGCAGCAGGGCAACGCCCTGACGGCAGCGGACCTCGCGAAACTCCACACCGGGCTCCCGCGCGACCGGGTCCGCGAGCTCATCGGAACGCCGATCCAGCAGACGCCGTTTCACAAGGACCGGTGGGATTACGTCTATTATGCAGGCGAGGCCGGGCGCGACCTCGGCGATCCCCAGCGACTGACGCTGTACTTCAACGGGGAGACACTCGCCCGCATCGTGGATCGCTACGAACCGCCCGAGAAGCCCGCGGCCACCGTCCAGTCGGGGCGCATACGCGAGCCCGAGGCGGGCCAGCCCAAACGTCGGCAACCGATGGGCGTGCCGGGCCAGGGCCAGCCGGGCCAGCCCGGGAGACTGCCGAGCCCCGGCAGCTGACGCGGTCCGGACCGCGCGGATCAGCGGCGCCGCGCCGCCCGCAGTCGGCGGGCCTCCATGGGATCGATCTCCAGCGGACGATAGATCTCCACGCGATCTCCGGCACGGAGGATGCGGTCGGCCGCACAGCGTTCGCCGAAGATGCCGAATGACCCCTGCAGCGGGTCGATGGAGGGGAATTCCCGCGCCAGTCCGGAGGCAGCAACGGCGTCCGCGACGGTCGCCCCGGCAGGTAGCTCGACCCGGACCAGCCGCTGCGTGTCCGGACGCGCGTACACCACCTCGACCTGCATCACGCCCCCCCTGCCCGGTGGCGCTCAGCCATCGTGCAGCTCACGCGCGCGGCGACAGAACGAATCCACCAGGGTCGATGCAATCTGGTTGAATATCGGTCCTGCCATGGCGCTGAAAAGGCGACCCGCGAACTCGAACTCGAGATCCAGCGACACGCGGCAGCCCCCGTCCGACACGGGCTCGAACGTCCACACGCCGGCCAGCCGCCGGAACGGACCGTCTTCCAGGCGAATGCGGATCCGGCGGCCGTATTCCAGTTCATTGCGGGTCGTGAACGACCGGTGCAGCGCGCCCTTCGCCATCTCGATGCGGGCACGCAGCCAGTCGTCTCCCGAGTCCAGCACGCGGGCCGTACGGCACCATGGAAGGAAGCGCGGGTACGCGTCCACGTCGTTGACGAGCTCGAACATGCGTTCGGGAGAGTACGGCACGATCGCGGAGCGCTGGATACGGGGCACGTGTCCACCGGGGCTGGTTGCGGGTCGGGAGAGTCGCACGATTGTGACCAAACGATCGCGGTGTCTCAAGGACGACCATCGGTCCGGCGTGCTTGCGCCATCCCGTATAATGATCCGATGAGCAAGCAGAAGAAATCCGCGAAGGGTCTCGGCGACAACGTGATCGCCGTGAATCGCAAGGCCCGTCACGACTACTCCATCGAGGACCGTGTCGAGGCAGGCCTCGAGCTCGCCGGCTGGGAAGTCCGCAGCCTGCGTACCGGGCGTGCCCAGATCGCGGAGGCGTACGTCGTGCTCAAGAACGGCGAAGCCTGGCTCCTCGGCGGCCACATCCCGCCACTGCCGTCCGCCTCCACGCACGTCGTGGCCGACCCCATCCGGACCCGGCGCCTGCTGTTGCACCGCCACGAGATCGACCGCCTCATCGGCGCCACCGAGCGCAGCGGATACACGGTCGTGCCGCTGCAGCTCTACTGGAAGCGCGGTCGCGCGAAACTCGAAATCGGTCTCGCGAAGGGCAAGCGCAAGCACGACAAGCGCGAGGACGAGAAGCAGAAGGACTGGCAGCGCCAGAAGCAGCGCCTGATGCGCCACGCAGTGTAGGCGGACACGCGTCCGGCCCGCACCCGGCCTCAGGTACCGGCGGAAGTCTCCCCGGCCGGCTCGTCCGACTCGAGCTCGTGCCACAGGCACCGGCCCCCGGTCGCTTCCGCGATCTCGGCCAGGCGCTGCTGGTGTCCCCGGACTTCATCGTCGTCCGCCCGCAGCACGGGAATGGGCCCCCGGCGGCCGGCAGCCATCGCGGCCTGCGCCCCGGTCGCGGTCTCGGGCTGCGCCCGATCCAGACCCAGCGCGGCCTGGCCACCGGTCATGGCCAGGTAGACGTCGGCGAGGAGCTCCGCGTCCAGCAGCGCGCCGTGCAACTCCCGGCCGGAGTTGTCGATCTCGTACCGCCGGCAGAGCGCGTCCAGGCTGTTGCGCTGGCCCGGGTGCAGCCGGCGCGCGAGCGCCAGCGAGTCGGTC